>Ga0065711_1029751_pt1 | contig 34937 bp, 20 predicted proteins | sample Hoacrofraction12_FD_59098 | JGI IMG/M metagenome (GOLD analysis project Ga0065711, IMG submission 59098) | Hoatzin crop microbial communities from Cojedes, Venezuela - Epithelial fraction 12 v2 (version 2) | ecosystem: Host-associated > Birds > Digestive system > Esophagus > Crop | place... | reverse complement strand
CTGGAGAGAGTCCGAGTTCTGCGAACTGCGTTCGTTCCTGCGGAGCGTCGGCTCGTCCGCGGACTAGAAAACCCCGCAAAGTTTTCAGGTTTTGGAGGGATTTTCACACGGGTGCCGAAGTCTGCCTAAGTGGAGGGGTGTCAGCTTTCTGGCGGGCAGCTGTGGGTTGTGCAGGTACTGGACAAAACCCCAGTAGCTCCAAAGCACTGCTGCCAGCCCAGCTGCCATCCCTCGTCACCAGGGCTAATCCCTACCCCAGCGCGGGCTGAAGCTGCTGTGCCATTTTAGGGGGCTTGACGTGAAGCCACGTCCTCTCCCTGGGCCCCTCTCCGCTCTCGCTGGGTCCGTCCGTCCGCGCAAGCAAGCAGCGGGAGCCCCACCGTCGAAGGTGAGGCGGGATGGGTGGGCAGGGAAGGGGGCCGGGGTGTCCCCCCAGCCTGCGTGCCTTGGCGCTGGGGGACCGGCTGCGTGGAGAACGGGCAGCCGAGGAGGAAAGCGTGGTTTGTGCCGCCTTTTGCTTGTGCCCGCTCTTGTTCAGGATCTCTCGGGTTAGACATCTGCCCTACCAAGCGTCTTCGGTGCGGAAGTCCAACGTGTAGCAACCCCGGCGTGGTACTACTGAGCTCAGTCGGGTAGCTTTGGAGTTGTGGTAGCGTAACAGCGTAGACTACACTGTACATCTCTCAGTGCTAACACATTAATTAAAATCTGTCTCAAGGCAGCGCTCATCACTGCTTGTGTGGCTGTGCTCTGCGGGTGGGCTGTTGGTGGGTCATCCAGCTACTGCGGAAGAGAAGCACGAGCTTTCCCACAGCTCTGCCAGTTGCTCCCTATGCTGTACACGATCTCGACAAAGACAGGCTTAAGTTTTCATACTGTAAATTTAGCATTTTTCTGTTGAGTACTAACTTTAAAACAACATGTGTTCTTTTAGCAACTCCTGTCACAAGGACCAAACTTTAATACTGGTCTTCATATTCTCCAGTACAGGGAAAACTCCCACAAGTTAATCGCTGTGCAGTGAACTGAAACAGAGTGAAACTTTGGGGATCTCCAGTAAATATTTTTTCTTACAGATACTGTAACCAAGGTTCAGTACTGAACAGAAATGTACAACCATCTGTTAAAATGCATTCTCACCTTATGATGTAATGAGTTACTCCTGCTTTCACAGCAGAATCAGTCCTCAGTCTGGATGGAGAATGCACATCTCGCCCACCCATTTTCACAGCCTTTAGTCTCATCTGTGCCACAATATATGAATTTAAAAAATCCCCAAACTTCAGTGGACCTGACAACAGAAGAAATACGTTTTTGAGTGTGAGTTTCAAGCTCTTACTTTATATAATTCTATAGATATAAGTATCTACTGTGAATGACAGTATTAGAAACTGCAGTTTGTGACATTACTGCCCCTTTAATAACATTGTGTAGTTACAATGATGGTAGAATAGAGAGAGATGAGACGAGGGTCTCTCCGAGTTTTGATTTTGAAAGCCTTTTGTGCTGGAGCCTTCCATCAGATGCTATTGCTGCTTTATTGCAGCAACACTTTTTTGTGGTTTGAGTATTTTTAATAACAGGAAAGCTATGTGTCTGTGTTACATTCTGAACTCATTTATGTGGCTGAATGAATGATGAAGAACACTTTAGATCCCTCTGTCCTGACTGGAAACCTGACTTTGTAGTCTGCAGAGATCAAAGTAAGACATAGAATGAAAGGTGTGTTTGATCCACTACAGCAAGATAGCCATATCTGAGCAAAATACAGGAGTTTTAAGAACAAGTTAGGCAAACAGGGCAAATCGGTGTGTTTTAACTTTCTGGCTTCAGCAGGTTTAGGTAACAGTCCAGTGTAAGTTATATGTGTGTTTTTATGGTTGGTATTAGAAAATATTGTATAAAGCGTGAGTGGGAACTTGGCATGAAAATAGTCCTGGTTCTCAGCAGATGGAACTCATTTGCTCTGATAAGCAGACAAACTGTAAAATGCTACTCTGCTTCAAAAGCAGATTTGAGTAACGCCCACCTTTTTGCTTCTGCAGCTATCACAAAGATTATCTGCTCTAGAGAGTCCGAGCCATTAGTAGAGCTCTAGGCTATTGGGCCCTGCCTTCACTTTAAGATCTGTAGACTGGATTTTCATCTGGAGTTAATCAACACAGCTCTTTTATTTATTTCAGTGAGGCAAATCTGTTTTATATTAGTGCAGCTCTGCTGAAGATTGTGAAGCTGTACCAGTTAGATCAGCTACCTTTTCTCCTCATGTTTTGACTAGTGATTGAAAAATACCTTTCTCATTCATACCTGAGCTTTGACCCCAGTTCATGTTGAATTCTTCTTTCTTTACTCCCCTTGCAATCAAAGTGCAGATGTAAAGTGCACCAGATGATAGGCTTGTTTTCTGAAAGGTTGAAGCTCTAAGAATGTATTACAAACTGCACAAATGCTGGGGAGATGAGAGCAGTAATTTTTGCGTGTTCTCAATTTTAAAGAGTTTCATTACAAAAAATCTTCTGAGGGCTACTAGCTGTAGAAAATGTGATGTACCCATGTATACCATTACTGCTGTGGTATTTTCAGAAGGCCACTCAAGCTTTGCCTTGGTAGAAGTGGTACCGCTTTTGTTTCTCTTTTGTCTTGCAGCACCTTGTGATATGCCCTGACTGTCCTCCTGTTATGCTACCTAGCGGTGACTTTTACAGTCGTGCACATTCACAAATGGCTTAAGTGACTTGTAACTCCCTGTGGCAATTACGCCAGACAAAGAGCCAGCCTGTTTCTATAGTGCTGAGAATGCAAAGTCTGCTGGAGAAAAACTAATACAGAAATTGTACTGTATGCCGAACAGCAGCATGCTTCTCACAGGTATTTGAGAGTGCTTGTCGTTCAGAAGCAGACTCGGGCAGCATCAGGAGCTGTCAGCCTGCAGCAGGCTGGTTGGACCACGAGCACTGCCCTGCTAGGGGCAGACAGGCATTACCTGGCCCGCAGTGCCCTGCCACAGTTAGCTCGCTTCTAGACACTGCTGTGAGGCTCTTTTTGCTTTCCTTAAACACCTGCAGCCATGAAGACTTGCCAGTTATGTTTCATTTGAAGTGTTGGCTTGATCCCCCATGGTTCTGTTATTCAAAATTCCCTGCTACTTGTAACAGGGTCATGTCCCTGGATATATTTTAACCACTGTGAAAGTTTTTTGTCCACAAGTAGCTTGTGTCCATCACAAGAGAATTGGTATGCTTGTAAAGCAAAACGCAGGTTCTCTGCTGTGGTCTATAAGCAGACCCTGAATGTCCCCAAGAGTTCACTCTCTATTGTGCAGGTCAGAATGAGGAATGCTGCTGTATTAATATCCTTATATTTGCATTGCTTTTAAGTTCCCTGATTGAAAAGCCTGTCTACTGCTTTTTCAGCATTAATTGCCTCATAGCCACTTTGGGAGACAGATGTCTGAGGTTATAGTAATTTCCAGTGAGATAACAGTCGCATGGCAAGTAGCTGTGAACGCCATAGACTTCCATGTCACTGAACAAGAAGGGACATTCCAGACAGGTAGGAAGTAGGGTTCTTTGGGCCCTTGTGAGGTAAAAGGCTCTGTATGGAGAGGACAATGGTAAGCAACTCTGCAGAAAAGCAGTGGAGAACAGGGATTCTTTTACAAAGCTATGGTGGGCTATTTATATATAAAATTGAGAAGGTGTTGGCAGCAGTTTCTGAATTAGAACTTGCTAAGATTCTTTGTTTGGAACAAAATTAAAATATCTTTATCACAGGAGAAATAGAATTTGGGGTTCATCTATGATGATGTCGCTACTTGATGCTACTTCATGCAGGTATAGCTAGCAGCATAGCCATGACCACAAATTCTGCCTGAGAAGCTGGTTAAATGTTGTATCAGTTAGCACATACAGACTTCAGAGATGGGTGTAGCCAAACCAGCCTTAATCTACCTATGAGCTGCAGTCCAGGGAGATACTAGATAACCTTTGCTATCTGAAGGACACTGGACTTTTCTGGTTAACGTAAGCCAAACTACTAAAGAAGCAAATTAAAACCAAAAAAATTAATATGCTCTGCAATTTCACATCATCTGTTTTCTCCATGACTGCATGTCTTTAAAAAGTACACTTACCACCACAATTTGGGGATGGAGTTTGTCCCACTTCTTTTAGAAATAACCTTCCTTGTTTATTACCCTCTGCTCTGGCATGTGTGGAAAAAGGCTGAGTGGATATCTTGCATGAGCAAATTCTGTCTCTCTGCTCTGTGACTGTAGTAGTAAGGAACTACCACCTGCAAGAAGGGAGGGAAGGCCTCTCTCGGCTCCTTAGCCCCGTTTGTCGATGTGCTTTGCCTGGATGACAGTGGATTTCCTGGGACTCTGTCTATAGCTAGCCAAGTGACAACATTTCCATTGACATCACTAGACTTTGGACTGGGCTCCTCATCCAGCCCCTTAAGACTTTTCTCCTTCTGCTCTGACACGACTACCATACCTCTAAGACTATTGAGAGTCACTGAGGGTTGTCAGTAGTACTCCCGGACTGTCAGACTCTGAAGGCAAAGGGAAACCACAGGAGACTTGTCAAGCTGAGGACATGCCTTTATAGAGAGGCCAGCTGTATTCTGTTCTTTTTTTTTCCCCCCACAAATGCTCATTTCCCAACCTCTGCCTACTCCTTTCCTGTCCTGGAGGATGTTGGAAGCTGTAAACCAGGAAATGGATCAATGGAAAGGGAATTTTTTATTCTCAGAGGTTCGTCTTCTACAAGGCAAACAGGTCCTGCTGATTGACTCATGATTTACCAGAAAGCAACCCTGCTGTAACAAGTCTTAGCAAGTGGTGATCTAGCCTACAAGAGTCTGAAGACAATGATGTCTGTCAGGCCAAATTTGGCCAAGGAACATCCAGAGACCAAGCTATGGAAACATTCCCTTTGTTAGTAAAAGAGCTAGGAAAGGCTGAAATCCTGTTTTAGGAAGGTTAAAAAACAAATAAGACGTGTAGACTTTGATACTTCTGATGATTCTTTGGTCTGTTCTCTGGAGCAAGAAGGGGAAATATTGGAGAAGGTAAAAAAGTGGAAGATGAGGTGAAATTGTACAGAAAATGCTGCAAGGAGAGAATGGAGAAAGCTGTAAAGTATGTGAGAAGGAGAAAAATGCAGGGATTGCTGACAAAGTGGAGAACAAAAATGAGATTGGGAGAGAGGCAAAAAGCTTCTTTAGAACTAAAGCTAACAGGAAACTTTTACATCAAAAAGTCTCAGTAATAATTGCTAAAAATTGAAGAAACCCCTCAGAGGCTGTGTGAGAAAGTGAGGTATTCCAGACTTTAACTTAGCTAAGGTAAATGCACACTTGAAAGCTTGTGAGGTGGTTGGTCACACTTGCAGTCAACTTTGTGAGGGGAAGGTTTGTCTTCTAGACAAAGGTGTAGGGTCAATGAGGCAAAAGTCTTGAAACTCAGAACTGTCTCCAGAGTGGAACTTACATAAACCACTCTGAAATTTTTCTTGAATAACATCAGAGTAGTTCACCAACTGGATTAACGTCAGCTCCCAGGACAGCCTCTTACAGGGAACGACAAAATGGACTAATTGTACAACATAAAGATCTGTATTCAGATCTTTTTCACTTTATTTCTCTTTCTTCCTTTCTTTTAATAATTTTAACGTGAATGCTTGCAACGTGTATATTTGTCCTTTTCCCCAACAAGAAGGTCAGGCTGAAACTTTTGCTTCCGTTGGTTGCCCACATCCTGCTGACAGTCCTTTGAGTCTTTCCTAATAGGAAAGCCATTTTGAGTCATTTAATGATTAGCCTGCCTGTGAACTTTAAATTGAAAACAGCAGCAACAATTAATGGAGCCCACAGTATCTTCTGCAGGCTGAAAAGACCAGTAGTGGGAAGAGTGGTTGCTTGTCAAGCCTGCTAAATAGCGATGGCCAGTTTCCAGGTCTCAAAAGGAGGAGATGATGGATGAGAGATGGGGAAGGAAACAAGCTCATACAAACAAGATTCCCTTAGGAACAGCCAGCACAAGCTGCCAGTGTGCAAGAAATGCTTGGATAGGATTTTCTTTCATTTCAGAACAGGCCATTTCAACTGCAGGTAAGGTGTGTTCCTTGCTTTATAGTCTTCTCACGTGGAAGTAGATTTTTCAAGTAACTTGAGGAAGACAAATGGAAGTCCTGTTCAGAGTCAGTGGTGTTCATGTTCCCATATCAAAAGCAAATCTGTCTGTTGCCAGTGTTTTATGAAAGCTCTGGGATAGTGCAAAGCTTGGTTTCAGCAGATCTTGCTAAGACAAGGTATCCAAAATATGTTTGTAACTGATTGTCCTCTGCAATACTAGTGCTAGGCAAAATGGTTCTCATCATGCAGAACTATTTGCTTTGAGGGAGACCTGCGAGATAAAAAGATAAGGCAATAAGAATAGTCCGGGACCATGTGAAAGCCAGAGCAGGTCAAATGAAAGCCCAGGTCTCCTTGCTGTCTTTCCCAGTTCTGACCACTAAATTCCGCCCTTGCTCCTCTGCTAATGAAACCAGCGGTGAGCTAGGAAGAGCTGGGAGGACATTCTGCAGCTTCACAGTTATACTGCTTTATACTGGTTTACCCCTAACGCCACTGAAGTCAGCAGTTAAACCAACGTGAGACCATGTCATAGCCAGAATAAAAGCAAGTAAGCTAACTCTTTGCTGATAGACTACAGAAGGGCATGTTCATCTTCATTGGGTGAAGGTGCAGATGGAAATAATGATATCTTAATTGGTCAGATACCTGTAAAAGCTTATGAAAAATTCCTATTGTCAAGTGAGCTGAAAAGAAATGGGAGGCCAAATCTTTCACAACCACCTGTGGTCTGTTCTGCTACTCACTTTTGCTAGCAGAGGACTCACCAATGTGATACATAAGGGGTGATAAGACCAAGGGAAATGTCTTAAGTTTTAAGATCTTCATCCTTAATAATGTGTAACAGTGAGTGGAGGCCACCATGTAGCAAGATCCAGGTACATGTTAGGATGGCGGGATTATAGAGTTGAAGCTCTCAGCACTTCAGTTTCAGCCCGAGTTCATTCGTGTGTCTTGGGCACGTAAGTCAGCGGCAGGCAGCCAAAGAGCTTTTAGCTGGAGTCACCCTGGCGATGCAAGCACATCAGAGGACCTGCTGCTCCTCGTCCAGAGCACAGAAATGAGACAGGAGCAGGATTACTTCCAGCAGCTGCTGACTACGGCTGGTACCATAAGGATAATCATAGCTGATACTCCAGGGCGAAAACAGTCGCTACAGCGATCCCTCATGTATAAGCACTGTAAACTAGCAAAGGTGTTAATGTTTATACAGGCCTGTAGCCTTACACACCTAGGTAGCTGGATCTGTGTCCTGTGGAAGATTTCAACCCTTTTATGTCTTCCTTCTGAAGAAACCAGTATTGCTTGCTGGAAGAGGTAGGATATATTAGTAGAGAAACTAGTCCTTTGATGCAGTTTGGCAAGCTTCCTGATTCTAGAAAAGCCTAAGCATTAGACCCTGAAGTTGTTTTAAACTTGGGATGCTGTACAGACTATCCAGATTTGTGGAGCATTTTCCTTTAATGGTGTGACATATTTAGATAAGATGAACATTTTTGAAAGAGAACAAGGCTACATTACAGCAAGTGATAAAGGCATAAAAGGAACTGAGGCACCCTTTTCACCTGGTGCAGACGGTGACAGTTTTCCAGACACTGAAGGCAGAATCCTGTAGACCATTGTTCTTCTAGGGAGTCTGGGAGCTCCTGGCTCTCAACTCTAGTGGGAGTACTGGGTAGTTAGGAGCTTCTGGTGATTTGCATTGTCACTAAAGGCTCTACGCCCTAGTATGGTAGCTTAAATCGAAAGAGTATTTTTCTCCCTTTTATGTCTGTCTTCGTGTTTGTGTCTCTCAGTAGTGAGGATTTGCTCAGGCCCTGCAGAATCAGGCTCTTTAATCCATTGCCCTCATGTTAACGTTTGACGCCATATCCTGCTCGAGCTGCTGCCAAGGAGCAGCCTTTTAATAATCCCAGCTGCAACCATTATTTGTGCCACCCCTTCTCCCTGGGGACTAATGGAAGGGAGCAACAAGGTACATAACTGTGCTGTGTGAAGAAACAGATGCTGTTTTGCTCCTGTTCAGGTCCCTAGTGCCTGCTTTGGACTCCAGTGTGTTTATATACAGATACAATAGTTAATAACTTTGTTCCATGCATTGTCTTCTTGAAGTGACTACCTGAAGGGATTGGCTGGGTGGGGAGTTAATTCCATTTTTGATGAGCTGATTGGTGCAGTTTGTTCTGCCTTCTAAGTGCTGGCTAACTCCCCAGCAGCAGAAATCTCTCACTTAGAAGCAGTAACGCTTTAAACCTTGATGTGCTGCCACATCTCTCTCAGCCCAGCCTCAGTTCCCTTGGCGCTGGTGGTAGTGCCCAAAGTGTGCTCTTCCAGCATAGCTGACAGTTGGACTTCAGCTCGTAGAAGATGGCACAGCCTCCCCTTCTGCATGCAACAACACATTTGCAAAATAATGGTTAAAGCTCTGCCTGGCCTTGTAGTTCATGCAGCTATTGTTCGTGCCAGTACTACCTAAGTACAGGTGAGCTCTACCACTTATGTCACAGCAAGCAGCAAACCCACCCAGGCCACCTATCCTCCCCTCTTCCCTGAGGATCTCCTGCTGACTAGAATGTGGCTCCCAGCAATAGTTTGACTGCATGTGTTAAGTTTTTGCATGTAAGAGGCTGCAAGGTCATGCCCTCCCATGAGGGTTCAGACAGGCAAGCCATAGCCCCAGCCCTTCCATGTGGGCAGGAGAACACTTCCCCAGCCTAACCCAGAGGGAGCAAGGTATCCTTATAACTTGACTTCAGACATAAGAACTGTGACTGTCATTTTAATTACGTAGTGGCTGGAAGTTCAAGAGAAATAGTGCCTCTTTGCCCTTTGTCTCACCCTCTGCACAAGCTGGGTGCTATGGGTGAGATTTCTCAAGGTGCGCAGCACCAGTGAGTTCTAAGTGGCTAATCCAGGAGCACTTTTAGGTGAACAACAGACTCAAGGGGTATGTGTGGGAGAATGTTCTCAGCTGAGGTGTGTTGATGATAGCACTGTTCTTTTTCTCTCCCTCCTCACGCTCAATCCGCTCCCAATGAAGAAACACAGAGCGCTATGTCATTGGCATCCTGGTTCAGGTGGAATGAGCCCTCAAACCGCATTTCCCAGAGGAACCCCACAGAAATGGTGGTTGAGACACTAATGATGGAGCTGAACTGGCAGACCAAGCAGGCAGAGAAGCAGCAGCGAGAGCGGGAGAATGAGTATCGCAAGATCAAGACTGGGGTGGACTACGGCTGGCTGGTCAGCTATCCAAAGCAGAGCTATGATATCAGCCCAGGAGAACGGCTGCAGCTGGAGGATATGTGTACCAAAATACATCCTTCCTACTGTGGGCCTGTCATACTCAGGTACAGTAAATGATCTGATGCTACAGACCTTTCCTTTCCCCCTCTACTGTTTGCGACATGTGAGGAGGGAATGAGAGTTGTTAGCACTAACAAAACAAAAACCTGGCATCCTGTACCATTAGTCATGTTGTGATGGTGTCTTTGTGGAAGAAGAGAAATCTAATGTTTTAAGTCAGTTTAACATGGTATCATTTCCTCCAAAAGCTACTAAATGTCATTTTCCTCTGAGACTGGGTTGAGTACTTCATGCTCCTGAGCAGCCAGGGAAGTTTTATCATGCCTGATAAACAGTTAGCATTTCAGTATTGTGATGGCTTTTGCTTCAGTCTTTAGAATTGTAGCATAATTGGGGTTTAAAGGGAGCTCTGGAGGTATGTATCTCAACCTCCTACTCAGAGCAGGGCCAACTTCAAAGTTAGATCAGGTTGCTCAGGGTCTTGTCCTGTCCATTGTTGAATATCTGTGAGGATGGAGATTCCAAAGCCTCTGAACAACCCGCTTTGGTATTCGTCCGCTCTCCTTGGACCCTTCCTTCCTTGATTTCAGCTGTGCAGCAGGTTTGTTAAGGCACTTGTCCCCAGTGTCCAGACTAGCCAAGAGGTGCTGTTGTGTTCTTCAGCCTGTGAGCCAGGTGTTCCCAGAGAAAGGAGGTATTGCATGCTTCTCCCTCCACAGCCTTGGCGTGGAGTAGGATGCAGGCGGGGCATGCAGTTGGCTTGCATAGGTGGGTGGTGCTTCTACCTTCTGCAGCATAGCTGTAGACAGAGCCTCTTGGACTTGGTGTTGAGATTTTCAGGTGCTAGACATAGGACTGCTGCTTGCCAGCTGAGTAACCTGTGAAATGTTTTCATAAATGGATCTAAGTCTGCTGTAGCATGCAAACCGGAAGTGAGAAAGGTGACCCTTCCCTTGGGGGGAGGGTCTTCCAAGTTAAACCCTCTCACTTAGAACAGTGCAAGTGAGGAGTAGTGACTCTGAAGTCCACCTTAGCCAAAGCAAAGTTGTGAAATGGGCCTTTATAAGCCACTTCCCTTGTTCCAACATGTTCGTCAGTTGGGATTAGAAAGAAGACAGTCCTGGCAGGCCATATACAATGGGGTGCTTAGCACCCTGCAGTCCCTCACTGCATATGGTGGCACCTGTTTTCTCATGAGCAAATGAATCTACAACTCCTGAACTACAAGCGAAGAGGGTTGGAAATAGCTGGTCCTCTGTCTTACAGTGGGGGTGGCCAGGAAAGAATTCCAAAGCTACCTCTCTAGGCCCAGTCTTGTCCGAGGCTGAAGCTTGGAAGCAAGCTGGCACAAGGCTTTGGCTTTTGCAAGGTTGCTAGGGTGGCAGAATCAGAGATTTGGGATCATTCAGGGGCTGAGTTCTCTCCAGTGAGTTTGCTGGGAATGGTACCTGCCTTGTGTTTGTGTAACTCCAAACTATGCTGTAAACAAGCCACTACAAACCCCGTGGGGTTCTGAGTTATTTTCACCATCCCTAGGGCCACTGAGCAAGGCCTGTCTGGCAAGCAGGCTATTTCCATGAGAGCAGGCTTTGGTTGCCGGGGTTGGGAGGCCCCAAGGTTCATCATCTCCTTCAGAAAAGAGTATTAAGCTGAGCCATGTCAACTTGCTGCGACTCTGCTTTTTTCTTTTTTTTCAAACTGAGATCATGCAAGATGCGTGATTTCAGTGCAGCTTGTAGTGGTTGTTCACTGTTGTTCAGGATTCAGCACACTGCTCACAGTAAACGTACTCAGCGACACTGGTGGGCTCTATGTGGGTATAACTGAAAAGGGATAAACTCATCCTTCTATAAATTGCTATTATAAGGCTACCAGAAATTGTATTACAGTATGATTCAAGACGTGGCATGTTTTTGTTTGTTCTGTACTATGGACTTTGCATGGTTAGCAGGGCCACATTTAAAAAATGAGGCTTGCATAGCCTCTGTTGGTTCAATTCCATGACTGAGAAGAGAATGTCATAGCCACAAAAATGCCAGAACTGGACTGGGTCAAAGGTCTGTTTGATCTGATGTGCAATCTGTATGTGAGATAATGGCCACTAGCATCAGTGTAAGAAAGAGAGAAAAGAACAAGGCAAGCAAATAAAACAGTATGGACAATTACAGTATCTTGTATATTGCCTCCAACTTGCTGTGCCTTGTAACTTGGAGACTTTTGGAGCCAGAAGTGGTCCTTCTGTCTGTAATTGCCCTGCGTGGCTTTTTCTTTCAGCAGTTTGTTTAGGTTGTGGGGTTTGGTTTTCCTTTTTTGAACTCTTGTAAACTTTCAGCATTTGTGGCACCCCGTGGCAGAATTCCACATCTGAACTACAACTCTGCTGTAAAAAACTGTATTTTGCTTATCTCAGACTAATGTGTATTAGTTTTATTTGATAATCCCTTCTTCTTGTGTTGGAAATGTGAACAGTTGACCCTTCTTCTTTTCTACCTTCTAACTGAGAACCCTGTGGTTCAGAAATTTTCATTGCTGCTGTGGAAACAATGAAAAAGAATGGAGCATGCCATACTAGGAGCTGAAAATGCACAGGAGAAATAAGGAGCGCGCCATCTAACTAAGAGACAGCCAAAATTGGATAAATTCTTCTCTCAAAAAGTGAGATAGCATGGAAATTTTAATAACTTCCCCAAAATTGCACAAGATGAGTATAATAGGAATTCAACTGAAATCTTCACATTTCCAGTGAAGTACTTTAATCACAAGATCTGCTGGTGTTTCCTCTTGAATATACTGTGATTTTCTAACGTGTAGTAACTTTCAGAAAAACGTTCCACCAAAAAAAAAAATCTACAAGCTTGCATTTGGAAATTTAAATGCAAAGCATGTACCTTACTGAAGCCCTTGATTCTGTCCAAAATATTAAGCTTGATTCCTTCCCTTCCATCTTGGACTTCAGATGTCTTTTTTGAGGTACTCGACAAGCGTGCAATACTTGAATAACACAAGTACCATGCATCTTGCAAGACTGCAGAGTTTGTTTTGTGTCATGCAAGGTCTCCTTCTTTGTGAGATTCCAAGCTTGGACTCAAAGCCCGAACAAAGCATTTTTGTACAAGTTGTCAGAGATGTCACTTTATTCTCCAAAGGTCTAAATGATTATCCAAATTGTCCTTTTCTGTGGCTACAGTCACATGTACTGAGAGGTGGAGTTTCCATAAATTTGTTTCTTTAGATGTGGAGGAGGCTGGAAAGGAGCACTTCTTAAATGGGAGGTTTTTTTCAGATCCAGTTGGCCTGTTTTGTATTTTGGGTCAATAGAAACTTTTCTTTTGAGTCTCTTGAAATTCTGGAAGGATTCAAGTACACTGCAAATACCATCAGATATCTGGACATTCTGATTCACCTCATACCAATAAAGCTATTGCATTTAGGTGTAACTTTGCTTTAGATTACTGGGTTGAAGATCGCTGACTATATTTAAAAGTAAATCCTGGAGGCATTTGAAGGAAGTGACAATGACTTTGGTGAAGCCCTTAATACCTAACTGCCATGGTTAAACTGAATGAGTAAACTAGCAGCTTGCTAATACAGAATGGTAGATTTTTGCCATCTTTAGTCAGAGCGTTAGCTCTAATCAGAGCTAGTTACAGTCCGTTTCATTTATTTCGGTTTCAGCAAAAGTGAAACAGTTGGTTTCTGTCCTTCTGTGCCCAGAGAGAAACAAACAAAAAACCCTAATATGGAAATGTAAACCCACATTTTGTGATCTGAGATGTTATTAATACCACAGCCTAAGTACTGCAATTTTCTAAGGATTGTGTAGAGCAGAAGAGGACTTCCTAGCATGCTTGAATGTAAGACAAATGCCTAAAATCAGAAATGGATTTGTTTACAATTGTGACCTTAAGTTTGAGGTGATGTGACACAAGTGTTGCAGTTAGTGGGAATGCCATAGTCCTTTTGGGAGTCAAGTAGCCTCTAGCAAAGCTATTCATAGCTTTACAATATAACCAGAATTCTTGCTCAAAATATAGATTCAGGAGTCAGCAGCTAATTATTGGCACTAAGCACCCCACGTTTTCTTTGAATTACTAAATCTACTTAGAGCTCCCAGTTCAGACAGGCACTCAGCAATACACTGAACTATAAGCATATTAAGTCCACAGACTTCCATTGCATTTAACAGGTCTTTAATGTTCCGGCTGTACTGAGGAAACCAACTGAATTGGGGACCTACAGAATAACATGAGCAGGTGACAGTGCTTTAACAAAAGCAGTGCCAGTATGAGCCAAGTGCAGCCAGATTCTTAAAATCCAGTGGCCGTATGAGTAAACGCAAGGGTCACAATTTAAAGAACAAATTTGTTTGAGCTGTGATTAAAACACAGCCTGGACTGGGGAATGTGCTCATCCCTATGTGTGCATATACACACTCCCCAGGCTTCTGTGCTGGCTCAAGGTGAGTTTTGTTGACAGTCACGTCTAAGACTGCGGGACGAGCATAATATATTATAGATTAGCTACCAGTAGTATCATAACTTGTTTCACAAATAAGACAGACAGGTATACTTTTCTTATGAGTAAGGAAACCCTGTGGAGGGATTTCTAGATAGGGTTGTGAAGTTGCCTAGTTTGAAAGTATTCCATGCAAAAGTGTAAGGGCGTTAACCTGTGCTAGAAGATAGGTGAGCCTTGTGCAATTTTGTGTGCTTAATTCCAGTGAGCAGCTTTGTGTGGAGTTGGTTTCCCAGGATACAAGCCCATATTCCTTGATTCCAGTGGTTTTACTGTTTTATACGTTGCGTGTTTTGGGCGGAGCAGACTGCTGGATCATCCAGCACATCAACTGGCTTTCATTGATAGTTGGGCAAGATGGTTTCAATTATACGTAGGTGGCTGCAGCAAACATCATCTATTTTCTGACACACAGACTGGTTTAGCTAGACCTGAGCCCCTGACAACCTGTCCATCCTTTCTGCTGAGACATATTTGTAGTACACACACCTTTTGGAGTTCATACCTGAGCTGTCCCTTACACAGACATGCTGGTACTGACATTAGGTGGGCGTTAATAAAGGGGCAAAGTTAGTTCATCCTAGTAGGGGAGAGGAAGGGGCCCCCTTTCCCTTCTCCTCTGAATAAGACTGGCTTTTCTTTGGGTGACTGGCAGACAGTCTGTTGGATTGCTTTCTCTCTGTTTCTTAGATCTGCTCCATATGAAGTAGTTTTTGTATTGGTCCTGAAAAGTCAGGTTTAAATCTTAACAGCAAAAGCAGAGTTCACAGAACAATTCTTGCTGCCATAGCTAAGGAGAGTGCAAACAGGCAGATAGCTATGAAGGTGGGAAGCTACATGGATTTTAGAAAACTATTTCAGCTAGATTGGTTGGGAGTATTATTAGCAACATGGGACATTAGCATTAGAGCTCTGTGCTCAGGGGGCAAATTTGCCATCGTACCACCCATTTTCCCTCTTGTTCCCAGAGCCTGTCACTGGTCCAGTAACAGCCTGACATGCTGCTACTTGCTCTGAAGCCACAATCCAGCAGTATGACACACAGACTTTAAAACTGGAGGCAGTGATGAGGCCTTTTGGGTGCACAATTGCCAATACAAAAGAAGAGGATGTACTGATAGATATATATAATATGACAGCATCTGTCTTTAAAACACACAATAACAGGATGACTCATTCAGTTCACCTCTGCAATAGAAGTCCTTTGAAGGTGCTTTCCCTGGTATAATAATAATAATAATAATAATAATAATGTTGCAAAGACTTGGGTTTCGATGGACTCATCTGTCTATGCTTCTGACTCAGATAAAGGAAAAAGTGTATTTATTATGAGAACTGTATTTTTGGCTCTTTGATAATGCCACTGAAGTGCCCTCTCAGAAGGAAGACAGGATGCTTGCAATGTACAGCAAATCTGTTACCACTGCTATGTGCTAACCCTTGGCAAGACCTAGTCTCTTGCTCTTACAGGCTCTGCACAATTCCGTTTAGCATCACTGTGTAAGTATTTGCGTACCAGTGTGAACTGCAGTGTCTCAGAGGCTTTGTGCACCCAAATGTTCAAAGTTTAGAGGGTTTTTTCGGTCAGGGGGTGGAGGAAGGAGATCAGGAATTCAGCCGGAGCAATGGTTAAGGAACATCTTGGTGACTTTGGTAGGTTTTGTGTCAAATTCCTCTAGCTTGACCCCGAAAGGGACTGGTGCTTCTGCTGATACCAAGTTCCCTCAGCGTGCAGTACTGGTGTCTCCACAGCTGTACACGTAGCTGCCAATACTTGCTGTGAGAGAAGCACACTGAAATATCTGGGATACAGCATGATGTAAAGATCTATGTCCAATACCAGGCCTCCACAGTAAGAGTCAAAAGGTATAAATGTACAAAGAGTCTTCTTGGTTTATCTCTGGTTTTCTTTCTGTACATATAATCTTGGGTACCCTTTGGTACACCATTAAGCAGTGCAGTTCCATAGTGCATTTGTTACATTGCTAGGGCTTATCAAAAAAACAAGTGGGATCTTACTCTTATCAGCTTCTGCTGTATTAGGCTTATTTAAATGCAGTCCTACTATTTTCCATCCTCATTCAGTTCTCTTGGAGAAAAATATCAAAATGCTTACAGACCGTAGACGCTTTACCTTTCATGAAGTAGAAATACCTGGATTTTAGTGAAGTACTAGTTTAGCGTTCTGTCTGCTTGTAGATATAATTATGTTAAGAACTGAATATTTAGTAGAAGAGTAGTCATATTACCATCTGTCATAAACACATATTATTACAGAACAATCAGAATACCTATGTGACCAGTGTGTGAGCCTTGGGAGTGGATCCCACACTCTCCAGGCTGGGGACCAAATCGCCCAACAAGGTGTCAGCAATGGTATGTTCTCCTCTTGGCCCAGCCAGTGACTTCAAGAAAACTATCCTGCTCTGAATCTCATCTTCCTCACCTGCAAAATAAACAGTGATAATTCTTCACTTCCTTGGTATTAATCTAGCTTAATATACATCAAAAACCATTTTGACCTCTTTGCTAAGAAGGCAGTGGAGTAATTCACAGTTGTCTAATTAGATACAGCATCATGCTGCCAATAAAGGTGTTATCAGCTGAGTCAGTCCGTTATCTTACAGAAAGCCATGGGAGGAAGAAATACTGCTTCACTGAAATTTGAATATTGAGAGACTATCAAACATGTAACAAAAGGAAGAGTTTTACAGGATTTTGTTCTGTCTGGTGGCCACTGGGTAATGCTATGGGGAATGAAAACTGGAAAAAGGGGGAGTCTAGTGGGACTTTCCCTGGTTTATCCTCAGCTTCTAGTAAGCAGTTCAAGGACTACTTGAGCGAGGATTTACATTTGGAAAATCACGTTTCATCAGCAGTGATGGGGACATTTTCCACAAACTTGCCTAATAATTTTGGTTTTTAAGCGATTGATAGCACTGAGTTCTGATTTAATAGGTGATGTGTGAGAAGAGCACTTTCTTCGCTTTCACACTTGCCACCTTCTAGCTTTGTTTGGTGCTCCCTACTACTTCTTGTGCTTATGAGAAATGGTGATTCATTGCTTCCTTACATTCTCTGGCTTGCTTGTGATTTTAGAGACCTTGAGCCTATCTTCAGGGCCCCTCCCTGTTGTTGTTCCCTTCAGTCCAGGGAGTCCCATTTTGCAGGACAGTGCAAGTTCCAAGCCTAGCACAGTGACTTGGCAGCAATCCCTAATTTGATGTTTTTAATCAAAGCTGTGCCTTGACTGTGCTTTCAGATTCCGGCAACTCATTGCTGAATATGAACCAGAAGTGCAGGAAGTATCCCGGCTCTTCCGCTCTGTCCTGCAGGAAGCTGCTGAGAAGATCAAGGAGGAGGAAGAGGCCAAGAAGCTTGCCAGGCAATGGAACACAAAGAACAAAACCAGCCTCTCCTTAACAACGTTTAAATCCCGGTCCAGGATTTCCCCATTCATCAGTGACATCAAGACCATCTCTGAGGATGTGGAACGGGGCACCCAGCCCACCAGGAGGGTTTGGAGCATGCCAGAATTTCGGAATGCCAAGGATTACTGACTCTATACTGACCAAGGTTTTTAGACAGTGATCTCTCAAAATCCCAGTTAACCCTTTTTTAGCTCTACTGTTTCTACTTTGTTCCGGCTCTCTCTTCCTGCCTGTCTCTCTCTTGGAAGTTGTGTCCATAGTAACTGCTGCTGATGCCCACAGTGTGTGACATAATTTATTACCAAACATGCTAGCTTTTCCTTTAATTTTGTAGTTATTCCACAACCTTAAGGGCAAGGCTCACTTACTATCTCATTTTCATTACTGCTTTCTTGTGAAAAATGAATTAGCTTTGTGATGTCTGTCGTCTTCCCTTTTGCCCCCCAGCCTGGATGTAGTTATCTATAAAAGCTTTTGGCCCAAGCTAGTGAGAGCTGCTGGCTGGACCAATCTTGCTGAAAGCAAGGCAGCCACTTACATGAGTAAGGCTTGCATGATCAGGCCTGTGAGCTAAAGCTAGTATCTGATTTGGAACTGAACTTCCTTTTCCAACTAATAACCTTCCTCAGTGCTACAACAAACTTCACAGGTAACCTCAGCACTGCTCTTGATCAGCTTTTTGCTGACAGTTAGCAATCCAACCTGAGTAGAAACAGACCCAAGCTTTTTTAGATGAAAGACCAATATTATTCTATAGTAACCAGTTTAGGCATGCTCAGGTTTCTTGGGTATTTTCTCTTTTGTGCATGCAGAACCCCCTGAACCTTGCACCTGCAGAGCAGATGATACAAATTTAGCAACTTGCTGTGTAGATATACAGGTGGATACATCAGTGCTGTGTCAAGTGCTGTTCTTGGTCCTCAATGTTCTGTCTTGCTGAGGTAAGTGCTCCATCCCACATGCCAGTAATAAGTCAGTGGGCCAAAATTAATGTTTATGGCTAAGCCTGAGAGAGTATTGAAGTATAGTATCAACGTATAGAGAAGGGTGAAGGGAATCAGCAGTCATCTACAGGGTTCTTTGTACAGCTGCAATAGTTGAGATCATTTTAACAAGCTGCTTCTCTAAGCGACTGAAGGGCTCTGGTAGATGGAGATTTGTTCCCTTAGTCTTCTCTCTTGAGTGTTCAGAAGAGAGCTTTCCAGTGTATCACAGGCTGTTGGCCAGTGAGTTGATACTATTACAAAAAATCTTTAATGCAAGCTGGGTAGCTTGTAGGCCAGCATGGCTCTGCTGAGACCTTGAAGAAACAGGAAAATGCTGCTGCAGAAAAGCTACCAGGGCCCTAACTCAGCGTCTGTAAGGACAACTCTCACCAGCAAAGGAATGAGAGTGGCACACTGTGAAGATCATGGGTCTTGTTGAGAAGCCAAGGGCTAGGATGCTTTGTGATGACCAACAGGAGATGAGGATTTCCCTGTATGACTGGCTTTTGGGGAATCATCCCTGTGGGGTATAGCCTCCTGGAGGACCCTGTAGCTTTGTTGTTCTTTTACCCATTTCCAACTCCTTTCCCTGGGGACCTTTGCAGCACCATGTGGGTACTACAGCCAAGACAAAACCCTTTGAAGCTGTGCCAGCTCTGGGAAGAATTCCAGCACATGAAATCTATCCTAGAGTAGAAACGTGCAGTTTCTTCCAGAGATTGGGGAGGGCAGCATAAAACAAAGATCAAGATCAAACCCTTAAGAGCTCTCTGAGACTGTGGGATTCTGGCTCTTCCTCTCTCCCCTTTGGGCTATCTAAGATGGAACACAAGGCTTTCTTACTAGCACCAGGCTGTAGTTTCTAGTCCCTTGGTAAACGCTGCTGCCAGCAACCCTCCTTGGGCCTGAAAGCAGAAGCTTGCTTTTAATTAAAAACTCAGGGCTTCCACTTACAGCATCCAGTTTGGGATGGGCTATTTCAACTCTAGGTCAATGAGGGAGAGTTTAAAGCCTTCCGACAATCAGCTTGGTGTTTTTCGGCTGTTATGTCCTTGTGAAGTAATGTGATTGTGTATATGAAGTAAAAGACAAAGGCTTGACATACTTAGCATAGCTGTAGCTGTCTAGAAGATGTGGGATGTCTAGCAACAGATCACCACAATTTGCAGGAAAACTCTTGTTTGGCAAAAAGTTAACCATCGTTTTTATATACATTTGCAAGCTACTGTATGGTACTGAAGGCTGAGATGAGTTCACGAATTTCATGCTACAGCTCTGTAGTCATTTTATTTGCACTCACGTTCTATTTTGACACCTTCAGTATTGACTGTATTGATGCAATATTTGATGGACTGCTGGGAGAGATGGGACACTCTGACACACTGACATAAAGCTCTTTGTTACAGTACAGTGTCTGTAATGTGCTTACTCTTCCTTAAGGAGAATCAGGAGTAACTAACTTCCCTACAGCAATATACAAAGCCAAGGAAATCACCTGAAGGGTGTTCACACTGTCGCAGCAGCCTGTGATCATACTGTGTCCTTCATTAACAACATCCAGCTAGCAGACACCATTCTCATTTAACAGCCAGTAAACAGACAAATCTGACCTTTGGTCAAAGCCATGTATGCTATGGAGGCCAGGCTGTGCCTCAACTTACCTATAATTTCTATTTCCACAATAAAATGTAACCCAGGCTTTTAAACAGTACCCTTCTCCCTGTGCCACTTCTGCAAGTTACACTAGGCTCACAGTAGCATCTGATGACAAAGGGATATTCAGATATCAAGCTATGAGGCTTCTGTTCTTACTGCCTGCTATCCAGTACTCTTAAAAGTATTAGAAATAGTATCATGTTTGCTTGTAGCCAGCTGCTTAGACTGACTGTGACCTTCTGCATTGTGTGTGCACCAGCAGGTACTGAAGCAGAGCTGGGGAGGTGGTTAGGATGCATGACTGCTGCACTGTACTTGTGCTCATTTTTCTTAGGAATGCCATGGACTGAACCATAAATGATCCTTTGGTCACAGCACATGGCAACAACTACCCACCCATGTTTGCCTTGTCCTAATTTCACGTTCTGTGTGGCTAAATTAGTATTTTAGTTCAAATCAGGAGCATGCAACTCCTGATTGTCCTCACCTACTGTGCTATGGGCCATGGCATGGGGCAGGCACAGTGGGAAAACTAGGCTGCTTTTGGATGAAGTTAACCCAAATGATCCATCGCAGCTGGCTCACGGACCATAAAGCTGGACTAACGCTGGTCTGAAGTAAACGCTCATGAAATTTGTATAGTGTGAACATCAGGTCCTCACCGACAACTGTCTGACTCTGCAGCTCTACTCCTCCTGGGCTGCACTATCTGCTAGTGTAGGAAAACCCAGCATTTCTACACAGCCCTGATGAGACTCTCCAATTTGTTTGTAGCCCCTCCTGAGAGCTAGTCCAGTGATTACTTAAAGTCTTAATTCTTTAACAAGAATAAAAAGTGAAATAGCAGCACATCATTAACAAACAACTGAACTGAACACAAATCATTCTAAATCCTCAGTGAGCAAGGATTTTGGTATCATCGCAGAGCATCACTGTTGTCCCATAGCTGATAGTGTTATGCTGTCCAAAGGACATTATTACATCCGGGAAAAAGCAGTTCTAGACTTACTATACATTCTAACAAATAATGGCAACACCTCTATCGGTAACACCACTGCTCAGCTTCACGGGGCTAACAACACTCCTCAGAGTCACTACTCACCTGAGAGAGACTATGCAGCCCTGCTTCTATGGACTCTACAGGTGAGCCTGGCCCACAGGCTGTGGTAGCCAGCAAAGGCGTGCAAGAGGTGAGGTTCCTCACCCAGATTAGCGTAACATCAGCTATCATGCCGTGGGGAACTGGGAGTAAGCTTCGCAGGAAATACCTGTCTGCTGAGATTGCACTGTTTATACATTTCATCATGGAACCTCAGAGAATTAAAGCAAAGCTGTGAAATAGAAAACAATTTTTTGTATTTGTTGTCTTTAATTAAAGATCTCCTGAAATATAATCTGTCCACATCTAGCCAAACACAACAGCTGTTCCACTGCCCTGACACTGCCTGCGTACATGTGGAAGGAGAAAGGCAATAATGGTAACGGCACTTCAGCTAAACAAAAAAATCTACCCTCTCTGTACAGACTACAAATGCAGCCACCTGTCTTCAATCTTGCTACCTCTGCAAACAGATCCCAAGATTTAAGGTGATAAATAACCATGATTAAACAACTGCAAAGGTCTGAAATTCTCTGAAGCAAAGTGGTTTACAGATACAACTTTGAACTTACGTCTTCATCAACCAGCTTCCAAGCACGTCTTACATGAACCAGTATTACCAGGAAATGAGAAGGTATAAGTGACAAAATGGATGTTTTGTCTCCAGATACTTTTGAGTCACTCCTGTTGATTCTGTACCTGATCCTGGGTACTAGAACACCTTAATATAGCAGATGGCCCCAGATGGCTCCTTCTGCTGAGCGTTGTACATGCAAATGTTAAACAAAAGGAAGTAATTTTTCCCTCACACAAAATATTACTGAAGTATGGATTGCATTGCTCAGCACATTCTGGAGATCAGACAGATGAGTGGTTCCAAAAGGGGACTACGTGCATTCAGAGGGTTATTAAACCACAGTGGTCAGGATGCAGCCTACAGCACAAGGCTTAAGCCACTCCTTGCCAGAAGCTGTGGACAAGCAAATCTCTCTGTGTTGTTGCTTACACTGATTCCCCAAAACATTGCTATAGGCCTCTCCCAGAGGAAAACCATACATGGCTAGGCCTTGACTGGATGGCCATTCTGATATTCCTGTGTTCTGCTACACCTCCCTGATAAGGGACACTGCACTGTAGTTTTGCCCAAAAAGCTTTCCGAGAAGCACTGGGCTGCAGGAGTCAAAGCCTTTTTGGTTGTGCCCTGCAATAGAGGAAGGGCTATTAACCCTCCCTCAGTTCCACCCACCTGTGCCAGGCACAGACGTCGTCATCTCTGCCCCTGCTATTCCCTGGTACTGCTGTCTGTGCTGTGGGCTGTCAGCACAAGGGACCTCTTGTTCCCTTTCCATGAACAGACACGTCACATGTCAAGCTGGCTTACGTCAGAATGATACGGTGCTGGCCCTCAAGAGTTGGGTCTCAGGCCTAGGTCTCCCAATGACTGCGATGTATTTTCTGTGCAGTTGCTGCACAAAGATCTCAAACTCAGGAACAATCTTTGCAGGCTGAGATCTTAAGAAAAATTGCAGAAAGGCAAGGCAAAGGGCTACAAGAAGCACAGTGAATGATGTGGTGATTTATGGTCATCTGGGTATACTGTACACTTCATAAAAATGTAAATTCCTAGGGTCTTGGCTAGATAACCAGATTATAGCATCTTTAAGGTCCCTTCCAACCCTTACCATTCTATGATTCTATGATTTTAGTCACAATTACATTTTGCCTCTACCAAATAAATCTAACCTGACCCAGTAGCAGATACTGCAACAATATAGGAAAGAGCATGGGTGTTTCCCACATCAGAGCATATACTCTCAGAATGTAATTACTGTTATACCTGTTTAGTGATCATAACGTCATATTCTCTGAGGCCTCTATCAGGTCACAGTCCGTCTGCAGTAGCTTTTCCAAACTTATTCTTTGCAGTGTCCAGTTGCATAAAGCAACAAATTGCACCTTATTTAGTCTGAAGACTATTTAATAACCAGATGGCGTATGAAGCAGTGACAGTGAAATACTCCTCAAGTAATTTTTTTTTCTATATTCTGGCAATGGAGGTCTGAAATTATTTATGAGATGGAGGCGAGCAAGGTGCAGTTGCTGAAGAACTCGGCAGCCCCAGGTAGGAATGGTGCAAGAACACCTGGTCCTTCCAGGCCCCTGCTGGCTCTCAGCAATTTGCTGCTATTGCATTCACCTGCTTACAAGTTACAGGCTTCCTTCTGCCTTCGGCACACAAGCACCAGCAGGAGAGACTATTGTCTGTCCACAGCAAAGCCAAGAGCAAGAAATGAACAAAGACTGGATTAAATTCAGAGGACAGCAATAACAAATGTTCCCCATCAACAACACATAATTAGGCCTTTGCAGGCTAATTATAGGGTTTCAGAATAAGAAAGTGCAAAGCCAATGTCCAAAGGTTAAAAAAAAACCAAAAAACAAAAAAACAATCCGTGACAGTCCAGCTGGACAGCAATGCCACCTGCCGGCACATTTCCCAGCACTGATTAACAAGGAAACAGGGACCAACTTTCCAACCAGGCCTCTCCCGACAAACACAGATTCCTCACTCTCACACTACCTTTCTCTCACACCACTGTCACCCACAGAACAGCTTAAGAATGGAGAGCAAGATAAACACAGCTGATGTTAGCAGTAGCGTTCAGCGCCTTACTGGAAGGCAGCACCAGTGGCCAGCGTGTTGGTATTAGGACAGTCGTCGTCTTAAATACTGTGCCTCTGCGATCGATGTACGCTTATCGGACTGGTATTAATGATGTTCTTCACGCTGCTTGAAAAGGCTCGAAAACTGCTCCCTTACAGCCCTTTGCATCATGTCCTACTGTCCACTCAGACAGCACTAGATGTTTCATACTCCTTGTGAATCACAATTTAAGACCAAAATTGAAGAGGCAGGAAAAAAAAACCTGCTCTCAACAGCCAAATAAATTATGATCTCTGCACTGGACAGTAATTTTGATCATTCATCTTGTCCAGAGATGGAAATGGAAGGCTGGCTGTTGGCCAATACTTTTAAGAAGTAGCTCCTCAACAGCTTATCCCCCTACAGTTTCAAATACGACCAAGTAGCAGACTGGAGGATTTTCAGGTGTGCCCAGGACCTTGTATCCTTCAGGAGGACCCACTACCACTTAAAATCCAGCCATTTCATAGAGTGCCCAAATGAGAGTGGAGCTCCCAACCTTGAGAGCTGAGCAAGAACTTTGGAAGCTTGCTTCTAAATATGCACAGTGAAGACCAAGATCCTGTTTAACCTGTACAACAAAGCGTATCAGAGCTCCATCCAGTGGCCAAGGCCCCCACCCGCACCTCACCCGAGCAGGTTACTGCAGCCCTTGACCCCTGCTTTTCCCCTGCCTATAGAGCTCACTCAGTTTTCCCCACTGCAGAGGATGACTGGGAAGCTTATATATTCCTGCAGTGCGACACATCCAGGTACATCAAAACAGCACAACTTGCCTAAGGTTAACCACACTCAGTACTGAACAGGTATTGGAATTGCAGGCCCTGCTCAGCACTGCAGAACGATACATCTTAGCTCAATGGAGGCGAGTACTTCCAGGAGAAAGTGGTATTTAATAAGCATTTTGTCATCTTGATCTCTTGTACATTTTTGCATGGGCAAAGAAGTCAAGTTCAGGCAAATCACAAAGGAAACAAGAGTAACAAAGAACTGCACTGCCCACGAGAATTGGCTGAAGCACTTCATTACTTGCATCAACCACTCCTTAATGTTTGGGGGTTTGCCCATCTTCCCTGTGTAAGAAACAAAACTTATGTAACTGTGCTCCATTCCCTTCCCACAGCTTTTGAGACTACTACCAGTTGTATCAAGTGTGGAGAGATCTTCAGAAATTCTTGGATCCTTTCCCGCTTCATGACAATTACTCACTAGATCCAGGAGGTCGAAATGAACACCCTCCACCATGGGACTGATGAAAACCACACAGCTATTTTATATTTATGCCTGCCTGACTACAGCACACAAGCAGGAGGCAGGACTAGTGTGGTACCAAGGGCTTAAAGAGCAACAGGCACAAATCCTAAGAGATCGAGCCTTACCAATTCTGCTGCTTGTGGCACAACTTCTCATGAACGGCACAGAATACTTAGAAAGAACGGTGCCAAGGAGGATGGGCATGGCGGCAGCAGCTCAGAGAAGATATCTTTCCCCTCCTTCCCACCCCCGTGATTTCTGTTTCTGGAATTTCTGTTGTTAAAAAAAAAAAATCAGTTGAGTTCTGAGTCCCAGAATGGAAAATGGTGCAGAGACGCAGAAAGTGGGTGTGATAGAGAAGACTGTCACGCACACACAAAAATGTACGTTTCACATCTGCAAGACTTCTATTATTCAGCATTTTAGCAAGAATCTCAACTTGTCCAGCCAGGTAAGCTTCTGCAGCCCCTTCCTTATCACCTGACCTCTGCCCCACTCCATGATGTCTGACAGCAGCAGTCTCTCTCTATCCCTACCTCATACCTTTTCTATTTTTCTATTGTTCCAGCCTTCATCTTCCCCCATGATATGCACTTTTTTGAGACCTGGTAGCAAGGCTCTCTGTCAGCTATTTGCATATCAGGTCAACATCCCACGCTGCTTCACAGTTCCCTCACACAAATTTCTCTGTCTGTATTTCATCACATTTCTCTACATCTCTTACCTTACTACCATAACCTTCACAACTGGCTCCATCTTTTGTTCAGCTGCCATGATAGTAATCTGAAGCAGTTTTAAGAAGCTATGCTTTAGTGAAAGGTCAACAAAATGAATTTCATTCCTGAGGTAGCAAGGCATGGACAGTTACTCCGGCTGTATGGGCCTGGGGTCACCAGGGAGACTGCAATCTGTTGGCCAGCTCCACACAGCAACCTCAGAGACACTCGGTCCCCAGAAGATGCACGTAATCTCAGTGCTCGTGGGGAAAGACAGGGAAGGGAAGGAGGCAACATGAACTCAAACCTCTTTAGAAAGGCGAGAATCTATACGGAGATGGGTGGGAAAGAAAAGGAGGCTTATAAAAGCACATCTGCTGGGAAGTTTCAGACAGCACTCGTAACTGGCTGGGCAGGAGAGAATAAAACTGAATCACTGCCACAGAACTTAAGCAGCCTGGCTTTCTAAAAGAAATGATAGCTCAGAAATACACGCTGGCATAGAAATACTTTGAAGTGTCACCAAAGCATATCCAGCGTGTCAAAACCGAATAGGAAAAATTCCTCTGTCCTGAAACAGCAAAAAAAAAAAGTTTGGGTGGTGTTTTGTTGTTTTTTTTTTTAAGTCTGACTCATTTTTGTACAGTCAGAGTTGGCAACTACCAAAACCCCAAAAGATTAAAACAGGAACAGACCACATCATCTTACTAAAGATCCTTGGCCTCTTCCATACTAGCATGGAACAGTGGAGGAGTTTTACTGTCTTGACCAAGCTTGAATAAGGCAGCAAAAAGCAGATTATTTCAATTAAGTCTGAACACAGTTCTTTACAAGTGAGATCTCTGGGTTTCCCATTCCTGTTTGCTTTCTGTCTTCCAAATTTCTAGGTTTTTTTCCCTCTCCTCCTAAATTTTCAGGAAATTATACTATCTTTACATATAACCTAGGGAATGGCAAGGATGTTAGTGCCTTCTAAGAGTATGTTTGAGATTAACCTTGTTAAGAGAAGTCCAGAGATAAAAGCTGCTTATCTGAGCAAGATGCTTTGACATCTCTAGGTAGAAGATACCAAATTAGCATAAATCAAAGCACAATCTACATGAAACAAAGAAGGAGGGGTTTTGTTTGTTTGTTTCTTCCCCTACTGACATTTCAGAACAGTGCCTGTAAATAAAGCTTCCATCACCACATTAAAAGTCTGGGAAACTGCAGTTCTTACCTATGTGTTTTCGTGTTTTATGTTCATAAGGATGTAAGGACTTCCTCCTCTGATCAGAACTTTAGTCTCTAAAAAGTTGCATCTCTACAATTGCAAAATGTTTCACAAAAAAACAACCTTAGGGAAGAGACAGGATTCGATCACCTTCAGAAGGTTTCACATGTCAAAACAGTTCTAAAATTACCCCTTGTGCAATGGTACAAATCTTCAGATTTACTTAAAACACCACGGCAGACAGAGTTTTCTGTTTGTTTGCTCTTTAATGAACTCCCCACACTCTGACCACTGTACACCTGATATTCTTGTCAAGGTTAACCACCCTTGATTCCTTTTCTTCAGGCATTCCTGAAATGTGGTTCCCAAGAAGCACTTGCTACACAAGGGGTTCAAGTGGAATTCCCACATCAGGGTTCTGTACACAGGGGCCTGCTGGGTAATCAAAAGTCAAGACTCCTGAAGGAAGCGAGCCAGAACTGAGCAAACTACCACAGCTCACACACGCAAGTTATGCTGTGGTCTAGCTGCACATCCAGACCTGTCTCAGAGTGGACTGTCAACACACCTGGAGAGTCACTGTCACTGCCTGCCCTGGCATCATTCCTACGGCTCTCTCTCTTTACATTAGACTAACACATTGGATACGTGCCTTGCCACACTTCCGACAGAGAAAGATTTGATACACAGCTCACGGGATCAGAAAGGCAGACCAGAACTCCAGAACTTTTAGGTCTAGGAACTGCAGCTCCAGATGTCAGGGGTAAACCATCTATTGTGCACTGCCTTTGAAAAGCTGATTCAGATAAACAAAACCAGAGACCATTCCTGCGTCTATTTTAGGATAAAAATAATTCAGCTACCATTACTGCTCTAGAGTATTTTACTGTTAAACTTTCTAGTGAGAGAGAGCAATAAACTGTCCAGAGAAAGATCGTATCTCAAACTCTGAAAGAAAATTATATATAAGTGAATGAACTGTCAAAAAATCATTTATGTAAAAGCACGTTCTATTTACAAAGGTCAACTTGCTCTTTAGGACAAGTAAAACCACTACTGGAAAAAATATACATATAGAAACGCCTCATCTTTCAAATAGACATTTACAAATACTCCGCTTTGCTTAAACTACTAGAAACATTAAGACATTCGAAATTCAGAGCGCGTTCTGCATGCAGTTAGGACAGAAATTACATTATTGGACTTTGGCGTGTCATTTCTTATCATTGTCAATGACACACTCTTAGGCTCTTCTGTAACACCACAGCCTGGCTATTACCTTAGGATCTCAAAAGGAGGACATGGATCTTCATTAACAAGTTATCAGTTACTCTTTGTTTTGCCATTAAAATAGGACATCCCGACTGTCTTCTCAGCAGGAGAGTCTGGTCTTGTCAAACTTGGTGTCCTCTTCCCTGAGTTTCCCTTTAGTGTTTTGCTAGGCATGATGATCGTTGGCTTAGTATTTAAAAGTCCTTGGTCAGCACTCTTCCCATTATAAGGCAGAGTTCAGAAATTCGAGGAGTTCTGCACGGTTCCGGTCTCTCTGCAGAGCAGAAAAGCAGAGGCAGCAGTTTAACAAACAGACCTGCACTCAGCGGACCAAGGCTGCATAACCCTGCTTTCCGTGGGGCCTTCACATCTCCGCACACCGCACAACAAACACCACCACATTCAAACAGCTGGGTATGACCAGGTACCAGATTGGTGTGAGTGCCTGGAGGAACTGCACGGCAATGGGTACTCAGGAGTGATGCTACAGGAGACAAGCTGTCGCTGTACTATTTCGCGATACATTTTCTAGGTGGCTCCCTGTGGAGGCTCCGTTGGGTTGTCATCATGTAGCTCACAGCCTGCTCAGGAGGGAACTCGCCAGCAGAAGAGATGCAATTCTCTGGTGTCTGAGGCAACTTTCACTGTACACACAGCAAGTCTTATGCTTTGAGAAGTATCATTTTTTTCTATTCATAAGCATCAGTTTGCCGCACAACAGAAAGGGAACCATGAATTTAGGTTCTTTCTTCACATAACAGATGGCCCAAACAGACAAAACACTTGTTTCCAGTGTTTTTAAAAATCACAATTTATAAAACAATGATTGAATCTTAAACTATTGTGCAGAATGGAACTTGTTCAATTCAGCATGTTCATGACCATGAACACCTATCAGAAGAGGACCAATATCAAATATTTGACACCAAATACTGTAAGAAGCAGGTTACTGGGATAAGGCTAGAAAGCGTTCAGTGTAATTTAACACAAACATCAGTGCCACAGAAAGAAGATAATGTATTTTTGATCAAATTTAACTTGGAATGCTCAGGTCTGTTTTGGTAGCTATAGAATGAACTGTTACGGCTGAATCTGAATCCACCAAACTGGATACCTCAGCGAAGTATCACTTTTAACGCCTAGTGACTAGTACCAGAAGCCCTCTGCAGATCCCTCCAAGGTGTGGAAACTGCTGAAAAGAGTGAGCGTGTTGTTTAAGTGCTGAGTCCCAACACGCACAGCAATATCACAAAATGCTATTCATTACATCTATTTCCCTGGGTATCTCAGCAAAATCATCTGACTGCTTTGAGAGAATGCATGAATACGTGGTCCTAGTACCACTATCATCTTTTTTTAATTCCTCTCTAAATAACGGCTAGTCTCACAAGCATTAGAAAAACACAGTAAAGCAGCAATTACTACAACTGATCACAAGAGACTGGAAGAAGATGAGGACAATTAAAACCAGTGCAAATTAAATCAACAGAGAAAGCCACAAACAGCAAAACATTACAGACTGGAATTCTAAGAACCTGCACAAGCATCCTTTGGTTTGTCTACCCATGCCCGAGCATTCCACTCTAACACAAAACCTGCCAAAAGAATGAATTTAAAATTTCTCAGATGGCATCATAGCCACATTAAAAGCTACAATCAATTTACAACTCCTCACTGTAAGAGCTACTCTTCTACAAAAGACTACTATTAGAACTCTTACCTCTTTATCCTGCTTAGTCTTCTTTATTTTCATCTTAATTTTCTTTCCAGTTATCATGCTGTAGTTCTCATTCTTCTTTTTGTTTTTAAAGAACTAAAATGAGATCACACATTAGAAAGATGCAAGAAACACGTAAGCTTTGCTTTATTTTGTAATGTTACAAATCTTCAATAAAATTACAGACAATAATATTTTATGCTTCCTAACTGTCCAAAGCAATAGGTTTCTGTTTGCTGATGACAAAATTGGTGGTGGTATCAACATTTTTACGACAGGACAGACTAAGTGTTTAGATAAGAAATATAAAGGGACTTCAGACTCACACACGCATACCTTTGAAAGCTGGACAGGTCCTGTTTTCTCTCTCTTTTTCTTCTTTTCTTTCTTTTTCTTCATTTTGTTCTCTTTTTTCCTCTTCTACAAGTATAAGACATGTACTCTTACGCTTACAGATTTACAAGGGCAATAAAAAGAAACCCATGGGTAGCTCTTCACACTTCCGGCTAGTCAAGACAGCCGCTACTGCTTGCCCTTACCACTGCTGAACAGGTACTATCTGAAGTACACAGAAAGTAATGCAGCAGAGTTAGCAACCCTTGAGATCTTGAGAAACAGAAATAGTCTGATCCCTGATTATCTCTCTTTAAATGTAACCCTAATATATAAAATCTCTGAACAGAAGGTCCTAATAAAACAAAAAAGAAAAATTACAACAGCAAGAATCTACCACTCACTCCGACTACAAATACTTTCTTCTAACAGAAATTGTATATAGTTATCAAGACTCCCCAGTTCTCTTTTCTTCACAGACTACTCTAAATTCTAGCTGGACCAGCAACGACTGGCAAAAGGAACCTTTAAAATATTTCTCCTCTAGTATACAGTCAAGTATACGCCAACCTGTCAGCTCCTCTGCTGTAACCCTAAAAGTGCAATTCAGATTTACATAGCCACAGACAAAAGCATTACATCTTACATGACACTGAAGGTTATCGAAATGCAAAGAACTACTTTCAGTTCTTTAAGTACTTATTTCTCTTAGTAAATGTTTACCTTTTTGTTGTGTTTTTCTTTTTTCTTTTTCTTTGATTTAGACTTTGGAGAATCTGAAAAAAACACCAAACCTCTAAATTTAACATTCCGAAAAAGGCACTTGGTTTTACAGATAAGGCACATAGAAACGTAAAACGTAGGAAGAAAATGCTTTAATTCAGCTATATATATTAGCACTGGTTGAAACTAACCCTGAGCAAAGCAACACATTAACTTACTGCCACTTACTGGTCTAACGCAGAAACTGAAAATACCCAATTTACTCACCAATTACTTATACCAATATATTATATTAATGGGGACAGTACTTCTCTCTTCTTTCTGCAGCTGTGCTCAACAGATTGCAAATATTGGTTTTATAGCCAGGGATCCTGACTTACAAAGAAGGCAACAAGAAGTACTGTTGGGGCTGACAAACCACTGAAAATATTATCACTGTTCAAGGCAAATGAAAAACTTTTCATACTTACTCAGCTCACCTTCCGACTTCAAGTTTTTAGTAAATTCTGTAAAGAAGAAACTCGCAAGTTCTATAAGCAAATCACAGGTTTTAAAGACTACCTTGTGGCTGGTATGTGAGGAAGCAGATTTTGAAGCACCAGCTTTGACTATGGGGCCGTAACCCTAGAGAGACTGTGAAATAGCTTACTAGTCTTCCAACAGACTGCCTTCAAGCTATCGGCTCTGCAGCTTCTTTACAATAAATTCCAAGCAATAGGTAGCATTAGGAATGTACAAGAGCACAGCCAGACTCCAAAGTTAGAAAAGTCTAAGGTAAGACCGCCCAAGCCATCTTCTTTTGGCCTCCTAATGATAAATGCAGCACAAGCACGTCAGAAGAAACTATGAAAATGGTAATTCTATCAGCACATTCAGCCTCTTGGTAACAACGGACCGGACTAAGCACCCACAGGGGACGGTATGCCTGGCCAGAGGGCTTTTACAAATGTTTGGCAACGTCAGGAAAGCGGTACATTCAAGAAAACTGTGTTTCCTCCGAGAGACTGAAAATCAGTACGCTATGCTAAACAGACACTTGCCTGGTTTTATCCCTTTGCCCACATCTCTTCCAGAATCAGTTTTTATCTCCCACCATCCTAGCCACGGTTCTCATGACTGCAAACCCTGGAAGAATTTCTCTAGGTTTCTGCACTGAACCATTGACTTCCTAGGCTAAGCCAGGCCATCTTTTCCTCCTGTTCACTCTTTTCGAGTTGACATCCCTCACCACCTGGCCTACTCGCTAGCTCAATTCATTTCCATACTCAGCCATCCTACCTCCCTGCTACTAGCACTGATTTGCCTGCTTGTCTCCTGTCTGAGGGGAACCCCTTTGCCAGCTCCATGTAACAAGCTGCATTCCCAGTTTCTATATCCCGATGTCTCTGTTTGCACAGCAAAATGCGTCCTTGCTGCATTCAGGTTAGCTTCACTTTCCATCTAACCTATGCTAGCAGCAAGGCTGAGGAAGGTGCACAGGGCATACAGAAGACAGCTTTCCCCCACTTTCCTCTCAGTTTTCCCAGGCACTGCCCAGTGTCTAACAGCCAGTGTTACAGCTCCACTCATTAAATAAGCAAGGAGAAACACAGATATAAAAAAGCCACAAGAAATCTCCGTTTTGCTATCCCAAGGAACGTTAACTCCACTCCCGCTGTACCCGACACATGAGACTGGGGCTACCTTCATCATTCAAGGTCTTTAACGGGAATAGTTCTACAAGCTATTCCACTGTTCTGCTATTAGGATGTATTTTTACTAATTCAAATTCTTCCTGTTGCAATTTATGGTCATTATTCCTTGCTCTGAAAGTCACAGAATAATTTTTCACTCCCTCTCTATAGTGGAAACTACCTACATCTACATACCCATCTTAGCTCAGTTACCTCACCTCTTTTCTTCCCTAGATGGAGTAAACAGAGTTGTTTAAACATGCCCTTGCAGGACATTTTTGCTAGATCATCTGCTCTCCCCTGTGAATGGGAAAACTTAGGGAATTTTTAGCTGTGAAGTTTTAGCAAATCTCTTAGCATCCAGACTGAGAACTTGAGCCTAATTCAGAACAACTTTTCCCTCAGGTCCGTTTCTCGACATCCCTCCAAAAGGTGACCCAGACAGCATGCCAAGCACATTCACACAGTGAGTGCCTGACATGACATTTTAATTCTTTTTAGAAGTTTTCTAGAGTGTATCACATGGGATAAAATTCATTCAAGAAGAAAGGAAGACGTCCCCCCGTCAAATGTACAAGTTCGCAGGTCTGAATATTTTCAGAATTTATTTACGTCAGATACATTGAATCAAGCCACTGAAGTAGGAGAACAAGTAGTATTTCCATACAGATGTAAATCTGATTCACAAGAAGCAGAAATAACTCTTTGTTAAACTGCGGAACACACAGTCACAAACATAAAGTACTGTGCCAGATCATGAAGTTCAGTGTTTAGCCTGACACTTTTTAATACAAAACAGCAATTTGGTCACTTTACCTGCAGTGATACCAAATATTCTGATACAGAATACCAAAACAATGCAGTCCTGATATAATCAGCAATACATTCCCTTCGATGTCTCAAGTTATACCCATAGAAAAAATCTGCACTTACTCCCAGATAGCTTCTACCCCAAGTCCTCTAAGTAAGCAGCAGCTTAGTATGGAAAGTCTTCGTCCTGTAATGCTTGCACATGTGTTCCCATTGAACTTGGTCATTGGTATTAATAAACTTCACCTAAGTCCTCAAAGCTAAATACTTGAAATGTTAAGACCAAAATAAGACTAAGTCAAAAACCCCAACTCTGGTCTAGATAGATGGGTCAGGTAGAAAAGATCTGTGTTTTTAAAGTGTAACAAATACAGAATTATAAATATATACAGCATTGTTACAAAGTAACACTTATTTGAATGGCTGTTTCTATTCTCAAGTGATTTAAATTAACACAGGAACACTGCACACTGTGCGCAGGGGTACCTTAACACAGCAATTGGAAAGGGTTATGAGGGAACCACTCTGAACATGCAGTACTGGTATGCTACACTGTCCCTCTGCGGTGGCTTAGCCACATTTAAAATAAGCTCTAAATGCTTCCAGGAGTGCTATCAACACTGGTAAACATCCTGTGTATGCATGGAGGTAGCTTACCTCTACTACTTGAAGACGACCTTGATGACGAGCGTGATGAGGAGGAAGAAGCGGATGTAGTGCTAGAAGACGATGTGGATGAAATGGATGATGATCTGCTTCTACTGCGTTTCCGCTTCCTTTTTTCTTTTCCTTAGGACAACACAAGGCAACAGTGACAAGCACGCTGGTAACTACAGTCTACAACAACGACTCTTCACAGAACTTAACCACAACGAACCCCTGTTCTGCAGGGGCGGCGGGGTTTTTTTCCCCCTCTTCCAGTGCGCCATGGTTTATTACCATTAGCAGGTGACAGCGCTCTGCACCTGGGTCAGCCGTGGCAGCTGACCCAAGGGGTAACGCCACAGCACCGAAACAGCGCAGCGAGGCCTACCTCCGACTTCCAGCTCTGCCTGCGAAGCTGCACACAGCGTCCTACTCTTCTCATCCTTCCCGCTGTCCATGTCTAGCGAAAGACAACAGCACGTTCAGCAGCATCATTTCCAAAAGACGTTCGACAACATAATTTCCATTTTTTGGGGAAGAAAAAGGCGCAGCGCGGCGACAGAGGACAGCGACACGCCCCAGCGCAGCCCCCCCGTCCCCGCCGCTCCCGCCTCATGGCCTCACGCTGCGGTGAAGCACCAGGCCAGGCTCTCGGCCCTCTGCGTCGGGGCCAGAATCCCGTTCCCGCGCCACCTCCCGCAGCCCAGGCGCGGAGTCCGCCCCAGCCGCCGCACCGCACCGCAGCA
>Ga0065711_1029750_pt1 | contig 34939 bp, 18 predicted proteins | sample Hoacrofraction12_FD_59098 | JGI IMG/M metagenome (GOLD analysis project Ga0065711, IMG submission 59098) | Hoatzin crop microbial communities from Cojedes, Venezuela - Epithelial fraction 12 v2 (version 2) | ecosystem: Host-associated > Birds > Digestive system > Esophagus > Crop | place... | reverse complement strand
AGATATTCAAGACCCGCCTGGACAAGGTCCTCTACAGCCTACTGTAGGTGACCCTGCTTCGGCAGGGGGGTTGGACTAGATGACCCACAGTGGTCCCTTCCAACCCCTACCATTCTGTGATTCTGTGATTATGTGATTCTGTCATTCCGTGAATCTGTATCAAGCTAGCATTTTTCTGTTTTATGATTGTAAGACTATTTTTTTTTTCAGTCACTGTTTGTACAATGCATCTCTCATTGCCCAGTCCTGGAAGCTGTCACATCTATCTTAATTCTCAAAATGTATACTCTGATCTAACGGATTACTGAAACACTTGTTTAGTTTCAAACATGAGAATACTTGCAGAATGCAGTGTTCTATTTGTAAACTTCATGCTTATAATTTTTTTTTGGACTATGGCTAAAATTCGTGATCTCCATTTAAGAATTTAAGTATTTAAATAGCTTCTAATTCAACAGGATTTTATGAAAGCTAAGAGTTTGTACTAACATTTCCTCTGTTTCAAGGAATTCATAAGGGCTGCTAATGCTGTCAAATTTGTTTTTTCACTAAAGGAAGAGGAAAAAACATTACTGATTTTTTTTATCTGATGAGCAGAAAAGATAAATAAAAGCTTTTATATTAGCACTAAGTGCCATGCAGTAGGAAGGGCTCTAGATTGAAACAGCTGGTGTGGAAAATGTGGTATTCCACACTATGTGCTTTTCAAGGGGTTAGCATTCAGTCCTGTGGACTGAACAACTGTACTGGTTGTAGTGTATTGAGGTTTATTTCAGTGGTACATCTCTCAGATGATTTTTGTTTAGAAGGAATGGACCTTGTGCATTCCGAGATTATTTCCAGCGAGAAGTACATTATATGTAGTGGAAACAAGTCAGAAATTTTTATTGAAAGCAATCTAGTGATCTGAAACATAGACTCCGTCAAAGTGCAACCATAGAAACCATCCTACTCTGCAGAAAAAAGAAAAGAAAACAAATTTACTGTTATGTTTCCTGTTCTGCCATGCAGTGAGAGAAAGATGGCATGATATCTACTTCCTCTGATTATAGTTATTAATAGAGAGAGGCACAGCATACAAAAGGGAAACAAGTTACCTATTAGGCCTTATGCTTCTTTCAATTCGGAGACTAAAAGCACAAAATGGAAATTCTGAAGCTATGACAATGTGTAGTTATCTGGAAGGCTAATAGGTGAAAATATGAATGAACGTAATCTATGAATTTACTGCCATGCGGAATAGCAAGAAGATATAAATAATACACCCAAATCAACTCAAGGAATTTAGAGAAAACTATTTTGGTGAATTCCTTGTCTTTCTGGACATTGTGGCTTTTTAAAGAGGATTCTTTGAACTTTTATAATTACATGAGTTGTAGTACTATTATGTTTATTACTGTTGGGGATGAATTTTAAGAGATGCAGAGCAGCATCCCAACAGTCACTTGGAAAAGGCTGGGAAGAACAGAGTTTTTCATACTAGCATAAACACAATATCACATGTGTTTAAAAAAAAAAAAAGGAAATGACTGAGACTGTAAACATATGTTTGATAAATGTGTCAAAAACTGAGGAGAACACTGTTATGAAAAGGAAAAGGAGAATAAAGGTTTTAAAAATTAATACTCTATCCCTTTCTCCTTAGTTGCTGCTATGCAACATTCTAGACCTGCAGGGTCATCAAAGTATACTACAAATGTATTGACTGCTTTTCTGAATGAAAATGTCTTCATCACTCCTGATATTGGATCATTAATTATTATTGCTGCTGCTAAATACTGCATGCTACTATTACAGGTTCTTTTCAGGTTTAATGCCAAGAAATTAAGAATGCTTTTGTTCTTGTCCTAGTTAAAAATTTATCTGCAGCATAATGCTGCTTTGGATATCACAGCTAGGTCCATAATGGTGAGACTGTCCTGAAAAAGCACTCATGGCTGTGGCCACAGATATCTCTAAGGAATCACAGTTCCAAGGGCAAGGGTCCTGTTCAGTGTATATGCTTATATGAAATACATTCCACAACTATTTGATGGCCATTTTGAGATATCTGAGTTTTCTCCAGTTTTAACTCAAGAAGCCCATATACATGTCCACACAGGCTCTATTTCTTCTATACACTAAATTTCTTCCAGGTAGACAGTGAAAACACAGTGGCACAGCCATGCCCTGAGCTACCTACAAACCTGTCTTTGTATAAATCTTCTTGGAGACAAGGCTGAAGGAATGATAACAACATTTTGAAGGTATGTTGAAGAGCTATGCATTATAGTTTCCTCCCTTAGAATCACTACCAAATTCTTCACCTTGGTCTCTTTTCAGAGACAGAATCTGAAATTTACATTAAGCATCCCAATTTATAGTTTCTGGCTAATGAGTTTTGGATACCATAGCCAAGAATTTTACTATTCTTTTTTTTTTTTTTTCGAAGATACCACCTCTCAGTCATCCCCACCTTGTCCTTCCCAAGAAGTCTTTCTCATGAGAAAAACGAAATTTAGTTTGTCTTAGAGCAAACTGCAGGATGGCTTTGAGTTAGACTATATCTTTTTTACAGGAAAGAACAGTCTTATAAACAGTAGAAGAAGTTCTAGTAGAACAAACTACCACATTAAATAGTTGCACTTTTATATTGGTGCTCTCATAAGTCATGTTTCCCAGACTCAGTGATTTTTCCAGTTCTTAGCTGCGTCTCAAAACTAAAGATGTGTGGCCTGTAATTTTCTTCTGTTACAGCCTATTTAGTAGTCACTGTGTCTTTATGTCCTCAGATAAAAGATTAATCAGCATTCTCACTCCCCAGAAGAAATTTCTGAAGGGTCTAAAAGGCTTTACATACAGTTTAAGACCTGCTTTCCAGTACAATATCAATAGGATCTTTCAATTTAAAAGTGCAGGCTTTACAAACCTTAGATGGTATGATCTCTTCCTCATTTATCTATCAAAAGCATTTTTGGTGGCTATCATTTCTGCAGGATGACTTAGCTGGGTCTTATGGATGATTCCTCATGTGTCATTTCCGTAAGCAAAAAGCAACCCTTAGCAGGCTTCCCAAGGTTTTACTGGAGGAGTTTTCTGACTGCCATGTCTGTCCTAAGCCCCATGATTCCTCAGTAAATGTAACTCTCTACACATTAGAGTATAAATATCCATTGTCCTTTTACACTGACAAAATAGCCTTCAGGAGATCTCTGCACGTCCTTGTGTCAAGGCTGAAAGACTTCAGGGGGTGTCAGTGTCCTCACAAAGAATACCATCCTGGTTATCATAATGTGTAAATGAATGCTATCAAACTGTGGGCAGAGAAACTACCTTACTTACAAGGGCTCATTTGACCATTTTAAGCAGCAACAATGTCTTCTCTGTGGAACATTTCACACTTCACATTTGCAGAGAGGCCACCTGGAGATCCGTTCATACATTTACTAAACATTATGCACTTGCTGAAGCATCCAATGATCATGCTGCCTTTGGGAGTTATCCTTCAATCTTTGTTTAATTAAGAACTCTAAGAGTACTCCTCCAGGTAATTGTTAGTTGCTGCCCTCTTCAGTCACTCACGGTGTGAGTGAACACATAGATAACTACTTCAAAGACATTTACAGTACTCCCTCCTATTCACTTCTCTCAAAGTCTTGCCCAATTTATTGTGTTCTTTAAGAGGAACTGAACGGAAGGGACAAGCTATGCCCCTTCTTTATGGCTAACATTGAAGGAGGGGAGCATTAGGGAGGACAAAAGAACAGTTACTGCTAAGATAGGTGTTTTCTAATAGTACTAACAGGTGCATACTGACACTGTGACTGTCACATAGATAACACATCTCAAAGAAGTAAAGTTACAGGTGTGTATCCAAGAATTCTAGTCACAAGAAAAAAGGTATCCTAACTTTGTGTGAAAAAACCCATGTATTCTGATTTCAGAGAACTTCTAAATTTCCTGTACAAACAATGCAGTGGATTTCTGTTGACACTCTTTTCCTAAACACGTCCTTAGGCAAATTTTTGCTTTTATGATTGCTGCTGCAAAGCAGTATCAGAAACATTCTTATAAATTTGCAGATAATCAGATCAGTATAGCAAGTACATTTGCTTCACTTATATATGTCTAATGAGAACTTTTGCTTCTTTTTCATGTTGTAGCTGCTTTTTAAGTGACAAACACAACAGTTCAAATACAGGAAAGCATTCTCGTTAAAATAAACAATAAACCTTCAAATCCATAGTGTCAGTCAAATGCTGTCTCAAGTAGGATCAAAAAGTGATAGAGAAAAAGGAAACACTCTCTAGATATTTTATAACTGTGACATTTTAAATCAACATATATATATGTTTGCAAATATCTGTTTTCTAGGACTATGGTACAAAGGATTAAAAGGAAAGATCTGGAACAGTTCTTAGTGCCTATAGTCCTTGATGTCATACAATTGGAAGACTGTTTCATGAGGTAACTAAATTCAGTTTAGCTATGGTTTTCCTTTGCTGGTGGGTGAAGGGTTGCTTTACAGCCTCTTCCCTTTTAGCATTATAAATCTTCTTCTCTACTTCTGGTCAACATTATTCACAGTCAACTTAAATCCATTTGTTATTGTGACAACTTTGTCCTTGAACTTCACTAGCATTTCTCCCTCCCTGATATTCAAATTCTTGAGCATCTGCTGAGAGCAATCATATGTTCTGCCAGTCTTAATTTTGGTTGGCTAAAAAAGCTTAATGTTCTAAGCCTTTATTGTAAGATCCATTTCTAGCTTCTTTATTGTTTTAAAATGAAGACTATCTGACCTCCCAGTTTTAGTTCACTAAATTCTTTGACCTATTTCCATATATGTATTCGCATTAACTTTCACACAGTTCCACTTATATTCCACTATGCTCAGGATAAAAACTGAGACAAGAAAAATTATTAATATTCAGTTGTGTCTGGATTATTTTAAATGTAACTTTATTCTCACTGCAAAACTGTTTTATGTCTCTTTCTCTCTTATTTTTGTAGTTATAGAATTCTTTCCCATTAATTTCCTTTCTTTTTTTTCTTTTCTTGAAATCTAAATCAACAATTTTTTGTAAATTATTCAGAATGTCAAGCACAGTGAGGATTCCAAAGTGAGGTGTAGGTGACATGTAGCTCTCTAAGTCTTAAATAGAAATTTTCAAAATGTTTATATAGCTATGATTTCCTGAAGTCACCGAGTAACTGGTTATGAACCAATATTATTTGGAAACACCACTGTCTTGCCTATATTAAGCAGATTATGTCAACCTCCCCAAATTCATACATTTCCATCTTTCTCGACTACAGGGCTCAATGCAGCAAGTCATCTTTGAGAGTGCACAAAACAAGCAGCAGCTTCTGCTTTCCATCAAACCTTGGTCAAAGATGATGATCTTCACTTGTGAAGCAGAATCACCCTTAGAGGAATTGTGCATGAGACATGGTTTCCAGCCCCTGTTTTAAAGATTGACTTTAAAGTTTATCTGACGACTATTTCAAGCGACTTCATCCATTTCCACTTAGTGTATAGATAAAATAGCACTGCCTGTGGTTTGGAGCCCCATCTTCTTTCCGGGAGTAAGTTTTCTCTGTACACAATGCATAGGACTTGACCTGTTAGCTCTGAGACTTGACTCATATGTGTGTGTGTGTGTGTGTGTAAGGGGTATGTTGCTTTTTTGTGGCTTTTTATTTATAGTTCAATGTGCCTGAAATAATGAGAAGACTGTGGCATAGGTGGTCAGATGTTCATTTCACAGCCCAACACCAAGGACATTTTCTGCATGTCATGAGATTTTTTATAATGGATGTTGGTGTACTGGGATATCATTGAAGGTCTGTGCAACTTAAAAGGAACTGAACCTGAGGTCATCTTCTTGATATTATCTGTATAGAGAAATCCTAGTGTGAACTGAAGAGGATACCAGAATGCTTTTTGTCTCAGCAGGAACTATTCATTTTCACTTCCTAAGAAACCATGGGAATTAATAACAGACATGCAGTATAGATGATAATAGGGACAGACAGCCACAAAACAGGAGAAAAAGATTTGTCAGTGTAGACATAATCACAATCACTATCCTGTCCTCTCCCTGCAAAGGGTATCTTGAAATCTTGTATGCAAACCGGAATAACAAAACAGGAATACATTAATACTATCTCTTTAGTAATATTAAATTCTAACTTTATATGTATTCTAAATGGGAATCTACAGCAGTTCCCTACATGAAAGCAATAAAATCTCTTTTACAGTCCTTCTTCTGAATAATTCTAGTCAAGGCTAACTACACTGCATCAGTTTTTCCTTTTTTATATCATCTTATTTTTTTCCATAGCATGAGTGCTTTTCCAACTACTGTTAGCTTATTTTAGTATTTTTGGCATGGTTTATGCCCTAACATAACATTCCAGTTACAAAGTTTTTTCTATTCTTATAGAATTTGCTCTTATGCATTGCAATACATTAACTAGTTTCTCCATTTTGTTATTCCATTACCTTGTATTAGTTTGTTTCAGATCTCAGCTAATGTTCTTGCTGAATTAGCTGTGCTGAGTGTTGTCTGACTGTTAATCACATTAATGTCAAACCTTACTTTGTACTGCTTTGCATAACCATACCTGCAAATACTCCTGTATGCTTAACTATCCTCATTTACCTGATTTTCTCTATCACCTATTATAGCCAAGCATAGTTGTTGTAGTTATTTACCAGTGTTCTCTCTTGTTTCCCATTTTAAAGGTCTGAGAAGTCTTGCCAAAAGACCATACTACAAAAATAATTGAAATCCATCTAACAAGAAAAATTTTCTGTCCATAGATGCAGCCAGTAGTCAAACATCTTCAGAATTTCATCACAGCCCCCATTCTCAGGCCACCTGCTGAACTATACGGATTTGCTACATCATTTCATGCATTTTGTAGGACAGAAAAAAATATCACTTGTGCCTAAAATTCTTGAAAGTCTTTTCCAGCCAGATGACTCATGGAGAGTAACACCAAAGGTATCAGACCCATCTTTTATGTTCCCTCTGGAAAGACAGAAGTCCTTTCTGCTTCTTACACTATACCCAGGACAATTTCTGTGGGATAAAGAAACAAAGCTAATGTGCAGAGACAATAAATATTTATTGTTAGACAATAAACCAAACATTTCTTTAAAACCCAGCCAAAAAAAAAAACCTAAGGGGATACTACTAGTTCACATACAGTGATGTGAGCACTTCAGGTTCAGTTATCCAATTGCAGTTCATTATAAATAAACTGTAAAACTGTTAGACACTGACCTTCTACCCCTTTCTCTAGCCATGTGCTCACCTTCTTTCCAACGTGTTGTTACAGTGGGTTGTCAGTGTTATGAATTCATTGTTGGAAGAAGTATGACATCAATGGGAGGGGTTCTTCCCTCTCACTTGTGGGTTTAACTGGAGTTAATTTTGTAAGTTTACTGACATATTTGCATATATTGCATTTGTTGCATTTGTTGTTCTTTTTTATACACTCTAAATGCTGATTTTTATTATACATGTTATTTAGGTTTATAAGATAATTGTTCTTTGCTTTCTTTGTTTTCCTCAAAACAAGTTTTACCCAGCTCACAAGGCTGCTTTTCTGCAGTGATCACTAACTTCTCTTTATAGCCATAGGGCCTCTGATATGACACAGTGTTTGCACTTTCGAGGACACTGTTATCATCCTGTACTTTTGTATACCACTTTTTCCTAGGATCACAGATACCTCACTCTGCACAGAACAACTATCTTCGGTTATGATCTACTGGTTGCAAAAATGTGTACGCATTGTTCTAACAACAGATGTTCAACCACACAACTGCAGAAAGTTAAAAAAAACCTAATAGAAGTTAGCTTGCTGTCACTTGGCTGTTAAAGATCTGTGGTTGTCTGGAAATCCTAACAAAGTCTAACAAGTGCTGAAACCTTGCCATGGTCTGCTAATTCAAAGTTTCTGGGGCTGTTTCTAGAGATGGCAATGTCTTGTTTACAGGACTATGTGTTCTATAAATTGAACAATTTCAGAATCTTCAATCCTATCTTTTTTCTGCCGTTATCGCAGTGATTCTCTATTTTTCTACCACCTATTATTTTTTTCTACATTATTTTCTTCCTCAGCATTGATACATCATCCTTTTATTTTCCTGGATTCTGATGATTACTTCCTTTCTTTATCAAAGTCTTTATTCTGCTGGCAGGGCCTTCCTTTTTTTTTTTTTTTTTTTTTTCCTCCATATTTAATCATAATATATTTAGTTACTAATGAACTCTAAGTAGTAATTGGAAATATTTATTGCTGAAAAAAATTTACAATAAATTATTCCTTCAGCCTGCAGTATTTTGGGCTTTTTGTTGTTGTTTTTAATGTATTCCCTTCAGGAAAGCATGAATCTTCATTAGTATTAATCTAACGCTATGTTGCATGTATTATAAATAACAGTTATTAAAATGTACTGAACCATGACATGAATTTTTATTTAAAAATCTATAACTATTGCCAGTTTTAAAACTTTAAAAAGGCTGTAAATACCTGACACTTTTTATCTTTTTTAATCCCAATTTGCAGATGATGTTGAAGTTTGAAGCATGGGACAAAAATTACTAACAAAAGTCTTGCCATGTTTCTTGATTTTCTTCAGAAGAAAAATAAAAAATATCATATAAGAATGTTTGCAGAACTGGAATCACTGATTTACTAACACCACACTATCATTCTTGGAAATACGGCTCCAAATGTTTCACCTTTGAAGATTAATGCATAGCTTGGAGTACCACAGCAGTTCAGATAGCAGTTGTTATGAAGCCCTCTTTATTATGTCAATAGGGTAGGAAAAGATTAAAACAATAAAAAAGTGATGATTCTGAATTCTTCCATTGTTCTTATAACTCTGTTAATACAGCTTAGTTACCTTTGAAGTATTTAATATTCCAAAATCATCCTTAGCTACGCTTTATTACAGATGGGAAGAAAAGGGTTGTGAAAGGGAACCTATGAAATATTACCACTATCTTGAGGCAATTGCAAACAACAGACAATAACAAGCAAAAGTCTATGTCTTTGTTAGAACTCATGCTAAGAAGTATTATCAGTGATTTTGTGACTAGCTTTCTGTATAATGCCATTGTTGCTTCAAGTACCTGTAGCCTATTGCTATAAATAATGAAAGGCCATGAAATAAATGCAATCAAGTAGCTTGACCAAGGTATAATGTCTTTGGGCTATTTTAGCTATTTGAGTTTATTTTGAAGAGTAAGGCAAAAAAAAAAAAAAAGAGTATGACTGAGAAAGAGAAATGGAATTAAGGTTTGGTTTGTCTGTTGAAGACTTACACAGGAGTTTTGTTGTTCAGGCTGTGAATCAGTGCCTAATCATAAAACCTAGGTCACATAACATTGCTGTATGTGAGAGTGCCTTTTGATGTTATTTGTTTCCCTATGGACATTTTTATTGTACTAGCAACCTTTGTATCTGAAAATTTAACAGGAAGCAATGTGAAATAGAGTTCTGTTCGTGTTTCTAATTTACATAGCAAAAACTGAGCCATGAAAAGTAATAAATATATTTCTTTTTAATTTTTAGATTTGCCCCCACTAAAAAAGAACTGCCATTTGCCCAGTTTGACACCATGGTCTTAATGCATTTTCTCTCTGAAACCTCAGATGAAGGCAATGTTTATCATATTTCATCCTCCTCCCAGGTAACTGGGCTAACTGTGGATGTGGGATGAGCATCACAGCATGACATGGCACAGTGGGGTTTCTAGAATTGCGTGGTTAGTCATCGTTCCTTACCAATTTCTGTATGAAGGAGTATGCCAGGAAGTGTGAGGGCACAATGTGGCCTTTCAGGGCAAATTGAATGTCTCGGTTTTTAGAGAGGAAGTGAAGAAGACAATACAGAATACTTTAATATTACTCATGCCATACGTTCCATCTCCCATTTTTATCGTATTTTTCTTTCTAATGTCTTTTCAAATTTTTATTCCATTTTTTCCCATTATTTCCTCCTCACACTTTCCTTTTGTCACTGTTAGTATAAGTGCCAAATTGGCTAGGTTTTGAGGTAGATCTTCCAGAATGTTTGCTGTTAAGTGAGCATACACAAAATGCCATGAGAACATGGAGCTTATAAAGCTAGGTTTTCTTAAAACAAAAACTAAATCAGGTAATTTTTTAGATATAAAAATTCAGATCTACTGGCGAAGACAGACTGAAATTAGGAAGATTTGGATACAAGCTCTACTTTTTCTACTCTGTCTTTAGAGTATGGGTCCTTGCTCCATTCTTTTTGTCCTTTACAGCATTACAACAGCTGTGTGTGATCGGACTTCACCTGATACACTCTGGATCCCTCTTCTCCCTGTTACCTTAGGCATTTGATTTCGCCACCCCCCGCCCTGCTCTTTTCAGCAGCTTTCCAGCCTCTGTTTGCCCGTGATATCTTTTGGCTGTCCGACTCTCATTTTCTACATGCACTTTAGAAGACCCTGGAAAATTTAAACATTTCCAGGGAAAGCACAATTTCGGCTTTCCAGAAGATTCTATCTGACTGAAACTACACCAGCCAGAAAAGACCAGCTTTCTCAGTTTGCTGCACCACCATGCATTTTTAAAGATAAACAATACAACATGGTAAAGCAAACAAAACAAGGCAAACCAAAAAGCCAGTCATGTTCATCTTTCATCTAAACTTTTTGAAACATTCTTATTCTACTATATCCAGGGATATAGAGGATTTTAAATTTGGCATGAAGGAGAGGGTAAAGTAGGGCAGCAGTCCAGTAGTAACTTCTCTATCTTTTCACAGCTTCTCCCTAGCACAGATCCTAAAGCACAATCATCCAAGAAAAAGAGTGTGTGCTCTTTCAGATTCACACAGCAGCAAAAATCAAGGTTTTACTCAGAACATCTTTTCATCGAAGATCCTTGTTATGCTGTTTTGAACCAAAAAAAATTGGAAGATATGCTCTTTTTTCTCCTGAAAGAACAATTTTATCAACATGCTCTCAGCTCCTCTTTAAGTAGGGTGCAAAGAATCCTAGAAATGTCTTGATTTTTAAATTTTTATTCCTAGGATAAGTTAAAGCAATTGAGCAGTTTTAAGCTATGATACGTTGCTGGATTTGTTTTAATCAGAACATCCTGTCTGCATGTTGCAAAGCCTACTGCAGGTTTCACATGGTAAACACAGTGTCTGGATGATCTGGCTATCAGTAACCACAGATGCAGTGCAGATTTTTGTTTAATATGTTTTTACTGAACCTAAATACAAAAATGTTTTGAATTGTTTTTGGTTTTTTCTCAACCTGGAATCAATTAGAAGTCATTATTTTCAAGTCTGGTGTAGCTTAAGTTGTGACTGAACTAGGCAGCTTCATCTACAGGTGAACCTGAAGAAGAAGTGGAACAGAAATGTGGAGGCCACATCAAAATTTCAAATATTTATTCATTAAAATCTTTTTATGAATTCATCAGGAGGAGTATGTTGCTGGTGTAAGGGGTTTTTCTCCTCACTGTGGGTCTGCTTGGGTTTGTTATTTTCCTTTTCACAAGATTTTTAAACATAGTTCTCTTGTTCTTTCTTCATTAATTCACATTTCTGTGTTACATTCAAGTTTTAGTATACATGTGGTATTTTACATGTGCTGGATATCTGGTCTTTGTTCTGTTTGTGATCCCTAGGACCAATTTTACTCAGATCAAAAAGTTACAATCTTTTAATGATCAGTAAATAACCATTTGTGATTATGCTTGTAGTCTTGTGGCCTCTGTATTGTCCTGTGCTTTTATTTTTAAGAACTTTGTTAATATCCTGTCCTTGCACATTTGGGAACCTTGTTACAATCTGCTATTTTCCTTTAACAGCCTGCAAGTTTTTATGGGTTTTTTGGTTTGTTTTTTTTTTTCTGATAAGACTACAAGTATTTTATTAGCAACAGTTAGTCATGCATATATCCTTGTTCTGTGATCTTTGAATAACACAGTCGACAGAAATAATGCACTATTAGACACAGAGCTCTGGTATCTACTTGTTGCAAGGATCTGCTAGTTGTGATAACATCACTGGTATGGTATCAAACCTGCTCTGCTACAGGCTTTTATTCATGGGACTAGACTACAGCACTTTGGAGGAAGGCTGTGATGTTTAGTTTTGGGGTTTTTTGCAGGGGGAGCCTCACATTCTCTATGAGAAAAAGACAGAAGATGTGCTTTGGTCAATTCTGTTTCTCGGCTTGTAGAGGGAAAAGTATACTGTGTGATACTGCATTTACTGTTTCTTCATCTAGTGCTCTAAAGAAAGTCGCTAGCTCCAAAATCAGTCTTTCCCTTCACAAAAAAAAAGAGGTTTTAGTTATTCCTTGCTAAGTAGCTGTCTTGTCCCCAAGTTTATCTCTTCCTCTAAGGGAACCCAAAGAAAAGATGATAGACTTTCAGTATCTAATGCCATGTTTTATTAGGTTATAAGCCAGAATGAAGTGACACTACCTACAGAGAAAACTGAGACCTTTTGTATAAGACAAAAAGAAATAGTCTGAAAACTTCTTTATGTTCTGCCATTTTATTATTGCAGAAGGTACCCCTCCCTGCAGCAATTTTCAATGTCATTTCAGCATTTGCCAACTGTGTGTTTTCCTTCCTGAGGAAAAAATTATTTTTCATTCACCTCCAAAGATTTTTTCTACATTAAGATTTTAGTTTGGATCAGGACTATATTTTTAGAACAGCTCTCCCTATTGCCACTATTTATTTTGCTTCGGTTTATTCCCAGAGTGGTCTCAGAAAGTATACAAACCAGATTTCTTTTTTTAGATGACATTAAATTGGAAGATACATTTCAGAAGCACATACTCCTACTGGTAATGTACTTTCAGTCCATGAACCAGACTAAATTCAAACTGAAGTAAATCTTGCTGAAGTATGTATACTGCAGACACCAGGTCCTTAGCATCAGTTTATTGCACAGGTCTACTCTTACTGGGCCATGCTAGCTGCTACTGGAGGCACAGCCTGAGGTGTTTGTCCTGAGAAACAGGAGTTTCTCAGAAGTGGGAGTTTCAGGAGTCCTGAGAAACCAAGTTTGTGGCTTCTCTTTCACTGCAGACCCCTTTCTTACTGATTTCTCTCATTCTGAGCCTTCAGTCCAGGAGCCTATCTCAGCTAACCATGCTTAACTACTGTTGGGGAACAGGCCATCACTCCCTCCCACCAGCTCCACAGTCAGGAGTCAGAAAGAATCAACTTACCCAACCTCAGCCTTTTGATGTAAAACATAACGTGTTAAAAATAACATACAGTAAGTAATTAACAAGGAAAAAGAAGAGATACTAGCTGTCACAAGTGAAGTTTTTGTTGGGGATCAAAATGTGAACTTTAAGATTTTCTTAACTGAAAAGTTATTGAAAGTGACTTAGAAGTCCTAACCTCACTTTGGGGTTTGGATGCATTGGATATTTTGAGTTAATTGTCAGCAGCTGGCATATTATGTGAGTTTATATACACAGATATTAAAATTTCAAATCATATATATGTCTCTATACATATATTGAAAGCACACATGATGCATGTATGTATGCTTTCAGTTTAATGCATCACTCATAAGTTACCTAATAATTTGTATCAAAACGATAAAAATTGTTTCATACCTGTTGCAAATCTTTTTGTGTTTAACATAGGCTTTCATTTCCACAAGTCTTCCTATGCAAGGGGGAACGAATGTGGAATGCCAGTGTCGTCATATAGTGCATTTGATATAGAACAGTCTCTATCAATACTTTCCTTATTATATACCAACATTTAGAGAAAAAATATTATCCTTATATGAAAATGAAGTTTGTTTGCAATATTATGGCTATTACCTCCATAAGTACTGTTGCAAAACATATTTGGACTTCTCTTATAACTTTCTTATTTTTTGGGTGATTCAGATTTGGGCATTGCCTTCTTATAACAGATGGCTGAATGGCGATTCAGGGTGATAATTAGTCATTTGCATTTTCCAGCTAACCTTAGGTAGACACGTTCCTCTGAGAGAGGATTACGCTACGTGGTTTTAAAGACTAGCAGATATTCTCTAAAAGACTATTGTAATGAACCTTTTATAAACAATAAAATCATGATTAACTCTGGTATAGTAAACACATAATACCAGCAAGACAGTAATTAACAGCACTGGCATTTTAAAAGAGTGATTTACATGTTTTAGCATTCTCTTACTGTGAGGGCTCTTCAAATGGAAGTAGGAAATGCTTGCAGAAGTTCAGGGAAAGCTGCTAATGTGATGGACCTGTGGAATTTCCTTTGGGAGTTGGTCATTTATCAAGAGGTGAAGTAGAATGGAGAAAATGTGGTAAAAACAGCTAGCCATTGTAAATAAAACATAAACAGATGGAAACAGGAAATAAAGGCTCAGAAATGTATGTTAGATAAGAGCCATGACTAAATCTGTGTGCAAACGGAAGTTTCTCTTCATACAAAAAAGATTTTATTGAAAAGAAGAAACAAAATATTTCTGTTTAAATGAGACTTTAGTCCAAAAATCTCATTTGCATCTATACTTCATTAAATAAACATATTTTGAACCATATCAGAAATAATTAAATGTTGAAGCACAGGGCAGCATCAAACTATCCTGACTTAATGTACCTCATTTGTGAGGGAATATATATCCCTATTCACAGAGATGTGAGGCTGAAAAACCTGTAGGGGAAAAAGTATTCTACTTCTGGAATCCATACATTGTTTAGCTACATCAAATAATGGCATTGATATAATTTCTGCAATATACTTGTACTTTTGCATGATGAGGAAGTGATGGAACAAGTACCACACTATGCACAAACTTCTCATTATCAGAACCAAATGAATGCCTGTTTCCTACAAGTGGTTCATGATATTCTGTATGTTTCATTTTTCTGTGACATCATGTAGCAAAAAGAAAGGTTATAAATTCTTAACCATACACTCACTTGCACTCAAGGCTGACTCTTTCCTTGGTGAACACGAGGTCTATTCCCAGCAGAGCTTTGTAAATCTCAGTAAAATCTTCCCGAGTCTTACATCTCTCCTGCTCAATGCAGATGATGCACATGCTAGCATGAAGCCTGGCACTCTAACACAGCAGAACTGGACATATATGTCAAAAGAAGCAGCATGCAGTAGAAGAGAACCCTCAGTGGGGATTTCTCTGGTTATCCTGAAAGTCGCAAAGGCAAGTATGTGGCAATTTGGACCAAGCATGAAAAGCAAGACAGGAGAAAGTTACAAGGCCCTTCAGATGGTAATGACTTTTTTTTACTGTTTTCCAATGCATACCAGTTGAATGGTCTCATCTTGTATTATCTTGATAACGAATAACCTCTGTTGTTTTTTTTTAGGATATTTGTTCTCTTATGCTTATGTTGTGATGAATACGCACAGGTGCCTACTGGAAAGGATTCTCTTGTGATCCTGAAAAACTATGAAAGTTTAGGGCCACCACTCTTTGCACTTATTTGATCATGTTTACCTAACAGAACAAACAAAAATATTATACTGTATCTGAGCAAATGAACTAAGTGCAATATCACTTAGTGAAAATAGATGAGTGAAACCAAACTCACTGAAGCTACTATTGAAAACTGAAGGCAGTACTGATCAAGTAGCTTCAAATGTCAAAATTCAAATACCTTTAACAGCCCTGCATTAGAAACCTGCACAGTTCTTTTCCCCCAAAAAATATTATTAATTCTGGGCAAGGGGTATTTTTTTCCATCTGTTAAACTTTGACATTTAAGACAGCTTCCTTTTCTTAGGAAAGATGAAACTAGAACTTTAAAAAAAAAATAATGAAAAATTGATAAGAGAAACATTGAGTCTCTGCCACTTCTTTCACCTCCTGTTGGTGATGATAATTTATTAAACTACAAAAACAGATGCTTCTGTGTCCTAGCAATGTTATAGTGCTAAGATTCAAACTGAATCTTGTTCAAAAAAGAATTTACACAAAAGCGATGATACCAAGAGCAGATAAAACCTACCTCAGTACAGTCACATGTCCAAAAATTGTGACATTCACTTGGATTGTGGGATAATTGCTAATCAAGGACCTTAGTACTTTATGTCAGAAGATGATTCATAGGTTTCGTCTCAATTTTTTTCCTCCTGTTTTGACAAGAAATTTCAGCTTGGATTCAGGGAACTTTTTTCAGAAAGTCAACTTTCACAACTGATATATTTTTACAGTGAAGTTTAGTCTTGATCAATTAACATTTTTCTGACTACCACTACTCCCTCTTAAAAAAACCCAAAACCTTATATAGGAATGAGAGATTCACTCTGAGGAGGTAAATAATAATACTCATGTTCTGAGTGACCTTGAACTTTGTGTAACAGCTCCTTCAGAAATGCTTTTCTTTTTCTCCCATTTCCTATCATACCAGAAAACATTTCTTAAAGAGAATATTGGATATTTGGAACATGGTCCAAAAGGCATATTTGAGGTAAACCCATGTTAAGTATACTGGTCAAATGTTATTTTTCAAAGAAAGTGAGCGTGAGGAGAGCTGGTTCTGAGAGGTTAAAGGGACTAACTTACAGGGAATGTATAAATTGGAGATTGATAGAGAGTAAAATGTGACTTGAATCTTTGCTTTGTCCTTTCAGCACTGCAGGGAGAGTTAGATAATTGACAATTTCACGGATCACTTCTAGTCTTTGTAATTTTAGCAATTTAATGACATGTTTATTATTTGCTTATTAAATGTAAATATTGTTGCTTGTGGCTACAGTCAGTAAAATACTTATTTCCTGGCATGTTTGAATGCATTGTGAGCTTATTTCAGCACGGCACTTATTATATACATTGTTCAGCACAGGAGGTCATTTTTTAAGGATAAGGGTCAGAGGTAGTAGCTAATAGGAGAGCATCTGTATGAAAGGAAGGTTATTTCTCTGCAAGAACTATTTTCAGTTTTGTACTTATCCTGTCTCCTGGTGTTTCATGGTACTTGTTACATTTCAAGAGATATCTGGCAAGTATTTTAAGCCAACGTATGAATACTTTATCATTTCATATATAGGCCACATTCTCAAACCCGGATATATAAAATTGAACTTATAAATCCATATTTAAACATCACTCTCACAATAGCTTCATTTTCAAAAGTGCTGAATCAGCCAGAATTTGTCTTACTATTTTGAAACAGAGCAGCAGCTTCTCACCTGGGTAATTCACAGGAGGTCACTTCATTCTGTGCTTCCATAAGTGTGTGGAGGACATTTGAAAACTGAAATAATGCTGTTGCGTAGTACTGTATTGCACCAGTGTCTAGGTCTAGTTTAACTAATTCCAGAGCAGAAGACTATCGAGAACATCTATGAGTTGATTTATTTTTTTTCTGAAATGCTCAGAAATTGATAAAACTCTTTGCAACGTAGACATTTACCAAGATCATTCCTTTCTGACTTAACAATTTAGTCAGGACTCCAAGTATTAACAAATTACAGACATAGCATAACCTTAGTTACAGTTGCTTTTGTTACATATACATTTAAAGTTTGTAATATATTAAGAAAAAGGATACTCATGCACAGTTTGGACTGTCTACAACTGTCTAATTCAATACTAGTCTTTTGTTCTGGCCACTGTATTTCACATGCTCCAACTGATATGGACTTTGTGCTAAATCTTGGTACTTGAAGTCACACACTTTGACATTTATCTATCATGATATTTATCCTATTTAGTTCTTGATGATTTTAGCCTGGTCATCTAGATGTCAGTTAATTATCCTAAAGTCTGCCTCTCTGAAAGATTTTACTTTTTTTCATAAATCTACTCTACGCTCAGGAAATTCACAGTGTACATGTGACAATTTCTTTTCACTGTCTATAGAAGATGTCAAATGACTACTTTAAGTGACAATCCTTTATTAGAGTGATCATATTTCTCATTTTATAGATATGTTTTCTTTTCTAGATTTTATCCAAGATTTCTGGGTATCTGGCTATCATATGACCAGAAATCTCATACTGTGTCTGTAAAGCATGTTTAGCGCATGTTTATGTATAGCACAAGTCCAACTGCACTTATATCCACTCTCCTAATATTCTGTAATCCCGAAGACCACCAGATTGCTTGATGCAGAGCAGATGTCACAGGAAGAAACCTGATATAGCTGTTACCATGATTGATTTTTTACTAAACCTGAAACTACAATGCACTGGACTGGAAGGGACTTTACACATCATTTAATCTAATCCCTTCTTTGAAAGGCATCTATGTAGCAATAACACATAATTCCTGGAAAGATCTGGCAATAAAAACTGAAATGAGACACAGAGAGAGAATATAATATCTACAGTTTGGCAAACATCATCGATCAGTCAGTAACGGCAATGTATAATAAGAGAAGGACAATTATCAAATGCAGAATGATAACAGAGAATGTCTGTCTACCTCAGATGAAGCAGTGTGAGCATGAGCCACTTGTGGACAAAAATTTCTGTTCCTGATACCACTGTAAAATGATCTGCAGCTGCTCCGATATTAGCCAATGAATGTCCATAAAATATTACTATTAGAATTCTATATTTAAATGTAGAAGGAGAAAGGAAATACTTCAAAAGAACAACAACAACAAAAATAAAGATTTGGTGTCTATTTACAGTACAGAAATAATCAGTTATTTCTTCAAGTATATTATCTTTGCTTTCCAAAATGCTAATGACATTATTGTTTAAGTCTAGTGTCTTGGATTTATGTGGCAAGGTTTTGGTAGCAGCGGAAGCTGCAATTGTGGCTTCTGTGAGAAGATGGCAGAAGCTCCTCCCGTGTCCAATAGAGGCAGTTCCAACCAGCACCAAGATGGACCCACCGCTGGCCAAGGCTGAGCCCATCAATCAGCGAAGGTGGTAGTGCCTCTATGATAACATATCTAAGGAGGGGAAAAAACTGCTGGGCAATAGCTGCTGGGAGAGGGGACTGAGAATATGGGAGAGAAACAACCCTGCAGACATCAATGTCAGTGAAGAAGGAGGGGGAGGAGGTGTCCAGGTGCTGAAGTAGAGATTGCCCTGCAGCCTGTGGAGAAGACCATGGTGAGGCAGGCTGTGCCCCTGCAGCCCATGGAGGACTACAACGGAGCTGATATCCACCCAGCAGACTGTGGACCATGATGGAAGAGGTGGATGTGCCCTGTAGGAAGCTGTGACTCCATGGAGAGTCCATGCAAGAATAGTCTCTTGACAGGAACTGTGGACCATGGAGAGGAGACCACACAGAAGCAGGTTTTCTGCCAGGACCTGTGACACCAGGGGGGCCCCATTCTGGAGCAGTCCATTTCTGAAGGAGTGCATCCTGTGGAAAGGATCCGTGCTGGAGCAGTTTGTGAAGAACTGCAGCACATGGGAAGGACCCACACTGGAGAAGTTCATGAAGGACTATTTCCTGTGGGTGGGACTCCATACTGCAGTAGAACAAGAGTATGATGAGCAAAGAGCAGCAGAGACAAAGTGTTATGAACTGACCTCAACCCTTCAACCTTCCTTCTCTGCCTGCACCCCCCGGAGGAGGTAGAGAAGTTGGTAGTGAAGTTTAGCTTGGGAAGAAGTGAGGAGTGGAGGGAAAGTTTTTTTAGATTTGTTCTTATTTCTTATTATCCTGCACTATTTAATTGGCAATAAATTAAACTTATTTCCCCAAGTCAACTCTCTTATTTGATTTTTAAAGAGCAGCATTCTTGAATGTTCATGAAACATAGGATTTCAGTTTTTTCCAGGAATCTCTGGAAATACAAAGTTCTGTTGTATATCTTTTAGCATCAGAATGTCTTTGGATCAGGGCAAAGGGGTAGGAAGTCTACAATGAATAATATTTGATTTTTTTTTTCCAGGAAAAGATATATATTGTTGTTACTGTGAATATGAGCCACTAAAGAAATTCAAAGAACAGTCTTTTTGAAGTTGACTAAAATATATGCCACTTGCCTATGTCTTGTTATACTATGAGCTGTATCCATTAGGGTAGCGCTAGAAGCTTTAATCAAGTTCACTGCCCTGTAATGTGTGTAGTGAGAAACCATTCTTATGCTGAAGAACTAGCAATCCAAACAGACAAATGGAATGGGATATATAGTGTTATTACCCTCATCATATTGATAGAAAATCAGAACATAAGCATAAAGGGTGATATTCTGATATTTTAGTTGGTCTGTTTGCTCTGAAGTCACTAGCAATAGCTGTGGCAGAGAAAGAAATTCTTCTTTTTTTAGCAGAAAGATCAGTCAATCTCAGATCTTGGCATTTCGTAGAGCATTTTTATAAGCAATCTATATTTCCTTGTCACTGTGTATTATTCACTTCTTAATTGTAGAAACTCCTCGCAGACTTACAATGATATTAACAAACAGTCTCTAAAATCTTTTAAGAAGAAGGAATAAAGGAGATGGGTTTTCACACTCCTATATGTGCCTACAGGCACAACTTCTGGGACCAAAGTGCAACTTACATAGAGAAAATAAAAGAAAGCAGCTAAAAGGGCATCTATCAGAGAATGATGATAGAAATAGTTTATTATAATTTACTAAAATGCTGCCAGCATATTTAATTAATATATATCTTAAAACAATCTAAACTAACATAGTGATATTTCATATAATCGCAGACAACTAATTTCAATACTTTTTATGTCAGTTAGCCTGTCTTCAGAATGGTTGTTGGAATACAATTGCCAAGGCTATTACTAATGGGAGCTGGGTCTGGGGAGGGAGTTGTGGGTTTGCGTGGCAAGATTTTGGTAGCAGCGGGGCTACAGGAGTGGCATCTGTGAGAAGCTGCTAGAAGCTTCCCCCATGTCTGATAGAGTCAATGCCAGCCACCTCCAAGACTGACCCACTGCTGGCCAAGGCTGAGTCATCAGTGAAGGTAGTAAAGCCTCAGTGATAACATATTTAAGAAGGGGAAAAAACTGCTGGGCAATAGCAGCAGGGAGAGGGGGCTGAGAATGTGTGAAAGAAACAACTCTGCAGACAACAAGGTCAGTGAAGAGGGAGGGGGAGGATGTGCTTCAGGCACCCGAGCAGATATTCCCCTGGAGCCTGTGGACAAGACCATAGTGAGGAAGGCTGTCCTTCTGTAGCCCACGGAAGTTAAGGGTGGAGCAGATATCCACCTGCAGCCTGTGGAGGACCTGACACCAGAGCAAGTGGATGCCCGAAGGAGGCTGTGACCTGGTGCAGAGCTCGCACTGGAGCAGACTCGTGGCCGGACTTGTGGACCCATGGAGAGAGGAGCCCATGCTGGAGCAGATTTGCTGACAGGACTTGTGACCCCGTGTGGGATCCACGCTGGAGCAGCCTGTTCCTGAAGGACTCACATTGGAGAAGTTCATGGAGTCCATGTCCCTACCTTGACCCATAAGTCTTTCACCATATTTTTTCTCCCTTGTCCAGCTGAGGAGGGAGAGTGACAGAGTGGTTTTAGTGGGCACCTGGCCTTCAGCCAGACTAAACCATGACAGAGGGTTAACATATTCACAGTCTTTAGTTGTAATACAGTTAGGATAAGCTGAGTTGGATCCTAGCGTTCATATCTCTCCTCTAATTCACATATCAAATTCTGCAATCATTTTGTCTAGATGATGAGTGTTTTGATTGTAACAATGTGAGGAATACCCATCAGAGTCACTTTAATTTTGACAGCTTTGCAATTGTTTATGGTCTGACTCCTGAAGCAATTTGTTCAGTGGAAATGCAGAGGTGGCTAATACATACTGCTACCAGTGAATTTCTTCAAATGAGTCTAGAGATACTGCTTTGGTGTTTTATTGGAAGTGTGGGGCTACTTGGTCCTCAGAGAGAACTTGTGGAAAGGGGAATAGAATAACTTGTTCTCCACATCCAGAGATGGCTGATTAACTTTCAGTACTTGTAAAGTTAGAACTAGCTGTGCTTTGTGCCAGCTTTCCCTTTGCTATATTTTCATTATATATGACATTTAGATTTGTTATAGTCTATTAGCTTACAGCTGTGGGCTGATAAGAAGGAATTTCATCAAAATATAAACCTCAAAAATGAAAATCTGAAAATCTGAAATGACAAGATTGTCACAGTAACTTTACCTTAATTACAGCTCGAAGAGCTGTGGTGGCGGCAAGTAGTTGCAAAGCACTGAAATGAAATCAATGGTGAGTACCCAGTGGTAGTGCTTGACATTACAGAAATTACAAAATGATCTTCCTTTCTCGTTATAATTTTCAAAGCCTTACTGCTTTCCTTAAATTGCTGTCAAGTATGTTCTAAATGAGGTAAGAATGATAATTTGTCTTCTCGGTGTACACTGCAGTCCTGACTGTCTGCAGCAGAACATGACCAGAACTGCCCAGATATAATGCTCTAAACAAAAAGTGGCAACCTATTTCAACTGCATTAATTTATTGAGTTCATTTCACCTTTGATAGTTTAATTCAAAATAGAAGTTTACTATATTTATCAGTGATTGCCTCAAATATTACTGAACACATGGTTTTCAGAAGCTGGTATTTTTATTTATGAAATCTATTTACGTGTTCACATAAAATTAATAAATATTAGATAAATAAATAAATTTAATTTATTGTTGGCTATTTCCATCCATTACTTCATTTTTCAAGAGATTGTCATCATCTTTCTACGGATTCCAGGCATCAAAAGCTCAGCCACTGCTAGCTAGTTGGGTTCCTGTGATGTCTTACTACCGAAGATAGTGTAGCTGATACAATGCTTGCATCTAGTAACAGGCACAGAGTTATATCCACAATGGACTCTGTTAATTATTGAGAGCACAGTATCTAAAATTTAAGAACAAATTAATGAAGTGCTGAGAATACAGAAGTTGCACATGAGAGTAATTAAAATCTGCCCTTGAGTAGGGCAGATTTACAAGACTGAGGACTCTGGAGTTTTCTGGAAAGTATTCTCAAATCCAAGGGGACAAGAACTTTTCTCCAGTAGTCTTGTATGTTATTATTAAATCACTTTGTGGACACTCTGACTCTTCCTCTTCAAAGATCTTTCTGCTTCTTATTTTTTCCTAATCTTGCTGCAGTATCTCATAGGTAGCTCTACTTCACTAAGACTGATGCCATTTTCATCACAAAATGAAAAAGGATTTCTATTTGTAAACACATTTCGAAATGGTTTTATGTTTATTTTCCCTCATATATCTGATATCTCTCTTTCAACAGACAAATAAGACTATACAAGAAAATTCATTAAAAAGTTTTTGGACCGGATGCTTTCTCGCTATGGATAGTGGTTTTTCTTCAAATCAAAATGGAATCTGAATGTCAGGCCAAGAACACTGCTCCTGATGACTATCTTTGCTTTGTGTGAGACAAGTGGGAGCATCTCAGATGCTAAGGTCCCAGCCATCTGACACCCAACAGATTAGAAAAATGTTTACTTTCATATCGCTCATTGTAGATCCCAGAGGAGCAATAATTGCTTTGACATTAAACCTTATGTGTTAAAATTCTGAATGTGTTTAGTTTACGAAACTTAGTAAAATTATAGCCCTTCAGATAACCTTGCAGTAATCTATTCTGAAGCTGCAAATGTATGGACCACGGCAGGGGTTAAAACTGAAAAGAATATTATGAGCCATAGATGTGTATGTTTTGGTAAATTGCACATAATTGCATCTACCTTTTGATCTGCTACCAAACAAGTGAAAACGGCGAGTGCTTGCTGCGCTAGAAGGCATGAAGTGGAGTTTCACAAAGACATTAGAACGCTTAAAGGAGTCATTCAGGCTTACTAGACTGTATTGATAAACTCTGTTGCTGACCATAAAGAATTCTACATGGATTTAGAAGTAATTTTGGAAAGATTGTTAATCTGAATGCTAGTACTTACAGGTACATTATAATTATATTATATTGTATTATATAGTGTTACGTTTTTTTTCTGAATGTTTCCTATTATCTGCTGTGTATAGAGACTATGTCAAAAGGCAGTGTTACCAGATAAAATTTGGGATAGACCCACATCCAGACAACTGTTTTACTTTCTGTGAAAACAAATATCCTTGAGAAAACTTTGGGTAATTTACCAAAAATCCAGAGTCATCTGATGATCTTCCCCAAAAGTGCACATATCTTGGCTCGAGACCTGATGGCTATCTACTGGCCTTCAAGGAATTTGTGCTTAAATGTTGTACTGTAGCAAAAGCATTGCTCTCTTTCATGTCTTAGCATGAAGTATTTCCTTATTACATATCACAACACACATTCAGTCAGCTTTTTTTACGGCAATAGTGGAGTCGTTTGGAAGACAAGTAATTTCAAGACTCTGTTCTAGTAGCATCTGAGTGTTATGTATAGGAAGACCTAATGGGAAATATCAGCAGCTTGAAAATATTCAGGCCTTCAAATAGCACTGTTCCAAGAACAGTCTTGGATTTCTTTGTGTGAAATTCTGAGTATGCACTATCGCATGAGATGACATTTCTGGGTAATAGCCTGTTGTTGTTGAAGTTGGTGTGAATTCTGTTATTAAATTCCCAAAATTTTCATGATTCATAAATAAATGCAATTGTGGTTTTAAATTAACACATTGCAGAACAACTCAGGGATAAAACTTTTGTATCTTTTATAAAATGAGGGATGATGAGGGTAAAAGTAGTTTAAATCATAAACGAACAAACTAATTTATTTACATAAGTTGTGTACAGGCACTCAGAATTTGTGCTGTGAACCTATCTCTGAAACTGTAAGTAGACCCTGTCTCTGAAACTGTAACTAGACTACCAGGCTATCTTGACTCACTGAGCTGTATAATGTGCACAGTTCTGAAAGTACCCTTGGGATACAATTTCAATACAGCATTTTACCTCCTACTTACCACTGCTTTGTTACAGAAATCGGGCTGACAAATTTTCTGTGAAGCCAGGTGTATTCATTAGCTATAAAATGTTCTTGATGACCTGTTGATGAAAGCTGGTGTTACAGATTTTGTGAAGATAAAATTTTCTCAGATACACCTAATTTTGATGCTTGTAAATTAAATAGATCTTGATGTAACAAAGTGTCATTAAGTCTGTGGAATATGGAATGTGAAGCTTGTTCAGATGTTGACGACTGATTAAAAAAATATTTTGAAACGACTTGCAACCAGGCTTTTAACGCGAGAATACTCTGGAAGTTTCAGGTGTCATGAGTCACTAAACACAGAAGCAAAAGCTTATAAGCCTACAAGTACTGGCAGTACCACAAGTATGATGAACTTTCCATCCAAATTGTTGTGGGTGTTTTTGTCTGTTTGTTTGTTTTGTATCCTATTCCTGTTGTAGACAGGGAGAGGAGGAAAGGCAATTCAGATTGTAGATGGTACTTCATCCTTAACTTCATCCTTAAATAGAGCCTTTGAAAGATAGTTAACTGCGAATTGCATAGGAGAAACCGTAGTTTCTTGGACAAAAATCACATCTTTATAAAGTTGTGTCATTTTGCATGTCCTTATTTAATGTGAGATGTTAGCTGTTCAGGTCAACTTTTGAGAAAACATGGCAGGCCTACAGGGCATATTGACTTTCAAAACTCATTTACAACATGAAAGGAGGCACCCTGTTTTGGGGGGAGGTTTTGAGGGGTTTTTTAATTTATTTTTCTGTGGTTGTCGAGATTTTTTATGGTGATGGCAATGGATTTTCTTTGGTTTTATGTTAACTTAAGGTTGAGTTAGGGTTAAGGAACTATTCTCTGTTTCTGAGTCAGAGTTTCCAGCTGTTTTGTATAAGGTGATTTTAAGATGGAGTGGTGAGAAGAAGCAGAAAATATACCAAATTTCTGATAACATTATGGGAGTCCTAGTGCTGTGTAATGTACCTCTGTTATTTTACATACTGTCTCTGTTTCAACTTAAATATTTTGAAGAGAGCAAATAGTGAAAAGTACTTACTATTCAGAACATGTTCTTGAACAAAATTGTATTTTTTTTTTCTTGGACTTGATACTAAAATAATGAGCTTTATTCTTCTGTTCAGTGGTATTTCTCTCCTGATATTCTCTTTGGCAAGGCACACAGGGACATCAATCTTGCATTTAGCAGAGTGTCACAGCCTTCTTTACGCAGCACAGTTCAGTACGAATGTTATCTATCTCATACCAGCTACCAAGACCCAAATGACTGCACCTCTGCAACCACATATTTACAAGTGAAAAAAGAGCAAAGTAACTATTTATTCAGACAATATATTTTTATCATCATCTATCCTAATAGCTTCTACTTCTGTTGACTGATTATGAACATTTTCATCCATATCTTGTAAACTATGCAGCACATCTTCTAAATTCAGCTCCTGATGATGCTAGGGAAGGGAGACAATGACATTTTTACTGGTTTAATTATGATAGACATAGATAAGGATAAAAAGCTTTGGCCTTTCTTCAATATGCATACAGAGGACAAGCTGCTGAGTACTTAAGAAAAGGCAAAAAATAAAGGGAGTCACAGTATATAGTATACAAAGTGTAGTAAAGCAGAGACACCTAAATCCCCACTTGTCTGCGTATTTTTCTTCCTCTTTGCAAGGGTAATATTGCCTTAATTAAGAAGGACAATAGCAATTAATTTTTAGTCATATCTTCTAATTATGTAATTCATGGACTGCATTCTTGCCCTTTGCTCATAGCTTAATTTCAACTGTACTGAGTAAAGAGCCTTTAACTTTTCCCAAAATAGTGTAACATCAGAGACAATTTTGTGATCTATTGGGACAGGGCTTCATTGAAAAACTAACAGTGCAATAGATATTGATTAGCCTGCTAGTGCTTATAAACCTGACTCTTTTTGTGATGAGCTAATTACTAACATCAATATTAATAATTCTGGCTATTGCAAGGACAAAACTCTTACTGAAGGAGACATTAACTATGAATGTAGGTGTGAAATATGACCATTGCATACTGTTGTTTACCAACTGATCTTGAATAGAATGTGAAATACATTAATATTTTTTTTACAATATTTTCCCATAGCTTATTATATTTTTTCTTCATACAGACTACAGTTTTTTAAGGATAGAGATTTAGAATGCAAGAAATTACATATGTTTTTTTCTTAGAAGTCTATTTCAAAATATGCAGTATACAAGAGATACTTGGAAACACATTGGAATGCCAAGCACTGATTTCACGTGAATGAAAGCTACAAGAAGTTACCTGCTTTTCTCATTTGTGATCATTTAGGTAGCAGCAGTTTCTTTGTTACAAGTCATCTTCAGCAAAAATACTCTTGTGGTGAGAACATTCTTGGAATTCTTGGAGATACTGGAAAGTTCTGTGCACATAGGTATAACAATTGTGTCTGCATTATTTTGGCAAGTTACTTGTCTCAAACATTGTTATGTATTGGAAGAATCAGCTGATTTATGAGTTAAATAAAACAGCTGTTAGTGATATGAAACTGGACACCATTATACTTCAAGAAGCTGAAACACTGCTTTACTGAATTGTCTTAATGAGTTGCTGCAATTGGTAGTAAATTTGATTGAAGAAGAAGCAATAAACTTTGAAGTGATTATCAATGAGAACATCATTACAGGTTATATCTAAAACAGCACTTACAAACCTGAAAATTGTGTATCAAAATTCTTAAATGACTGAAAACATACTAACATGCTTGTAGGGCTGATTGCTGGGGATGTATCTCCAAGGTGTGCGCAATTTAGGCAGAAACTATGCATCTGTGCACACCTATGCCTAATCCCAACCTGGTATGTCTAAACCCAAACAAGAAAAAATACTTCAGCTATATCTCATTTTATTATTTCTTAGCACTGACTTCGTTGGGTATCTCAGTGCTCAGACAGCTGAGTTTTGTGAGTCCTGAGTACAGTGTGTAACTTCTGTTCAATAGCACAGTTTTGATACTGTGTATTCCTTTCTTGCAGCCGAATGCTTATTTTGTCTGTTTCGGTGTTAAAGTTCCCAGGGTGATTCTGGTCACTTGCATTTAAATGGTTTAGGCAGGGAAGGTTTTATCTAACCTGGAGTAGACTTTCTTATGTTCTCTAGCCTTTTATGTGTTTGTGTCTTTCAATATGTGATTCCAAGATCCTGGAAATAAATATCAAGTAGCTTTCATTTTCAAATGATAATGAATTCGGTTTTAATGAATCTAAGGGGAGTATTGACCAGGAAAAAAAAATATTCACCAGCCACTGTCAAGGGCTTCCAAGGTAGCACCACATACAGCACAGGGAGATCTGCGAAATGCATTGATGCTTACCTAGCAAAATGCCATGACTGTATTTCTTGCTTTTCAATGGCCTATTAAAATGTTCTAAAATCATACTATAGATGCAAATATGACTGTTGAAGAAGGTTTATGAGCAACAGACATGTTACATTCACTGGGTTTAGCGTAAAGATCAGCAAGACAAGACCAGCAACAACATTGTTAGCAACAGACTAACCTAATTCACCACCATTATTTCTGTTTCATCAATTATTTAGAAGTTTTTGTGTTGTTAGAATAGTAGATTAGAGTACTATGATGTATATCTGTCTAGCAAGGAATCTGACATCAGGTTGGCAAGCCTGTGATGTCGGTATGTTTGAGTGTTGTCATGAAGCTGACAGTGAGTAGCATAAAGTGTACATCAGCCAGATGATCTTCAGGATGAGGGACAAATATAGGTGACACTCAGTCTTGAAGAAGGCTAGATCCAGGTTGTTTCTTTGAAAATAACTTTAGTGACAGAAAACTAATATACTGCGTTGTCACTTTATTGTCATGATCTTTATGGATTTCTTTAAAGAAATAATATTGCTTTTGATCTAATAGGTTTACTAAAATATAGTGTTTATCTTTTATCTAATAGGTTTGCTAAAGTATAATGTATGTCTTGTATTTCAAATGCAAGATTATGTGTTTTCTTTCAAGCACAAATAACCCAGTTTATGCTTCACTGTTTATTGTTTAGTAAGCTAGCATAATGGATATCTACGGTACTTTCACATTTAAAGTCTAGTGTGCTCTCTACTGACCAGTGTTAAATATTTATTATGGACAAATTTGATATTTATAAAATTTAATATTTTGAGGACACTAACAGATCAATAAGTCTGTGCAGATTTTTGGCTACGATTTGCACTGTGTGATGATGTACTTTAACGAGGTGAGCAGACTCCTCTATTGTCAGCTATTTTCTCTGAAACTTTACTTTAGAAATGTACCAAATTAAAAAAAAAAGAAATTAAGAAGGAAGACTATACAAAAGATGTGTGCTATCAAGCCTTTAGAGTAAGATTCAATTTTGTTTCATGTAATGTACCCTGTTGTAACTTATTTAATACATCCTTTCAGGCCATAATCTTGAGAATAGAACACTATCAAGCACGTTTCAGTGAAATACTGTTTAAAACGCATCCATATGTTTTGCACATGGGGTAAAGCATTTGCATCTGATTTGGTCAGAAGATAAATCAGAACTTGAACTTTCTTGGAAGAAAACGTTCTTTGTGCTGTGAAAGATGACATAGCAGGAACCACAGGAATATAACTGAACTCGTTAAGAATTCTTACTGAAATTACGTTAATATTACCAAACAAGCAAAAAAATGACAAGGAGTTTTAATATGAACTGGACAAAATAGTTTTGAGATATTATTTCTTGATCAGATGGTTTCATATAATCTTCAATTAGATTTAACGCATTCCGTTTAAATGTACAGAAGAAGAATAATTGTATCTTTCAATTTACCTTTAATAAAGTTTACACAGAAAATTATGTAGAATGAAAATTTCTGTATTTGTTCCTGATGAGTTTAAAAGCCAGATGATATGGAATCTATACAGATTTAAATTTATTTTTTTGTGATGTGTATGTTTTATTTTGTTATATTGTCTGAACATAGATGACTTCATTATGTTTTTTAACGGAATAGTTTTGAGAAAATTTCATATTGGGGATCTCATTACAGAATATGGAAAAGATCTAAAAGATATTGGAATATTTGAAATTTTTAGAGACTATATTAAACTAAATATACTTCACATTGTCATCATTTTTGCATTTCCTACACTTCACTATAATATTATTGAGCATCTACAAGTTAGTTGGTTGTACTGCAGATATTTAATCAAATACATAGGCTTTCAACTACAAAAGAATGTTTTGCTGTTATGCCATTAGACCTTTCAGAAATTGCTTGTATTATTATATTTCTAGTCCCTTATGTTGGTATTTCTTGGGAGGACCAATACTGTAATGGGAAAAGACGCTGCCTAAGGACTATAGTAGCCATCATCAGAAACACCACAACCATAATATCCATTCATGCACAGATGTTTTTATTAGGTCCTAGAAGAATATTTAAGCATTGTGGAACTTTCATAATAATGAGAATATTTTAAAGCACATTGCTACTTGTACTGTCTGTCTGGTTCTATCATGTTCACCTGGGAGAAATCCTTCAGAATTAGTTGCCTCATAAGGAAACTAAATAGAAATTGGTGTCCTTAATTTCGAAAATCTCAAAGATTAAATGAGGGTGCTTGTTCTGCAACTAGAAGTACCTGAGCAGAGACATCTGTGTAATATCCTTAATACTACATAAGTGTATAGTCCTGGCAAATTTTTTTCTGGAGCAGAATATCTTTTAAATCAGTAATTATAGGATGTTAAGAAAGCATTTATGAGAAATAATAGAAGGAAATTAATATTTAAGACTTCTAGTGAATACTGTAATTTAACAAACATGAAAAAAAAAAATTTCCTCATGTCTATTTTCTGTACTGTAGTTTCTAGACTGAACAGAAACGCTACCTGCCTCTTTCAATACCAGAAAAAAAGAAAAAGATAGAGTTACTACATAAATAACACAACTGTTTCAACTTCTAAACATTTTAAAAGGATAGTGAAACATTCCTTTCGAGGAAAAAAATCTTTCTGATACAAAATTCATCTTTTCCTATTACTGTGCTAAGAACATGCTACACTAATTCTCTATAGCTTATGCTGTGTGCTACAACCAAAATTAATCATTTCTTCTCATCCAGCTTTGTCATTGCCAAGAAGAGGCTAATTAAACAGTTAATAACAGCTTTTTATTGAAGACGGTGTTCAGGAAAGGAGGATTCAAGTATGGATCTTTCTCAGTCAGCTTATTGTTCTGGCCTTAAATCTTTTTAAGCAGACTTTGGAGCTGCCTGAATTTATGTTTCAGTGTCCTAGATTTTCATGACTGACAGTACCCACTGAATAATCAGGGTTGAGGAGAATAGCTTTCTTATTCTTGAACTCCGGAAATAGTGAGAATTAAATCTGCTACTGTTCCCTCATTAAAATTCTCTGAACTTTGCATCTGCTAGTAGCAGCATGATAATACTTTTTTTAAAAGAATAAAATAAGAAATATCTGAACCTCAGATTGAATATTGAGAGTTTCCTTCCATTTACTTTAGACTGGAAAAATATTGTCACAGAGAACTCACAAGCGCAGAATCCATGAGAATCTGGTAAGAAAAAAGATCTTGATTTTAATGATTTTAAGTGGCATTCAACAGTAAGCAGACAAGAAATTTTCAATTCTTTTTCAGAATACTTATTTCAGATGAATGTGTATTTTCCTTAGACACTGGTAAAATATTAGCCTAGTTATAGCCTGAACTCTGAACTCCTATATCAAACACAAATGTCCAGCTCAGAAAATTTTCACTGTCATATGAAACAGTCATATGGAACTTCACCTGGAGAATGTAGAGCACTTCAAAGAATGCAGGCTAAAATCACATTTTGTGTCAGCTGTGCCACAAAATATTCTCAGGGAAAAGAAAAAAAAAAATCAGATTCATATATATTGCGTGAAGCTGGATGGAGGAGAGCAGAGAGTCTGAAACTATCACAATTTATAATACAGCATAACAAGAAGATGAGAAGAAAAGTTGTGATTAGATCTCTCAGTTCAAAGCTCTGATCTATTCCTTTTGGCAATGGAGTATCTCATTACAACTTTCTTAAAAAAACTCAAACACTGTCCAAGATATGCTATAGTTTTCTTATGAGAGGTAAAACTAATCAGAAAATAATTTTCTGATTTCCCCTTTCTTTGTCTCTTTTTAAAGTCTGCAGAAAGGATTAAAAATATGAAAGCTAATATTGTAGAAGAAACAAAAGCCTGGACACATTTATTTCAATTAGATCTCTGTTCCAAAAAGCCTATTAAAAAAAAAATAGACATCTGAGGCCCCTAAGTGCCTTTGGACACTTTTGAAAATTTTCCCTTAAACACTGATTACTGTGGAGTGCTACTTGCCTCATTAGGAATGGAAGTTTTTTGTTTTCTGGTAATGAGCACCAACAGACAAAGAAGACTCATAAACTTGTCCTTGATTTCACTGACAATCCTTACTGTCCTGTCTTATTCTTTGCTGGCAAACTTGATCCTACATAGTTAATTACCTCTTATGATTTTACTGGCTAACCATTTAAGGGTCCCAGTCCTGTACAAAGCTTCCACACAAGCTGTTGTGCATTTCCTCTATACAAATCATGAAAACACAAAAAGACAACATTGCCTCCTGATATATAGAGGATCTGGAAGATTCGCTTACCTCTGTTGACTCTGCCCATGCTACAGAAATCATCACAGGACAATGCTGAGAACCATTTTCATACCCCTTCCATGCTAGGTGAGGGTCTGAAATATGTGGAGCCAATTGGAGCATGGTATAATAAAAAAGGAAAAGACTGAAAAAAAAGGGTATAATTAAGAAAATTAATCACTCTGTACTGATTAGTGAGATGCTTTTTTACTTCTGTCACAAATTCACTAAGGAGTGATGTCAAAGTCCTGCGGGTTCTATGTCACACTTCGCATTGCAAATAGTAGTTTCTCTTCCTATGCTTTTATTCTTTCTTGTCAGTCTAGATACAGCATTTGGATTTTCAACATAGTACCTTCATAAGCTCAGAATAAATGCATTTACTTAAAACTCATGACAAAATATATAGCTGCTTTAATTTCCTTGGTAATCAACATTAACAAGGATTGTTTTATAAGAAGTAAATTTCTTTTAGGGAGTTACCAGGAGGGAGAGCTAGGAATTGTTTTCCATTTATCACAAAGCTCATAGACAATTCTTCTACCAATTAGTCTGAATTTTAAGCCTGAATACATGTACTTTGTAAATAGCAGCAATAACACAACTGCAGGTGGGGAGTTTGTGCATTCCTTTATCTACATTCATCATGTTCTGATGAATTCTTTTGTGGGTAGTGGGCTTCCTGTAGCAGAGACTTTAACCACAGGTCTTATTTCTGTTCCTTGGAGCAATTCCAGTTTGGGTAGGAACAAGTACCTGCACCTCTTCAGGTGCTGCAGTGGTTACCGGAATGCCATTAACTAAGCCTTCATTCCCAAAGACTTCCATTTCAGTACACTGTTTCATTTTCAGTACGTTTTTCCTGATGATGCTTGAGCGTAGCTCTTTTTGCAATTTTTAGCTGTGCTCTATGGAATCATTTTATTTTTATTAAGATGGATTTAACTCTTTGTGCAGCCCCAGGCTGGGGTCAGCAGTTGTCACAAACATCCCTAGGCCGGGGTGGGCAATCCTCGCAAACTTCCGTCTCCAGAAACTGATAAAGATGCGTGAATTAAGCAGACTCCTAAATCAGGCATTATGCTTTGGGAACTTCCTCATCTTGATAAGGGAGTGTGAAAGACGAGCAAAACCCTGCAGAGGCAGTGTGTTGGCTAGCGAAACCCACCTTGTCATGAAGACAAGGAGATTAAGCACTTGCCTTCAGAGGGAGACTGTGAGACCACCAATATACCCCCTTCCTCTCCCCCCCTCCCACAGACTCATTTTGGAGAACTTTCAGGAAGCTACAAGACAGGCACCAGAAGGGTATAAAAGGAGAGGGGGCCAGCACCTCGCTGTGCATTCCTGCCACCAGAGGACCCAGACCACCAGGTACACACCCGCCACCAGAGGACCCTGACCACCAGCTCAGAGACCACTGTTGAATCCAAGGGTAGTGACATCTTTTCTCTTATTTCTTCTCTTATCTCTCCTTTTGTTTCCTCTCCATCTCTGATTTTTTTGGCACATAAGGGTAATGTTGTTGTAAGTTTGTTCACTTGCTACATTCTGTGGTTTTGTGACATCAGACATTGTGTTGCTGAAACCTTTGCCAAGTCAATATCTGTTTCCAACCCCACTGCACTAAAAGTAATGTTATGAAATTGTAACGTTGTCATCTTCTGTAATTCCACTGCCTTTTTGAGTAAAGCTTTGGTTTTAGTCAAGCTTCTTGGCCATTGTGGTGACTCTCAGTACCGCACAGAGAATTAAAAGGTTCACCTTCCCCTTTTGCTGATGAATAGGACAGGACATGCATGTACATGGATAATTAGAAATCTGGATTTCCATATTGCATCCCACCTTTGACTGTTCATTCACTGTTGAAACATAATTTTCCCTGCAATGCTTTAAAATAGATGTAAACCATTCACAAAAGAGAAAGTATCAGATCTTCCTGTAAATAAGCAGTCAGTTGGATTTGAATAAAATCATACCGCAAGTCTGTTGAAAAGTGAGGTATTTTATACTGATACATGCATAGATCTTGAGTAGGAAAATTCCTATAAAGAGGACCTTCTATTCCTATTATTTAATGAAATTATGTAGAAAACTGAAGGCCTGGTGAAGTAAATTAAACGTATTTTCCACAACTGCTGAGTTCAGAGCTCTGGATGAAGATGCAGGTTCAGCTCTGATAACTTATGAGGGTCAATGCTCTATACTAAGTCTTACCAAGCAGTGGTAGAGGGCAAAATCCCGTTTTTTGCAGTTGCAGTTATGGGTGTAAATTGCTACTAATAACCAAAATAAAAAAAGAAAAGAAAGAAAGAAAGAAGAGAAAGAAAGAAAAAGAAAAGAAAAGAAAAGAAAAGAAAGAAAGAAAAGAAAGAAA
>Ga0065711_1002292_pt1 | contig 34949 bp, 8 predicted proteins | sample Hoacrofraction12_FD_59098 | JGI IMG/M metagenome (GOLD analysis project Ga0065711, IMG submission 59098) | Hoatzin crop microbial communities from Cojedes, Venezuela - Epithelial fraction 12 v2 (version 2) | ecosystem: Host-associated > Birds > Digestive system > Esophagus > Crop | place... | reverse complement strand
AAAAAAAAAAAAAAAAGGATAAAGAAACTTTTCTTTGTTAAATCAAATATTGCCACATGTTACTCATTTTAAGTTTGCTGTCCTAAGATCCAACTTAATTTAGTCTGCATTGAACATTTCTGATCTGAACATTTAATGTGGCAATGTTTTGCTCTGCCAGGAATATTATCTGAATGTTAAACATGAACTCAATTTATTCATCAGAATATGGTAAGCATGACACCAAAGGTCATTTTGTTTATATTGTCCTCTAACTCCATAACTTACGGCCTGTTTCTTTCATCTTCAAACCTCAGAACACTCAACAATATTGGATGTTACAGTGTGGGTAAGAAAACTGGATTCACTTTTTTTTTTTTTTGAGTACTTTTATTTGGAACTGGGGGGAGGAAACAACCTTGTTCAGCAGCAAGGAAAAGCACAGAAAACATGCAACACATCTGCTACTTTATGAACTAGTAACAGACACACAAGATAAGCTTGCCCTGGTATGAAGGATGTGTAAGAAGCTGTATGCATTACACCTTAATATTCATAATGCAATTATAGCTTTTTGATTTTTTAAGTAGGTGCTGATCTCAGTCACATCAGTATAAAACCACAACAATGACATACACATTTTTCATGCAAAACATGGCCACAAAGTCTTCACAGAACCTGTGAGCCAAATTCTGATATTAATTACACTCGGAGAACTTTGTAGTAGTATCACATCCACACGTGGCTCCGCTGTTCAAAACTCTACCTACAACATCAAGATTACCTTAGAAAATGGTACGTATTCTTTAGAAAGCATCATATGTTCCTCGTATTACTAGCTAAAATGATTCCATCACTGAAAACGCTTGTCCCTCCTCCCAACACCTAAAGGCAGCTTGAATCAAACATAATAGAACCACACAAAAGGATAAGCAGATAGATGAAAGAAATGTGAACAAGAACACCTATTTCAAAACAAGCAAACCACTCTCTGAAGTGACAGAAACATATTTCCATTCTTTACTATTTCTCATTACTTCTAATGAATTATTACAGAGGAGTTCACCCCACCTGCTGATAATTCACTGTTAGTTTATCACTCAATTTGTGAAATATTCTTTTGCTTTACTGAAGAGTCTTTTCCCTGCTATTATATTGAATTACTAGCACTTTCACACACTTGGATATCAGCTATCACAAAAGAAATATCCATCTGCTAACGCACTATCAATAAAATCTGAATAAACAAAACTGATTATTAGTGCTTCGGCTTTTCACATCTAGTCCATAGAAACATTCAATATGTTATTGATACTTCCCATCAAAACACTCCTCTGTGCACTATAAATGGGAGACTGGAAATAATAAATGCCTCAAACTTTACTAGAAGGAGCACCTTTACAGAAAACCCAAAGCAAAACCAACATCATGCTGAAGGGAGCCACATCCAGTAACACTGCACCAAGAGAAGACTGAACAGGTAACGTGACGCAGACATTCGAAAGTTCACGAGGACCAAATCCAGTGCAAGACCCTTGCCAAAAGTCTCAGCATCCCATCTAAGTGGGGCTGATCCATAAAGGCATTTTCAAGACCGTGCGACTTTCTAAAACTTGCAGCCATGGGCTTGGTCAGGGGTGTGATGGCAAGCCTGGCAAAAGCATTAGGCATCAGACTAACTCTACTTTCACTGAAGTAAATTGTAATCTTAGCTCTGATTTCAGTGACAGCAGAATCAAGCCTTAATCCTCCCCAAAGCGTACACCTATAATGACATTTTAGAGCATTAAGGTTGTATTTTAAGTGTGTGTATTAGTAGATCCCATAGTCCTATTTCTCCTCAATCATACATATTTTACACAAATCATTAGTGACCTCACCAGTTAGTTCTATTCATTCAAAAGCTTCCATTTTTAAATTTTACAGATACAGCCACCTTAAGTCTAATAATTTCAAAGAATTTTTTTTTTTTTAGTGACAGACATACACAAGTGTATCAATTGACAGACTACCTTACTTACCTCCATAATGCATTCTTATGTTTTATATACAGGTAAGCTTCAAGAGTGCATTTCTTAATCCAATGAAATATTTATAAGATCTGAGATCTAAAGTATACATATTCAATTTTTTATGCACACCTTTACATGATTCATGAAATTCACCCATAATGTGAGTTCTTTTCATTAAATTTTGTTTTTATGTATCATTGTTACTCTTTTTTTTACAACCAGATTTATATTGAACTGACAAATATCATTCAGGTATCTTTGAACAAAGTAGCTCTTACCTTTTGATAGAAATCATGGAGCTGTGGCACCTGCCGTAGGTTCCTGTGTAAACAAAAAAAAAGAAAGAAATCCAGGATAATGTTAAATTTGCAGCGAAGCACAGTGTGTTACATTACATGAGTTAGTGTCTTTATTAAGAGTTTCTTTATGAATATGTTCAGAGATGGCCAGTTCCACGTGGAATAACAGACATTAAGAAGAATATTCTGAATGTACATAGAAATGCACTGTCTTACTTAACCCAAAATGGATTTTGGATTGAAGGTAATTGGGTTTCGCAGTCAAATCTGTCTTCTCATATATCTTACAGGGCAGCTGGATTTCCAGTCAAAAGCACACTCCTATAAACGAAAACTTAGACTTTACAGGTACAAGGGAGTATAATTCATTGATGAGAAACAGTTTTACTACAGAGATGTATGTCTGTTGAGTTTTTCGTTTGTGGGGGGGGGGTTGTGTGTGTTTGTTTTTATTTGCAGCTCTGCTGCAATATAGGTAATACACAGGCTTTTGTCATCATTTTACGGAATACAGCACGGAGGGTAGGCATATGGGAGCCACCTCAGACACAGTATGGAGGACTGGGAGCTCTGTCAGTCAAGCAGCAGTAACTAGTCCAAAGCTCGAGGAGTTTGTTTGAGCCACCTATGGCTCCATGTCTTTCCATGCTGCTCGGTGCCTCCCAGCAGCACTCAGTGAGGGTGCCGTGAAGCGCCGTCCATCACTCCACAAATATTCCTTCAGCTGCCTCTAGAAACAGCTACCCAACACTTTGTTAACACTGGCTTGAACTGAAAGTCACAACCAGGAACACATTTTATTCCTCTAGAAAACAGGTAAATGTAGCAACACATTGACACGCTGCAAGCCAGATACAAGGAAACTTCACATTGTTCAGCCAGCCTTGTCAAGAGCGCAAACTGTTTATTTATATAAACTATCTAATAGATAGTTGACATCCCACCTTAGCCCTTCTGTATTACTGTCTTTTTTCTTTTTTTGGATACACAAGGCTTGGTTCTACACGCTAGACACATCACTGAGGTACCCTCAACTCACACTGACTCAGTAGGAGACAAGGGCTTGGCACTTTGTAAAATCTAGCCCTCAAAAATGCAAGTAACAAAGAATAGTTTACAATGTCCTTTTTCAAACTCTGCGGAATAGCATAAGACTGCTGATATTACATTACAGTGACACAAAATCATAGGGAAAATGCTTTAACTTCCTAAATCATGCAAGGCACCAAATTGCACTACTTAGTGCTAACTGCACACTGTATTTATTTTTGTTAAGAGAAGGAATACTTTTAAGTACTAACCCCAGCTACTGACCCTTTACATGAACTAATTCCTCAATTAACATTTGAATCACTTTTTATTTCCCTTGATTTCAGTGGGAGAAAAAGAAAATTCCTTCATAGTTAAGATCAACATTTGCTGAAACACGAGTTATAGGCAGAAGACAGAACATCTCTATTGTGAAAATGGGTGTAGAAAACATCTCTTAGGCTGGAAATTCAACTGAAGTTCAAAATCAGCAAAAGAACTCTGATTTTTAATACTAACTTCTATATATAAAAATTCATGTTGTACACATATGCATATACACAGTGTATATAGCTTCATGTTTATATAGATGTTCCACTTCAAGCAGTAAACCGGTTGAGATCAGGGTTTTATTTTTTCCCTGAAAAAGTTATTGCCACAAATACTAGAAACTATTCCTGCGACAATTTCAGTGACAGGACTACCTGTGTAGTCAGCGATTTGAGCTCTGTTTACAGTCCAGAAAATATTCAGAATTTTTCTAATTAAAAGGTAATAAAAAAAGAGAATTCTTTAATGGCTGAAACCACTGTAAACACCAAGGTCAACTACTTGAAAGAATAGAAAGTGACTGCAAGATTCATTTTCCTTGAAATTTTCCTCTAGAACCTTGTAACCTGGCATGTCAAGCCACTTCTGAAAAGGGGCTCCAAAACACTAGATTTTTCAGATTAGGAACATCACAAAATCTTCAGAAGCACAGTCCAACACTACTTTTAGTCGCCTTGTTAAGTTAGCCACAGCTCCTAGAGACGCTTTAAAAAAAAAAATAATGAAAAAAAATTTACGTAATTGTTCAGTGCTTTCGTTTCTCCACTTGGTCAGGATTTCCCAAACTTGCACAAAACCTTATTGTTATCTCTAGCAGCTGGCCATAAGCTTGCTGGCTTTCAACAGCTAAAGGAATACTCTCCCCCTCAGGAACCAGAAATATTATTTAGGCATCACGATTATCCCGAACCTCTAACTCGCAGAAGACTACACGGGTCTGGAAAACAGCATTCCTCAAGTTGAGCATGCATGCCCGTGGCTGGGCTAAACGTTTTGATTCACTCTTGTGGAACACTTTCCCCAATTAAATAATATCAGTGTTTGTAGCTCAGTCTCCAGGAAACTCTGCCATTGTGTCAGAGAAAACTGACGTTGATTCCCTCTTGCAGCTCTCATTAGTGAGGCCAAAGGTGGGAAGGGAAGCCAACTTACTCTTTCACTCTCAAAAGGAGAGTATCACCACAGAGGTGTCCTTCAGGTGAGGATACAGGGTTACCAGCCTGGTGAGTAAGTCATGTTTTAGATTCATTTAGAAAAATGAACAAAACCAACAGGAGATACTGCCACTGTCTTGCTAGTTCAAAGCAAAAAAGCACTTAAACAATTCATAGTTTATAACAAGGCAGATCACAAAGAGTAAACGAAAATAAATGTTACATAAATCATGTAATCTCTTTCCAAATGCAGTTCATTAAGGGCTTCAAGAACAAATCAAAATAACATTGCCAAAAACAAAGGAAAGCTGAGATAATTAGATTTGTACAGCCAACTTACTGTGTTAGCATTCCAAGATGTCTTGAAAAGCACACCAGCAAATTTTTTTGGCTAAAATCATTACTAGAAAGAATTCTTTCCCTTTGAAAAATGGCTTAGTGTATGAGTAGCCCTTCCAGAGCAGCTCTGAATATTGCTCCACGCTGTTTTTTCTCTTTCCCAGTTTTAAAAGCAAATGCATGGTACATTCACCTAAGTATCCAGGGCAGCAAAACAGAAGAGCTGAGCATCTGAAGTGACCAGGGCACAGAGCTTGTGGGCATGCCACGTTCCTTTTACAGCAACCCAGGAAGGCAGGAGAGCACAGATTTTATGCTTCCACTTATCCTAGAGAAGGGAAACATGCAGCAAGTGAAACCTGCTGGACTCAATGCTTACTCACAGCCCTGGAGACTATGGATCGGCTTTGGGTTTTTGGTACTTCAAAGCCGAAGTAGATACTAACAAGTTCAGTAGAGCTGTGAGGAAGAGAAGCTTAAATATGCCTCAATGAGTAGCTACGTACTTTAATAAGTTGCTACATCCTGTATGCTACAAAATAATTATACGTCTTAGCAATTTTTAACTTCTCAGGAATTTCTACCAACAAAAACATCAGCAATTTGCCTGTGTCCACCTAAAGCTTTGATGCTGGGCTGAAAAAAGATTTTTATTTTCTGAATAGATAGTAGCATAGTCTATGAAAACTAGTATTTTTTTCTAGGCTTGAAAAATCATGAGCACTTCCCAATGCCAAAGTTCCTCTTCTAGTTCACTAACAAAAGACAGGAGACAACACAGGGAATGAGAGTGGAGCCAAGACACATGTCAAAGTCTCCCAAAATCTATGTTGTGATTTTTTTATAAAACACAACAGAAATATGCCTCATGCCAAGCCAAACACTTAAATTTTTGTTGAAGTGAAATTCCTGAAGTCGCCGGACTAAATCCTAACTTCAGTTAAGACTATGTATGCCTAAAATTTTACATAAAGGCTGGAGAAAGGACTGCAGAAGTTCACCTTCAAATTTAATTTCTCGCTTCATGAACAGAATTTCCAGGGACAAAATGCAGCACAGTGGTGACGCTGATTATCATATTAATCTGAATATTTTCACTGCACATACAAAAAGACTCCAACCCTAAATAGACATTTAATACGCACATCTGTATGTACAGGATGACAGCCTTCTCATTCGCTTGTGTAGCGCCAGTGGCTAGAGGTTCAACTCAGCAATCCCACCGTGCACCATAGGTTCCTCACACACAGGGGAACCCACCAGCACGTCTCCCAGGACTGTAAACTGTATCCCAAGAGCTGAACCAGCCTTCTACACATCACCACATCATCAGCTCAACATTTAGATACTGTAGAGAAAGGTAGAAGCAATGGTCCAAAATCTGGGCTAACATGTCAAGTCATGGATTCAGAAATTTCTCTGGGACTGCTGGAAAATCCCTCATGCTTTTGCCTACTTTGTCTGTAAGGTGAGATAATACTACGGCTATTTCACAAGACTGACTGAACGGTGACATATTACAAGAATGGGAAGTCTGGTAAATATCTAAGATTCACAAATGATATAAAGTGGTAAGAAAATATAGTACGCAAAAAATATGCAAAACCAATCAATAGAACAACTAAAGCCAGGCAAGCAGAAACAGATGGAAAACGCTATTCAGAGACTAGAAAAGGCATCAATAAACTCTCCTCAGAGAGGGAGACTATAAATACAGACACAACACTTCCTTTGGGGAAAAACTAGCAGATAGACAAACGAAAATAAAGTGTGTTAATCAAACTCAAAACACCACTAGAAACACTTGAGCAAGTTAAAGCTTCGCAGTCATCCATTTTAACCGATTAATGGTTCTGCAGAGTCTCCAGAACCACAACCCAGATACAGCCATTTGTGCACCATTCTCTGGAACAAGCTATTTTATAGTTCAAAAGCCAGGTAATTAAAAAAACACTACTGTTGTCATGTGTAGTCATGGAGCATCCAAGGGAATACCGTTTCTGATATTGTGCTGGAGAGAAAGCACCAGTAGTGACAGATGAAGCCAAGAGCCAGCAGGTACAGCAGAGCAGGCTAGTGTGTGTCCTGCTTTAAAGTATTTGGCCTTATGCTTTGTTGGTTGCTTCTGTACATTACAAAATTCTCAGTAACTAGAGTTGCTCTTTACTGTTATCAAATAAGTTAAGTTTGTACTTTTGAGACATCAAGTGCCACAGAATAAATTTGACATGCAAGATAACCAAATAATACACGAATCAATCATTTTTAAACACAACACTTGCAAGAGTTGTCATTGAAGGACGGTGCAATGCACTGCTCACAAGTATTCAGCTGGCTGCATATAGCTCTGAAAGTGTTCACTAGCTGAAAATTGCCGTTTAGGCAGTAATTACTAGTCTCCTGGGTTTTAATCTAACCAATGAGCAGAAAAAACACCATGTGATTTAGATGACCAACCATTTATGGGCAAGAACTACCCATTAAATGATATTTATAGTCCTTCATTAATAATCCGCACTCTGAACTTTGTTCTCTAATTATATTGCAGATACTTACACAATCATGAATACAACTGCAGAAATCAGAATGATGAAGAAGGAAAAATGCTAAATGCATCATATAAATCACATACAGTACACAAATTGACTATCATCAAGTACACCTCTATATTGATCAGTTAAGACTATTGCTCTTAATTTGTTTTGTACTTTTCATTTACGAGAAACAACATTGTCTTGCAACACTTTTGCACATTTTTTAGCTTTACAGACCGAAGCTGAGACAGATGATACAATTTCCTCAAGCAAAACTCAACAGTGGAGCCAGAGACAAACCCAGATGTCTTAATTTTCAATGCAGGAATTATTCCAGACTTCATTCTTTCATTCAGTGCTGAAGATAGATGTTACAAAAATCATTTACACTGCTTTATTTTTTGGATTTCAGTGGAAAGGTTTTTTTTATTTGGTATGTGAAAAGAATACAAAGTCATCCTTGAAACAAATCCTGCTGTTGAAATTATGCTTGGAAAAAGGAACCCTGACCTGTTATTTGCACAGGCAATGAACTTAAATTTCAAAATAGCAAATGTCAGCAAAAATAAATTGGAAGAGTTCAACCACTCAGTTCTTATGCTTGAAAGATCAGTTTTGAACCTCTGACTTTCCTCAAAGTATGCAGAAAGAAGATGTTTTCAAGAATATTACTATCCATTATGGGTGTACAAATAATTAAATCAACTTCTTTTAACAAAAGTTTAGGCAGTGAAGTTATGAAAGCAGCTATGTCCCCTCATCTCCAAATTTGCACTGTGCTGTTAAGAGAGATAGTTGGTGACTTCCTCACAATGATTAACTTCTAGGAATATGAGAATAAAGGGCAAGTTTCCTCAGCCACTCAAAAAAAAAGCAGATAGACATATTTCACAATATTATACATACCTTTAAATGTTATTCCCCATTTTAAAAGGCTCTTCGTGGTTAAAGGAGATATATAACCAGGGTCATAATCCCCAAGACAGCACGAATTCATGAAGACAGAATTACTGAGTCAGGGCAAGAAAACATCTTTTGGAAATGCCTCAGATTCTAATATTTTCCCTCAATAACTTTGCCAAGCAATAATAGAGAAAAAACAAACCACAGTCTGGTTTCTGGGTGGCTAAAGTGGTTATATGTCAGGCATAAAATACCAAACAAAACTATCTTTAAATAAAAAACTTTCCTTCAAACGTAAAATTGATACTTTTTTCTGGTTTATGGATAATTTAGCTTGATTACTATAATTGTTAGAAAAATGCTGAAATGTAACTCTCGTCTTCTTTAAACAAAGATTGTCTTACATGCTTGGCATCAATCCATTGGCTCTTTTGCACTGGTGGAACAGCACAGAAGGTAAAGTTTTAGAGAGATCCAGAAATTTGCCTGTCCTGACCCATTAAGCAGTGTTGAAGGACCATGACATTGCCCTTGATTGCCTAGTACAGACGCCATAAAATGAGCAAGAAGCCAACAGCACCCAAAGCATTGCCCAGCTAAAGAAGGGAGGTACACAGTGCTATGCCCTGGCTACAGGTGCAGAAGAAGCACGTGCAACTTTTTAGAGGTGTAGGGAGAGCAGAACACTACGTTGCCCCCAGCCAGCCAGAGGCACACTGCCTCCGGCCGCAGTCCTAAGTGAAAATGCCTCAAGCCAGCTCCACTCCACTGCTCTCTTGCTCACCACCCCCAAGCATGGCTTAACACACTTGAAGACACAATTTAACCTGCGTGGTTGCTTCTGAAAGCTAATTGTCTGTATGGTTCCTTGAAAACATACACAAGACCCTGAGACGGACAACATTGACGCTTCTCAGTCTCATGATGTTAGATTCAATACTTAAGTAGTTCCCATTAAAACACTGAGAGCATTTAATGTTGCACACTGACAAATGCATCATCCGCTGAAATTATATAATCGAATAAAAAGACAGACCATACATGCTCAGCTCTAAGTTTCTGGACTTACAGTCCCTTTGTAATGAAAAGTAAACTCTTTTACTCCTTGAAGTGCTGGAGAAACCAGCTGAAGTTCTATCTTATTACAAACTCCTTCTCTATAAGTAATGAGTTACTGTGTCATTTTTAAATTGGTGCAGTAAGTCACTGTCTGAAGTGGCTTGTCCATCTCTGGTTCTTATTTCACACTCCGACTACTGAAATACTGTCTTTGGGGGTTTTATTGTTAGTTTTAGCTGGTGCGAAGCTGACCTGCTTGAAGCAAGCCAGAACACTGCTAGAGGATAGTGTTTCTTCACTGAGAACAGACTACTTGTTCACACATTTCACAGTCTATCACAGTCTTCTCCCAACTTCTCAGTAGCAAATGGGAAATGCCATCACCTAACAGCTTGGCAAATGGCATGTTTTGCTAAATGAAGCCTGGAAAAAGTTAAACTGACTTCTTCTGAAGCTTTTATCTGTCCAGTTTACTTTGTGTGGACACAAGGTCAGAGCCTCAACAGCAACATCAGAGACTGAGCTAGGAAATAATGGAGCTGAAATTCGAGTGTGGGGTGTGTGTGTGGGGGGTTATTTAACTTCCAAATAAAATTAAAGATTGCAAAAATAAACCTGACAATACTCAGTGGAAAATCTACTGAGAAATGAACAATGAAAAGTCTGCAGAGCCCTGGCCTCTACTTCTGGACTCCCAAGCCATTCCCTTCTGCATCAAAATGTTCTTCATGAGCTTTCCTTTAGTGCCGTTCTTCACATGATAGTCAAGTCAGAGACTGACTATAAAAACTTGCTGCAAACGTTTAAAAAATGAGAAACTTTCTTGGTGTTACTGGTATAGTCCTTTACAATGCACTAAAAATCCTTTGAGGGGATTTTCTTGTTGGTTCTGTGCGTGTTTGGTTTTAAACCTCAAGGTCTATTTAAATGGTCTGGTCAAACCTGGAATTTTGCAGTGTAAGTTTTGCACAACCTCATTCATCTGTTCACTCTAACAGCTTCTGTTTCTGTCACTCAGAGTAACATGTCATCTCCCTGAAAGCTTAAATAGCAATAGAAATACTATTAAAATACTAGCAAACTCTTGCTCAGCAATCCAATATTTAAGTGATACACCACATTTGGCTTTTCTACTGTTGCGTATTACAATTGCTTTGTTCAGAATGCTTTACACATATTATAATTTATTAGGATTATATATTGAAATATGTAATACCTATTAGTTATAGATCAAACTTTTCTGGGCCTCCAATGTATCTGTTTTGTGATGCTTGAGATAAAAAAAGTCCAGTCCCAGAAACCGGTAGAATTTAAAATCTATTAAGATTGCACATACAGTCTTCTTATCTGCAGTTCACATTACACACAGAGGAGATGAACTGTAATGTAAATTTCATTCAAAAACAACCACCACAAAACACATATGTGATCAAAAGCAAGAAATTGCTGTATGAATAAACTGGTGAGATTGTTTTATGTGAAATCTGATAGAGACTTTGCTACAAGGGGTTCTCCAGTTTGGAGTGTACATGACTTAATACTGGCAGGACTATCTCCTACATAGCACTCCTAAGGATAAAACACAGTCCCTTCATAGCTTGTCTGCATGTTGGCAGATGTCTGTTGTTAACAAGGGAGTCTTGCATACTCTGTTCTCTCCTGCAGTTTTAATTTTGTTCTTTTATTTCTTTGTCAGTTCCTTTCATCTACAATGAATGTCACACATCCTGAAAGCACAGTTGCCTGTGCATACGGAATACCTATCTCTAACATAACCATACATATACATACACATATATTTTCTAACTCCATTACAAGAACAAAAAATCAAGGAATAATCTTTGGAATTTGAAATCTGGATTTGAATGTTCACTGACTGCTGCAAAATGGTCCTAAACAAACTTTGGTCTACCAGTTTCCACATATCCCATTTTACATGTGAGACCTTCTCATGAAAGACAATGCTTAACATTTTATCAGGTCTCTGACCCATCAATAAAGAGCATGCTTCTGGTATACAAGGGACAAAACCCACCCCTGGAATACCAGCACAGCGGCTGCCTCTCGTACCTTACATAACCATTATTTAGCGCTTGAAATGACTGTGCATGTCAGAAGTTTTGAGAGCGGATCTCTATTTTACACGTACATTATCAAATCTTCAGAGATTACCCTGCTAATTGAATACCATCATAATTCCCCTGTACTGAGCCTGTGGAACCAACTGCCATTCAAACATGGAATGGAAACAGAGACTGCAGTATGGCAAATTTAATACAAAGACTTTTAACAGCAATTGCCAGAGGAGCTCTCAAAATGAATCACTTTCAGACAGAACAATGTTGCTAATTCCTATTTAAGTTTGAAATATTTAATGCACTGATCTTTCCAGAGTGTAGTTCAAAGAGCATACTCCTCCTCTGCAGAACCAGCTAGGGACTAGGTTTCTACAATAGGACTACCAGAGCAGCTCTGCAGTAGCTGATAAAGATCATGGGTTAGCCTGATTACTGGGATACTTACTCCATCAGTTTAGTTCAACAACATGTTTTAAAGAAAAACAAGAAGGATTAACAATGGTCCCGTTTTCTGCAAATCAAAAGGGCTCGCCAATGGCTGAGGCCAGAGCAAGCTGAGGCCCAGGTCTCGCCACATACAGCGGGCTGGATGTACCCATGCATCTATAAGTTAGATCCGTTTGGTTTCCCAGCATGTGCTGATCAGTTTTTATGTCAAACAGATGCACATGTAAACTGCTTACTGTCAAGTCTTCCTTTTCTGCTTTGTTCCCCTTGCCAAATGAACATGCTTAGTTTGTATGTCTGAACGTTGCACACCAGCTGCCACAGCTTCCTGCAAGGAAGCAGACACGGGTGCCAAGATTCAGGTGAACCAACCAGCTAAGTACTGTCAGCACAGCTCCTCCTGCTGCAAGGCCTGCCCTCACATGGAGATGCCCCCTCAGAACAGGCAATGGCCTTATACGTACAAATTAAAGGATGAATCAAGAAAGACCAGGAAGAAAACAGGTGAAAAAATAATCCTTCAACCTTGGCAGCTTTTACCAATATCCTTAAAGCTGACATTTGAGCAAACAGAAGCTTTGGTTAGGAGCTTTATTAAGTTTTGTTAACAGAGCTGCCAATCCTATTGGTTTTCAAGTGTCATGGAAATGCTCTGATCCTCTTTTTTACCAGAAAAACTCTTACAGAGCTTGACCTGAGGCCTAAAGATTCCCATTTACCAGAACTGCCTTTAGACTAAGCCATGTATAGTTCTTCATATTCTATATAAGATGCGTGAAAATACATTAAAAGTAATCTAATTTAATTAAATCTTTGCTTAATTACATCCATTGGAGCTGAACCGTCAGACACAGATTGAGTTTCCACAACCTTTTCAGACAAAAAGTCATATAAAGGGGTTTAAAACACTGTGTTAAAAGTATAACGCTTATGCATTGGAAGTGTTTTGCTAACGTTTATCTGTAGAAGATAAGAACTTGAAAGTTTCATTTACTTTGGTTTCATTCTGAAGCTGCGTAGTGTTAAAATGACACCTAAACAGCCAAGTGGATCCCAGGTATGCCACAAATCTCACTCATCTTCCTCTCGTGGAAGTGGATTTATGGGCTTTTAGTCTCCTAATAAACATCTCAAGTTTGTTACGGCAACATAACCTGTGTACACTGTAACACATACAGTAAAGTATACGGTGAATATACTGTGGCCACAGTGCAGTGTGGCACATGGCGCACGATCTGTAGAGCCTTTGGAAGGAAGAGATCTGGGAGACAGCTGTCTGCCATCACAGGCAACTAAATCAGGAACGTATGCTTCCCAGTTATCACATTTCCTTTTAAATAACACCCTCAAATATTTACACACAAACATACATAGGCGCATGCACGCACAAATCTTCCAAATACACTGGCAAATGATTTACTCACTACTCAATATTGTATGTCTTCTAGAATACAAAACCCCAGCTACATAAAAGTTTAGCAAAAGTATATATTGCAAGTCAGCTTCAAAGCCCACAGAAGCTAGCGTGAGTTCAATGAACTAAATTACACAGACTCATCTTGTTGCTGTCCTATATATTAGTTTTCATTATACGAATTCTGCAGGCTTTTGAGCGTAAGGCAGTTATAGGTTGCTCTCGTGGGATAAGCCATTGTCTCCTCATCTTTTCCATCTATATTTGATGCCCATTTTTCAAGTCGGTACAGATTGAAACTGAATAGTATATATCCACACATCATTTTTTTATTTTGCTAAGATGATAATCAAGGTATATAGTAATTTCTTTCCTTCAGTCATAGCATTGGCCCATCAGAAGAAAATGCAAATGGGATTAATCCTCAATCTACACAAAGATCAATTTCTAAAACATTATCTCCTCCTCCAGACAATCCATAGGCTGTAGCCACTACACAACATGAGAACCACCACAATCTTGTCTCCTCTTCGAGCACGCACGATGAAGAAAACTGCTGAAAACCCCGCTAGTTCTGCTTCCAGTTTATTGACTGAGAATATGCAAGTCACTTTTTATACATCCCAGTTACTTCAATTGCAAAAAATGGCTTAATGAAATCCACCTCTGTATGGGACCCAAACATACCCAAAACAGAACTCCTAGTTGCACACTACATGCCACTTCTCTCCATGAAGAACACTCCCTACTGCTTGACAGAAAATAGAATATCAAGGTTATTGCTGCATTCACTTCTTCCGCAAAGTTTCAGTAAAGCATACAAATCTTACTTTCATCAAAATAGCTGGTGGCCAGCTTCAGAGTGGACTTTTCCTTCTTATTACTTCATGCTAATGCTTCTATCATCACATGCTAATCAACAGGAAAATATAGTTCCTGTTCTTGAGCATGTTAATGTACAAGTAGTACTGATTTTCTAAAACTATTCTTTTAATTATATACTTGAAAAACTGCTTAGATACATGAAAATGAAATAGATCTAATGAAGTGGAATGGAGTGCTAAGTTTAATTAAACAAATTAAAAAATTTGTGGAACAGATATCGAGTGATCTTTTGAAATGGAAATGGTATACTTAGTTCTACACTTCACGTTAAAATTACGGCTCAGTGAGTAAAATAATCCCAAATGCACCCTGGTAAATTCTGCAGGGCAAACAAAGTACATATCTACACATGCAATTTTTTATAAATATTTGCTCAGGTAAAAAAAACTGTTTGTCTGTACTTTGTCTTTACTTTTAACAAAAACTCTAGGAAAGATGCTTTCTCAACTCACTTTTTTCTACAAAAATAAATTTTTACTGAATCTTAGAGAGAATAAATTTTAAAATAATCAATCTCAGCATCGGTACATCTCCTGAAAAGCAGAGTAGCAGTGCTCTGCTTGCCCAGCTGTGCAGCTGCAGAGCACGAGGCAGGTGACCTGCGTCACGTCTCCGCAGCACTGCCCCAGCACCGTCACTTGTGAGGTATTTCTCCTAAGCCACCCGTGACCCAGTAAGCTTGCAACAGCTGTCTGGTGAGTAATTCTGAACACCTACACTCAGAAAAATCATCAACTACCGCAAAACAGGCATAAGACTAGAAATGAGCATATGTATGAAGTTATTAGTTTTACAGCATTTCTCCTTATCTTTCAGATTCTACTTCAACAGTCCTTGGGTTTCCACAGACAGTCCCCCTGAGGGTTACCAGGCAGAGTGACCTTCCCGGCTCCAGATGGGTACACAAACAAGTCCTCTGCAGTGTTGCTAAGTATGCCTGTAAGTTTATGGCAACTTTCAGAATTTTATGTCTTTTTTTCCTTAGCCCTTCAATTAAACGTAAGAAATCTATACTTATTAAAAAAAGTTATCTACCCATCATGTTTGCTGATGGTGCAGAAGTAGTGTGGGACGCGAAGAAAGCCTCTCACCAAAACACAAATGCTTTGGGAAGGATCATCTCTGACCCTCATGGTTCTCAGTGAAGGGTCCATCACCTCACTTCTTCCGAGCCCCCTGGGGCAGCAACAGCGAGCCCAGCACCCACGGCAGGCTGCATTACAGGCCAACACCCGCACACCCACCAGAGCCGTTCTCACCTCCGGGCTTCCCCCCAGGCGCTGGCAGGGCGCCGGCTGCCGCCTCAGCGGGCTGGGAAGGCCTCGGCTCTGCCACGACAGCCACAGCCCAACAGCCGCGTTTTGTTTCTTCTCAAGCCGTAGTCCGAAGATGGGAAACACATACTGGGCTTTCAACCTACCACTATGCCTCGTGTTTCAATAAACGGGACTCAAAGCGTCTGCTTCGAGACAAGAGTCGGGATTTCCCTGTCGATTTCCCCTGACAGGGGTACAGCGTGTGGTAACGCAGGCAACGGCAAGGGGCCGAGGACGGAGCAGCCCATTTCAGCACCCCTCCCGCTGCGCATTCATTTCCAAGAGCCTGTGTGAAAATGCCCGGCTGTTCAGAAATACCGACACACCCCAGCTGGGGTGACTTCAGCCCAAAACATCGACTACAACGCTGGCAAGTAGCCTAAGGTGAGGTGAAATTTGGCCCAATACGCTGACAGTCCTAATCCAACACCACACATAAACGGGTGCCTTTTGCTCACTGCAATGAGGCCAACGCTGAGCACGCAATAAAATGGGAGCTGTAGGCACGGATGTCCCGTGGGATTGGGGCACGTTGTGCCGCCGACCCTGGCGTGGGAAAACCAGGGCCGATTTTAAGGCAAAGCAGCACTGGGACGAGCATGTGCTACCCACGCTGCTCCAAAGCACTGAGATCCTGGCACAGACTAGCTCATTCTAGGTTTAAAAAAATACCCTTTCTCCTCAAAACTGACCCAAAACCCCCAAATAAGGCACAGAAAACACTGCTGAAGGTCTCCGATTGTGATTATTTCTTCTCCCCCACTACTCCCAATTGCAACTAGTTTAGAAAAAGAGAAAATAAAGAACCTTGACGTAAAACCTGATGTCTGGAAGCTTTCAAAAAGACTTAAGCATTTGTCTCTCTTCATGACTTGAGCTCAGAAGTCACAGAAAGCTCATATCACAAAGGGAGTGGCTCCTGAGGCAAAGGGAAGCCTTTATTACTTTAACTAACCTCCTTGAGGGCAATTTCACATCCATAATACAAACTATTCCAACAATGTGCAATGAAAATAGGTAAATGATCACCTTGTATGTGCTCAGATTTTGATTAGCCATTTTGTTTTGCTCTCTCCAAAATCTGGTAGAGCTAATTCTTTAATCCAGTATTTTTAATGTGCTCAGTTATATCAGAAAGATATTTTTTTTTTGTCAGCGCAGATGAATGGCATGGTAATTAATAATAATCATAATGATCAGTGCTCTCAACATAAATTATTACTGAATAAGCAGAATTAAAGTTCTATATATTGCTCTTGTATCTGAAAAGTAATGCTTGCATGTCTCTAAAGTCTTGTATTTAATAGATAAAATTTGACTGGAGTGTGGCTGTCAGCTATATTGTGCAGAAATAGGACTGATTTGTAGCATACATTATGTATTACAAATGTACAGAATTTTGAAACAGGCCTCATCCTTCGTACCACCTTCTTCCTGTTAGCAGCAAATCACAGAGAGTTCTCGCATTTGATAAAATCACATGCAAAGCGCTTTTCCTCCCTGTAGATCTAGAGGGCAAAACAGGGTCTCTGCTTTGTATCATCTTTGCAGAGTGCTATATACCTTCCCACTTTTTAGTTTACAATAGTAGTATTACCTGCTTTGTGTGCAACTTTACCTTAATCATGACAGCATAGTCAAAATTGAGAGGAATAATCACGTTCAATGTTTTTGTCCCAGTAGCTGCCAGGTTTAATACAAGCAGAGATGGATTAGGATAATACCTCCTGTGTTTACAGTCCATTCCACCCAAGAACTACAAGTTCCTTCCACAGATGGTTTAGTATTTTCACCTCTACTTGGATGAGAAGGAAGCTGAGGAAGAGAACCAAGTACCTTTGATACTTAAAAATACTTAGATTAATACAAAGAGAGCCTATCCAGCTCCCACTCAGTGTCTAGAAGAAGAAAATGTCCTCTGATTTTCAATGCTAGCACATGGCAAGAGCCCAGCTGTCCAGGTCCCTACAAGCCTGCTCACTCCAGGAGTGTTTTCATGCTACGTGGGACCACTCCAGGTGTACTGCAGATGCTCTCCACAGGTTGTGTCACAAGGAATACCAGCAATTTTCTCCTGTTTTGCACTCAGTGAACCCCTAAAACAGTCAGTACCTAGTGAAAGGATTTCCTGTCAAACACAATGGAGAGAGAGGGATTCTGAAAAAAAAATCCCTCGAAAACAGAACACAAAAAACAAACCCAGTAACATCACTCATACACACAAAAAAAAAACCAAACCCCAAACACCACAGGGAGACAAGGGAAGGAAATAGCCTAAACAAATTAGAGATTAGTATCATTAATCAAGTGAAAGATGCTTGATCCAGAATCACTGGGTTGGAAGGTAAAAGAAAACGTGTTTGAGCCAGAATCATTGTGTTAGAAGATGGCAGTAGAAAAACAACTGATTTTCGGGGAGTACTAATGAAGAAGAAAACTCTGGGACAAAATCTGGTAACACTGACTTTTCTTCCACCACAAAACAGTTCAGGAAAAATGCACACCCAGTCCGACACCAGCACACAAGTATCCTTTACCTGTCAGCCCTGGAAGGCTCCACTCAGTAAAATACATGTCGAGGAACCAAGCGAATTCTGAGCCTCCATCCAGAGACTTTTCTCACCAGGCTTCAAATTTTGACACTTTCAAATTAGGGTTTCTATTTCACTTTTTACTTAGAGCAACATCAACTACGCGTTTACTCCAGCAACACAAAGCGAAAGAGATTCTCACAGGACTCCAAGAGGCACAGCTTTAAGAACAAAAACCTTCATACAGGAATATCACTAGACTTGCAATAAAATTAAAAGACTTGACATCACTGCTGTGGCACCTTTACTGTTTTGAAAGGCTCTGAAGAGATTTTCTTCTTGGGAAGATCAAATAGAAAATAGGGTCCAAGGACTTGGTCAGTATTCTTTAGTGCCTGCCAAAGCCTCATTCCAGCTCTACTTTTGAAGTTACTAACCTGAATGCTTACAACACTCAAGTGCAGCACAGATTTATAATATGTTTTTATTTAAGGAGAAGAAATAGCCTACAGTACCAGGCGTGAGATGATATATATCCTGTCTGTTCCGAATGAACTGCTGTAGCAGACATTAAAAAGGAAAGGTGAGTTTTAAGAACACAGCTTTAGAAAAAACACTCCACCAGCTAAACCTATTTCATCCCCACTTATATCTTTTTTTTAGCAGGGAAGACAGAATTAAATTGAAAGCCATGTATTAAGTCTTCAGAATTTTCACAGAAGTTTATTGAACAAAACTCCTAAGAAGACGCTTGCTTTTTTATCCACAGAAACCTATTTATAGGAGCTGAATTCTAATAAACACAGATTGCAGTGCAAAGAAAAAAAGGTCAGCAGTGTATGCTCAAAGCTTTATTGATGTCTTGTCAATCAATCTTTTATTTTGTTGTTTAATTTTTTTTTTAAAGAAGAAAATGCATGTAAGCACTTTTTCTCCTAATAGTGGATTTATTGAGCATTTCAACAAATCAGATCATAGATACAATAAGCAGTGATGGCCGATTATCAACTTTGTGTTTTCAGGTCAGGTTGCAAATTGACCCTGTGTTCGCTTCTCTTCTTTCTGGGGAATAGCTAAGGCCCTTTTCAAATACAATAATTTCCAATAAACTTTTTTCTCCATGCGTTCAACATTCTAGAAGAGCAAGCTTAGTGGGGAAAAAAGCAACTCTGCTGGACAAATACATACAGTCACATATATTGTCTCCTTGTAAACTAGTTGAAATAATAAAGTTGACTCTTAAATCCAAGAGCGGTGAATTTAAGGGACATAAAACTTTAGAGAACGGCCTTTAAAACCATAGCGTTTTCCTCCTAACAGTTGGTGCAAGTTCTGTAGAGCCCAGCAACAGACCTCAGCTCTGACCCTGCACATGAGCGGCAGGGCTGCCAAGCCCTCCCAACTCTGGTTAAGCGGTCTCCCTTCTTTCCAAGGCAAACCAGCCAACATTTTTCCATCTGGCTGAAGTCCTTCCGCAACATTTTGTTTCCCAAACTTTTCCAACATCCCTTTCAGTTTTGTGATTTTGAGAGCCAGTGATCAGCACTTGCTAATAATTCAGACCGGACTGTCCATGGCATTACTCTCTTATTTGCCACCTATTCCTCTTGCAACTTCACCATTCTCTTTAATTTTTTATCTGCAGCTTCACATTCAGAAGTCAACACTGAGGTGTCTAATGTGATAGTGGATTCCCTTGCCTGAGCTGACACAGTTAATTTAGCAGAGTGCAAAGTACAGTGATAGCCTATTTTCTTCCATTCACTTGCCATCACATTGATTGTACACCTCTTCAGCTAAGTCTTTTGTTCTTGTAAGTCCTTTCTTCCTAATATATAAGATAAGAACACGCAGACAGAAGAAAGCATGGGCATTGTCAGACCCCCTCAGAAACCCAGAGAAAATGGAAAATATATTTTACTCCATGAGAAACATCCACTCCACAAAATCCTCCACAGACTTTATAATGCTTACACACCTGCAACTATTATCTCTCCCCCCATCTCTTCCATAATTCTGTATACTTGCACAGTCTGAGAAGTAACCTTGATATTCTAGTTGCTAACTTTCTGCTGTATGGCAGCAGTCTACGCAAGCATGTAAAAGGGAATCATGCTACTATATTTTGATGATAAAAAAATGCACTGCATTTTAAAGCATTATCATTTTTACTATTGCAAGTTCAGAACGCGCTGGAGGTGCCACCAGGAGCATGCCTCAGATTGAAAAACCATGGCCGGTGTCACTTCTGAAGGAGTGAATGCAAATGAGGTCACAGAGATGCTCTCTGATTGTTGTCACAAAAATCATAAAGCTACCTTCCAAAGAGAGAAACGCCATCACACAAAGCAGTGCGTACTAGTAGACCAACCGACAGCATTTTGGAGCTACTGTCCAATTTGACACCACATACTTCTTAATTCTACACTATGAGCATTTGTCTTTCCTCCTTAGTGCCTTACAGAACAAGGCCATTTTATAAGTAGCAACAACTGGTTCTGAATAAACCCTGTTACAGTTGGCATTAAAAAGTGACTAGGACAGTACATATGACTTTTTTTTTTTGTTTCGTTTTGTAAGAGATGTGACTAGCTAATGTAGATTAATGAGTGAGCTACATAATACTTTTTAAGGGATCAAAACCAAACTGATTTCAATCTCTTACAAACATTTGATAAGCAGCTTTTAATTTCTGTAAAAGTGTTTGTAATTTACAGATCTTATCTGATCAATTAAAATTAGTCTAAAAGTATGCCTGGAAAGAATTGTTTTGCATTCCCTTTTCACATTTTGCCATTAATTGCATTTGATTAGTTACTGAATACTTTCAGCTGTCTGACTTGATAGCATATTATTACTTTTTGGACAGGAGTGGAACAGACAATCAATAATGCAAACGTACTTCACGTTCAAACTTTTATTAAACTTTCACAACATTTTGATGTATACCATTGGCCACATGAAAATTCACAACAACAGATAACCAGACCCTTCAGTGAGCAATAAATCGAATTTGAGTCTCCCCCCAAAAAAACACTTCAGGAATCTGGTTTTTATTATTCAGACTGATCTGATTCTGTCTCTCATAATGGAACAAAAAGCTCTGTCCAGGAAGGAGTCCCTCTGGGACAGATCTCGATGTTGTTCTTTTTCACTGATTAAAAAAAAGGGTGAATCTTGCCTTAACAAGACGTTTAGAAAGTTTTCAAAAGAAAATGTCTCTGGAATGATTAACTGGCACTGAAGCTATTCCAGTGCATCTCAGCATGGCTCATCTCTCAGAGATGAACGTTTCCCTTAAGATAAGAGGCTTCCTCCGGGAATCATTGTCTCTCTTCACTTTCTTTGCCTACCTTTCTACTGTTTTAGGAAGAATTACATCACTAGAACAAAACCATATATTTACAATATTCCTTTAGAAATTAGAACAGTAAGGCTTTTCATTTTATGAAGCAACTTAATCAGGAAGATATCTGCACTGGGAATGAGTCTGCTACTTTGGAGTTCTGGGTCATCACTACAGAAAATTTACACTCAGACATGAACCTAACTCTCCATTGTTCACACGGTGGGATTATATTTATTTTATAAAATTTATGCAGAAGCCACAAGTTGTCTTCTTGCCAGATCTCTGTTACAGGATGTACATTTCTTCTTGTTTTACAAACCGTAAAACAAAATATCATTATATACTTCTATAATATACAGATTTAAGCCTTCCCTTTTGAGAAGTAAATCAATACTGATTCAGAATGAAAACAGCAGCTCTAAGAACAACCGTGGCTCTCCACTTGAGTCATTTACACTAAAATCCTGACTGCACAGAAATCAGTGGCAAAAGGCCAAGTGACACTAGGGTATAAAATTCACTACTCATGCCTTATTCAAGCCACCATGCACTTAGGTAGCAGAGAGCTATTAAGAATGATCAAATCTCAGGTTTCTGTTCTGCTGTATTTAGTTTAACAGTATGTATGAAACTCGTAAAGGTTCACTTGCTCCAGAAATTTTACAAGAGGAAGTTTTTCTTTCCTTTCACTTGTTTTCACACAAAGGATCACAGAGGACAGACAAGGTGAGAAGGGACCTCTGGAAACCAGCTAGTCTGACCCTCACCCCACTCAAGCAGGGTCAGCTGGAGCAGGGTGCCCAGGACCAGGTCCAGTCGAGCTTTCAACATCTCCGAGGACGGAGACTCCACAAATCTCCCTAGGCAACCTGTTTCAGCGTTCAACCACCCTTAAGGTGAAAAAGGTTTTTTATTCTTCTGTTTAAACAGAATTTCTAATATTTAAATTTGCGCTCATTGCCTCTTGTCCTGTCACTGGGCAGCACTGAGAAAAGCCTGCCTCTGTTTTCTTTACTACTTCGTTAGATATTTGTACGCATTGATAAGGTCACCACGAGCCCTCTCTTCTCCAGGCTGAACATCCTCAGCCACCCTTCCTAAGTAAGACACTCCTTAAGCATCTCTGTGGCCCTTTGTTGAACTCCCCGCAATATGCCCACATCAGTCTTCTACTGGAGAGCCCAGAACAAGCTCTGAATAATTTTACGTGCTGTATCACAAAAACTGGGAAATGCAGATGTACAAATACCTGCAAGTGAACTAGCCAAACATTTCATTATATTTGTGTGCTTTATACAGACTTTCTGATGGAAATGATACCATGTAACAGAAATTGTATGAATGCAAAGAGATTCCTTGCCTATGATAAAATATCTACTTGCCTCTGCCAATACAACCATTACTATATTTATCCTTCCAGAATCCCTTTGAGGTAAGGAATACTAATATACACATTGTACACATGGAAAACAGAAGGACATGGTGACCTACCTAATATCACACAGGAAGTATGTGGAAGACAAGGAATGTATGAGCATGAGGCTAAATGTTTTACAGCAGATGTGTGAGATATAAAGTAAAAGACTTAAATTATTAATGGAGAAAACTTACAATGCTGCAGAATTCATAGGAAAGGATTTCTTAGGGTGCACGTTCTGGTTTCCTGGCACTTCACATGGTTTTCGTGAAAGCACACAGAACTTTTCTCCCCCTACATTTTCATTAAGACCCTGGCTGATATCAGAGAGGAAGAAAAAAAATAATTTAAAATCTATTCAAGAACTACTGTTTTCTTCTATGTCGTCAGTTAGTTTACGTACTTTCCTGTGTGTCTCCAACTGTTATATCCTAGACAGAAACCATAAGCCCTCAGCTTTTATTTTGCTGTGCTAAAACACGTAAACCCTTTTGCTTCTTCTAATGAAACAGGCTTTTCCGTTGCCTTAATAATATGACCCCTCTCTACATCTGTTCCAGTTTTACTGAATGTTCCTGTCCATGGGTGACCAACACTACATAATATTTCTGAGGTTGTACCACAACCTCTATAATAGCACTACCATTTCCTCTTGAAATACCATTCCTAATGCATCTTAAGGTTGCATTGCCTTTTTCACTGCCGCATCATTTCTTTCAATAATTCTCCTTGTAACTCACGATACAGAGAAACAGAAGTATGGAGGCACTATAATTGAAATATGGTTGGGTTTTAAGGAATTTCTTTGAAGGAGGGAGCAGTAGACACATTTCATAGATTAACCAAGAAGTCTTTTTCAACTGAGAAACATATGGAGATGTGAGAGAAAAGAAGAGATGGAAAGGGAGAATTGGTGGGTGTTACATACAAATGGAGCAGGAAGATGAGAGCATGAGAGTAATGATTTCTTATGTGCAACAGCAGGAGGATATAGGCTCCCTTTCCTGTTTGGAAGTTCTCTGAACAGCTCTACACAGATAGAGGCTTGCCTGGCTCTCCTGATTTCTAAACAAAAGGGGCCAGTTATGAGAGCACTTTTTTAGAGAGCTTACTCTGAGAAAATGGAGACACTGGTAACATGAGAACTCCAAGTCTACCTGTTTGAATATGCATTATGTAGCAACAAGGGTGTGAATGAACCAGCTTCTTCATCCTTTTGGCTCAGTATCCAGAAAGAACTACACAGCTTGTAAGAGCAGACATTCATGCTGTCATCAGCACTATGCTATTGTTGAGAAATAAATAGGAAGTTAGCACTATTTTGTTACTTTAATATAGCATTAAAATTGAGATAGTACCCGCCAATGTATTTACTATATGTAAAAAGCAGCTTTTTGTACAACTGCCACAGTCACAGAGCAGATAAACATCTAGAATTTGAATTCTTTGGGAAATTTGGGATTTTCTTTCAGGGTTTTTTTTTTCCCTTCTAAATAAACACAAGGAATTTTCTGTGACAAAATATATCGACTTAATACTAGTATATACTTTTCTCTGACTGTGAAATCGATGTATTAACTTTCACCATACTAAAATATGAAGCATACGTTAAACTGTATATGTATTAAATATACATCAGCAAATACAAAATGATGCATTCAACATTCCTGAAGCAAAATTAGAAAGCTGACCATTTATTTTGACCTTTTTTATGTAAAGATTTCAGCAGCATCGGCATGTTTCTATGAAACACCTTTCAGCTTCACTTCTTCGTTTTCAACTAAAAAATTATATTGAATTTTTTTTTAAGCCCTAATGAATGCCAACTGGCTTTTTCACAGGGAAAACCTAGAAATCCTTAGTCAGTCAAAACCCTCATTGATTGCATCCTCTGATGTTAAAAATTACTCCTTGCTGCTATATTCCCAGAAAGGAAGATAATGTTGAAACATGAACAAATACGTACTGATTAATCATGCACCTTTTTATATAGTATTTCTTTTCCTTACACAGACAACTTTTTGAAGAGTCACCACTGGATGAAGGGAACATCACATCTTGCTACCCTAATCAAGAACTTCAATCATCTTGCTATATAGAGCTTTCAGGTCAAGGAGAGACAAGGCCATGCAAATGTAAGTGATTCCTAATGAGTTCTTTACTCATAACTTTATTAAGACACATATAACCATAAAATGACTCACTCTATTGATTTTTAACCCAGCGTATGACTTGAGTTACTTCCAGTCCCTGAAGAACAATGGTGGGGAGATAGAACATCTTTAGCCAGGGCAGTAATTATTACCAGTTAATCACCTTTAAGAGTCACTGTCAAGTAATCAGCAAACGCATAGGAACACCTGCATCCAACCCAGGAATGCGCTTGGTGCCATCTGAACCAGGACAGGACAGAGTACACCCACACTAGCCTTCCTTCTGCCCATAAAACTCTCACCATATTTCACTTGAACAATGGGAATGCAAATCTCCCGGTGTCAGTAGATCACACTCTAGTAAATTTGAAGTCAGCAGATTAGAAATTGTGCCTGTGAGTCAGGTAGGTGGTTGTCTGTCTAGTCTCTAAGTGGGGCTAGCACTGGCTGTTTCAGATGGGTGAAAAAAACCCTTGCATTATGCAGCTATGGAAAAACTTGCATACAAGGAAAATCTTTCTACACACCTCACCAGTTAGAAACTGCCTTTGCTAGATAGAGTCTTACATGACTTCTAAAGCTCTAGGTACTATTTTACATCATTACCTCTTTCTATGTATGGATATTTCTGGATGAATGTGTATTCCATAATCTTCTGTGACCTGTGTCCTCCTTAAGAATCCCTAAAGCAAAGCCACTGATGAATAAAAAACCCAACTTTTTCACCAACTAGAAACCCACATCTGTAATATATCATTAGTTGTTTTTTTCACAGGAACACACTGTTGTTTAAATAAATATATACACATACATACTATTGTTTCCATAGAACCTCTGCAGGGTTACCATTTCTTAGCTCTCTTTACTAACTTCATGTCTAATTCTGTTTCTATTCTTAGTCTCTTGCTTTCTGCAAACTCTTGTGACAATGAGTTTTACAGCTATGCAACTTCTGAACAATTCCTAAAAATATGAATCTATACTTTTCCTTCATTTTTGATTTCACATTGCATTACTTGAACTTCCTAACACTGTTTTGCCCTTTGATTCTTTCTCCATTCTTATTTTGCAATTATTCTTATAGTGCTATTAAAGAACTTTACAGAAATAATGCAAATAATCTATATTGCTAATGGGTCTATTTACATCTGTGATCACTTCTTTGCAATACATACATAATATATATGATACTACCATGCCTTGCTATGCATGCTGCTTCTTTTTTTCCCCCCTTCAAAACATATACTAATTACTAGAGCAAAACTGAATTTGTCTGTGCATACATTAAGGTTAACCATGCAGTTAGTAAGGAATGAAGCACTGAGAATCAGTTGTGCAACCAAGAAGGAAATACATACTTAAAATCACGAGCAGGATTTTAACTACTTTGAGAAACAACTTTTTAAATTTCTGCTTTAAGATTACATAATTCTAAAAGATACTAAGGTGCTTCCCATGTTAATTAGGGGCTTGACTTCACTGAAAACCTCCTGAAATACCACAATAAATGGCAGCAAAGTATCTACTTAAACTGTTTTCTGGGATGTCACAGCATCTCTGACAGAAAAGTGTAATTACTTGAAAACTTTATGGCATGCAGCAGAACATTACTGTATGCTTGTATTACAATTTTGTAAAAAGATAGATTGCCTAAATCACCATGAAAGACTTGGGAACAATTTAGTGTACCATAAAAATTGATGAATGTGGCAGAAACACCATTTAGATGAGAAAAGACATTAAATGTGAAAGAAGAAATTTTAAATTGAGAAAGTCCTGAAATTGCAAAATAACTGTACCAATTTTGACCAAATGATTCAAATATTCTTTCATCAACATAACTAGTCTGGGGTTTAATTCTCATGAAAACCTACTGTAAAAAGGAAACAGCAGAGAATTTTTCTTGTCAATGCATGAACAGTCAATGGCAATAAGTGTAACCATCAAAAAAAGCCAGTTGCAGCTGGGGGAAAAGCAAAAGAAAAAGTCAGTGTAAATGCATGGGAGGGATTGTTTGTAAAATTGCTATGCAAGTAGCTAATATTGTATCAGTATTTCCCATCTAAAACTCCATTTTTAAAGAATTTATATTACTTGACTGTTAAAATATGTTTTTAGGCAGAAACAAGAGCACACTGTGCATGGGCAAATTTTTAAATTAAAAATGGCCTCCAAAATTGCTCCATCAATTTTCTGCACACAATTGTTTCCATGTGAAAAGTCACATTTAGTCATGAAAACAGCACTTAAAAAAAAAAAAAAAAAAAGAGAGAATTTACCAACTCAGCATTTAATCAGAAGTAGTACTATGACTTCAGTTAGTAAGCGTTGGTAGATTTGCCCCTGTATTTGCATATAGGTACACAGCAACTTTGAAAGTACAGATTTTGGAGTAAATTTTAAATCAACCAATGAATTATTCAATAGAATCTCAAACCAGGAACCTTTATTTTTTTCTAACATACGGTTTTGTCCCTTGGCAAACATGCCAAAAAAAAAGCAACAAAACGATGAGGATTTAGGTTTTTAATATATTTTTCAAATATTCATTTTAATTCCCTAAGTGAATAATGTTAACTAAATCATGTCAGCTTACTCTCTAAATTCATTGTTTTGTCCTTATGTTCCGAGCTATTCTTCTTAACTGGCTAGCTTTTTTGGAAGATAGACTCAATGTTACACACCATTGTGTGTGTATTAATAAAGACAATATAATTACAAAAAACGTCATCACTTTTAAGCAAGATAAACAGGTCTCTTCATCCAAAATGTCAAAGAAATTATCTAGACTTTGTTAATCCAAAAAGTCTTTTTAAGAAACAGCATGACACTAGGAATCCATGTCAACAAATTTCAAAGAAAAGCAGAGTGAAGTTGCTGAACGGTTTCAATGGAGAAAACACATGCACCAAGCGGCAAGCGTTTTTCATTCCCCTAAATCCTCAGTCTCTGTGCAACACAGGTAAACAGATGAATTGGAAGTGCCAGATCAGTTACTAATCTTGGTCAGCAATATGTCTCTAACAGTGACAGAACAAGACTCTCTGGAATAAAATGCAAGAAATCTCAATATAGAAAATTCTACCTTCCTCCAGAAAGTGCTCGCTACAACTACAACTGTTCAATCATACTTTTGTGTGTGTATACATATGTGTATACACACACAGCTAATTTAAAAAAAACATTTATTAGCTGTTAGTTCTAGCATGCGCATTCTCTTGAAATATGCATATGAAGGCAGTTTCTGCAGCACCTTCCCACAGACTTCGGAAGAAACATTTTTCATTTTTTGGAGTTTGGATACCAGTTAAGCTACTCCACGTGCACATGGCTTGAATGCAATCTGCAGATGCAGAACCTTTGCAGTCTTAATAAAGGATCAGTTTTAGTGTAGAGAGGTGGAGGCCACCTGTATTATTACGCACCATGTGGTACATGAAACAACTCTCAGTCAGGCCCGAAGGCTCACAGCACCAAGGGCTGTGGGCACACGGATGAAAAGACAATGCCGGCCCAAGACTGATTACGAAGCAAAGCTATTTGCTATTTGGAATTGAAACAGGGCTCATCGGGACAAGCCTGGAAGCAATACCAGTTCACAGATGCCTCAGCCATTTATAAAGTTTGATATTCACATTTTTGGAGGTTTTTTCTTCCATTGCTTTAAACTGTGTGTAACCAGTCCTCATCTCTCGCAACAACTGAGCTGACTAAGCCACTGCAGCCACCAACCCTTTCTATATGCACATATTTACTAATATGACCATTTAAATTCTATTACTATGCATTACTATTACAAAGTTAGAGAATTGGAGGCATATGTTTAAAAAAAAAGCAGCCTTTTTTCCCCCTAAACACCCTAAATAGTTTAGGAAGACAGCCTAGTATTCCCAATTCAAATCAAAACCCTTAGCCACCACCCATTTTTCTCTCCACTAATTGATATTATGTGATCAGTGTTGTTTTTGCCTGGTTTTGCCTTTTAACTCTAAGTTCACAAACTTGAGAACAAGGCTGCTTCCCAAGGGACTTTTCCCCAAGACCTTCTAGCGATAGTAGTAAAACTTTAAAACATGGGATGAAACACTATATATACAGCAACATTACAGTTCTTTTGAACTGCATCACCACCGTCTTTTTTTTTAATGCAATTCTCTTCCTGCTGTTTCGGAACAAGGTAGGAACCAAGGTGGGAAGGAAAAATGCAGTCTCTTCACATTTCAAAAAAAATCCCCCACATGCCCTGTCAATGGAAATTATTTAATGATCTGCTATCCTAATACCATGTAGAGAAACACAACATTGTGAAGAGCAAGCAATGCCTCTTTATCATGCATCAGTTCATTGAACACAACTTCGGTTTGGAATTTTTTCTTATCCGGAGTCCTGTAAGCCACTCAAAAATGAGAAAGCAGCCTAAATTTGGCTGCAGCTGTTTACTTCTCCTAGGACAAGACTTATCAGCTGGTTTAAAGACATAAAACTGCTAATTGGTCCTTAAAACTGGTCCAAGATTAGAAAGCAGTTGCAGTTGTGGAAAAGGAGATCACACCTGTCAGGTATAACCTGAAGCCATAAGCCTAAACGATGTAGGAACTACACTGAGAAGTTTAACAGCCAGCTATGCATGCATGCCAGGTCTGATGCCACTCCCATGAGACCCTTTCTTCCACTCATGTGATTTAACTATGTACCTACAAAGCAATTTTTAGTATTTGACTATCTACGCACATCCAGATGAGCAGCAAAATTATAGAATGCGTAGAGAGAGTTTAAGCATAAAGCTCATTCTGCATGTGAAGAACCATGCATCGTGTCTTCAGGTGTGCCCTTCTCTGTCTTGCTCCTGCCTTGTGGCACAGCTAGGAGAAACACAAAGTGAAGCCACTTCGCATGGCCTGCAAGATGGAAGTAGATGAAACTGGGGGTAGGCAAAGGCAAGTACTGGTCACTGGCAAAACAGAGCTCATTTCATTCCTTGGCCCCAGGCTAGATGGGTTTCACCACTGCTTCTGCAAGCTCTAGTGCTGTGGAAACTTACACAGGGGAAGATGAGATGCTGCGTACTAAATTTATGTCTCTGATGCTCCCAAATTTATCTGGAGCTGAAGCTTGGCAATTCACAGAGCCCTAACCACTTCTCAACCTGTTCTCCACAGCCCCCCAGTGCTTGTGGTTTTAGTCTGACTCAGACTTGGGAGGGGGAGATATTTTCCTTTTCAAATCTGAAAAGGAAATTAATTCCCCTAAATCTAAAACTCAAGGTGCCCCACCATTCTCTGCTCTCTGCAATATTTTAACTCAAGGTTTTCTCCTGAAGGGACTTCTAAGACTCTGCTCCTAAGAAGAAAAGCCAGTACAAAGGACAGACCTCCACAGAAGAAAGGAAAAAAAAAACAAAACACAATCAGCTACGGGTGAACTAATACAAAGAGAAGTCACCTGCACCAGAAACTATATTGGCTTTGTCCTCTTATCTCTCCAGTAGACCTTACTATTAACATGGCTCATAGTCCAGTCAGATTCTGGATTAACAGAGTACTCCTTACTAGATATAACACTATTTCAAAGCACTCACACTGATTGTGTACTTTAGCCCATCCTTAAACCAAATCAAATACTTAAATTATTTGCTGAAAGGAGGCTGTAGTTGCTTATATAAGTCAGTGGCCGATTATGCACCTAATTTTAGCACTTGCAATAATATCAACGTACAGATCAGTTCACTGTAAGCAGACAGAAGGCTTTTTCCCAAACAATACTCAGACAGAAGAAGAGTTAAACAGTTTTAAAAACATATTTTCCTACAGCTTCCCTGTGAAGCATGCTTAGAAAAGACTTCTTTCTAACCTAGCTATCTAGGGCTTAATTCAACTGTTGAAGAAACTGCGCTGCTTGCAGTTCTTTTCATATGACAAATTGTTTAACCATTTGGAATCAAAGTTTCACAACTGTACTTTCTAAACTGGCAACAATGGACATATGTACAAATCATTTAAGACTAATACAAATAACAATATCATTTTATAGCCACAGATTAACTATCCACAGGAGGCAGGCTTGGCTGGCTTTGTAGTATGCTAAATACTTTACACGTATTGCTAGTTCTTGTCTTCCAGGAAACATTGTGGCTGGGAAGAGAATTTTGGCTCACTGTCTCAAAACTGATTTTCTTTTCTTGACCTGGAGATACCAATAAGGTGGAAATATTTTTGAGGTATCTCTTATTATTCAAAACACTGACATACTTGTATTTCTAGTGTGAGAGTACTGCGGTTTTTTTCATAGTGTATTTACTCAGCCCACACAATTTGATTATTATTAATAAAGTAACTGTACTTAGAAAGCAAAATATTGAATCTTTGGCTATATCAAGGTAATTCTTTTCAACACAGAGGCAATGCTGTGGTTCAACAAGCAATTGAATTTGGCTAAGAAATAATAGGAGCTATCTTCTGAGCCACATTTCCCTAAAATGCAACTGCTGAGTGCTCAGCTCACAGAGTGGGCCAATAACATAGGTCTTCTCCCTCTAAGGTACACAGATACTCCTCTTGTTCAGTGAGACTACTCCCATGTATAAAAGTTTTCAGAATAAACAGTATAATTGGTATTTAAGTACCAGATGGTAAGACTCAGCACATCCATAAACACTTGAGCTCAAGATGCAAAAAAGACCTGCTAATCTGTGCACTGATCCAGAGGAACACAAAGTGGGAAGCAAGCCCTCTCTTCTCAACTTTTAGACTAAAAGAAGCAAACCCCACCAGATTCTGTGCTTTCCAATAAAGCCACAGTTCTCTTAGTCCATCCGTGCCCCTGGTTGGAGCACTAGAAGTGGAGTTACAGGATGCTATATCCTTCTTAGTCCTGACTCATCATTGTCCCATCTACCCCTCACCTCATGTTATGAAGTGCTGAAGTACTGAAGAGATTCTGGCGCTCTTGTAAAATTTTGGGATGACACATCTCTCCTTAAAATTCTCCCCTTCTTTAGTACAAATTCAGCCTGTAAGGCTATCACACATTTAGTAGCTAAGTCTATAAATATCTCCAGTTAATAATGAAGCATAGAGTTGGGATGAATTCAACAAAATCTATTTTAATTGTACATGGATATTGCATTATCTAAGCCAATTTCACTACCAAAAAATAGTTTTGAAAAATTCCTACTACTTTTAAATTTCAACCTGTCCCTCAAATTACCATCAACATTTAGACTTCCTCTAAGAAACATCCATGGCACTCAGTGTTTTAAAGACAATTACTCAGCCTATAGGCCTCTTGCCTTAATTGCTGTTGGTATTTTTACATACTTCCTTCATCAACTAATTTTTCTTTCCAGTGATGTCACTAATTATTTCTGTTCAGCCTGGATATTTTACATTACATATCCAGCTAGATAGCTGTCTCAGAATTGAATTGGTTGGCCATTTTTGGAACTCAGTCCCCTGTAAAATTTCACTCTCTACTTTCAGAGTGGTTCCTAGCCAGCCATCATGGTAGTGTTCTGAGGGTAGGTCGCAATCATTTAGCATTTCTATATCCTAGCGACTTCACTATATTTTAACATCAGGACAATGGTTTCTCTGCGCACACTGGCTCACATCACCTTTTGCTGTGTAGGTCAGAGAGCAATCACTATTTCAGCAGAGGCACTGTGATTGAAAACACTGGCATCATTCTTGCATTGGAGCGTCTCTGCTAAGAGGCATAGATTTATTCATTGATCAAGACGAGTCCCCTAACCAAAGTTCCAGGAAGCACTTTTACCCGTGTTTAATTCTAAGTCTGTGGGAAGTTTTATACATTCAAAACTTCCATGTTTTCCTAGACTGGAGTCCTTGCCAGACATAATGAAGTTTGAAAGACTTGCTCTAAACTGGTAGTCCCTGAAAGCCTACCCATTTTCCTACACGTTTCAAGGGATCGGTATCAGCATATCATGAAGTAACAAAGCAATTAATACCTATGTTTTTCTATTTTCCTCCAGCATCTAGCAAATGGTTGTTATTGATAATTGCGAATAATAATTGAAAGAAGCCTCTCCTTTATTGCCTCTATTGTTTGCAAAAATGCCTTTTTTGTGTAAGCCTGGGGGAACAGGGCAGAACACATTGGTAACATTTTCAAAACTTTTTCATCTAAAGCGACAAAGAACTTTCCCCCAGGGCACCAGCAGAAAACAGCAAAACTCTGTACCTAAGTTAATAAATAAGAACAAAACAACTTAAACCTTGGGATTTACCACTTTTTCTGACTGTGATTTTCCAGAGTCCCTATTCATCAGTATTTGTTATTTACCTTTTAGCTTCATGGTGTTTCCTTTTCACTTGGGATATGGGTTATTGCTTTGCAAATTGTATATTAATATTGCTTACCTACAAATACTTTAGGTGTGAACCCAGGGGCAGTACGGTATGCATTTTAATGAACATTTGTACTTTTAAAATTCAGTAGCACTTATTTTAACCAGAACTAAAAGGCAAAGACAAATTCCAAGTCTGGTGATCAATTTACATCTAGTTATACTTAGAGAGACTGAAGTAGGGCAAAATTCACTTCTATGCAGAAGACTTGCATTAAGCTTGTGTTCCATTTAAAACCTCACAACAACAGACCTTATACGCTTAAAAAACCTAGTCCTGACACATGTCATGAAGAAAAAAATATTAGCTTTAGCTAGGGAGGAGCAAAACAAATTGTATTTCAGATACAAATGTCTGCTTAGAAAATTTGGGACTGTAACCACTTTTGAATAAATCTGGAAGAAGAGTTTAGAAAACAAGCAGTTGTTCCCTCTTTGGATACTCATAAGACAACATGAGAGAATTAGAAGAGCTAAAGTATTCTCATATATTTGCAGCGATCACTCCCCAGTTGAGTGTTTGGAAAATCCAATGTGTAAAATTTCCCATAAACAAAAGGATTTTAAAAATGTCAATTCTGGGATGTTCTTGACTGAGATTGTTGGAACAAATAGAAATGGGTTTATGAACATAAATAACCGACGTGGATTGTCCTCAGGAATATTTGTGCTAATAATCCAAAGATAAAAATAAAGTAAAAAAGCAAAATTATAGTGCAAAAAGTGACAGAGCTGGGAAATCTGGAGTTGGGACTGCCTATCCATTTTCGCTCATCCTGTTACAGCTCACTACGGTAGAACATGCCGTATAAAACCTGACACAAGACACTAATCCCAGAACCAAACCACAGGCTGAATTCTGTGAATGCCTGTGAACCTCCATCTCCTTGCACAAATGGTCTTGCTGACCTCGTCCAAGTATTCTGTGCAGTAGTAACTGAATACATGGGTGACATCGTGTCTTTTACAGAGATAACTTTCTTCAGTTTCTGCTAGTCACAAAACCTGGTTGAGCCTTTTTTCCGTCACAAAAACACATTTATCGATGGATATTCAAATTCCAGGAAAGAGTGTCTATGAGATGACATGCAACCTTGAGCCTCAGTGAGTAACAGAAGGGACAAAGCCCAAACTCCAGAAAAAAAGAAAAGATAGTTTCTTACCTTTCCGTCATGATTTGATTAGCAGCAACAGGTTCCAGGTTTGATTTCTGGCTCTCTTCTTGGAAACCTAGGAAAATTAAACCAAACTAGTTGAGTGTTCAATGAATGATACTTCCATCTTTGCCAGTCAATGAAAAAACATAACTTCACTGGAGAGACAGAGGAGAAAAGAGTAAAAAAAAAAAAAAAA
>Ga0065711_1005475_pt1 | contig 34952 bp, 15 predicted proteins | sample Hoacrofraction12_FD_59098 | JGI IMG/M metagenome (GOLD analysis project Ga0065711, IMG submission 59098) | Hoatzin crop microbial communities from Cojedes, Venezuela - Epithelial fraction 12 v2 (version 2) | ecosystem: Host-associated > Birds > Digestive system > Esophagus > Crop | place... | reverse complement strand
AAAAAAAAAATCCTGAAATCTGTAGAAGCTGATGGTGGTGAAAGAGATGCAGGCCTGCACTTTGGAAGTTTACTACGTCAAAAAAAGCCAAAAAAACCAATATCAAAAGTAAAATGAAAAAATCAAGGGTGCAAAAGAGAGGGGCAACAAAATCCACACCTAACAGATGATAGTAGTCAGAGAAGTCCAGGAAACAAAATATGCCTTCTAGGTGGCAGTACATCTTCGCTCACCTCATCAGCTTTCAAAGCCTGCTGGAAGCAGTTCTACAAAACTCGTGAGGAAGAAAGTAAAATTGTTATATTATTATATTATTATCACTACTACCAATCTCAGGGCAACTTGCTCTTAACAAAATTATCCAGGCAAGATCCTCCCCAACAGCAACACAACCAGCAGCTCATACTTACACACTGTACTTCTTGCAGTGTGAACATAACTTTTTTACCGCTAAATAGATTTAATTTACATAGTCTTCAAGGCAGTCAGACGGAAAAGCAGTATTGATTTCACATCTGACCCTTTGCAATTCAGCACTTCGGTCTAGTGAGCTAAAAAGGCAGACACCCCGACCCGTGGATAAATACTGCAGTCTGCGGCACACAGCATTTCCTCAATGGAGGAGGAACACAATTCAGGCCAGGGTCACACCTTGGCAAAGACCAGCCACCACAGTGAAGGCACCTCTGGGGCTGGTCGCTATCAGGGCCACCAGCAGCAGGGCAGACCCTGCAGCAAGTTGCATAGAGAAGACATCTTGTCTTAAAAATGCTATTGCCTCCACCTGAAAAGTGTAGCCTGTTGGCAGGTGGGGTTAAATGTTTTGTGTTTGAAGGTACTGTGAAAGAAGATAGAGGATTCGCCCTCCACAAGCCATGACCATCAGAAGAAAGAGCCTGTACTCCTGAGAACGCTTGGGAACACTTCCCACGTTGTTTTGCATTTTTGTTTTTCTAAACATTAATGAAACTCACTGTAGCTTACAACTGAGAAAATGAAGATGGAAACAAGGATAAGAAGATAGAACAAAGCTAAATATAGGTACAGTTACTTGATGCTTTAGATAACTGGTGAGTCATTTGAGTACTTGCACTAGAATTAAAGCATTTGAAAATTAAAGGCTGCTAGTTCTCAAACTATAAAAGAATGGAAGACTACACTACATGCATATCCAGGCTGTGTCTCATAGATCCTTTATATCCCCTCCTCCTCAAGATTACTTATATTTTATGTTACAAGATGAATCCATCTTGTTCTTTATGCGAGATCCTTAACACAAAGAGTACCATTGCTTTGAAGAGACTCAAAATATTAAGCTAACAAGATATGAAGTTGTTATCATTCAGGACTCTATACACTTAACACTGAAATTTAAAATGTTGACTGTGACTAGAATAGGTGAGCGAGTGCAGTAACTTGGCATAATCACAAGCAATCATTCTAGAAAAATGTGATCTAATACTTGTAATTTAAAATTATCTTGCAGCCTGACTTACAAAATAAACAAAGATATCATTCAGGTGAGTCAACGCTTTCATTACAGGCTGCCTATCACAGTGAAAACTCAAGTGAATGAGGATTGCAAAAGAACATGTTCTTGTAGAAATAAGTTATCAAGATGTAATATAGAAACAGTCACAAAGGAAGTGTGGTGTATATATTCATTTCTTCGAACTTGTTCTTATTAGTAGAACACAGAAAGAGAAGACAGACGACAAACAGCAAGCTCTACAGGAGACAAAACCCTACTGGAATAATCCACAGCTAACGGAAAACTTTGTTTAGAATTGATGCAAGTCTATCAAGCCTGGATATCAGAATGATTACATTTTAATGCCAGGCAATTCTGGATAGAGATAACCTAAACCACACTGAAATGACTGCCTAATTTTTGGCCAAGGTCATGTATGTTAGTCTTGCTTCGCTCAGGCAGTCCACCACAGAGCGCTTCTGATCAAATACTGTTTATGACACATGAGAAAATACTGCACTGCTCTCAAAGTTTCAAGCACCTAATGTAACGTAAATTACAAACTGCGGTTCCAATGGGCAGCAATAATAAGAGACAAAGTGAATTTTTTTTTCTTTAAACAGTATTAAACAGATCTATGAATAAACGTATCTCTTTCTAGAAAACACCTTATAGATCAGAAAACTATTTTGAATGTGTTGGCACCTACAGATCAGGGAAGGCTGAGTTAGGCTTCAGATTGTGCATTTATCTAGCATATGTATTTATGCTTAGTAAGAAGCCTATCATTAAGCAGCTTGTTAACTGTTGGGGGTAACAAGCTCTTCTCATGCCATGGTGCCCTAATAGGAGGACTCAGGGCCAATGGTGAAAAAATAAAATCAGCTACAAATGAGTTCACTGAAAAATTATTTTCTATTCTTAGTACTCTTTGTACTTCAGTAAATCAGAGAGCCTAGTACTATTTCCTTGAGAAAAATTAAACAGGGATTCTTCTCATTCAACACACACTCTAAAGAAACAGGCCTGAGTAAAACATTTATCACGTAGCAGGTAATTCTAGACGACCTACCATGATAACCACCATGACACTAGCTACCCTATGGAAGGATAAAGGCTATCTTGAAAAGCTACATTTGGTGAAATGAGGCAACTTCTGATAAGCTGGGAGCCAGCCGCAAAACTGGCAATTGCAGTGGTAAAATTTCAGGAGGACCAAAGTTCTCCAGTGGAAGTCCACTTAAGGCTCATCACATTGCATGTGAAGAGAGCTGCTTCCCTCCATGAAGAGCTCTTTTCAGGGCAGAACACACACATCCTCTGCCTCTGAACAGCTCAGTGCTCTGTATCAATACTGGTCAGCACTAACCAGGGTTAAGTGAAAAATCCGTGGTAAGCATTCAATGCTCGAGATTAGCAGTCAATTGATTAATGTGACCCACCAGCCCCATTTCATACATCAAGTCCCTTATGCAACCATATCTGGTAGATGCAACAGGAGGGTTATGCCACCTAATGCCTTAGTTCTGTAAACTCTCCCAATTGGACAGGGGCCCAGAAAACTTTGTGTTAAACAAAAATTAGATTCACCACAGGAGTTAAAATTCCTTTGCAACAGAGAGAAGATTCAGTGTGGTCAGAACAGACAAAACAATCTCTGTCCCATATTACATGCTTTTGGAATATCCTTCTTCATAAATTTAAGTTAGTCTTCCTTTTAAAAATTTTACAAAGTCCAGAATTTGGTTGCTGGTGAGTTTTATGGCTCTTTCAGGGAAGTAATAAAATCACACACCTAGTATTTTGACAATGTACTTCTAGCAACTAATGTAGCTGAAAATTTCATTGTCTCTGAAAACGTGTCCACTAAAGAAACGGTAGGAACACCTAGTTTGTTTAATTACTAGGGAGCGTGGGTGAAAGATATGTGCATCTCCTAGGAGAATAAACTTTACAATTGTCACCACTGAAAACCTTCCAAAAGAACAAAGCTTGTAACTCATCCTGAGTCATTTCTGCATATCAACACTGACAAGTAGCTGGGAGCTTATCAAACTGTTGGTTGTTGTTTTGGGTTCTTTTCTGTTTTTTTTTTCTTCAAGAGTTTAACTATAAGAAACAATCAGAAGAAAAAGTAGAGGCAATCCACACTGCCCCTCAGGTCATGTCCTCTAGAGAAACTGACCGCAGAAATTCAGGTCACCGTGAGACAATGCAAAAGCCACAAAAGCCCTTTGCATATCTGTGTGGCTTCCAGCGGTGAGTGCCCAGAGCCACCTCGGGGACAAGGGACAGCTGCAGACAGGGACCACCATGGTCGCAGCGATGAGTACGTCACTGGACACTGTATTCCAGTGCGAACGCAGGTCTCTTCTCCAGCTGGCAAGCCATACAAGGGATACAGGTCTGTGGAGGGCTTTCATCCCTGGACACTTACACATGTGCTCAAAGATTTCCCCTCCCATCGTAATTTTCTTCACCACCTTTATTTGGAGAGGACTAGTGAAGGGTGGGACCTGACTGCTTTTTTATCCCAATGAGTGCTTATCTCCTTCCTTTTACCAGGTCAGAACTTCAATATGACATGATGAAAAAGGCCACAAGGTGATCCTTCTAGCACTGTGGAGCACCTTAAGGTTTGAAAGCCACATACATCACAGGCAAAACAGTGCCAGAAAAGAAAATTTGTTTCTCTTCCTGCAGTTGATGTCCTTCATGTGACTCTCTGAGAAAATACAAAGCACTGAATAGAGGAAGTCCAGCAAGGACCTAACTAAACCTAACCTTTAGTTAGGTTAGGATCTAACTAAATATCTGGCGAAGCAGCAAGAAACTGTAAATTGAATGTTTACAAGTTTGTGTAAACTGAATAGAAGTCTGAGATTTAAGATGGGCACAGTTCCCTAGGTATGACTTCATGGCAAAGAGACTTTAATGTAGTTTTAGGAGTGGAATTGTATATAGCTATACATAGAGATATCATTGGCTTCACACTATTCACCGACCTCTCTCAGTACCATAGCAAGCTTTGTGGTCCCCTTGTTCTGTACCATCAACTTCAGATACAGTTCACCAATATCACGATAATATGGCCGGCTCTGAAATCATCTGAGAAGACGCCAAGCAAAATATGGAAGAATCTCACTCTACCAGTGAAAGAAAGATTCATCTTACAACATCTTGTCCCTTCTTCTCTCTGCTTCTTGCAACTTTACATTTCTTCACGTGCTGGCCCACTGCTTATCAAGCAGTACCGCCAAATTGGGATCACTCTTTACCTGTCAGAAATGCCCTGCCAGACACTCATCTCCCCACTTCTCTCGCAAGCCCTCCACAGACCTGTATCCCTCCTCTTTTCTGGCCTTTCTGCAAAACTAACCACACTGCAGACATACAGCTCGGAGTGCCTCATCTCCCTCAACTGCTCTACTTCCACATGCCACCAGAACCTGGCCCCCTCTCTGTAGTTCTGCCTCTCCACCAGTGTCTCTGCAATGCTCTCTCCTGAGCAAGCTTTGGTGTCCCTCCTTCCCTCCCGTGACACCACTCACCCTTACAGGGGTCCACTCCCTCCCCTCCTGCCCCATGCCTGTTCCTCCTTCCCCAAGACTTCCCCCCTGTGTCCTGAGGTGCCAACTGACCCACGTGCCCCAGCTTCCCACTAATTCGAATCCCGTTGCTAAGCAGCTTCCAAACACAGCTCAGCAGTGCTGCTGAGCAGCACAGCAACTTCAGTCTCACCACCAACCACTTTCTTCAACCACTTTCCCTCTTCCAGGTCAACATCTTTCCTCTGATGGCCTTCTGTCAACATCTCCTTGCTCACCATGCACAACTGCTTTGCTCCTGCTTGAGGTCCATCAAATAAGGATGTTGGATAATTTTGTGTCGGGTATATTAATGTGTGCCTAAGGAACAGTAAGTTCCTTATTCTCACCTCAGGTATAATGTTTTAGAACCATTTTGAAGACGAGAATAATGGAGGACACATCAAAAACTGGAAAGTATGATGAACTGTAACGTACATTTGCCAAAAGTATACTGGACTAAACTGGTTCAGTACCTTTCCTTAGGATTTTTCTAGATAACTGCAGTGTGTATATTTAATCTCTAGACTCTGCTACTCTAGTACTTATGAGTAAGAGTAGTACAAATGCAAGGAATAGTAGCAGCACAAAGTGCAGGTTCATTAACCAGAAACTCTGGTAAAAATGGCAACCATCAGCTGGAAACAGGAAAAGAATAAAGACCACATGCATGTCAGTCTTGACTATGAGCTGCTGTTCTGAAGCCATCTGTGATGGTGCCTTGGGCAAAGGCTATCCCAGCAAGAGACAAACACACTATGAATTATGAACTTTCAGTAAGCTGAAGATGCACAAGCTTTTCCTCTGAGAAACGGAGTTGAAAGAACAGTGGGACATTTAAACCAGTTCAAGCAAGAAAACCACCAAAAATTTTAAGCCATATTTTCAACTACTCCAATACCCTCAGCATACAATGAAGATGAGAGCTTGCACCTTTCAGAGGTCCTTTGAATCAGCAGGGACACAACTGTTCAAAATACGGATTGGAGGAAACAACCACTCATTTTATGGAACAAGATTTCTACAGCTCATCAAGCCTATCATATGTAACTTGTAATGTAGCATGCATTACCTGTGGCATAATCAGCAAGATGAGTATTAACCAATGAATTCATGCACCGGTATTCTTTTGCATAGGAGTACAGCCATATTTTTATACCACGTAGCAGAGCTGGCGCACAGTGTAAGAAAAGTCGGTGCCAAGCAGAGGGAGGCAGCTGCTCTCCAGGACATGCATCTTCACATTCCCCGATGCACAGTAGGAAGCCAACGAGTTTGTTTTTCTGGAAGTGAACTCACCCCTCAGCCATTGTGTAAATGTGGCTTTAAATCAAGCTGTAATTAGATTTTGCTGTATTTAACAAAACCCCTCTTGTTCCTCCTCTCTTCCAGCTCTAGACAGGAAATAAATGTATTCATGAAAGAAAAAAGGAAAAAAGTTTATGCCTCTTCCCGGCGCATGTCCTGGCACGCATGCAAAAGTAAGTACAAAACAATAAGCTTACGAGACACTCAATCTTCACAATACATAGGAACACAAAGATCTCTCAGTTGGTCCACTGTTAAACATCGCCTCACTTTTACCAGTATCCTGCTGCACCACATTAACCTTGTTAAAAGATACTAACCGTCCAACATTTGGAGTCTAGCTTTCCTTCATAAATTTGATTTACTTGGCAGAAAACACAAGTGGAAATCTTCTGCTAAAGACTGAGGCAAACTAAGACTGCCACGTATTCATTTTAGGACAGATCTTTTCTTTCTCTCTTTTTTTAAGAATTACGGTCATAGCATTCCCATTTTAACCAAAAAGCTTTTTACCCCCCCTTGCAGTCTTTGTACAGACCAGTACCCCTAAAATAAAACTGTGTGTGTTTTCTTCAAATTCACTTTACTGTAATACATGTTGCACAGGGTAGTTTTATTTTGTTGAAGTTCATTATGGACTAAACTGCATACTTCCACTGCACTTTACATTGCCATGTGAGGAACTGCACAGCAAATGAAGTTAAGTCCACTCAGAATTATAAATAGTTTCGATTGTATTTTGACTCCAAAGCTTTACAAAGAACTTTACGGTGATGGCGACAGCAAAGGATACAATGGCAAACTGGTGCAAGGAAGTCAAGAGGAGATTCCCAAGGCCACACAGCAAGTTAGCTGCTGATCTAAGAACAAAAAGTTTCTGCTCTTAATCTAGACCTTCTTCCCAGTGTGTGAAAACCTACTGATAACTATCTGGTCTTATAAAAGTTTCAGATCCTTTAGAAGAACGGAGAAGAAACCAACTGCTAATTATTTACTTTCATGCACACAACCATTGCTTAGGATTCATTAAATTATTTACAGAAGTTACTCATTTTTAGAGAGTCTGAGTAGCATGCCTTTTAAAAACAAACTTATTTCAAGAACATATGCTCTAACACCCTAATTCCCTACAAATCTTCTATTATGCTGCAAGTTTTAAGAAACCTAAGGCTGGTTTAGACAACTCAAAAGATAACCTTGTTCTGAAGTCAGTTTGCAGTTTAATCTCTAAATGGAAAAGATCAAGGTAAAAACAAATATTGGGAGTAGATTATCATCCCACACCTGTAAGAGAATTCTTAGTGGTTCTTTTTAAACAGCCAATACTAGCTCTTCCTGAAGGCACGATAATGAAGCTTGGTTCAGTATCGATCCAAATGACAATTCAAAAATTCTTATTATGTGCACAGTTTATGCTTCTGAAACTGTAAATCACCTGAGCAAAAGCTCACAAGTATTCAGCATCCTACTTCTTACTGTATCTCTACTGATACAAAAAAAAGTTTAAAATTAAACATCCTGCATAAAAACCCCTAAATTTGCTATAACCAAAGAGACTATAGGTACACTTATTTTCACTCACCGTCTTTGACCCACAGAAAACAAGAGCTGCTTTTTTTTTCTGGAAGTCTGGAAATTGTCACAGTATAGTGCCATGATCCGCAACTGTGTGAAAGATTACGAATATTAACGTCTAACCAAGCCATCAACTCAGAAAAAAACTGGGGGAGAAAACCTCTAAGGCATGTAGCCAAGGGCATGGTGCCATATCTAGGAAAGGGAAGTTTCTACACTAACTCCTGAAGTGGAAGCATACAATAGGATTAGCCTTATCTTCTTTAAGTTTCTTAACAGCCAGACTGCATCCTCCTGACAGCATTCTGTTTCCAGCAGGACTTAAACTCCAAGTAAGAGTCATTCTTAAAATAAAGTAGCAACAGCTATGTCTGGCAGAGCTGGAACCATGAGGACAACACGAACAACCAACACAGTTTAATTCAGGCTTGACTGAAGAGGAAAACTAAATTTCAGGCTTGATAAAAATAAGACACAGCATACTCAAAGAACCTTCAAGACTACCATTTTTAGGTCATGCCCTGTACTTTTTCCTGCTTTTTGATTCATATGTAGGCAGGTCAGATCATAAAGTGGCTTCCACTGTGGCATTTCAATTCAGATTATTCTCTACCTAATAATTTGTGCCTTTCTTCTTATTGCTTACATACTGTTTTGCTAGTCTGAGAAAGTTATTTGTATTTATTTATTTCTGAGAAGCCTTTTTTAATCTCTTCAAAGTACCAGCATCCTAAGCATAGCTATCTCATGCTCCATGAACTTTAGTGCAAATGCTATAAGTGTTTCTTTTCTTCTTAACAACTTCATTACAATGTTTATATAGGAACACAGTGCTAGTACTGTAACCGAGCAAAGCAAATATACTGTAGTAAATGTAAGCTTTATTCAAAGTATAGCTTTAAAAGTGTTTACAGCATACTCCAGCCTGGACTGCAAGTGCTAGTACATGGAAAAAGGCAAAAGGAAAACTAAATGACAGACCTTTCATGCTAACAAGAATTTTAGAACAGTCAAATGAAAACCTGTAGGCTAAACATATTGCCAAAATGCATCAACCTGTTTGTTGAAGTCAGCTGCGTTTCAGTTCCAGACACACAATCTGAATAGAAATGGTTGACTATTGGAACAATCTTGCCAAAAAAAGGGAGTGGGAGGGAATATACTACTACTTCTAAAGATTTGTGTGTTGTTCCTTATAACACCCTTCCTTGAAACAGTATGGGGGGAAGTACCTCTGGTAATTTGATATTCTGCAACACAAGACAAAATTTGAAAAATAGCAGCCAGTGAGAAATTTATGACTCTACAAACACTAAGGGTCCAGACTAAGTGATGCTAATGCTGAGGCATTTTGTCCATCTTCAGTAAGCATTACAGAAAATAAATTTAAGCTGTGCAAAATTTCTTGGCGCTATCTAATATCCAAAATTGCTATTATGTCTAAGTTAGCAGCTACTGGATATAAGCCATCCTTATGTTTATAGGAAACATAATAATCACACTGTCACTGTATGCTCTCCCAACAGTACTATCAAGATTTTGTAGCAGAATATACATTCAGTACATCTTAGAAATTCAGCATTTATACTATGAGTAAAACTATTCAGTAGTTCAAAAACTTACAAAATTGTTCTAAAGAATATTTGCAACTGCTCTGAAATTCAGGCCTGTAATTCTGATGTTTTCACTGTTTTCCTCCAGATAAGCAAAATAATTAACATTTGTAATTTGGATTCACATACTTTTCTAACAAGTCTCACATGGTAGCATTTTCAAAGAAAATAATGCAGCTGTCAGCAGTGCTGCTCTCCTTCTTCATTGTATCCGTTATCACCTTTCTCCATCCTCTTAAGAGAAAAAAAAAAAAAATCCAGAAACCCTCCAGCCCCACTCTTGAACAACTCAAATCCCCATCTTCCTCCTTGCTAACCCACCATCTCCCAAGCTACCCCTGCAAAAAGGACCTCAATTCCGCTACAACATCTTCTCAAGCTATTTATTTGCCATGAGATTAAGTGTATTGGAGAGAAAAACTGGTAGAGAATAAGCAACCCTGGATCAAAATTATTTGAGAAACGGAAATAGAAATTCTCTTAAAAACAAAAAAGAAATGTACCTCCAGCAGGCTAGGGGGCAAGTATGAAGTCATGATGTTCCTTCTGGAACAAGTTAGCATGATCAGCACACAGACCACCAGTGAGGGACTTCCCAAGGAAATAAAGCACTTGAGGAGAAAAGCAGCTCCAGGGACTCCATCCTAAGGGCTATTTTAGAAAAGAATATCTGCCGGAAGTAAAGCGCTTAAGCAGGACTGAAATCCCATTAAGGAAGAAAATAAGAAGGAGAGAAACACTAACAGCTTCTTATAGCAGAGTATTTAAATAAAGTCAAAGCTATTAGTGGGGGCAGGGGGGAATAGGAAAGGAAACAAAGGCATAAAAGTTGGTGTACTATGAAAATCTGCACTGTTGGTTTCACTTCTTCAGAAAAAAATATAGTTCTATTTTAAAAGTCTTTTTTTTTTTTTTCACTGAGCTAAAACAACACTGTTGCGTTGTACCTCCTTTAGCAGGAGAATCATAGAATCATAGAATGGTAGGGGTTGGAAGGGACCTCTGTGGGTCATCTAGTCCAACCCTATTGTTCAGAGCTTCTTCTGTAAAACGGGGAAAATTATTATGCTAGCCCTTAACACCCCCATTGAATGAAGGCCTGTTTTTCGGTTTTGCCCCTTTTTTTAATTTTTTTTGGGAAAAAAAAAAAAAAAAGACTCCACTGAAAGGCACACATGGCATATACATAGAGTTGCTTTTGTTGATACCACTACCACAGAGCTAAGTACTTTAATTCAGGAAATGCAGAAAATAACTGAACAATTTGAGAAAAAAATTATAAACAGACTGAACTTGCTATTTTGAAATTCCAATCTAGTATTAATGGCAGTAAAGCAGAGAAAAACAATGAATAAAATCCAACACCATAATATCTCAGAGATACAGCAATGCCTGAGCAAATCAAACTCATCAGTTTTGGTTTGCGGTACAGAAGTTTACATCTGAACGCAGCTGGATCGCAGTCAACTAGCCAGCTCCCACAGCAGCACCTTCAAGCTGTATTGATTTCTGCAGAAGAAAGGCACCGTAAATCTGCTTGAGCAGCATTGCGTCATTCTTTTGGTTGGCTTGAAGAAGTAAATTAAATGTTTTCCATTAGTATGGTAAAGCAGCTATACAATTTTGTTTTTGTTTCAAATACAGTCTCAAGTTACGGAACACTTTAGCTAACTCTGCGGCAAGGACTACATGTTTCATGTTTATAAAGCCAGCAATTCAAGCTTATGTGAAACCAGATGTGTACGCTGCACAGTTCCCAGGACTGCGCAGTTTTTTTTTAAACGTGTTGCTGCTGATTAAAAAAAGACCCTGCCTTTCAGTTAAATCATAGAATACACTGCAGCAAGAACAACACGGTCTTGCAGACAAGAGAGGAGAGGGGGGGAGAGCAAAGAGGGTGGGAGCAGAAGAAAACTTTAAGGAAATAAAAACCACGCACGCAAAGCAGCATATGAGCAATGCTGTAGTACAACAAAGAGCATCACAGTTCTGAGGAACAATAAGCATAACATTACTTGAGGTAACAAGAACTCCTTGATCAATTATTCATATAATTTACAACAACAGTAACAGCTGCGTCAATGAAAAAAAGAATCTAGGGCAAATACAAAATAACACAAAATCTTCACAGCTATGAAGTGCCCTTGATTTTCACCAGAACATTTGGCTGTCTGATACCATGTGTTTCTGGTTAGCCACACACCCCTCCAACAAAGAGAAACAAAAGACAGAAAAGCACAGAACGAACTGCCTTGCTGGAAGTAGTGACAGCGTTCCAGGCTGCATTTCAATTCGGGACATTGTGCATCACCAATAGCTGACAGTACCTGACACTGCTGTACATGGATCCTAACTGCCAGCACCCCACTTTGGAACATGCATGCTCCCCAGGGGTTTACGCAAATACCTCCCACGAAGTCTTTACTCTCTCAGCATGTAAAATTGTACTTCTTAAACAACATTCAGAAGAAATACTTCTGTTTTTTTAGTGCATGGTTATCTCAACTTCCACTGTTTCATGTACTCCTAAGGTAAATGTAACAAAGCGAAGCAGCAAGGAGAGAAATATTCTGGACTGCTTTTTTTCCTCCAGTTTGAAATCACCGTACAATCGTCATCAGGTTTTCTGCTCTGCTAAGGTTTGAAGACAGCATCCTCAGTCATTCAAGACAACCTTGCTAGGGGACTGGAGAAACACAGTTGAAACGGAATTCAAAGAGGTGAGAAGCAGAGAGAAAGGGATGAGTGGGCCTAACCGTGCTCGGTGGTCTCACTGCCAGGCACGTACAACAAATCGTAAGAGAAGGTTATGGGGTGACACGCTGACCATGCTAGTGGGAAATATCAGGCCGATTTTGATTTTACTGATGTTAGGACAATGAACTTTGGTCTAGTTCGGAGCCCCGATTCCAGTCTAGATGAGAAAGATCAATAAAGGATTAACAAGAAAAATCTGCAATTCTTGTCTAATGAATCAAGGAACATTTATCTAAGGAACCTTCCGACAATGAAGTTAACACCTTGCAGAAGTTGCCAGGCCTTTAGAAAGACCTACATTTAATCTTGAAGAAATCTGTGGAAAATGCTTCCACTACTACTCACTTTTTTCAGCCAACTCTCTACACAAAGTTCAATTAATCTTGTCAGTATGAAGGAAATATTCTGCATGTATCATCACTACATTCAAAATTCTGGCTATTTAACAAAACCATAGTACAGTCAAATCTCCCAAAGCGCCTGGGTCTGTAGCGCTGATAGGTTCAACAAAGTTCTTGGGGTCACGTTTCTTTTTCATCCATCAGCATTTGTCCTTTACAAGCAAGAATAAGTTCTAGATGACCATACTAAGAAATAATTACAGTGCTGGTAAACAGAAATTCATCCTACGTAAACCTCATTCTCCTGTCGACACTGAAGACAGCCAAGAGTGTTTCCATATTTTTGTGGTCACTCGAAGCGAGCTCTGAATGCGGCAATTAAAGTGGGATATGTTTCTAAAAACAGAGCATGCTGGAGAGCTCTGAAACAGCCTGTTCCCCTGTCAACAAAGAACTGCGGATATATCTTTCTACTAGTATTACAAGGAACTACTTCTGGCTCTAACCTACAATGCACTTTGTAGCTTTTCCCCCCCTCCCCCAGCATTTGCTATGACAACATTTGTACCAGGTAGCAAGCAGATAAAGCTCAGAGATGCATTTGTGTGTTTATTTAGTAAAAAAAGAAATTCTTATTTTGAAAATTGTATCAGCCACTTCAATTCACCTGAAAAATGAATCTCTTTACCTTGATGTAAGATTTCTGAGCTCCTGCTAAGGCTGTCTGGGCTGTTTGGAGGTCTTCACCTTCAACAGGAGGTCTCCAGGTGGAGGCAGGTCTCTTCACCCTGGAACTCCCAGAGGCTCCTTGCAGCAGTGCCTGGAGATACAGGGAAGGCATTTAGCTTCATCATCATGTGTCACAGCCATAGTTTTAAGACAGGCAACAAGTGTCCTTTTAGGTTGAATCTTTTGGCTTAAACAACGTAAATTTCAGAAATCAGAAACCTATGTCTTCTTTTCAAGACTGAAAGCTGCAAAGAGGTGGTTTGGCGTACCAAACAAGCACTCGGTCAGCTGTAGATGTTCTGTAGTGTTTATATTGCTAGTCCTAACAGCAAGCTCTGAAATTTAACAGGTGACCTACAGGTACCAGTTCCGAGTTTCTCTCATGTCATTATTTTCCCCATACTGAAAATGCCCAGAGACACGCTTCAGAGCAAAGAGCACAAGTGGCGAGACATCATCCTCTCAGGGGAGTCAGAGCGCTGTGCCACTGCAGGCAAGAAACCCAGCCTGCAAACCACCTCACCTCCCCGCGCATGGCCTCCACCCCGGTGACAAAGCGGCCCTTGCGGAATCTGCACTCCAGAACACTGCCTTTTGCTCAGAAGAATTCAAAATAAAAATCCTTAAACTCCGCCACCAGAAGGGAAGGCTAACAACGAGTCTGCCTGCCTGAAATGAATGCGATTCACTGCTGCTTCTTGCATGCAAAACAGCCACACAGAATTTAGTAGGTTACAAGACGTGGCCTAAAAAACCTAAACTCCCTGTTTGGGTTTATGTTCTTTTTCTCAGCGTGTCACCTGAGGTAAGATCAGCTCTAACCATAATACTCTAAAAATACTCAGGTACCTGAGATTTCTGGGGTTTCGTTTTATTTGACAGTGTGTGCTCAAGCACCCTTACTGGTGCAAGCAGATGGCACAGCAGCTTCTTTTAAGCAAACATTTCTGAGCAGTTTAAAATTATTTTAATTTTCTAATCAGTTATTCACTCTAGAAACAGTACTGCAATCAGGTTACAGACCATGTGATGCAACATGGAGTTCCTTTAACAAAAATCTCAAAAATATTTGCAGAAGCTGTTTAATCACCAATTCAAGCAAGCTGTTGTCTCCTACAGTTAACACACCAAACGGGCAGCAGTATTCGTCAGATATCAACTACTTCGCATTTCCCCACTCCCAATCTGTGGGGAACCTGCCTGAGTTTGGGTCTTGACATCAGCACACCTAAGACGAGGGTTCATTTGTGTTGGGTGGGTGGATGGAGCTTTGTCTTGGAGACCGGCTGTCTTCAAAACATCAGTACAACAGAAACGAGCAACAATGGAGGATTTCAGAAATAATGTGCACCTTCATGTAAGTGCTTATCAATTAAAAAAAATAGCAAGAGGAAGATGAAGGCATAAGCATATTCAGAGCATTACAGCTACTCAGTTATTATGGGAACGCTGTACTATTGTTATTCTGGTATTTGTTAAAAGAAGAAAAAAAAACCCCAGCATTTTAAAAACATGGGAGGAAACAAGAGAGATGTTTTCCAACCTCACCTTGTTTAGTACAACAAAGCCCAACAACAAGATTACTAACCAAAAACATACCCTTGCACTATTAGAAATTATTCTGATCTTCCAAATTACTGTATTTTAAGCAGCAACTCTGAACTGACACTCACCTCAGTCTCAAAACTAAAGCAACTTTGCAACCAAAAGGATGGCAGCAACTCAAAGTTTAAGATCGCTGTACGTTCATATTCAACGAGTCATGAGGGAAAAAGGAACGTGGCCATTAACTGCAGCTAGTAAATCTGTTCCAGCCATGTTTCTTGGCCAACAGCTTCAGCAAGCCCAAGTACAAGCACTTGTATCTCCGAGCTGAGTGACAATTTTTACAGCTGTCAACTGGTCAGGACGGCAGACACCCCCAAAATCCCTAGAAGGCTGCTGGATGTACAGCTTAAAAAGAAAAACTTGTGACAAAATACTGTAGTGAAAAAAAAACAGTTTGTGTCTTTTTGTGCAGGAAAATATTCAACTTCACGAATTCCTCCCCTTCTGCCCTGTTGAAATTGGAGTCCCTTGCTTTCTGCTTCTCCACTATGTTGCTGGTTTAAAGTCTGCATAGAATACGGTTTGTAGTTCCCAAATTTACATCTGGTGCTAGTAATGCTACCAGTCTCCTACAGGAAATGAGTATCACCAAGTTGAAAATACTCATGTTTGAAGACGCAAGTATGGTAGGAGTGTATGCATGTGCACAAATACATATATTAAACTAGCTGCACAGTTAACAGATTCTCTGAGGCACTCAGAACTGTACTTCAAAATATTTTCATGAAACTGTTTTATATTTATATACTACATCCTGAGTTTCAGCCTTTATCCAACAAGCTGGAGCCTTTTATGACACACGTCGTTTCCTGCTTCACTGTCCAGTATCAACAAGTCTTTGGGCTTTCTTTCTAAAAAGAGTTTTCATCCTCACTTGCTATTTTCTTCCTCTCTCTCATTCTCTTGCTAACTATGAAATCAAAGTTTTAGTACTTACAAAAATACCCATCTCAAGGAAGAGAAGACAAACCTAATTTGGAAGGATTTGTGAATGAATGAATGGGCTTCTTATTCTAACAATTCCAAAGGTACCAATTTAAGCCTTCAAATCTCACTTGAGTCTACCCTGAGGTTTCCACAATCCAAACTAAAGTCTTTAAAAATGTAGGATTTCTTGACAAAGCAATAAGCTGATTACGGAAACTCAGCTGAGATGATTAAGCATTTGATAACTGGATGCTTTGATAAGGCGTTCCCTCAATCGTCACCAAGGAGAAACTGAGGTCAGGAAACAAACTAGGCAGCTGGAAGAATCTAGATACTCCTATAAATAAGATATGCTTTCTTTGCCAAAGGAGATATGAATGCTTTCTGCAGCCAAACAGCACACAGATCCTGAGAGAGAATAAAGTTATTTAACAAAGCAGAACAGGTATAGGAGATGTCAGCCCCACACCTAACTAGAAAACAAGGAAAAATTTATCAATGGATAGTGTGCCAAAGAAGAAGAAGAAAAAAAAAAAAAAATCAGTCTGTTTAATGTAGACCCTAAATTTTCACAGGCAGAACGTTCTGAGTCACTATTCTCACATCTCTATAGCTTCAGGTAAAAAGCTTACATCAAACATAAATTAGAAGGTGTAGTCAATGTAAAGAACATGATTTGCAGAAACATTAATTAGGGTAGTCTTGTTACGAAGGGGCCATATCCACTAATTCCGGCAGTTTCTACTCCTGTAGACAGACATGTTTTCATTAAAAACAACAATAAAACTAAGCTGTAATCTGCTCACTTACTCAGCATTACATCACTGAAAAGATAGAGGAATCAAAGTAATCCAGAAGAATCGGAAGTCAGGCTTCCCACAATTAATGTTACAATGTTCATACTTCACACAGTGTTACAGTAAGTATTACTCTATATTATCTTTGCTGGCAAATAAATGCGTAAGTATCTTCAATATTGGAGGTTTTACTTCTGAGATGGAAGTTATAACCTTCACATTTTCTGGCTTTATTCACCCCCCACTTATACCAAAAATAATAAATTTCATCACAACACAGGACACCTATAAGAAGAGCTTTACTCAACACAAAGTTTGATGAAAATATTGCTAATTTTCCCAAGCAAGAGTTACATCAACTGGAAGCTAGCAGCGTCTTTAAAAGTCTCTCAGTTTCACTATCCCTATTCTTGCAGCTGTGAGTATCTCACTAGAAGACACTGGATCAGCACAGCTATCCAGACACTATATACTGTCAGGGAAAGGTACAGTACATTTACAGAAGCAGAAGGTACGTTAATCTCCTAAGTGTTAATTATACTGATAGAAAGCTTCAAGTCCCACACGCTAGCTTTTTGTTTGCTGTTGTGTTTGAAAAACATATCTAAGAGACAAAAAGAGTTTCGTTTTACCCTCAAGTTTTCTGCCCACATTCTCATGTACAAACCTTAAATGAAAACCTCAGTCTTGCAGATTAGAAAAGAGCGTATCAGCTATGGATTAAGCACCCTGTGTCCATGGAAATACTCACATCAGGCACAGACAAGCTGTCATTTTATGACCCACATGCACTGTTGCGCCATTTATCAGGAAATCAAAACAGAGTCCTTAATGCAATCATACGATCACTTACCAAATCAGAGCTTTTGTCCTTCCAGCCTTCCGCACTGGACTTCTTATAAGTTTATAAAGCTAAATGGTAAAATACGCATTTATTCTATGAACTTTTTAATGGAAGTCTAGCAGTTTTCTTGAATTAATCACAATCATGAAAGTGTAATAGAAAAAAAAGAAACCACAAAAGCAACACAGAAAAACAGGTTTTCTGGCCAGCATGCTACCTGGTTCTGCAGGATGGGTTTTCTTTTTCTAGAGTTAAAAAATGAGTAAGTACAGACATTATGATGGAAATAATTAGCGTTCTTAAGCACCAGTGGGCAGCCCAGTAAAACAGGACTCCAAAGATGAGTAAAAACAGATGGTGTGCCTCTTGAGGAAGAAATTGTTTTGGAGAGCGATGGAAGGCAGAGAAATCACAATACTTGAACGAAGCAGCAGCACAGACAGACCCAATGGGTTTCTGTCCTGTCAGTCTCTTTGTGTACCTGAGAAACAAGAGTCAGATGCCAAGCAATTTAATGACAACAAAAAAGCAGTCAGATTTAGGTCTGCTAAGACAAATAGCTAAGATACATAGTTATTGAAGAGGATGGACACAATTGTCATGGGGAACCATTCCCTCAAGAAACCACTGAAAAGCAGCAGACGATTGAAAGTACTCCCCAGCTGAAAGCACAAACACAATTTGAGAGGTACCAACTAAAAATTGCAACTGGGAATTCATGAACTGAGTTTATATGCTAATGCACAGTTTCCTATCATCTTCAGTCTCTGTGACTACACACCTCTTGCCAAGAGACTTGAAAGAAGAAAGCCTGTATACTTGTGAACGTTCCTGGGTTCAGTGACAATGGCTGAGCAAGAGTCGAAAGAAAGGGTGTGAAATGGTAAGGAAAACAAGGTATATGACAAAAAGCAAGTATACTGATTCAAGTGACAACAGAAGATAGGCCTAAAAAGGGGCCTGGTACCACGATTTATTTTAAGTAAACATGACTAGGAAATTCAGTCAGAACTATCAAGTTCTTAAGTTCTCCCTGTGAAAGGGAACAGAAAAATACCATGCTCCCTTCTTACTGTAAACATCACAGAGAAACATAAAATAGGGAATGGAAGTTGAAATTAAGGCAAAAGAGACCCTTTGTAAGAGTTTCTGTTGACTTCTCTAGCAGTTAAAAAGTCATTTAAGCTCCTAAAAAAGGGCATCATTTAAGTACTTAAGAATCACTCATTCATGGATATCAATAAATGTATGCTAATGAGATTCATGACTTGGAGGTCTTGAAAATGATTTAAGAGTTGGACACAGGCTTAGAGATTTCCATTTATAAAAAACAGTGTACTCTCTGAGTCTTTACTGATGATCTAGGGAACATGCCAGCATACATTATCTTAAAGAGTTACGTCCAAAATACAAAGGTTTCTGAATGACAGCCTGGGTATAACACCTGAAGTAATCCAAATTCTGAACTGTCCTTTTTTTCAGTTTGCAATTTAGCTTTATTTATTTTTCATAGTCCCCATGAAAGCATAACTACTTCGTAGTTCATGAGATGCAAGTTAAGTAATTGGTTTGACTTAGGACAGACATTAGAAGCAGCCACATGCTATCACCATCTTTGCCCGCTATTTGGGAGAAATCTTAAGACAAGACAGTCACGAAAATATACATGAGAGTAATGATATGCAGCTGAAGAGGGAACATGTATGTTACACTACCCTGTCTGCATTCTCACAACGAACACTACAAAAATTAGCAGCACTTACTGGGTAGAGCTGGAACTCTACCAAGCATAAGAGCAGCACGGAACTAAAAGCATGAACTATGCATAAGAAAGACTTTAGACCTGACAAGGGTGACACCTCTCTCTGGCGTTTAAAAGCAACACCATTATCACTTCAAGAAAGATACTCTGGAATGCACAGACACTTTCAAAAGTCTTTGCAACATCGAAGGTGGACAAATGTTACTTAATGCCTTCAACAGATTTGGACTCATGATTGTTTTTTGTTGCAAATCCAGCTACAGTTGGAGAAGTAGGATTTTTACGCAAGTTAAAAAACAAATTTGCTGTAGCCTCTAATCTTCCCCTCATCTTGCCACATCTGTAAGACAAGCTGTGCAAGAGACACAGGAGTCCTAAGCCTGGTACTGAACCACCACATGAGATGTGTTAATTCTCCCTTGGGTACGACCAAGGGACAATGACCCACATTCAAAACAATAAAGGTGACACTCAATCCCATTAAATGATCAGATCAAGACAGATCTCAAGTTTTCAGGACACAGATGCTGAGGTAAAACTTGCCCAAGCAATTCTGCCAGGGAACAATCCCAGGGAACTGCAAGAGTGGTTCTCCAAAATACCTGAATGCTAGAGGCAGTACAGCACTTTTATCAGATCTACGGGAAGACAGGGAACTAGGAAAGTGCCAGATGGTTATTGAATACCAAGCCGTGCACACATTTTGGAGGAGTTTCAGGTCACCCTCATTCGCTCACTGGCCAACACAACAAGAACTGAATTTACAGTATAAGCTTGAGAACTAGAATAAGTACAAATTATTAATAATGAGATATTTACAAACACAGAGGAAGAAAAACAAAACAAATGAAAACACCATCCAGTTAATCACTTCAGAAAAAATAAGAAACAACTGGCAGAAGGAATCAGCTGAGGGAAACAGCCATCAATTTCTCATTTCATTAGGCATGACTGAAATTCAGATGGACGTTACAGCCCGTAAAGGAAAGTTTTCCTCTGGCCTGAAAGACTCTCCAACCCACACTTCTATACGCAAGCTTCCAGGTAAAGAATTTTTACCAGCAAGTTATTAAAACCCCAAAGTAGCAAGAATTTAGTTTAATCTATATTCACTTGAGGACAGCTGCTTGCTTACCCTGCATCACACCCAGACTGTGTAATTCTCTCTTCGCAACTCAGTATAACCAGGAAGACTAACTCGGTTCCTGGTCATTCAACTGTAATGGTTTCTTTTCAGATGTTTTACAGATGAAGGGGGAAAGCATACGGACAGGCAAACTCAGTTTTAGACTTTAAATCAGGCAACAGAACATAGCCCATGATAGGAAATACTAATTCTACAGCTGGGCTTCAAAAAAAACTTCCACAGTACACTTTGCTGGGAATAAGAAGATATGTAAAGCTTTGACTTGGAGTCAGGCCACAGGGCCAAACATACAAAGAGGACTTAAATCAGAGATTATTTCTAAAACTTACCTTCCAAAGGTAGTGCCAAAGTATTAATAAAACATACCAACACTAAGAAAAAGCCAGGTACAAGGGCAACTTGTAGTGTACAGATCTCAGCCAGGCACAGACGGGCTGCCTGCTGGAGCGGTCAGTCCTACCCCCTGTCACCAGCCAAGCTTGCAGAGCCAGCCCAACTCTTTTGGCTCTCACACCCAGGTTTCGTCCGCATCACATTTAAGGCAGGGGAGCTCCCTGGGACAGTCTGGAACTGGGGAGCACCCTGGGACCCCACACTACTGACCAAGCTGAGGACTCCAGGAGGCTCAGGTCGACACACCTCGAAGTACACACACACTATAAACCTTTCCTAGAAACTACATTAAAGCATCTGTTGTTTATTAAATATACTTAATATTGGACTGCAAAAAAACTACAAGCAGTTCAATGCCTGCCTTTGTGACCTGTTTCAGTACTTCACTATTATTGATGGGAACAGTAAAATGGTATCACACTTGCAGGAACAAAGAGTGCTGGGTATAGGATATCAACAATCCAACTTTAATGAGGCTGTGGAAGGAGTCCTTGCATTACACCCAGTGACGTTCTGGTCCTCCCTGGACCATAAGCAGCGGAACCCACTCCTAGGCTGTGGGCTCAGTGCTTAGGACAACCCAGTAGATATTTACAAAAGCAGCAATTAAACACAGCTTGCCAGCTCTGCAAAGTCTACCTTCATCAGAGGCATTTAATAACAACATTCTCGTGCTGCATACCACAATTTTGAGAAGCAGAGAAGGAAACAGCTTCATATACTGATGCAACTCTAGAAACAGGCTATTTGAGGCAATTCTGTACAGAAGTAAAAAATACATAACATCCATTGATTGGTTACTTTTCCTTGTTTAAAGCTAGTACCAAAATCTGGTTACTGATATAAAAGATTTTGATGCAAATATGAGTTATTACTCCCCAGAATTTCAGTGCAGTGCTACAGCGTTTCCATACCCCAGAGGCAGCGAATCCAGGCAACTGCTCCGCTCCAAATAGTGGGAAGCTGGCAAACACAGGCAAGGGGCAAGCAGCCAAACCAACTACGAACGCTAAGAGCAGTGTAAATCAACAGTTTGAATCGGAAGGTTTTATACTTCCTTTCTGAGGACTTTAGACACTTACTGCTTCTTTTATAAACATTTATCAACCTTGGATCAGGTCACTATGGCAAGGCATGAAAGTGGCAACAGTTGCAGAACACCTCCATCAGTTTGACCTTGATTTGGAACATCTTTTTGTCAAATGCCGAACCAGGAGTGAAGCTTATGAGATTATATTCCAACTCTGTTCTGACAACTCAAACTTTTGACACTTCTCTTTACCTTATAAACAAAAATATCAAGCAGGACATCAAGCAGACGCACCGTATCACTAGATGCAGGACAAAAAGCCGACAAGGCTTTTCCATGGGTTGCTACGTGCATAGTCTTTCTTTGATAACTCTTACCCTCATTTAACAGCACTGAGGTCAGGGAAGAAGGAAAGAGCATACAATACTTCAGAAAAAAAAAAAAAAAACAGCTTTCAAAATAGGAACAGAATTCATAAAGTAGATAGTTATGTCACAGCAGCAGTCAGAAAGGAAGAGAAAGGACACACAGGAGGTTGTAACGTGCCAGTTGCATGTCATCAGTCCATAAAGGAAGGTCTCTTTTCTACCCTGAAGCCAAAGGGCAATTGAGTGCTCATCCTACCCTGTCACTCATTCTTAAACTACATAGCAATTCTTTTTTAAATAATAGAGATGGACCACTGTAACACTTGCACTGGTTAATCTGTAGAATTTCAAATGATCCCACAGCTAAGAAAATAATGCTGGTCATTTGGGTTACGAAAAGATCACCAAAAATACATGCAACATTTTTGTACATCAAAATATGTATTTTTCACTGGAGGCACTCTCATATCCCTAATGACGCTTTTACGACACCAATAAACATCAATACGGCATTATCCCTTGTAAAAGTTGATAACATTTGCTGTATCAGATATGCTGATGTTCCTGCAAAAACTCTGTGCAAGTTATCTACAAAGACAGGCACCCAAACAAGTATTTGACTCCAAACACTGAACTTCAACATTCTGAATTGTAAGCTCAAATAAGGAGCCATGTAAGCAGGCGCTTGCAGAATGTACAAAATTAAGTATCAAACGCACTAAAGATAAAAGGAACAAACTTCATTTTGAAGTCCAACATCTAAAGAGATTTCTACCTTGATCTTTATTGAAATGCTATCATTTCTACTGCTACATTTTCATACTGTACAAACAATGCATTTAAGTTTCCAGTTCTTATGTTTCTGTGCTACTAGAAAAGGAGATACATTTTCAGAAGCACGCCGCCTTAGACCCTGCTGAAGGGTTTCATATGATGCAATTCAGGCAGAATACATTTCAGTTTGCTTACCACAAAATACGGAATGATTATTTTATCAATCTTTAAAGAAAAAGTAGTATACCAAAAGTCACCATTTGGTCACTAACTATACAAGTTACAATAGAATATGTGGGATGTGAAGAGAATTTGATAGGTATACTTAAAATACACTTGACATTTCTCTCTCCTGTGTTTTATACGTTTTTAAATAATCTTGATAATCTTTGCCCATTTTATATGCAAATAAAATAACTACACAAGTTAACTCTTTAATCCAAAAAATTTCAAATTATTTTCAACATAAAAAGAATTGTTGGGAACAAGTTTTCTTTGTATTAACACTACTTTAGTACTTACACTGCACAGGAATTTATTCAGGATGTTATAATTTAGCCCTGTGTAGGTGTCAACTGACTTCAGAGTCTGCTTCACATCTACAGCAGTTATTCAAGAAGACGCAATTATGCTAGTCACACAGGCGCACTCCAGTGTCTAAGGCTTTTGCACATCTCACTTTGGAAAGTTCGGACCTGCAGCTCCACAGATTTGAAGACTTCCCCTGAAAGAAATAAATATAGTGCGTCTTGTCTTTTGTCGGCACAAAACCAAGTTTTGCAGTGCAGATACCTATCATTGGCAGGTCCTGTAGCAGCCGATGGGCAGGCTTTCTGCCCTCCTCCCACATCTACAAGATCATGGACAAGAACAGGAGAAACGGGAAGTGTCAATACAAGAGTCCCAAACACAAACTTTTCAACTTAAAATGACCTTGCCCCCCCTGAAGTTTGCAGTCCCTGATTCAGTGTTAGACATAAATAGAAATTCATTCTCTAAACTTTCAGGTTTGAAGGAACTACTCCAGAAACAATGTCAAGATGCCAACACAGATGGCATCTAACTTACTTAACCTAATTCTTTCATCAAGTACAGCAGCCATAGCTTATAAACAGCATATTTTAGAGAAGCCTCTTATCTTGATTTACAGAACTTGTGAACTGATGGAAAATTCATTGCATCCCGTGTGAGTTGTCCCATGATTAATTATCCTATTTTAACTACCTTTGCTTTTGGTTCTAGGGTGACACGGAAGTTGAAGGGAAAATTAAAGGCTTAATAACAACTGCTTTCCCTGAGTTTGTTTAAACTCCTAATACAGAAGATTACTGTAGCTGAAAGAGCCAAGAATTTCCCTACTCTTCCAGTTTACGTATTTAACACCACTTTTCCCAATTTTTCCAGTTTACATATTTAACACCGTGCCTAGGTGCTGGCGCTGCAAAGCTACACAGGGCAGCGACTGCTGAGGAAGAGGAAAGCCAGACAAGGACAAGGGAGAGATTTCATGGTTTAGCATCTCTTAGTGAATTAAAACAAGAATTGGCGAGCTTTCAAATTTATTTATTTTCCTGGCATGGATGTTTTCAAGAAAGAAAAATAAAAAAAAAAATTTTGTCCTGTGGCCAGAGCTCATTGTTAGCAACACCACAAGACCTCTTTTGGGTGGAAAGTGATGGCCCGCGGCCGGGAGGCCGAGGCAGCACTGCCAGGCCAAGCCTGTGGCATGGGGCCTAGGCTGGACAGCGGGTGCACACAGGGCAGGAAACGCCGAGGCTCCCTGGCCCCAAGCACAGCCCTGCACAGAGAAACACATGAAGAGTGTGCCCCTGTGAGCTTTTATGGTGGCAATCAAAAACACATGGGGGAAGTGAGAGTTTTAACACTCTCACGGAAAGGGTATCGCTCCCCTGCCATTGATGTTTGAGGGCAGAGGGTTCCTCCTGCACCAGCACTTCCCCAGTCAAGAAGCTTGCTAGCCACAGAGGATAATTTTTGTTGAATAAAGCCTTAAGTTATTAATAAGAATGAAATCTCTTGACCTAGATTTTCTCCCAGCTTAAAAGATCCGTATATATATACACACACAACACAGCCTTTCTCTACAAACACTAACATATTACACTCATCGTACACCAGAGCACTTCAAAACAGATATTTCACAATAAAAACAAAAAAAGGCTTTTCTTTCCCCTCCCTTACCCAGCTTTGTGTAAGAACATGAATACAGATGATGTCTGATTAAAACAGAAACCTGAATCCCAGGTTGAATGTATTTACTTTTCAAAAGCATTTTACAATTTGATTTTCTTCTTGCCTGCTGTGATAATTGATGAAAACTACAGAGGGATTAAAATGAGCACAGGTGCGTGTCTACACAGTTCAAAGAGATTTGATCCCAAATGAAAATAACAAAAAGAAACCAAAAAAGCTTGAGTATTTTTAGGCATGGATTTAACACAACCTAACCAAATAAGCCTAGATTAAAAGTAGGATTTTACAGTCCAGACTTCACGTTATTGAAATTTGAAACTCATTTTTTCATAACATATCAGAAACCTTTGTGAGCAATACCTGATTTAAGCTGGTATTAACAGCCCTCCATATCGTAAGAGTCAGAGTGGATACACAGGAAAAATAAAGGCACCAAAAGGAGTAAAAAGCCCTAAAACACAAACAGGCATGTGTAACAACAGACACTTGGCACTAAATCAACACTATTTTTAAACTTGTGAGAGGTAAAAGGAAAGCCCATGAGCTGAGAATATTTCCCTGCCAATATACAGATCTGCACAAAACCCGTGCTTATTTTCTTTGCCAAATTTATACTGCTACAGCTGGATCACAACTTCCTTGCACCCGTGAGGTCAGGAACCATTTGAAAAGAAATGCATGATATAGCTAATCTTTCTGCCAGCTAATCATACCTAATGCAAAAAACGTGAATTTCCCCATTTTTCTGCCCCAGTCTCCTTCAGCAAAGCTAAGTAGCACGTTGCTAATCCCAAATTTGTTGCACTACTTTGTTAAACAGATTTAAAAAACAAATACACACAAATCGCATGGGATAAAGAATTTATTCTGTGCTCAAGGCTTATTGCTGAGCTTCTGAGAATCAAAAAAACAGCACTCAATTGTATAGAAAACAAATTCATTTGTCTCAAAGGCATGCCAACTCTACACTGATGTAGGCATTTTTATACAACAGCCATTTTCTCGCTTGAACTACCTAAAACACTGTTTCTACAGTAACACATATTCAATATTCTCCTTGAAATAGAATCCAGTATATTTTTAGGCCTCTCAATAATAGGAGATTACAAATGGATGGATCAGAGATAGCAGAATTCCCTTCCTCCCCATACAGAGGGGCAGCTCACAGCTCCCTCGATGTGGGACACGAGATAATTAGCAGTACCTCCAAACAGCCTGAATATTCATTTAAGCATCTTTTTGATTAGTGAGAATGAGGGAACACTGGCAATCGTTTTGCAGAAACACATCAGTGAAATTGCTAACATCTGAAATTTTCCAAGCAGGCCTGTAACTACACTTACCTCCATGCATTTTCATCTATGTCTTGCCATGGATTTATGTATTTGTAGCATCCACTACAGTGGGTGCTATTACAAATATAAATTACCTCTATCTCCATATCAGAAATCTTACTGACTTAGAGCTTTTGAGACCTCTGAAGTTTTGACTTCAGATGATTTAAACACCTCCCTAAATACAAAAATTTTGAGGATAAACAAAAGGAACTGTGTAAGGAGAAGACAGTCTTCTACCTACTTCAAACAAACATACTGGTGAACAAATTCAGTTGTATGTTTTCATCCCGGCCAATATTAACTTTAAGATGCAGTTCAATTTGTGCACAACTACATTTAAAACTGCAGGGATCATAAAAAGTAGAAAAAGCGACACCACTAAAAAAAGTGATCAATTGATTTTTCACATTTCACAAAATGCTGAAAGTCAGTTCAAGCCCTGGGGAAGACAAAAACCATGGGTTTTTTTTATTGTAGGTTATCATTCTGTACATAAGAAACCATATATGCTTACTGTGGCATCAAAAATTAACAGAGTAGACTAAGGCATTCACTGAAAAAAATAAAGACTTCAGATCCTAAATAATTTAAATACTTTGAAATAACCTAAATATAAATTTGCTATCATTAGTTTTAATTAACAGATAATCAATTCATTTTACTGCAAGCATTTGCAAAGCACGTGACTAATTACTACCCTGTGAAGAGTCGGGGGGGCGGAGGGAAGAAAAGGCATAAATCTTAGCATAGTTCATCAATACAATAAAAAACAATACACCATTATTGATGCTTTTTAAAAAAAAAAAAGGCAAGTATAATTAAAAACAAGCTCTCTAACATACAGGCAACTAAACAGGAATAAGACTGTAAAGTGAATCTGCACAGGAAACCCAGGATTAGGGCTGAAACTCTGTTCTAATCCTTCTGTCCACAGAGGGAGCGGTCATCAAGCAGCATGTGGTCTGAGCATGCACCTGCAATACACAGGCAGGATTTCAAATCCTTACAAAAAGATCAAGCTTTGTCTGAGAAAAGTTTATTTTTGGCTTAGGAAGTGGAGTATCTGCCTTCCTCAAAACCAAACAATAACCACAAACATCAGCTTGTCAGTAACTATACCTGGATGCGACACGTACGCTCAACCCATCGTTCCTGGGAATGGACCTGACAGCAAGAAAAAAGCTCAAGAAAACAGAAGAAAAACTCTTGTTGTGAACATACTAAACAACTCAAGTTGACACAGTCATACCACACCATTACTGTGAACTTTGCATTACCTTTCTGTAAATTCCTGGATTAACTGATGAAGTATAAGCACTCAGTAAAGGCCTTTACAAAGTGAGGAGGGGAGGAGCAATCCTTTAAACACAATGGAATTCCCCTAACAATGAAATAATCTTAAAAGATAGTATCATTTATCTGGTGCTGCAAAATGACTAATAAAAAAGAAAGGTTCATCTTCAAATACCATCTCCTTTTGCCTCACACAATCTTCTCTGACACTTCTATACTACAACGTGAAGCAAAGTCATATTAGGTGCTACGGCAGGGAACTTCCAGCTGGGCTCAGGACCCTAGGAATTCCTGCTGTCACTAACGGGGAGCTCTTCTTGCGCACCTGGAGCTAAATGAACATCAACCATTCAGAAGCCCATGGACCCATTTTGTTCCATGGAAATACTGGGCCATTATTAAAAAGTGTGTGGGGAGGGGTTTCTAAATCCTGTGATTAGAGGTTTGGCAGAGAGTGCAATAAACAGGAGAACCACGGAGAACTTCCAGTACGACATCTTTGAGAAGTCTCCATTTTCCCCTGAGACTGAAACTACTGCTTTCAGTCCTCAGCCATTTTGTCATAAAAGTTTAAATGCCAAAGCAGCAAGAGACACTTGTTTATACTTGGTGTTCCTTCTCTTAAAGTGGAGTAGAATTTAATTTGGTGAGATTTATCCGTAAACTGGGTTCAACTCCTACCCTATTTGTTGCCAACATTGGCAGTAAAACCACGATTTAACACTGGGAAGTGTAAACATCTGCAAACTATTTTCTCATCCTTCCCCATGAAGTACACACCACAAGCCGGTTGCCATCAGGACTGCTTTAGTACCACGTCACATTTTACCACTAGGTCCTTTTCTTTCTGAAGAGTCAGCTACAGTCCACCAGCAGATATCACAGAGTAAGGCAGTACTTACTTATTTGTTTCCATACACCATATGCACACTTGTTTGCTTGAAGTGAAGCTACAGCATCATGTTACTAAACATATAAATAATTTTAAGATGTTCATTATTATTTTAAAGCAGACAGATCTCAGCTGCCATATTCAAGCTATGAAGAAACTGTCACAGGCAGGTTAACACGCTCCTAAAAACGGGCGCTCACAGCGCTGATACTAAAAGATACTTGGAGAAATAAAATAGCACTACAGCTTCCAGATTGAAGATTTTTACATCATTAAAATATGCAAATAGGGGGAAACAAAAAAGAAAAGCAAAAAAGTCATTAAATGACCCAACTATATCTGCAACCATTTTCCTACTTACAAAGCCACATCCTTGATTTTCAGCTTAGTAAGAGGAAAGGCTCAGATTATCTTGGACCTGCTAATTTCTGAATATTATTACAGTGTGCTGTTACTGACAACCAAGTACTAATACTAATGGTTATTTAAAAGTTCATGGTAATTATATAACTTATCCTTTTTAAACAGTTTGCTGTATTAAATGCTAAACAACTTTATCCTGCATAAAACTGAGCCAAAAAATGTAACAGAGCATCTTCACTGCAATTCTGTTTTTCCTTTGAAAAGCAAACTCATTATGTTCTATGAAGAGAAAAAAGTATTTAAAAGAAGACTGAATTCTTTCTTTCTCAAAGGCAGGCTCTGAAGAGATTGCATAAAAAAGATTTTATTCTTGGCTCAAATACGAACATTTGGGAATCACTACTTCTGAGCAAAGACTCACCCACTTAAAGGCAGAAGAATTTATTTTGAAAACCAGTGTGAAATTTCAGGGGAAAAAAACGCCATACATATTTTGCACTTCCCAGCTTTGGTAGTTCTCCAGATAAGACAAATCTCAAAATAACCTCTTCCCCATATAACTGTTTTCTCATAGATGTTGCCAAGTTATCTTACACCACCAGTGAGAACTTCTACAAGTAACTACTTCCAGACATGGCAACTCAGAGAACAGTCATTAAGAGAAAACTAAAAGCATTTCAGGTATTTTGGAAAAGACACTCAAGATCGGGGCCCAGGGAACACATTTCCCCAGGTGTCCACCACAGGCTGCCTTGCCATTGGTCTGTTCAGTGCCCTTCAGAGGCCATCAGGGAGCAATGCTGTAGCTCAGGGATCCACGGATCACGGGCCACCTCTTCAACGCCCAGGACAGGAGACAAGTTTTGAGTCCAGCCCTGCTGCTACAGACTACACTCCTATTGTAGCTAACGGTCCTCAGAGGAGCAACACTTCTCCTTTGGACGCAGACCACATGCGGTAACTGTTTCCCCAGATTTGATCCAAACCAGCTGCAGAAAGGGAAAGCTCATTAGAAAATTATATCAGGTCCCTACAGAAACGTTTAGGACTTTTAAACAAAAAATATCATTTGTGCGTGTACACATGTGGACACCAGTGTGTCACTGCAAAAACACCAAGGGATGGGGAGGACAATTCAGTCTTCTGTCTCCAAGATGACTCAAGATTACCTGGAGACATCCACATAATGGTTCTTGAATGCTGAGGAACGCTGCAGGTTCCATGGTCAGTGGTACAAGTCACAAACCAGAGCTCGCCTATCAACTCCTTTTCCCTGCCTCACACACGTTCATAGAATCATAGAATTGCTCAGGTTGGCAAAGACCTCTAAGATCATCAAGTCCAACCACGAACCTAACACTGTCAATTCCACCACTAAACCATGTCCCTATGCTCCAAATCTATACGTCTTTCAAATCCCTCCAGGGATGGCGACTCCACCAACTTCCCTGGCAGCCTGTTCCAATGCCTGACCACTCTCTCAGTAAAGAAATTTTTCCTAATATCCAATCTAAACCTCCCCTGATGCAGCCTGAGGCCATTGCCTCTCATCCTATCGCTAGTTATTTGGGAGAAGAGAACAACACCTGCCTCACTACAACCTCCTTTCAAGGTATTTACAGAGAGCGATAGGGTCTCGCCTCAGCCTCCTCTTCTCCAGGCTGAATAACCCCAGTTCACTCAGCAGCTCCTCGTAAGATTTATGTTCTAGCCCCTTCACCATTCTCTGGACACGCTCCAGCACCTCAATGTCCTTGTAGTGAGGGGCCCAAAACTGAACACAGTATTCAAGGTGTGGTCTCAGCCGTGCCGAGTACAGGGGCACGACCACCTCCCTACTCCTGCTGGCCACACTATTCCCAATACAAGCAATGGCATTTTACATTACAAGCAAATACATTTTCCTGGGAATGGTATTTTGTGTATTCTCCCAGTGTTTTATGTGAAGGGATTGCTACTTTCTCTCTATCTATGATGCAAAACCTTGACCGTGACCTGCGAGTGCTCTGCAGGGTCAGGCTCCTGGCACATCAGCCCTTGAAGTCAGCTGCGGCTCTACCGTCGGGCATCCCTCACAGAACCAGAGGTATGGGACACTGAAGGATCCAGGAGGGATGGCTCGGTAACCCTATGATCCAGCCCGGAGGCCAGGCATGCCCCAGTCCCAGGGGAGCAGGGGACCAGGCCATGTACCGTGAGCTCCCACAGGAAACCCAGACTTGCAGCCCAGTGGGCAGCCACAGTGCTTTCCAGACGCTGCCTCTTCGAGACCATCAGGGAGCATGGCCACGAGACGCGCCTTGCCACAAGGACACATCCAACTCACGTATCTTGTCATCAAGCCTGAAGAGAGGACTGCAGAAAGACTCTGCCCCGAGTAGGCACTCAGCCTCTGCTTCACTGCAGATGTGTCTCTATCACCTGCCTCTACAGCCAGGTCGGAAAAAAATGGCATTAGACAGCAGCTGTTTTGACAATTGCTCTCCCTTCACAAGTGTCAAGTCTCCAACTACAATTACTGTACCAGGCAGCAGTTCATCTTCTTTTCCCCTTTTTATTTAAACACCCACACCCTGGAATGTACACAGGAGTAAATTAAGATTCTTTTATTATATAGGTCAAGTCCTGACCTGCACATCTACATATATTAGCATAAAGGTAAAAGTATTACAGACATCAAACATAAAGCATTAATGGTCAGTTTAAATACATGTCCTAGAGATTGTTAGAAGGAAAAAAAAAAGAATCTAATTGAAAAAAAATTAAGGCAACAGAAAACTAATAACTGAAAAAGTGAGGCAGTACTTAATCTGAAACTTCTCCCCAAGATTTTCCCTTGTGACTAGCTACTTGTGTTTTTACGAGCAGACAACATAAAATGAAGATGTCTGATTTATTATGTCACTGTACATTTCATACACACTCAGGCTGAAGACCAGCTATATAATTCAAGATAATTCAGATCAGTTTTGAAACACGCTTTCAAATAATCTGAAAAAGCTGTACACACGTTTCCATGTAGAATACATTCCTATTCTTCCCAAGTCAGAAAAGAATTGATTAAAACAAAAACCGCCGTGTAATTGAGAACAATTAAACAGGTACATTCTGCAGTTCCTCAGCAGGGGAAAGAATTTCTCCTATACTTCAAGCTGCCAAAGGCTGCGCAGCTGTGATCAAAGACATGATAATATTAAAAAAAAGAAAGAGACGCTGGACAGAAACCCAGTGGCACACTCCCTTCTTTCTCAGAAGCCTTCAGAGGTACAAAGCCCAGCAGCCAGAACTAACCCAGCCATACTCTAGCACTGTAATTCCCCCCTCCATATCCTTACCAGCCTACGCCTCTTCCTTCTCCTTGGAGAACACTCACTAGAGGTGCCAGTGAAGTTTGAAGGGTGGCGACCACAGAGTTTCTTACATTCTCATTTATATTTTTATTAATTGTCATGCCAATGAGCTAGCTGATCATGGATAATAATTGTAAGAGCTGTCTGACTCGATGAACAAGATAAACAGAACGAAAGTGAGGTATATCTCATTGTCAGAGACCGCAACCTTTGCAAGTATGAAAAAGTAAGTCCTGACACTGGCTTTAGAAAAATCTCAGCCTAGGAAGATCTGCGCAACTCTGCAAAACAGCTTCAAATAAAGAAAAAGTATCCATGTGACTGCTGTACAGGAGAACAAAAGGATATTGTCTCTACTCCAACATGCAAGTTATTCTAATAACACTTAACATGGATTTTAAAACTTCCGTGTTCTGTATGTTGCCTAAAAAGAAGAGAAAGGTATTAAGGAAACAATGGTAAATCGACATTGCAACTCCAGAACTGTAATGTAAAAGGGACTAAGTGCAGAACTATTTCATTGTTTCTTTCATCTCAGGTATCAAATCACCCTTCACTGAAGGAGGACTTCACAGAGATTGCTAGCACCCTTCAGTCTGGTTCGGCACTGAGAACAGCTTGCTTCACTTTCAAATATCAGACGGCTTTCACAATTTGCACTAAGTTGAATGAAGTATTCCATGAAAGCAAATCACACTGCTTAAGGAACAGGTTTTGTTTCTCATTAGAAATTCAGCTTTAAATTCGTGGAAGTTCTAGGCATGGGAAAGACATAGCAGAAAGACTGGAACCTCACAGCAGCCAGCTTTGCATCAGACAGTATCTGTATCACAACTGCCACAACACAAAGTGCCTCCTCGCCTTCCTGTCCAGCTCACACCTCAACTTCCCCAGGCTTAAACCCACAGCAACGGGTGACATGCCACTGGCCCACAGCACTGCAATGCCAGCCACGTCCACTCCTCAGCCACAGCACAACTATTAGCACAAAAGCCCTGGCGGTATTTGCACCTATCAGCCTCCCCCTTGTTCCACCTCAGCTGCAACACCTACAGGAAACAGAGTTTTCGGGGAAGACGTTTTGGCCCCACAGCAAAACGGGAATGAAGCATACTGGGAGAGTGAGCACGTGTCTATAGCGTGGAAAGCTCTTCCACCCCAAAGCTCTACTGATTCCCTCTGACCAAAACATGTATCACCCTGTTATTCGACAGTAAAGCAAGCCTACTGTCATTAGTAGCATTTGATTAGTATTGACTGTAATGACAGCGCAGAAGGCAAATATCCCTCTCTACTCTCTGGCTGAGCAGTGCAGCCCACACGATGCAGTAAAACGTACGTAGGAAGTGGAATGTGAGGATCTGATTTCATACTGGGGCAGAACACCTTATAAAAAGTCTTTTCAGTAACAGTCATCCAGAAGTAATATGGAAATCAAATCAGCTGATTGCAACAATCTAAACAGCATCATTTGATACCTTCATAGAAGTTCCGGATAATGAGAGTTTAGAAGGAGAAATCTTACCTTCTATTAAACCCAGTATAGCTGGGGGACAGGGCCCCTCCATACAGCTTTTGCTTATGCCATTTTAGGCCAAGTAATGAAAACATTAATGCTACTTAGCCAGCAAAGCACAAGTTAATTCAGCTTCTATCTCCCCAAAGTCTGCATTTCTCTGGTCTAGTCTTCATTAAGAACACTTAAAAAAGTTTCATATACATGGTGAACGTCCACATAACCACCTCTGTGCATGCCTCTTTTGGAGCATAAGGACACTACTGCAGAAGGCACCGCAGCACAGTGTTTGGGAACCGAAGGGGTACAGTGGCAACACAGGGCACGAACAGAGGGAATGTCAAGCAAAGTCCGAGAGCTGCCCCAGATGTGAGGAGATGCTATGTGAGGTGCCACTGGATCCCAGGGAGGCCACCATACCCCAAAATCTCCATACAGTGCTTCCAAAGGTATCCCATAGGATGGTCTTGTACCACTGTTTTAGCGTTGGAAAATTATCCTTCATCCTTGATCCCTCTAGCCCACACAATAATACAGGTGATTGAGAACAGTAGGCCACTGAATCGATTTTGCATTTTTATCACATTTGGGAGAAAGTCTGCTGCAATCATCTTGCTCGATCTCATCAGCACTCCTGTTCTTTAGTATATTTTCTGGGTAAAGCTCATGCAGACAAATTGGCAGGGTAGTATTTCAGGTAGTTCTTGGTCTTTATGGTTTGTTCTCTCACTTAACTCATGCTTGGTGTCAGTTGCCAGGTTCTTAGGTCAGGAGAGGGTAATGTACACATCTGCCTAGTGTATCAGCTGTCTTTGGAAAATTAGGATGGATGGCTTCACAACTGGAGCCACGGCATCAAAACAGGCCAAAGATGTAGAACCAAGAGATACCAAGAGATTTTTAGGAATATACAGGGGTTTTTTTCAAAAAAAAAAAAAAAAAAAAAAAAAAAAAAA
>Ga0065711_1029749_pt1 | contig 34953 bp, 20 predicted proteins | sample Hoacrofraction12_FD_59098 | JGI IMG/M metagenome (GOLD analysis project Ga0065711, IMG submission 59098) | Hoatzin crop microbial communities from Cojedes, Venezuela - Epithelial fraction 12 v2 (version 2) | ecosystem: Host-associated > Birds > Digestive system > Esophagus > Crop | place... | reverse complement strand
AAGAAGTTCTTCCTCATGTTCAGATGGAACTTCCTCTGCTTCAGTTTGTGCCCATTGCCCCTTGTCCTGTCGCTGGGCACCACTGAAAAGAGTCTGGCCCCATCCTCCTGACACCCACCCTTCAGATATTAATAGGCATTTCTAAGGTCCCCTCTCAGCCTTCTTTTCTTCAGGCTAAACAAGCCCAGCTCCCTCAGTCTTTCCTCTCATGCATATGGGCATGTCCAAAACACATCCGTGTCCCAGCCGCTCTGTTGCCAGTCACCACTGGCCCTTTCTACACGACACCCTCCCCTGCTAATGACACAGCATCTCCCACTGTTATCCTCCACTAAGAAACAGCAGTTGTAGAAGTATCAATGGAAGAAAAATCCTTTTGGTGCGCAGCTCCTACCTTCCAGTGTAACGCTTCTGGGAGAGCTGGCATTAGCGATCCAGGCTGCGGTGGAAATGTGTGACATACGCTGGGGATGGCCCAGCCGCTGGCATGCTGCGTCCTCCTGCACGGCAGTATGTGGCTCATGGGTGACCATTTCCCCAGGCAAAGGGGACAACAGACCCGAAGGAGCCTTATGCAGAAGCACCTGCCACAGCATGGCACCTCGGGGCAGCCGAGCGCCTCGTGGTTAGTTTCCTAAAGACCAGTTCAGAACCTTGAAGGTAGGCACTCTGAAATTTTTAGCCACAGGCTTCTGTCTGCTTAGACATTCCTGTTCATTCTGTGTGATAGATCGGTGGACATTATTTCATGAGAACAGATTGTGCTGTTACCACAGGACCGTATAAATCCTGCCTGTCTTCTGGGAAGTTCAGATTCAAAGAAGAGCTGGATGCAACCATCCTAAAGCATTAAATATTTATGAAAATTATATATCATGGCATTTTACGTACAATTGTGCAATATACTTTTGTGACTTTGGTCCCAAGGTGCTGCTTTAATATCTTAAGTTGTTGACAAATGGCACGATGCTTTGCAGCAGGAAAGATCTCCCCTCCAGCCCCCCAAATGAACTCCCTAAGACATATTTCTTCTGCTTGATGTTAAAGCAGAAAACTGAATTTTCACTTCATCGCTTTTATATGAAATGGTTTTGGTTATGAAAGTAGAATAATCAAGGAAACTTATTTTATATATAGCTTCACTAAACTGCAGAGAAAATTACATTGTCTGCTGAGTTTGAAAATCTGTCTATAATTAGATTTAAATGGCACTCCTTTCAGTGCATTTTAGCATTTCTGCAGACTGTAGTCCTTATGAAATACATAGTTTCGGAGCATAGCCTTCCTTTTATGAAAATTACGACCCCGTGGCATGCTTTCAGGAGAGTATGTCTTTGTATTAGCTATAAAAGACAATCTGATAGCTGATGCAGTTATTGACTAGTTTCCTCTCATTCCAGTAGGATAATTTGTTGTTATTTGCATTTCTCTATGTATTGTTGCATCCTGTAAGTTTGGGAGGAAAATGATTCATCTGTAACTAAGGATAGTACAGAATTTTACTATAAATGTCTGTATTTCATATTTTACAGGTGATACTTGTATATATGAGATGCTGTTTACTCCATTTAAACAGTAATGGAATTTCAGCAATTATAATGTTTTCTTTTGTTCTGTGGTCTTACTGTGCAAATAAAGAAAAAAGATTATTGAAATGAAAGATATTTAGATGGCTGTGCTTTTACAGAAAAGATGCCAACTGACCAGATGCTGGGTTTTTTCATTATCTGTAACAATGCCCTCACTTAGAAGGTCAGGTTTTTCACTCATCCACCTGTGATGGCCATTTCCATGTTGAGGCTTGTTTTTTGAAAAAGAAATTGAAGAGTAAGAAATGACTCCTAAAGAAACTATTGATACCTTATTGATATTTCATCTACTTATCAAGACATCGCTGTGCTTTAATGCCTTCTGAGTACCCCTACGGCACATAGAGTGTGAACAGGGTGGACAGCTGAGGGACGCGAGGGGAGGGACGCGAGGGAGCTGTTGTGTCCCCTGGCCACCTCGGCTTTCTGCCAGCTGTCCCGGAGACGTGCGCTCCCATAGCAGCAGCCACAGATCTGGGAAGCCTCCGTGATCCTTTCCTCCTCATTTTCCAGTCCACTTCTAACAGCTGACCAGCTCAGGTGTGGCCCCCAAATCGGTCTGTGAGCAGTGACAGGGAGTGTAGGGAACGGGGAGTAGAGATGCACAAGGTCAGATCGTTTGCCAGCAGTGATCAGAGAAAACAAGACCAATGTAGATGGCTTATCCCACCTGCATTTTAGATGTGGATGCCTCCATCCCTGGGAAGAGCAGAGCTGCACACCCCACCCCACCTCCCCATGTACTACTGCTCGTTCTCAGGGGTTCAGCCACTGCTGGGTTTGTGTTTAAACCAACTGGAACATAATGCACTGGAAATATTTTCCCCTCAGGACCTCTGATTTTCATAAGAAATAGTTCTCCTTATTAGCCAGGAATGAACTGTAAAAATCACACCTCAGCCCAAATGAATTCTGACTGTACTTGAAACTTTAACCTAATTAAACTGTTAACTTCAAACTCTGGCATAAAAAGAAAAAAAGAACATTGTCATTGTTGACATTAGGTAGGGAAGACAGCGACTCCCATTTTAGCACATTTTGTACCATTCAATGGTGAGTTCAGATACTTCAAATCTAATTAGGACATATACAGTGGACTTTCATTAAATTGTCATGTAAGTAGAGCCATCATTCCCAGCACTAGCAGCTCAGATGACCCAGCCTGCCTGGCCCTCCTGGCTTCCAGACAATGTGGCTGGATGAAACGACACAATTTCTTTTATGAAGAACTCCTGGCTCCAAAGATCTGTCACTGCACACAGCCATGGGAGCAAATCATATGTCAGCCTGAAAAGTCAATATTGAAGAACACATTGAACTATAATAGTGTGTCTGTCTGGTTATTTAAAAATAGATAAACAGAGAACATGTAAAGGACAGGAAGCAGCCAAGAGAGATTTACAGACATTACTCAAAGGTGGAAAAATTGAAAAGAAACTTTTCCTTCCGGAAAAGCCTTCAGTGGCTTAACACCCACTGAAAACAAAGAAGTGGTTCCGTCCCTTGACTTTGAAAGTCTCGTCTGTGTGTCTTCTCAGACGCATCATTTGTGTCTTCTCAAACACAAATAGGTAGTACCTAATTTCCTTTTTTGCCTGTATGCTCATGCTAAGGGCCATTAATATTGCCCAAACTGTATAAAGGGAAGGGTCTTGGGCATATAACAATCTAGCCTTCAGACAACAAACCTGCAAGGAAATGGAGCGCACCAAACTGATCAACAGTGTAAGTTAAGATTGTTCCAAGAGGCCTGCTTAAAGTTACAAGAGAATTATAGACACATTCACAATGTTCTACTGAAAATTACTATTGAAACCTCTGAACTGTTATGAATACCCTTTGGCAACACTCTCGAGACTTCCTGTAATGTTCTACAGAAGATGCAATTCTCCTTTAAACTCCACAGGGTGCTTCAGAAGTCTGCAAGGGTTATCATTTTCTAACAAATTTTGTTGTATCGAACAGTTCTTTTAAAATGCTCTTTCAAAGAAAAAAGTAATGAAAAGAGAGAAAGAAAAAACACTCAGAAAGCGAAGCTTTCACTATCAAGACAAAGTAGAAAGGAGACAGCTGAAAAATTTGGTATGCATGTGTCAGTAAGTGTGAATATTGTGAAACTCAAGGATTGATAAAGAAATTAATGACATTAACGAATCACAGAGGTCTACAAATAATTACACAATGAAAGCTTCTAAAAGTGGCTTGGTGAAGTTCTAAGAAATATCACTAAACCTGGCTGTCTCAATTACTTCCCAAAGCTATGGAGGCCAAAAATTTTACTTACAAATACTGCTGTCACCTGTCTGTCCCAGCACCTCAGAAGGCAGAAATATTATTTATGACCAGAACTGAAGCTGTTTGTATGTCACCTGGATTTCCCATCTCGGACAACATCACAAGGATTGGTTGGTGACTCCTGCTAATTTGTGATTCCTTCTGAACAGCCTGTATGTAGATGTTCAGCTTGGGTGTAGAAGCAATGTAGTGATTTTTAGAGGGCTTGATGCCTGAGCTGCTAAGACCTGCAGGTGCACCGTGAGGAGATGGAAAGCCCCTGTATAAACCAGCTCTACTCGTACATTTCTGCTCTGCAGCACCAGAACTGGTAAGCCCAAACCCTATAAACATCTGTTGCTTTATAGCCACTGAGACTTGTTCATGGTTCAGCATAGAGCTAAGCTTGGCTTCTGCTAAGAGGGCAGCTTGTCTATGAGTATATATTCCTCATCCTTTCCCAGAGTGCCCACTTTTTTTTCTTTCTTTTTTTTTCCTTTTTATCCTTAGTAAGGAAAGCTTAAGGGTTGTGCTTCAGTAGTGACTGTCAGTGAGGAACCTAGGGAGCCTGATGGTAGCCTGAGGAAGTTCTTGCAAAGCTTGATCTTATAAGGTAGGGTAAAATGGCTGTTGTCTGCCCAGTCTGAGCAAAACTAGCTGTGATTAATGGATAAACCTCACTTAACGTTTTGTATCCTGTCATTCCGCTACCTGGAAGAAAGTCCGTTAGGGCTTTAAAACTCTTGCTGTCTGATCCTGTATGCATTTAAGGGAAAGGAAAAGAACTGATATTACAATTATTTGTGTAACATTAGCCCATGGTTATTTCTTACTTGGAGATAAATGTCCCTTTATTCATGGGAATGCTTGTGAATATGAATGGCTCCAGGGGATAACAACAGCCGGTGGAAAGTTGGTATTTGGGACTTGTCTAATTCCTGACACGTTTGTTGGATAAACACCTTCTGAGAGCTAGACTCACAGGAATAAACCTGTCTGGGTGCTATATCAGAGCGGGTAGGTTTTCTCTGGAAACTAACTTCGAAAGGCTAATAATTTTTTGCAAGTTATTTCTGAATTACTCCTGGAATTATTCTGTGCAGCTGTTCCACTTCTCAGCATTGGGATTGTCCCAGTTGGGCAGGGGGAACATGTGGGCTCCAACTTGTGACTGGTTGTTTCTCAGAGCCTGGCCGGGGGGTTCACTACAGCAAAGGCTGATCTGATACCAGCGCCCTGAATACAGTCAGAAGCTCCTGGCTGCCTGTGAGAAACATAGGTAATTAATTTCTTCCTGAATGAATTTTCCTGAAGAAGCTGAAATAAATGAAGTATATTAGCTTGTTTTATAAGAAGTCTGTCTTGCTTTTACTGAACTAATTACCCTGCAGTTGTATGGCTGGTTGTGTTTTCCTAATGCATTGTGAAATCTGTTGAATCTGCAGCCAGAGTAATTATGACACCTCATGTTCATTTGTGATTAAAAGCAGTGACTGTTCTTACAGCTCACATTTCATCAGAGAAACTCAGAGCATTTTATAAACACCAATACCTCTCAGAATGGTTAGAGGAATGCATCACAGAATCTTAGAATCACTAAGGTTGGAGAAGACCTCTAAGATCATGAAGTTCAGCTGTCACCCCAACACCACCATGCCTGCTAAACCATGTCCTGAAGTGCCACATCCACACGTTTTTTGAACACTTCCAGGGATGGTGACTCCACCACTGCCCTGGGCAGCCTATTCCAATGCCTGACCACTCTTTCAGTAAAGAAATTTTTCCTAATATCCAATCTACCCCCCCTGATGCAACTTGAGACCAAATTACTAATAAGAAATATTCTTATATTTGAACATTATACGCTGGCTTTTCTTCTCAAAATGCTTTCCAAATACACTAAAAAGTCCATTCTGTGTGGCACTGTATACAGTATATGAGCAACCTAATAGGGTTTAGGGTCGGAAGGGAAACTGTAATTGCCAGTAAAAATGATCAAAACCATTCTGAGATGCAAAAAGTAAATACTCAAGTTAGAATTCAGCCAGGAGATGAAAGCTAAAATCTCTGCGCTCTTGGAAATGAAACTATGCCATTTTTGATGACCGCAGTGTCAAGGGTGTTCACTTACAGCTGTTTAAACACAACTCCTGTTAACACAGATCTGGACTTTATGTTAACACAGGGTCAGAGAGATTAGTCATACACAGTGAGGTAACCGTGAATCACTGAACCCACCTATAATATGTGTCCTCTAGCCTAGCTAGGCATTAAGGATGTAGGGCTGCTCTGCTTAAGGTGGTACAACTACAGCGCCCAGCAGGGACAGGACGGGCTTTCTCTCTGTTTGTGGGAGACCGCATGTGCTCCAATCCTGGGTCACACGAAGGCGGTGCAAACACGTGCAGAGGAAGGGGAAGGTTTAGGTGCGGGCAGGCGCCCACATCGCTCCATCCGTTCCCAGGCCCTGTGCAGTAGATAAGGCTTTCGGGTATAGGCAGGCAGCTGGTGGGGCTTTGTGGCACGCACGAGAGAGAAGGAAGCCGTCCCAGCATCCTGCCACGGCCAGAAGTGCTAGGGCTGGGGCAGGGGAGGGCTGCTTGGTGCCTGCGGCAAATAACCTGCTGATTAACATCGGGGTGATAAATTCTTATGTGAGGCATAAGAATTTTGCTAAATCACACGACTGGCTGGTGAGAGAGAGAGGATATTTTACAGGCAGAGAACTGAGACAGCAATGAGATGCTTAAATTAAACTGAAACGTGCGAGACAGTTAAGAAATTAACTAACATCTCCTTATTCCCTGCCCAGGTTCTTAAAGCAGACAGCGATATGTGCTCCGCTCTGTCCCCACAGCCTCTGCGAGAAGCTGTCCCTGCCGACTAGCTTGCACTTCACTGCATGCTAAAAAATACTGTGCATGTCGAAAGGCTCAGAGCCGGTAGGGTTGTAGCAGTCTTAATTAAAAATGCTATTAAAACCCCAGAATGAGTTCCTGTTAGCCAAAGGGGCTAGGAGAAACCAGAGGGTTGATTTGGGTTTTTCTTCCCTAGTATATTGGAGTGGGAATGGAGCTAGAGAGAACAGGGCAATTAAAATGAGAAATGGATGAAATTAATGATGACTCTAAATGGCTCGAATAGGCTGACTTCTCTTTTTTTTTTTTTTTACATCTGTCTGTAGTGTATTAAAAAAAGAAGAGGTTTGAATAATCAGGAAGTCAGAATGGTGCTGTAAAATTAATTGCTGATTAAGACCACAGAAAGAGTAATTGGAAAATGTGAAATATATGATGTAATGGCTCCAGTAATACATGTCCCAAAAGAGCTAGAGGAATTGTGGAGTCTGAATGGTTCTGATGGGGTGCTGTAGGGTGTTTGCAACATCTGGCTTTATGCACCTCATGGCAGTGTGAAGTTACAAGACTCATCCCTCTGTAGTCATGTTGAGGGAGTCACCTCCAGAAGACAATAGCATAGATGAAAATCCAGGAGTCTCTGAGGGAAGCCAACCCATTCATCTGGGCGTATGAAGTACTGCATCGATGCAGATGATGTGAAAGTCCCCGTGTTTCATACTGCAACACTCCATGGAGAGACCAGGGGAAATGAAGTGTTTTCCATCAGAGACAGATGTGATGAAACCTGCCACTGCTGATGCCACTGCTCCACTCAGGTTATTACAGTGTTCTTATTACCAGGATGTCAGAGCCTTGCTGATATTGAGTTCGCACTGGCTCTGTGTTCCCTTAGCTCCATCGGCTTCCAAGGGAAAAAATGAAGGAAACTCTGAGACGGAAATGAGGCATCTTCAAAGGACAAAGCTGCCACTTCAGTTGCTTGTACCAGCACTAGGCACAGAAGGATGAACTTCAAAGGGAGCGAAGCCTTTTTTCTTCAGCAGCTGGATGAAATGAACATAACACATATCAGCACAGATTTGGCTTTCCTGACTCCAGAGCTAAGAAAACATCTTTCATGCATCTAAAGACTAGGAAATCAAAAGTGATTCCCTCTCGATTTCATCCTTGTGCCTTAATCCTTTCATCAGAAATGATCCCTGGCAAGAATCTGTTTCATTAACAGGAATCAGCAGAGAACTGTAGAGTTGGCATACATCAAAAAGCTCCTGAAATAGGAGGAGTCTGCTAGAATAGCCAGTGGGAGGAAAAGAGAAGAAGATATCCAGAGACCCCTGGTTCATCCTTCCACTGTCTACCAGCCTTGCCTTCTTCCCTCACTGCCGAAGATGTGTGCATCCTTGATCACCTGCATCCGCTGTCTGGGCTCTGAAAGCAGTGCAGAGTGACTGTTCACAAGGCAGTCTGGAGGGAGCGTTCCATTTGTCACATGAGGAAAGCCCTGGTGTACTGGTGTGAAAAGAGAGAAAACAGCTCTGACAAGCAGACCATGTGTGAAATATTAAAACACTACCTACCCTGGCTACCGTGGGTTCGAACCCAGCATTAGTACACCATGTGCTATCAATGGGTGGGACCAGGGAGCTTAAGAAAACAAGGGAAAAACTACTTTGCATACAGTTTTTCCTACAGACTGCTCATTGAAACCAAACATACAAAAAAAACCCAGAAGAAAGTATTTTCTTCACTGCCCTGCCACTCCTAAGCAACCCAGGTGGGACAGAGCTCTCCATGCGTTGCTGTTCCCAGCAGCACGCTGTGTCCAACCCTCCAGCTCCCCAGAAACATCCCAGAAAAAGGCAGAGCAGTGGGCAGCACGCAGGCAGCTCTTTTCCCCTCACCATTTTGAACTGGAGTAAGATCTCAAGCTCCCAGTTCAGTCTGGAAGCAGGCATGCTACCTCATCACCTTCCATCTCAGAGACCAGCAAAAGCCATCAGTGGGTAAGACGGGACAGCAGAAGTCCCCAGGCCACTGAATGGGCACATAATCTTTATTAACTTCTGCTTCCAGGGCCTGCTCCCGCTGGCCTCCACACTATCCATTAAATCAGCTGGAGTTAGGCTAGGAACATCAAATCCCAGTGCCTTCCCCTGGTTGATTCCTCTTAACGCATGCGTGCAAAGGGAGGCAGGAGAAGCTTGAGTGGTCGTTTTAACAGCTTCAGCCTCTACAGAAAAATCTCCAGCAGCTGTCAGTGGGAGATTTTTTTCCTTAGCCTCCTTGCAGTATTGAACTCCCATGTACATCTCACTTGTTATTTTACAGACAGTATTTTGGTATTTAGTTGGAAGGGAAGACCTACTGCAGGCAAATGAAAGACAGCTGAGCAAAATGTTCCCACCTAATTCTGCCATGAACACCAGCTGGTTATCCACGCCTTTCTTGTTCAGAAATCATGGGGACAAATTTGCATTAAACTGTATATATGTACACTGAGAAAACAAGCAGTGCACCAACTGGGAAAAGCAAAGACCACAGCAGAAAGACAAGCTGGACTCTCTCAGTCAGTTTTGGTTTTGTACCTTGTGTTTCTTTAGATATGTCCACATGGTGTCCCATTAGCTCCTCTGAGCTAGTCTCAGTGTGATTCCTGTGGCTTCGCTGGCTTTCCCTCTTGTGTCAGCAGAAGATGTGGGATAAGAGGCATAGTTTCTTCCTCCACAGGATGGGAAATGCATCACTGCCTGTCCCAACGAGGAAAGGTTCCCTGATGTGACCCCTCTTCCCTGTTTTCAGGGATCAGACCCACTTCTTAATGATTGTCTGCGACAGCCACTGAGATTCAGAGAACTTCTCCACTCAACGTTTTTTCCCCACTTTACTTTTCACTATTGAGAGATTTATGAAAAAACATAGGTAACTAGCACGCCTTGGTGCATTCTCGTACCCTAAGACTTCCACCGTCTGTGAGCAGAAATCATCAGCACTGAACTCATGCACGAGTTTATCACCTGCAGAGCTCATCCTGCCTTCAGGTGTAGGTGGCATTGAAGCATATGAAAATAAAATTCCATGTAAAATTCATGCTACTAATCCATGCCTTGTTTTAATCACCCTTAATAAGCCCTTAGTGCATATTACAATCCTTAGTTGTTTTCCCAGTGATGCCTACTATAAAGGAATCATTTACACTGGTACACTCAGGTTCCTTTACCCTAATCTGATGACATGAAATAAATGAGAAAATGTTAAGATCAGCTTCTGGTGGTTTTGCCTTGCCTGATTATCCCAAAATCATGGCTGCAATGCATTCAAAAATCCACTCCATAATCAGTATAATTAAAAGCTTATGTACATCTTCCTCTTTCCCCCGTAGAGTGGTCACTTGTTAAATTGCCAGATGAGGTTGCTGCATCACCTTTACATTTCAGCCTGGTTCCATGGTGCAAGAAGACTCACATGAGCACTCAGTGCTTGCTTGCCTGTAGGTGTGTCAGCCCTTGTCTAATAACTATTGTGCTAAACAGCCAATTTCAACCAAATCTGTGGAGGTCTCAAAAGTAGCATGGTCCTGTAAGAATCACAACAACAGAAAACGGTGTGGAGGGAGAGTTTTCTGTACATGCTTCTTCTGCAAGGATTGTAAGTACCATACACTTTGTTAGAGGTAAGTGAATCCACACAAGAGCCCAATTAAGCTTTATTGGTCCTCAGGTTTACCAAACTATTTGTAGGTAACATGATCATCCCACATGGACAGAATCATTGCAAAATAAGGAAAACGGGGACCTCCGGAGGGCTTCTGGACCAACCAATTGGATGAATGACACTGTGTCACACCTGATAAACATCTGTCTAACCTGCTAAAGATTTCCAGTCCTGAAGTCTCCCTAGGCAATTACATGAGCATACATCTTTATTCCCCACCAACTTGTACTACAGCTGAAACATTGTAATACATTAGTGAAGCTCTATAAAATATGGTTCCAAGCCTGATGCTCGCAGCTGCATTTACATTTCAATTTACAGAAGTCTATGTAGGGGAAGGAAGGTAAAACAATGCTGCAGCATTGATTTCTCTCAGGCACATGATAGTTGCATAAAGGGCTCTGCTAATTATAGCTGCCAGCCATCGAGAGACTCAACAGAAGCCACAGCAGCGTTACAGAAATTTGATGCCTACCATAGTCCGTAGCTCATTAAGCTGGAAGCATTTGTCATGCCTAAGAATTGATTTTCAAAGATAATGCCCCAGCAGCCCCCTGCAATAAAACAAGGGTGGACTTGACTCCAAAAGGTCCTTCAGACAGTGAGTCGCTGCCAGAGCACTTTCCCCCAACATACCTTGTTTGTAATTGATGGGACTTCTCAGAAGGTGGATCCATTATAACATGACTCACTCAACTTCAGGACTTTAATCCCAGGGAAGCTACCAGCAAAGCTCCCTTAAATTTATGTTGGAAAAGATGCGGACCATCCTTAAGAGCAGAAATTGCAGTATTTAGGCAGAAATATGCTGTTCAGTAAAAGACTCAGGATTGTCATTGCTTCTCAAAACATCAGTACCTATGTTCCTAAGTAAACGGAATGGATCTTGCGAGGTCAAAATCACTGTCTTCATGTATTCACTGCCGAAATCTGAGGTTGCATTTAGAGGGTTATGCGATAATTTTATACATATTCAGAGGGATATGCGATAATTTAATACATGTTTGAAAGCAGTGCCTCGAGTGGGGCTGGGAAGGTTGTGAAATGCAGTCCGCTCTCTTTTCTCTAGCGTAGGGAACTCCCAACAGCTGCTCTTTCGCTTCCTTCCAAGACAACACCAAACTTCTGCTCACGGTCCATCTTGGTCCCTAGACTGTGTGTACATACACTGTAAGGTTTGAGAACAGAAGCAAATGAAGGAATATCCATGAAAAACAGTCTAAGGACTTTTCCTTGACCAGACCTTCGCTCTGTGCCTCTCCCAACCTTACTCTGGGAGTGAAAAGTTTAGTATAAAGTTCTCTTTGGTGAAAATCTTTGGTTCTGTTTTCAGCATTGTATGGCTTAAAATGAAAGAGCTTCTGCTGCTGCAACTTGGCACAACTTGCTCTGCTTCAGGGCGGTCGTGCTGGTTTCTGTCAGGTTGGAGCTGCCATCAGCCCCACAATGTAAGACGGAAATTCCTCAGATGAGTGAGATGACTTTATAGAACAAAGAAGCGATGGCATTCGCACTCTGTTCTCCCTAAGCCTTCCTTCGTGCCAAAAAATGACAAAATATTTAAGCATAACATAACTTTTAAATAGTTTGTGGCATTTGGAGTTGAAACTCCAAGCAATAATTATGCTAATGAGAAATAAAGTATTTTCTTGGCAGCAGAATGCTTTTTTGTTGGCATTGTTGTTGAATTGTTTATTTGTTGCTTTCTTGTCATCCTCGCTGGCTTCTGTTTGTATGCAGCAAGTGCCATTTACAGCTGTCCTTGAGGAAGCTGCTGCAGCCTCCAAAAATTGCTTTCCCATTTCTTTCTTTCTTGTTTCAGAAGTAACAGCTTTTTGTCTTTTCAGGCTGGTCTTCGACAGCTGCACGCCACGTAGCTATTCCCTGATCAGGGCAATGACTTTCTCCCCAGCGCGGTACGGCAGAGCGCAGGGGGAAGGGATGTGGGGAGCTGCTGTTACAACAGATACGAGAGAAATGAAGTGCCCGTCCACAGAGGCCTCGCTACTGGGTTGAACGATCACGTTCCCATTTCAGTTGTTAATTGCAGAATGAGTAGGAGGAAATGAAGTAGATCCAAGGGGATGTGCAGAGGAGGAAAGTAAATTCTCAGCCAGAGCTTGCTGCAGAGAAATGCTCTTCTTCTGCTTACGCATTTTGAGCACAAGCAGCAGCTGTATGTAAACAAAGCCGTTTTCATAGGGAAGTCCCTTGACAAACTGGTGATTCAATTCTGCTTTCACTTACTGGAGCAGGCCAGCACCAGTGGCCTCCTCCAAAGATGGGTCTTTGCTGAGCTGGACACAGGGAGAGGCGAACTGGGGCAGGCAGGCAGGGAGGAGAGGCCCAGCAGTTGCCCAGTGTCTCCCTGCAATGCGGTGTGCGGTGGCCAGTGCTGGCAGCAGAAAGGCTACAGTCCTCAGAGCTTCTGCCCTGCCTGGTTTAGGGCTGTCTATAGGTGCTTTATGCCAGTAGAGTCGTCCCACCTACTCGTGGAGGATCTTTAGCGTCCCAGCGTACCAGGAGGAAGGGAAGCATCAGCTCAGCCGCGGTGGAATGGATACCTCAGTTCACTTCAGTGGTGGGTCAGAGAATTGACCCACTCATCAGTGTGATCTGCAGGAGCCAGAAACGCTTTGCTGTGGGAGCAGGGTTGCGAGCTCTGTGGAGGAGCACTGGTGCACAGTGACTGTGACATGGACCAGGCCAGGGGAATCTTTACACAGAGCCTTTCAAATGGATGTGAGGCTGGTTTCCCAGTTTCCACTGTCACATCTGTGGATAAATCACAGCTGGTTTTTGGCATTTCATCTTAAAAGACATCTGACTCTATCCAGCAACTGAGTTATCCAGTGACTTGTTTGAAATAATGTAAATAGAAAGTGAAATCTGTTTTATTTTTTCTAAATTTATACAATTCCTGAGATTCTGAGCATATTTTAATGGAAGGTCTAATTATTGGCTAAATGAGTTGAAGGTGAGATACTGCAAGTGCAATTCATAAAGCTAGAATTTTAAATTACTATTACATGTGTAGCTGTTAGAAATGAGAAACAGAGACACAGAATATTGTCTGCGGGATCTACTGCCTCTGCATTTCTTCTCTAGCATGCAATAAATGACATTCTTTTCTTCTTTTTCTCTTTGGGGATAGTGCCCAAAAAATCTATTACTTACCAGATCAGTGAATCAATACATGCTATTTTTCTCCTTGTGCTAGACCTGCACTAAGCACTGCAAGGAAAGCCTGCCTCTCGGTGCGCGGAAGTTCGTGATCGTTAACACACAAAATGGTCAGTATATAAAAGCTATATGTTCCAGCACTTTGTGTTCCACGTCACCATTTCTACGCCTTTTTGTACACTCGGTGAACAGTTGTGGGCTTTTTTTATAAAGAGGATATCTGATTTCCAAAATTACAGAATCATCTGTAATTAGAAGAACCACAGGCTGACCAAAATAAACCTTGTTGCTTGCTTCAGGCTACATTAGAAGCAGCTTTCTCAGGGCTGGGCCCTCAGCGGGTGTTTCTGAGAGCTGCCCTGCTGCGTTATGAGCAGTTGCTGATAACAATCCTGCCACCCCAGCACGTCTGCTGCTGTATTGACACAGCCCCACTGTCTCTAATTCTGCTCCTTGTCGGAGGGTCAGACCTACCCAGGGTGCGCTGCTGCAGGGAAAACAATGTCTTTGTACAGACACATAAAATAAAAACGACCAGGAATCACACAGAAGTTTGTAAGAACATACACCGTGCTGACAAACGTCAATGCGAGCACAACCCGCTGGACATGAAGGCTGTACGCCCTGGCAGATGCGTTTCTTACTCCTCCGTGTTGGCTTTGACTCTTTCCTCTCTTATTGCTTTACTCAGTAGTTACGCTGTGCAACACACCTGTAGTGCTCCAAATGTGAACAGAACAAAATAGAGATTGGGGGAGCAGGTTGTGAGCTCCATAATAGAGCATCACATGTATGAGATGGAAGACGTTGCCATGGGGCTTGGGATGAGCCGCTGATGCATCCCAATTTGTTCCTTGATACCTAGGTGAGCAGAAAGGAGGGGAGGAGTTAAGAAATTGCTGCCATGTGAGTACCTGTTCCCTGCTGACACCCAGCCTGGGTAACGGCTTACAGCCATGCTCAGTGTTTGTAAAACTGTTTTGTCCTGAGCTGAGCTGCAAATCCATTTTGCACTCATAAGGAACACTGAGACGAAAGCTCAAGACCAGTGCATTTCTATCTGCCTTCATGTGCCGTTCATCAGTAGCCCCACACTTCAGAAACCTCAGGATTTTTGTTTTCAGCTACCTGCAGGAGGCAGGTTGCTTGAGAGATTGGCCTCACAGAGAACTGGTGTCCCCGGTGCCAGCCTGATGAATCCTAACGGTGACTGAAAAGCTCACCATCAATGAGCTATCAAGATTTAGATTTCCTCAAATGTGTGCCTTGAAGTACATCCCAATTCCAGAACAGGAACGTTACTATAGTTACTCTAAGATCAATGAGGACATTACGTTGCTTTTAGAAAAGCGAAGAAGAAAACAGTGATGTGGCACTCTATCCCAAAGTCTGAATTCATTTTTAGTGTTTTGCTGAATGAACATTTGGATGATTGCTTTTCCTGCACTAGGGAGTTTTCTTTCAGTTTCAGAAGTTTAAGAATTAATTTTTCATAACCAAATAGCATGATGTCCGTTAAAGATCTAGGAAGGACTATACCAGGTTCCTTGAATGTATTGATAGCTATGGTTTTTGTTAGTTTAAAAGAAGGGTAAGGAGGAGGCAGGTGGCAGTCACTGGACAAATAACCTTCATCGTGTGGAAAATACTAAGCAGTTTTAAAGCTGCTGGCTGTAGCAAGATTTTTCCAAGCGCTGCTGACTAGCTAGGAGATAATTCACACTTGGTTGGATGAAGTTGCACTTGATCTGTGCAAGACAATGAAGGGGAAATAAGGCAAGGCGGTATAACCTCTTTTTTTTGTTCTGATTTCTTTTTTTTTCAAACCAGAAGCCCCAAGGTTAGGTCCACCAAGTGTTGTCTCCAGAGTGGAGCAACTGCCTGAAAGATGCCTACCTGCTCCGACAGCCAGGACTAAGCCCCTTGTAACAAAGCCCGGGCACTCGCACATGGGCCACCCCGCTCCTCGCTGTCTGGTTTCTGCCTGTGTGTAGGAGGCCCACGAGGGGCAAGGACGAAGCCGGCGGAGCATCACCCTTCAGGCGCCTGTCTGTGTTTTCACCTCCTATTTTTCCACGTGTAAAGCTGCAAGATCTGAACAGTTCGTTAGTCTTAAGGGTGTACAAACAGCACACCTTCAATTTTTTGCTTGTCTATCTTTGCCTGTTGTTTTTCTTTACATAGCTGAGTGTTCAGCTTGTATTTTCCTTTTTTTAAGATACCATATACTCATTCAGGAACCTCCCTCCGTCCCCCTTAAGCAGCCCTGACAACACTGATGTTCTAAATCTATAAGTCTTCTGAAACTTTGGGACTCGTTACAGAACTTAAATCTCTGGTGTATAAAGGTTATTAAATTTCTGCACATCATAAAACATTCAATCAAAATCTGCCTCATATTTAGAGCTGAGTAAAGAAAGATAGCTTTATTTCACAGAAGATTTAGACATTTCAAAATCCGGTTTTCCTCCAGTTCTAACAGTCCCCTAGTACTTCCAAAGCTTCTACAAACTGGAAGGGAACAGCCTACACTGAGGTGGACCAGCAGCCCAAAAAGCCATGGCCCTGCGAGTCCCCGGAGCAACCCGAACTCCTGGCTCCCTGAGAGCCACCCGGGAAGTGAAAACACAATTTGTGTGCCGGGGAGGGGGAGACAGCTACTGTCAGATGGAAAAGTGGTCTCTGCACAGAAGTTCAGATGCCGATCAGTGTTTGCACAGAATTTTGCATGTAATATTGATCAAAGAGCTGTTGTGGCTGCTGAGATTATTTTGAATATATAGTACTTTGCAGTGCCATGGTTACATGTGACATTTAATATAAGTCCATTTTACCTGAAATATATACAAAATATTTCAGGAGATTAGTAGCTTCATGCCTGAAGAGTCCCTTTGTAGTCAGCACAATCTCATTCTTAATTCGGTTTATGAAGTCACAAATTGATTTTAAAGTGTGTATACACATATGCAGTAGGTTATGATTCCCTCTTTTTTACATATGGTAATGGATGTGAATATTAAAATATTAGTTTGCGAAGAACACCTACCGTAACATGGAGAAGAATAGAATGGAGGACATAACACTCTTCCTTGTGATTTAGCCAAAAACAGGTTGGATCTTGATATCCATCTAGTTCAAATGAAGCGTGTCTAAACCATTCATTCTGCTATCCATGGTGCATTTACTAATATGATTTTGTATAATCTCGACAACTATAAATTATTCAGGTACTTATAAATGCCTTTCAAAGCATCTTAGCTCTTGATGTACAATGACTCCATTCCTTGGCAGCTGGACATAACCACATCAGAAAACGAGACCACCACAGAACTCCCCTTGTTGAACTTTACCATTAAAGGTCTGTCTTTCCTAATTTTTCCCCTTCTGAAGAAATCAGAATTGAAGCGTATTTTATTTGGCATCTTCTCAGGCATTTCTGTGCCAGATGCGAGTTTCCTGGATACACAGAAACACCCGATCTTTACCAGAACATTTAGTTTCACACTGTAGCTGATCAAAAGTGACATTATGTGAAAGTGTTACATATTTATTGTTCTATCCTTCTGCTCTGAGTACCCCTTATGTGACCTTTGCGTTCATAACAAGTCTTGTAAAGATGTCCATTGGTTTTATAAGTAGCACAATAACCTCCAGAGGTTTGTAGGTACGATTTGGACAAGTGTGCTAGCATCGCACTTGGCAATTATTTTGGGCTGGATTTCAGCCTTGCTGAAATGAGGACAGACTAATTAGACTTGGACTCTCCGGCTGAAAAGAGGAGACAGCTGAGAGGGGAGATAACAGAGGTTTATGATGATAACTGAAGTAAACAGGGAGCAATTACTCAATCTTCCACCCACTATGAGAATTAGAAAGCACCCCAATTATCAGGCAGCAGGTTTAAAACACAGAGAAGGAAACACCTTTTCTCATAACGTCTAATTAAACTGTGAAACTAACTGCAAGTTGCAGAGGCCAAACATACAAATAGATTAAGAAAGGGCTCAGACAAATTCATGTAACCAGGAGTGTCCACCAGTGGTGAGGGAACGTGACCGTCTGGGTGCAACCTCTGGCTCAGGAAGCCCCTAAAAAATCAGTAGCTGGGAAGGTACCACTTTGTATTTGTCCTGTTTTTTACGCTCATTCATAAGGACCTGTTGCTGGCCCCAGCCGGAGGCAGGATGCTGGATGGACCTCTGGGCTCAGCTGGTATGGTTGCATTTATATTTTAATTATGGTCTTCCCTGTGCTGCCACGGGATGATTTCCGGCATTGGTATCATGAGCAATACAGTAGTGGAAGAGCTGGGAGAGATGCTCACTGAGGTGCCGAGGGAAAACTGGATGGGTCCGTTGTGCCCCCAGCGGTGCAGCTGCCCTGAGTTGGGTACCAGGGTGCCCAATCCATGGCCCCAGGACAGTCTGTCTGGGGCCTGGCCTGCTTCTGCACAGTAAAGTCACTGCACGAGAACATGCATTCAAGCAGCCACCATGACAGGATGGTCACGACAGGATGGTCACCGTGACAGCATCCTCCTGCCATGAGCAGGATGGGCTCTGTGGCCTCAGCCAGCATGGTCACGTGGAGAAGCACATCCCTGCTCAGCCTCCTCAGGACTCTGTTGTAATAAAAGAGTGTAAAGGCAAACTATAGAATTGATCTCTTGGTGGAGAAGAACACCACCTAGACATGGGGTGCACTGCAGTTACTGTCTCAGTCCTCCCTTTGCAAGCTCTTACACAGTTTTCTGCTCCTCCAAATTTTTGCATATTGTAAACTGGAAAAGGCACATATACACGACAAAGGCACAGCACTCAGCACATGTAACACATTTGCTTGCCTCCCAGATATCACCAACTGGGAGAAATGGAGACTGTTTAGCTGGTGTTACTACTTTGTACCTTCTGCTGCCTGTGACATCTTCCCTCCCGAGAAAAGTACCCACAGGGCACAGTTCTCCGTTTAGTAGAAATAAAGTTGTGAGAGAATCAAGAAGATGAGCTCACATTAAAATGGATTTTTTTTCATTAAAGGAATGGGAGAATCTCTCTAGACAAAACAAAAGCCTGTTTCAGATATAATACTTTAAGAAAAAACAATTTCTTCTAAGGCATGGAGATCACTGAGGAAATGAAATGATGCAAACTTCAAATATGGGACACATCCCCTCACCGAAGTGACAGAAGGTGCCTTTTTAGGTGCTCACAAATCAGAGACGAGAAGAAGCTGAAAGACACGAAACTGAATTGATATACTTTCCTCCTGAATGAAAGTTGGTTTCGTTCTAGTATTCTCTTTAAAAAGAAAAGTGGGGGAGGAATGGCAACAGAAAACTCAAAGAAATATTACAGTTGCTTTCCATCACAGTTCTTTCAAAGCTGATTTCAGACTGTAATTTCCTTGGAATTGCTTCTTGAACAGTCCCTCGGTTTCCTGTCTGCTGTTCCAGGTTGAATGAAAGACACAGTTGCTGCTGGCAAAATAAGCTTTCTCTTTTGTAAGCGAGCCAGCTCGCACTCTCTGCCATCAGCAGACAAGCCAAATGGTTCTTCTGGGGAAATATGAATTTCCAGGCAACTCAGCTGTTCAAAACCTCAGCGTAATAATACCAAGGCCAAAAAAAAAGTGCAAAAAAAAGAAAAGAATCCCTTCTGTAGCATCCACAAAGACAAAATAAGGAGATTACAATTATAATCACCCACCTATTTTTCATCTGTGTGAAGAAAGTGTGCAAGGGGGTTTCAGGAAATTGCAAAAATGCTAATGCTGCATCTTATCTACGCAGAAAAGGTTTACCTTTCGATCCAGCGCAATTCTATCAATAGACAGGCTGCAGGAGGTACAATCTTCTGTGTAGCAATCCAGATTACCCCCCACCCCCCAGTAAAAAAAGGAGATTAGAGAGCCAGGCTGTGCTGACTCTGCCGTTTGCTTCCCGGGAGAAGCTCCAGCCCAGCCTGCTGCTCGTGGAGCTGGCCCAAGCCGGACGGGAGTGGAAGCATCTCCACGGGGGCAATCACGGCAGGCGAGGCCGCAGGACCGCTCTCGGGAGCCGGCTGTGGAGGCTTGGCATGGTCCCAACCTCAGCGGCATGGCTGGCCCCTCTGCCAGAGAGCGTTGCCCGTGCGGCGGGGCTGGGGGAGCAAGGCATGTCCCCAACTCCTGGAAGTCTGGAACGAGCACTCCTTTATTGCCGTTTTTAGCTAAACAGACGGATTTTCTATGGAAGCAACTGAAAGGCAGAAGCATTCAGCTCCGCTTTGCCTACTCGCCTGCAGCAGGCAACAACCTCCATCTGCCTGCAGCTGGGGATGGAGGGGCAACGCTGGCTCAAAGCGTGGCGGCCGTCTGCCCCGTGGCCACGTACCAGTGCCTGGAGGCGGCTGGCTGTGTCGGCACCTGAGCAACCGCGCCGATGGCAGAGATTAATCATCAGGCTGGTTTTCTTCTGCTGAAAAAGATCTTCTTTCCCTTTTGTGGTGTCTTGTCGAGACACCGTTTCATTTCGTCAACGAATATGAAAAAACGGCATCAAGTGAAGGAGAAAAAATCCCCCCAGGCACAAAGCCCCAATTAAAACTCTGCACAGCTACAGGAATAGAAAGCCATGTTTTGATCTTTACAGTGTTAGTGGAAAAGGCTTTTTGCTGGTGATTTTTGAGGCTTTCTGGCTGCCCCTTGCCGAGCAGAGCTGCAGAAAGCTGAGACCGGTATCGATCACACAGCAGTGCTCACATTCTCCACCAGCCTGACGGGCAGGGGTTGTTTTCCAGTCCATACACCATGTACAATGTGCCTCTGCCTTTCCACGAAAGCTGGAGCGTTTCATCAGTAAAGGTTTATTTCATAACAAAGTTAGCACTGGCTACATGCTGGGAAAAGTCGGGTCTCAGATGGCAGCAGCCCAGGACAGGCTGAGCCCTATCCAGCTGTCAGGCTGACCCAGCAGCGAGGTCTATGGAAGGCGGGGAGCCTGCACACCTGCAGCCCAGTGCGGTGACACCGGGGGAAAAGCTGGGGCCAGGATGCGTGGAAGAACATAGACGGGATCAGCAGTTACCTCGATCCATCTTTCCTGGCCCCTGGCAAGCAGATCCTCGATCTGCATTCAGGCTCTGAAAAGGTCCTGAAAGGTTCATTAGGATTTTCTACAAAAGTGCTTCCATAAGCACGATATTATAACATTAATGGATTGCTGCTGTTACAATATAACACTGATATACTGCACTACAGAGAGAAAAATCATCATAAACGCGAGAAGTTCTGTTCTTGCCCAGGAACCTGTTCAGACAGGGGGAACTTTGTCACGCGTTTCCTGCGTAAGCCGGCTGCAGAGAGCATGACGAAAGGGTAAAACCCATGTCACGCCTCACCTGGCAAATTCAGAAGCACTCAGATCTAAATCAGAGGGTGACAGCACAAAACCAGTAGTTCCAGTTCACTGTGGTTTGTACGCTCCGTAGGCTTTTCTAATCACAACGCCTTTCTGAACTTTACTTAGCCAGCAACACTAGATGAGAACTGGTCATGTATCTCAGTCTGGAAACTCGTACCCTGGTCTGTCAACATGCCTGACCCACCTGAACGTGAGGTCATTGGCCAGGGAGAGGTGTTGAGAGTAAGCAGGGGAAAATGGGCTCAGAAAAGAGGAGACACTTGATTGCACAGATTCAGACTGCTGTGTGTTTTTAGGAATAATCAGCAGAAAGCAGGGATGTAAAGTTTATTCCACAAGATAACAGCAGCTAATACTACCAAGGCAATGACATTCCCAGAAGCTGTTTCCTGCTGTTGCAAGCAGCGTGCAGGATCTGGGGCTACTTGCATTGAAGATTTACAACGAGGACCTAAGGCTGTCGTCTGCGTAAAGAGGGGTTAGCGCTGAGTGGAATATAGACAGAATGAGGAGGGTCTGAGCTGAGAGGAAAAAGAGAGAGACATAAAGAGGGGAGAAATAAGTGAGTTGCTGAGCGAAGCTTATGACACTTCAATGAAAACAATCCTTTCTCAGACCACAAAAACATTTAGAGAGGAAATGCTGCCATAAACCTCAGAGAGGCACTGATGAGAGACTGTAAATTCAGTTCCAAATGTTTGAGAGGTTGTTAAGTGGACCAATATTAAGTGTTATTATAAATGTAATGGTGTGTAATATGGCTTCTAAGTAACTAGGGAAGCATTATATGAACTGACAATGGTGATCTGTGGCTGTGGGACCTTAATAAATTTATGAGAGTTTATTACTAAATTTCATTTATTGCCATCATAGGAAATACTTACGCATGAGAACGTTACATGAATCGAGATAATTGATCATCCAGGGAAATGTCTAAATGCATTTAAAGGAACCTTTCAAATACCAATTTTAAATGAACAAGAGAAAAAAGATGTTAAAACCTATTCAGGGAATATTGTTATTAGCAGGACACAGTCCAGCCCCGTAGGCAAGACATGTTCCCTGTTACAAGATATTTGATCTTGGCTGCAGGAGAAGGAAAGTTTTAAATCGGCCCTCCCGGTACAGCTCCTCTCCCCAAAGACACAACAGTACCCGTGAGCAGATGCAACATCCCGCAGCACCCCTTAGCACCGAAATCAATTCACTAGAGGTCTAAGTATCAGCACGAGCTCTGGTTGCCCACGTGCCCTGGTTGCAGCTTCACATTACGGCAGGTTGCTGCTGTGCCCTACATCTAAGGACAAAGCATCGAGGGATTCTCCAACATGAGTGGTCCTCAGGCTGGAAGGCGGCCCCAGGGGCACCTAGCCCAGCTTCTGCTCAGTTTTCCCCAAGGAGAAGCGATGGGGAGAGACGAGAACATGAGGATTTTCTGCCCCTTTCAGGCTGAGCTGGGGAGAGCACAGGGATGAGTGCCATCCCTGCGAGGTTGTAAGCCACTTCAGGATCTGCTGTGGAGTCACCGATGGCCACAGCTGAACCCCAGGAGCGGTGAGGGGAGGAAGGAGGGAGGGAAGGAAAGAAAAAGGTGTCGGCAAAAATGATAAAAGGTAGGCAAAGGGTAAGGGAAAAAAGGAAAGAGAAAGACTGCGTAAAGCAGAAGAGAAATGGAGTTCTTACATGTGGAAAAGGGAGGAACAGAAATAAAGAGAGTGAGAAAGCAATCAAAGAGACAATGTACTTGAGGGATGGATGAAGGACCATAAAAACAAAGGAATAGATAGAGGAAGTGGAGGAGAGAAGCTGGGGCCGCAGACTCAATTATAGTATTATTGAAGTTCAGTGTAAGATCTCACTGAACAGAAATGGGTTCTTTTGATGTTTCAATAAGATTTTTTTGATGGATTTTGTGGATTTCCACAGCAGTCCAAAGAGCTCCTGCTTCAGTGCAGTTGCAATTGTATGAGAGTAGCTGATGTCAAAACGGATATGAAAAACTAAAGGGAGATAAGATTAAAAGCCCACAGGGTATCCAGGCAGCACTATGAATTACATATTCGTCAAACCACCCCTTGGCTAGGGCCCTGAGCAAGTAAGAAAGAAATCATGTGGTCTGGAGCCACATAATTCAGCTGGGACTTAAATGACACCAGTTCAGGATCAGAGGAGAGAAAGCTACAGCCTCCCAGCAGAACCTCCTTCTCTCTCTTTCCCTGACCTTCCCTTTCTTCTCTGCTAAGACCTCACTCATCTTTCCAACTTCCAAACCCTAAATATCATCCATTATTGCTTATTCACTCCTAGGTCTAAGTGCATCAATTTGCCTGGCCTTTCTCTCAGGCATTTTTATTTGAAAGCTTTTCAATATATATTTTCAGTGCCACTGAGTGCTTGTTAAATGAATTTGTTTAAAGGTCTTCAGCAAATTAAACTGTTAAATGATGTGAGATTGTTTTCCACAGAACAGCACTGAAACAGGCAATCAGATCCAGGAGCAGCATTAATTTTTACTGCTGCAGAAGCACTGTTAAAATTCTGAAGAAAACATCTGGAAAATTAACAAAGTATTAAATGCAATCAAATAATGTAAAGTCGAGAGACATGTCCCATGTAGCTTTGATTGGGATTTACTGAGTTAATGTATTGATTTATTAAGGACAGCTGGTGACCTTTGGAGCCTTTCTGCCGCACAAGCCTGCATGTGTCCTGGCTGGGAACCATCTGAGAGCTGAAATCAAGAGTTCTCCTGCACGAGGGCATCTGCAAAGAGCCAGAAGTGAGACAGCAGGTCTGTTTAAATCTCCACCACATTAGAAGCAGGTAGTGTGACATTGCCAAGTCTTTTTTTTGGTGATACATTTCAAGTCCGAGAAGCGTGTGTCTAACTGACCCCACATCGTCAGGATGCAAACAGATGTCTCCTCCACTGAGCCTCATGCGGCACAGGTGCTGGGAAAACGTATGGGGAGAAGGAGAAACTAGAGTCGATCACTTGTCCTCTTTGCCTTTCCCTTTTCTTCTCATCTATGAGCCTTTCCCTGTCCCTTCCTAGCCATTAGCCCACAAAAAAAAAAAAAATCCTAATTATCTATTGTTTTGCCCACTTGTATTTGTGAAGAAGTGTTGCAAGTGAGCAAACTGATGTCCTGGTGCCACAGCGTGGCTTGAAGGTTGCTCCATACGCTGGATCTGCTTCTCTTTCATGCCTTTGAAGTGCAAATGTGAACATCCCCGGTCATGAGTAATCACAAGCCTGTTTTGAACAAAGGCTGGGCAGCTCAATGAACCAATATGTTTCTAGTGAAACTGTGCTTTAACGGAAAAAATTAAATGGGTGCATTGATGGCGTATTTTTCCCCTTATTTCCATGTACCTTTTGGGGAATGGAGATCTGGGGCAAATAAGGTCAGAAGAATAAACTCCGACTGGAGAGATGCTAACTTTAGCTCTACTTCTGGAATTAATTTCTTGTCTTTCTTGGTCCAAAATGGGAAAGCAGGCGTGCTGTGTCTTGTGTCCTATCCCTGGTGACAAGACTTCTGAAGCCTTTGATCGGATTTCTCAGCACACAAACAGTTGAGCGGTGGCTGTAGGAATCTGAATCACTGGGGTGTTCCTATGGTGGCACCTATGAGGCTCAAAGGACAGACTTAGCGACACTACAGTTCTTGTTACGCATCTATCCCTCTCCCTAGCCCTGTTCTATCCCACAGTAGCATCCCCTATTGCTCTCTCCTGACTGGATGCAGGTGTGGACCAGGGCCAAAGTGATGAAGAGAGCAGGATGGCTCCATCCCTTTTCTTACTGGGTTCCTGGCAGCACCTGGCGCTATGTGTTCAACTCACACCAGAAAACCAGCACGTATTGTTTTCATGCATTTAAATTGAAAGTATCCCTATCCTTCTTTATCTCTACACTCTTTCTCATGTCTTGAAGATGCAATAATCCCTGGTTGCCTCTGAAACTTTTGCGTCTGCTAGTCTGAAATCCTATTTTTAGAATACACATACACACAGTTGGGAACTCAAGCCCTTTAGAAATCAGAAATCAACTTTTCTGAACTGGTATACTTGTGGGACCACATGGCAATGACCTCTTTTTGAATCTCAGCATCAAAGAAAGGGCTTCCCCTGAGATTTCATTCTGAGCTCTATAAATACTTTGTATTTTCATTTTAAAATGCAAATTCTTGTGTATTCTCAAACTGATATGAAACATCTGAAGATCTCAAAAATGTCTCCCTTCTCAAAGGGAATCCAAGGTGCATGGTATAGCACACAGTATGCCAAAAAGTCCCCAGTGATACAGAGAATGTGATGTACAAAGAAGTTCATTCCTCTAGTACAGGTCAGACATTAAGGTCACAATCAACAAATCTACCAGAAAAGATCTTGCAGGGAGAGTTTCTTCCATCAGAGTCCCTGGACTATGGTAGGTGACTCCTGCTATCCACTCAGTTTTCGTCTTAATTCCCATCTAAATAATTCTGAAGAGCAGAGATGAACAGAAAAATAAATTCTGAGGAGCATAGGCAGCTCCAGGATTAAAATGATTGATGCACCTTGCACTGAAGGACATTCGAGAGTGAAGGCTGAATGAGCTCAGGATATAGCTCTAAGTTCTCTAATGAGTCATCTAATGCTAAATCTTTTTGTTGCAGTTAAATAAATTGCATAAGAAAGAAGAAATTAGTTGAATGCTTTCCACACAGATTAGATCTAGACCAAAGAAAAAGGCTTTTTCTCATAAAAAGGCATTTTCTTATACAGCTCTGAGTACGATTCTAAACTCCAGAGGAGCAGCATTGAAGAATGACTTGAACAGTGAGCTCAGCAGGAGCCAGAGGCCTGGAGCTGCTGCCTCACCCAGGAAAAAGTCCTTATTTGTGAGAGGGGAAGGGGTTCTTGCTCAGGGGAGTGTAGCAGGAGTTGGGAAACACACTCTCTCATCAAACCTTTGCATGTGATGGGGAGAATCTCTGGCTCTTGGCTGGTGCTGAAATCCTGTGGGATGGATGACCCCACCGCATCTCAACCCTTGTGAGCAGATGCTGGAAGAGCTCAGGGTAGCACATACACCATTACCTCTCACTCACCAGAGGGCAAGGCCAGGGTAAGGGGACAGCAGCCATCAAGAACTGGTCTCTCCCTCCACAAAGAGGGTTGAGGTGTATCACCACTGTCTACAGAGCCCAGTGCTGACAGGGAATTCTCAGCAGAAGGCTCTCTTGGCTCCTTCACAGGCAGTCAAACGGGATGTTTAAGGTCTATGGAAGAAATGGGACTTGTCTGACCCTAGGGGAGGGTCTAAAACCTCTTTCCATTTTTGGGGAAAACTCAGAGCATTGGAAGGAGCAGCCTGAAGAAAGTAAGCTGGTGTTTCCTCGGGGCTGTGTCACTCAGGCAGATGTCACACAGGCTGGCTCATGCCTCCCTACACCTACCGAGTCAGTCAGTGAAGGAAATGGTGCCATTTGGTACCACGGGGTCAAACCTTTAAGAGCCTAGGAAAAGAGAGCCTTGAAGGTCAAACCTTTACGAGCCTAGGAAACACTTAGCTTTCTTTCATCAGATTGTTGCCAAAGTGAAGAAGAGCAAGTCTGCCTGGGACCTGCTCAGTGGACTTGTCCCTTGACAAGAGTAGATGAGACAGGAGGGAACATTTTTTCTTGCACTTCCTTCTGCAAGCCCAACCAGAAGGTCTGAAATTTTCACTTCCACCCTTTCCCAGCCCTGGCAAACAAATCAGTCCTGGGCTGGACACTGATAACAGCAAACAGCCTCACACAGCCACCCACCCTGGCACAGCCTGGCTTTTTGCGGGTGCTCTGGAAAGGTGCAATGGGGTAACCCCGCTTTCTCTCCAGCGTCTCACCATGCCCAGCCCTAGGTCCTGCAACGCACTCTCGCTGCCACCCTGGCTCACCCCAGACAGGGCTGTATCTCAGAGCTTCATCTGTCAGCTGAGTAGAAAACCAACCTTACAGCATTCATCAGAGGGGTCAAATGGATAGCTGCGTGGTTACGGAGCTTTAAACCAAACAGGAGTTTGAGTGTGGGTATGAAACATATACAGTTATACTTTCCTTACATATTTCCTCCACTGCAGGCTCATTTCAAGGGAACTAAAATTGCCGGGCTTTTACTTTTTGTGAGCTAAATAAATTAAGGCCCTCAGATTATTGTCATCAATTCTTATTTCTAAGTATTTCTGAAACCTCTCACCTATGGATTCTTCCTTTCATCTTTCAATTTCAATCAGACTTCTAGCACGTTTGAGCAGTGCCTTGACGGTACAGTTATAAGAGACACACTAGGAGACAACTGTTTTGAGCAACACCAACTTACTCAAAGGCACAAAACAGTGTTGTTGAAGGCAGTAATGATTTGATGTTTGGGAGGATGCCTGTTCCTCTCAGCCTTCATCTCAAACACTGAAAACTCAGACAATGCCCTAATTCAGCGCTGGCAGCATCTGCTACTGTTGGTGCAGCTCAGGGGACCAAAAGTTCATGGGCTGCACAATCTACTGCTTTCTGGTCAAACACATTAAAAGAATAAAATTTACTTCAGCTAACAATTTTTATTGCTAACCAGTAAACATATCAAGACCTAGAAAAGCAAAGAGACATAAAAAGAAAAGAAGGAAACAAAGAAAAAGAAGACTTGCCATAAGCAAGAAGTTTTTACTGGAGCCATGAGTGCATTTTGAATTGTAACTAATTCTCAGGACTCGTGTTTTGGAATAGACTTTCTTTATGTGAGCATATGCCATTTCTCCAATACCTTTTCTTGATAACTTCAGATAAACATTGTCGTGGTTTAACCTGACAGCCAGCAACTAGGCACCAGGCAGCCGCTCGCTCACCCCTCCCCTTCCCCTCCAGTGGGATGGAGAGGAGAATGGACAAAAGCTAAAATGCATGGGTTGAGATGAAGACAGATGAATAAGAAAACACAGGAAATAATAATAATAATAATAATAATAATAATAATAATAATAATAATAATAATAATAATAGAATATGCAAAACGAGCAATACACTATACAATTTTTTCTCACCACCCAATGACCGATTCACAGCCAGTCCCCGAGCAGCCATCATGGGACTCGTGGATTTTGCAGAACTCCTGAAAAAATTTGGACTCGTGCAAAAAAGAGAGTTCAGTTCCCAGAAAAGACAATTCCTGTCCCCTGGCCAACCCCCATTTATAAACTGAGCATGATGTTTATGGTATGGAATATCTCCATTGCCCAGGTTGTGCTAGCCATCGTGCTGTGCTCCCTTCAAGCTCCTGCACACCTGCTCATTAGGTGAATGTGAAAGACTGGAAATGGTCCTTGATTTCATAGCAACAACTAAAAACATCGATGTTATCAACATTCTTCTTGTATGAAATGCAAAACACAGTAGCTACTGGGAGGAAAATTAACTCTACCCCAGCCGAAACCAGGACAACATGTAGAAACTGCTGGCACTCGCGGGCAAGTCATGAAGCCCAGTGGTGCTTACACAGTCTAAAATAATAGTCTGTTTGCTGGCATAGTGACATCATACTCACTTTTGTGAGGGTAGCTTCATTGGAACCTGCCACAAGTGCACTGGAGGAAGGCAGTGACTGTGACTTCTTCATTCTTTGAAAGCTATTGGAGAAAGGTTGGTAGGGCTAACTGATTGAAATTATCAATAATGCTTGGTTGTTGGGTAAATGATTAAATAGCACAAGTATGGAGGAAGAAATAACACAAAATGTAACTCGTGCACTTGAGTTGGTAGAAATACCTCAGGAAAATATACCGTACAGTTTGAGAAACAGCATTTAATGGAGGATGATTACCAGTGATATTCAAAGACATCTTCTCAGTTAATGGTATGTATTATAATCTAATCTTTTCTACCATTTGTAGCACTTTGTAATATTTTTGCCATTTTTTACTTGAGATTAAACCAAATGTAGATCTGACGTGTTCTGTACAGTAGAGCTTACAACAACCAAGACCTCAACAACCTCTTTTGCTTCTATTTTTTCTACAGAAATAATGAAATCCAGTGAAAGATAAAAACAATTTTGGTATTTCATAGAGCTACAGAAAATGTGTTATTCATGCTCTTGCTTGTTTCAAAGAACATCAGGCACAATTTAGAACAATTACTAGTCAACCTAAAATAATGTATAATTCTACACCTAACTTTGCTATGAACTGTAGGCTTGAAAGGCCGTGAAATTGCTGCAATCACCAACTCCCACAAGAGGCTCATTAAAAAAAAATTACAGTAGATGATCTGAACAGTATGGCCAAGAAAATCATGCTAACCAGCTGGTATGTTTATATGGCTGTAATGTTACATCTAATACAACAGGTGGGAAAATGTGCTATGCATCTGAAGTGTAGTATTCATGATGCAGACAGACCAGAGATACCTCTTAAAGGAAAAATACGATGTAGAGAAGTTACTCTTTTTCCATTAAGACACTTGACATGATCAGTCACTAAAATTCTGATCCGTGGTTATGCCACATTTGCTATTCAAGGCTTAGGTATGTAGTATTTAAAAGATTTCAAGGAATAGGTGAGTGCAGAAAGTATCTTCCCTTCCTCCTCCCGTCAGAATCCTGGCATAGAGTTAAATTAAAATTACCACATTTGAAACATTAATGAAGAAGGAAAGGGAGTAAACACTGTTGTGATATGTTAAACCTCAGACACTGCTGTGCGGTACCATCAGCTTCAAAGAGTTCATCACTCTGAAAGGAAACGATAGTTCGAAACTGAGTTCGGATGCTGACAGAAAGCCTCTGACAAACTAAAAGAATGTAATAAAAATGACAGATTGTGACAGCAGCGGAAGTAAAATCTAACTGGTCAAAAGAACAGCTATTTGTGTTTTAAATATAATGAGACAACTTAAGTCTCAAAGTAATAATAAAGAGGCTGATCCTTGTGTTATAAAGGACAGCTAAAAATAGGACTAATTAAACTAAACTAAAAATAGGGCAAAGAACAAGAAAGGTTCTATTAAATAAACAAGACAGGAACCAAGGAGATCTCCAAACAAACAACAGCAAGAAAACATTCTAGCTTCTTGAGGAGGTACAAGAAAAGGTGTAACAAAAGCTGAGGGGAACAATTTATCTGCAGTCTGCTTTGAAGAACGGTTTCGAAGACAACTGAAAACATTTCCAAAAGCACAACTGTCATAATATGCAGTAACGAGGTGGAACACCTCTAAGGACAAGCATGAACAGAACAGAAGAGAAAAAGCTGTGAGGACTATCAAAATTCAGTCCCTGAACATTTGCAAAAAAAAAGGAACATTGACGACTTCTGTGATCTGAACTGCAGGTTTGGTGCTTAATGCTGGCCAGGGAATTTTACCAGTGACTTTAGAAAGGGATTAAAACGTCGTGAAAAAACACTGAAAAAATACAGAAAATGAATTTCAAACACTAGTCACCAGTAGTGGGAACCTTTCTTGTAAGAACATAAGGTCCTCTGGTAAGTTGACTGAAATGAAAAATATTGCCAGGTTCTGTAAAGTCCCTGCTTTGTAAAGGATAAGAAGTCTTAGCCACATCACAGTCCAGATTTAAAGCACAAAATACTGTAGACGACGGGTAATGCTTTAATCTAAAATAAGGTAGATTTAGATTAGATGTGAGGAAGAAATTCTTTACTATGAGGGTTGTGAGGCATTGGCAGAGGTTGCCCAGGGAAGCTGTGGCTGCCCCCTCCCTGGCAGGGTTCAAGCCCAGGTTGGATGGGGCTTTGAGCACCCTGGGCTGGGGGAAGGTGTCCCTGCCCATGGCAGCAGGGTTGGAACGAGATGAGCTTTAAGGTCCCTTCCAACTCAAACCATTCAGTGATTCTGTGATCTCTAGAGGAAAGTATTACAGAGTTCAGTTTAGAAATTACTAAGATTTCGATCTGGAAGCGGATCCACTCTTGCCCACACATCACTGGTGAAAGACTGGAGTATTTCATGTATTCATAAGCTCTGGGATTGTAAGACTGGTACCTCTCATGAGCACAATGTGTATTTTAGGAAAAAAAACAACAAACACATTTTGCAGCACTGAAGCAATTTACAGTAGTTCTAGACCTAAGCAAGCTTGAAATCAGTCCCCTACGACTGATCTTGATTCCTCCAGCTAAGTCTGTTCTACTCTTTTATGGTGATGATGCAGTCTTCATTTCACAAGTGTGAAAACAGATTAGGAAAAAGGTGAGACATTTTAATAGATAATTAATGAGTAAACCTAGAAATGGCCCTTGACAGACAGAAACAAAAGTAAATGAAGAGAAAATGAGAAAGGTGCCAGGCGTCTCTACTAGTGACATTGATTTGGTAACCTGCTCACCCTGGGATGAAATAGGACACATTGTGAGGACAGAATTGCTGGCCTGAAGAACTCTCTGGTTTAATAATATTTGATGGCAACTGGGGACAAGAATGTGCCCCAGTCACTCCTGAAGTTATTAACAGATTCCCAGCAGGCAATAAGATTAAGAGCCTTTGTAAATGTAAAGCCCGTGCCACACAAATACAAGCAGAGGAAATGGAGCGCTGGAGGAAGAAATGCCTACACCTTATTTATACTTTAAAAAGTTCTCTGGGCATGGATTAGCCATTACAAGCATCCTGAGACACTGAGACTGTACTTGCTTTCAGGCTCATTCAAGTTGATTCTTCCCTTTTGAAAAATGAAAGGCTGCCTCTCATTTAAACTAGCATGGCAAAAAAAAAATCGATCTTCTATTGACCATACCTTGATTTGTGCAACCTTGTTATATCTGAAATAATATTACTTAGAGTACACTGAGAATCCCAGGTCATTGAGTGATTCGAGAGTACAGTCATAACAGTGATTTTAAAGTTATGCATGTGCCAGTGAAAGGAGCGTGACTGAGACCAGAAGATGACCAGAAAGGTGATGGGATGGCATAAGCATCGTTGAAGCAGTAGCAGGACCAGGAAATGGGAACAGAAGTTTAAGCTAGGTGTGTTATTGAAGATAAATAGGTTCCTTTCTCTTCAATATTCCGTGGAGAAATCTTCATTAGCTTAGTAAGAACCTGCCTGAAGTCATGTGGATTGAAGATCTCCTTTCTGCTTTGTATACTACACTGTCCTCAGTGGGTCGGGGAGTTGGGAGTATGGTTTCTTCTGCTTAGAAGGACCTTCTGTATAGAAGATCTCTGCAGATCTGTAAGTATAGACTTATGTTAAATAAGAGAAGATAGATAGATCTGATTTTATTTCTCTCTTAGAACATATAATCACTATGTTTAAATTCCTAAGCGCTTAATTGGTTACGACAAATGTTCCTCATTCAGCATCAAAGAGCCCTGAGAAAGTAATGTGTCTTCTGTAGCCTGAGAGTTTTGAGCTACAGGTATTTTATATGATTATAGAAATTTTAAATAGCATGAACTAATCAAATTTAAACAACAAAAGAAATTATTCGTACTCTGAACATAGGAAGATGTGTGGATATAAGCCAATAAAATGGAGACACTTAGCTAAATAAATAAGTGTCTGGTGAATGTTATCTAAATGTTTTTCCCCTTAGGAATGTTGCTAAGTTTGATTCAATTTATTAATATAGTTTACTAGATGGGATTTCAATTATGAAAAAATATTAATACTATGAAGCAAGAAAGTAGGATCTTTTTCTAGGTGATGCCTTGCTCATTTGCTACACATTAGGTTTACAAAAAAACGTTGCCGTTCCTGTGTATACAGGAAATGTAATTCAGCTTACTGGACTTTCTGCCAGCATTATGCATGTCACCCAGGGACTTGGCCAAATCAAATTTAACAGGATTATTTCCATTGCTTTTAAGTACTGAAACATATTCTTCAGTGCGTTTAAGACCTCATTCAGAGTACACTGAACACATTAAGCCTAATTAGTCAGCAGCATAAAATCAAGAAATGCAAATTTGTTGCAGGCTTGACACAGTAGTTTTCAACAATATTGCATCATGGTCCTTGATTTCAGTCTATTATAGAGGTCTTCTCTGTATGCTTTCCTCTTAGCTCTGCACGTTTCCTTCTGTTCCCTGTGGCTGAATACCTGTGCAATGTTTGGAAATTCCTGGATGAAAGATACTTCTTTACTGGGAGGGTGGTGAGGCCCTGGCAGAGGTTGCCCAGAGAAGCTGTGGCTGCCCCGCCCTTGGCAGTGTTCAAGGCCAGGCTGGACGGGGCTTTGAGCATCCTGGACTGGTGGAAGGTGTCCCTGCCCAAGGCAGGGAGTGGGAACTACATGATCTATAAGGTCCCTTCCAACCCAAACCATTCTGTGATTCTGTGATACTCAGCAAAGGCAGCGATCGTATCTCACATTGTCCGGCAAAATAGTCAGCAGCCCACAGGGGTTCAATTCCCTCTCTGCAGGCTCAAAACTGATGCAGTTGTCATTACAACCTTGCCAATTCTCTGAATTATCCAGTTCTCTCCTCCTCAAACACTGCTTAAAAACTTCAGCGTGTGAGTCACCCTGCCTTTCTAGCAAGTGTGCTGAGGCACGTTGAAGAGGTTTCATTGGAATTCTCTGCAGGCTGGAATAGATTATAATAAGATTACTGTCATCAGCAGAGGGAAAGCTGCAAAGGTAGATAAGAAATTCTGAAGGTTGCTGGAGGTATAAGGGATGCTAGGAAAATAGGATTCATTCAAAATAAACAAACCAATCAAATCCCCTTAGGAAACTGCTAGCAGTAAATTTGCAGAAACGGCCAAAGAACTGCGTGGTAGAAAAGCCAAAAGGCCAGTGGGAAAGAATTTACAGGTCCACATGAATTTACGAAGAAAGACTTTGAGGTTAATCACTTAAACGAAGCTTCTCTAACTCTCAGAGAAAGCTGTAGTAGTCTCAAAACGTACATAAAACCATGATTTAAGAAGAAAAAAAAAAAAACCAGCTCACGTAATATGCTGCTTAGAGCTGATGAAGTATCCTACAGCAGGACCCAAAACTTTTCCCAGGTGCAGTAGCAGAGCTACTGGGTAGTACAAACCATGAGACTGCAGAAGAAAGCTAAAAGGGAGGACCATTTCAAGCTCAGTTACATGCAGGTTTCTTGATAAACAGTGCCAACAAATACTGATTTTCACCCTAGGTCAACCCATAACATAGAATAGAATCATAGACTCATTTAAGTTTGTTGTGGTTTAGCCTGGCTGGAGGCTAGGTGCCCAACAAAGCTGCTCTATCACTGCCCTCCTCAACTGGTTAGGGGAGAGAAAAATTACAACGAAAGCCTTGTGGGTCGAGATAAGGGCAGGGAGAGATCACTCACCAATTACCGTCATGGGCAAAACAGATATGACTTGGGAAAATGAGTTCAATTTATCACCAATCAAATCAGAGTAGGGTAATGAGAAAGAAAACGCAGCTCTAAATGCACGCAGCTGCTGCTGATCTAGAACGGCCTGTTCCGAGATAGGAAAATCATGGCCCCAGAAGAAACTTCTGTTATAAGCTCAGTGGGTTATTAACACATTCATTCGTTACGTACAACATATTAGTTAACCAATAAACTATTTCTTGGAGTAACTGTCACAGTTTTTGGTAAATGAAAACTTTGATGTCAGGTTCCACCATTCTGTAGTCTTCAAAGCTGCATCCATACATAAATTAACATACATAAAAATAATCCATAGTCTAAAAGACTGCACATCAAAATGGTACTTCCATGTCCATTGTTAAAAGAATAGATTTTTTGAATTTATTTTGACAGATTGAAGCTTTATAAGGACATTTACTCCATAACCCAAGATTATTAAAGAAATAATTACTCAAAAATATGGTTTGTAACTAAGATTTCTGTACACTTTTGTACCTTGTTCAGACTACTGCGTGAGCTTTACCATCAGGTTTTCAGTGCTGTGATATGCAGCCTTCCAGTATTGCAGACAAGAAC
>Ga0065711_1029748_pt1 | contig 34953 bp, 16 predicted proteins | sample Hoacrofraction12_FD_59098 | JGI IMG/M metagenome (GOLD analysis project Ga0065711, IMG submission 59098) | Hoatzin crop microbial communities from Cojedes, Venezuela - Epithelial fraction 12 v2 (version 2) | ecosystem: Host-associated > Birds > Digestive system > Esophagus > Crop | place... | reverse complement strand
TACCGACCCCTGAGGCACACCACTCGTCACTGGTCTCCACCTGGACATCGAGCCATTGACTGCAACTCTTTGAGTGCGTCCATCAAGCCAGTTCCTTATCCCACGAGTAGTCCATCTGTCAAATCCATGTTCTTCCAATTTAGAGACAAGGACATCATGTGGGACAGTGTCGAATGCCTTGCACAACTCCAGGTAGACGATGTCAGTTGCCCGTCCTTTGTCCACCAACACTGTAACCCCATCATAGAAGGATACCAAGTTGGTCAGGCACGATTTGCCCTTGGTGAATCCATGTTGGCTGTCCCAAATCACCTCCTTGTTATCCATGTGCCTTAGCATGGTTTCGAGGAGGATCTGCTCCATCATCTTGCCGGGCACAGAGGTGAGGCTGACTGGCCTATAGTTCCCCGGGTCTTCCTTTTTTCCCCTTTTTAAAAATGGGGGTGATGTTGCCCCTTCTGCAGTCGGTGGGGACCTCCCCAGACCAAATTTATGGAACTGTACTTAGAGAAATCAGACTTACGCAAATGAATGATTATCCTATCATGTTCAGAGATGCAGCAGCAAGAGCTTCTTCCCCCCACCCTAGCCTCCCCCTCAAATCTGGTATCCAACTTCGGACTTTACAGTCTGGATGGGTGGACAACTGAACAGTAAAATATTGGTTGCATAGTTTGGCTCTGAGGGTAGTGACTGATTGGTTGTTCATATGCTCCCTAGACATTAACAAAAGGAGAGGGTTCTCTGAAAGAAATAAACCTTTCCAGATGTCATTCAGCTGAAGACAGAGCTTTGCTTCAAATGTGCTTTCTGTTCCAGCTGCTGTGGCTGGTATTGGGCAGTTTCTTGGAACCCACTCCAGTAAATGAGTTGTGCTCTTTCCATATTTATCAATGAGCTGGAGGAGGATGGAGTGTACTCTCATCAAATTGGCAGTTGAAGTCAAACTGGGGGAGATTAATTAATGTATGCTGGAGGGCAGAGCTACAATTCAGACAGACCTAGACAGGCTGGACGGATGAGCCAGTAGGAACCTTACGAAGCTCTGCAAAGACAAACTCAGGGTCCTACATCAGTGAAGGAATAACCCCTTGCAGTAGGTATAGGCTGGGTGTTGACTGGTTGGAAAGCTGCCTTGCTGGAAAAGGCCTGGAGGCCTTGGTAGACAGGGGGTTGAACCAGCAGTGTGCCCTTGCAACGAAGAGGGCTAACAGTGTCATGGACTGTACTAATAGAAGTTTAGCCAGTAGATCAAGGAAAGTGCTCATTCCCTTTTACTTAGTGCTCATAAGACTGCATCTAGAAAACTGCATCCGGTTTTGGGACCTCCAGTAAAAGAAGGGTGTTGATAAATTGGAGTGAGTCCAATGGAGGGCCACAGAGATGATCCAGGGGCTGAAACACTTGCTCTGTGAGGAAAGGCTGAAGGAGCTGGCCTAATGTAGCCTGGAGAAGAGATGGCTTTAGGGGAAACCTAATACAGCCTTTCGATACCGATGAAAAGATTAGCACGAAAATGGATCCAGGCCCGTAGAAGGAGGATGAGAGGCAATGGACGTAATTAAAAACAAGTGAAGTTCTAAGTGGGTATAAAGAACAACTTTTAACTCACTATAGAGTCAAGTATTAGAACAATCTGCCCGGAGAGGTTTTGCATCTCCATCCTTAGAGGTTTTCCAAGACCAGATTGTCTTGAAAGACCGGCAACCTGGTCTCATTTCACCAGTCATACTGCTTTGAACAGGTTGGACTAGATGACCTCCAATAGTCGTTTCCAACCTGAATTACTCTGTGATTCTAAGATGTTGCTTTTCTAAGTTAGGTATTTTCTAATTAAACCTGTTACAAAATGTCTCCTGTTGGATGTCTGACTTGCCTGAAAGAAGTGTAATTTCATGGATATGTATAAAATCATAAACTTATAGACCTGAAATAATAACGTGGTGGTGAATGGAGTTAAATCCAGCTGGCGGCTGGTCACAAGTGGTGTCCCCCAGGGCTCAGTTTTGGGTCTGGTCTTATTTAACATCTTTATCAATGGTCTGGATGAGGGGACTGAGTGCTCCCTCATTAAGTTTGCAGATGACACCAGGTTGGGCGGGAGTGTTGATCTTCTCAAGGGTAGGAAGGCTCTGCAGAGGAATCTGGACAGACTGGATCGATGGGCTGAGGCCAACTATACAAGTTTCAACAAGGCCAAATGCCAGGTCCTGTCCTTGGGTCACAACAACCCCATTCAATGCTACAGGCTTGGGGAGGAGTGGCTGGAAAGCTGCCTGGTGGAAAAGGAGCTTGCGGTGTTGGTTGACAGCGGGCTGAACGTGAGCCAGCAGTGTGCCCAGGTGGCCAAGAAGGCCAACAGCATCCTGGCTTGTATCAGGAATAGTGTGGCCATCAGGAGCAGGGAGGTGATCGTGCCCCTGTACTCGTCACTGGTGAGGCCGCACTTCGAGTATTGTGTTCAGTTTTGGGCCCCTCACTACAAGAAAGACATTCAGGTGCTGGAGCATGTCCAGAGAAGGGCAACGAGGGTGGTGAGGGTTCTAGAGAACCTTATGTCTTATGAGGAGTGGCTGAGGAAGCTGGGATTGTTTAGTCTGGAGCAGAGGAGGCTGAGGGGGGACCTTATTGCTCTCTGCAACTACCTGAAAGGAGGTTGTAGTGAGGTAGGTGTTGGTCTCTTCTCCCAACTAACTAGTGACGGGACGAGAAGGAATGGCCTCAAGTTGTGTCAGGGGAGGTTTAGATTAGATATTAGGGAAAATTTCTTTACTGAAAGAGTGGTCAGACATTGGAATAGGCTGCCCGGGGAGGTGGTTGAGTCACCATCCCTGGAGGCGTTCAGAAAACGTGTAGCTGTGGCACTTCGGGATATGGTTTAGTAGGCATGGTGTTGATGGGTTGATGGTTGGACTTGATGATCTTACAGGTCTTTTCCAACCTATGATTCTACGAGAATCAACAAGTGATTCTTTCAACGCTTGTAATTTGTAAGCAGGTGCAGAGATGGGGCGCAGCAGTAGAAACTAAAGGGAATTCATGTGAAAGGAGGAAATGGCAGCAAAGGGGAAGGGAAATGGAAGTGGTGAAGAGGCAGAAGGCAAGGCAAATATAAAAAGGCAAAGATGCTGAGTATAGTGAGGAAAACTTGCCTGCTCAAGGAAGATAGAAATTACCATGCCTTGCAGCTCTCCTCTTTTGCTGGCCCAAAGAAAGTGCCATGGGAGGTCTTTCTCTCAAACTTTCAACACACAAATCTTAGCATGAAACAAAACAGTTATTTCATTAAAAACAGACTGCTTTAAGAATCTGTGGGCGTGTTTTTTGACAGCCTTGAAATTTAACTAAATCTGTGGAAATTAAAATCATAACAACCCTGTCCCCCTCAAAAAAACCCCAAACAAATAAAAACCCAACCAACCAACCAATCCCACACCCACAAACCAAAATCCCTAGAGTTTTTGATGCTTAGTTATGTCCTTAGCTTTTCTGAAAACTGATTGTTCTGTAATAGCTCTCATCAAATCTAAAAATATTTTTCTCGTATTACCTGATGACTTCCCTCCCCCTCAACCAACCTGTTCTTTATTAAGTTGTTCTTACTGCAGAACAGCGCTTCAAATTCCTTCTTCCCTAATAAAGGCATCAAGCTGCGGAGAGGCACATTCACAACTGATGTTTCTTAGAACACATTTTATTCACTAAGCTGTTGTTAATGTGATCAAGTTGTTATTAATACCAGACAACTCTTTGCGCAATACAATCACTTCACTCGTATAGTTAGTTCACTCATATAGTTAGTTCACTCATGCAGTCACAAATTTTCTCATAGTTGCCCGAGAATAAACGTCAGACTTGCAGTCTGTTGTTGATGCTAGTATGTGCCAGTGACTTCATACAGATTGAGCAGACTCTTGGTGATCTATTTATCAGTTCATGTAGGTCTAATAAGCTTACTAGTCTGTAGAGTTTCTCAACCCATGAAAAACTTGCACACACTACCTTGTCACCAAATATGTTTCCTTTCTTTGGCCTGGTGTTTTCAGGTAACTGTTTCTCCATACAAGCCTAGATGCTTAAGGAAGCCATTCATACCAACTCACACAGAAAGGGCCTTGTAAAAATTAGTGCTCATAGCTTAGTGTTTTCAACCAATTTGGAAGACAAGGATTAATGGGTTCTTTCTACAACTGATTAAAAATGGTTTAGGAAACAATGCATTAATCTAAATGTGTAAGTGTAAGGCAGCGGCTTTCAGCCTGTGGTCCATGCATTCTCCTGGGTCACATATCTAACACGTCAGCATAAGTGGGCGTGAGGAAAAGCAATCTCTAACACTGCCTTCTTTAACCATTGGATATTCTAATGGGATTTGCAATTCCTTTGGAAAATTCTTGCAGGTCCATGACATGGTAGAGATTAATTTGCTTTCTGAAATAGCTTTATAATTGTCAAGCTTTAGCTATTCAACTTCTGCCTGCAGCTTTGCCAGATACAGCTTCACTGTTGCTTCTGAATTTGTGGGAAAAGCTCTTCCACCTGCATAGAATAAAATCTTTATACTTCCAAACTCTGCACTTTATGGATTATTTCATAGAATCACCTGTACGTTAAAACTAGTGTGCATAAATCTTTGCTAGGTGAGTTTGTGGGACCTTAGCCTTGAAAAAGTGGACATACAAAATCCATGGAAAAACTAAGCCTACAATGGAAAAGCCATGACTGCTAATTGAGATGGATCTAATGCCACATTTACTGATAAATTAGAAAAACTGTACTGGGGACACAGATGGAAAAGCCAGTTTCACAGTTTCACATGTCAGAGCATCTTTGATCATAGTGACTGAATCTTAGTGGGTTATCTGTGTTTATGAGGACTTGCTTTAAACTTGAGAATATAACAACGTTAGAAATGAGCAGACATTAATGTTTGTTAAATGCTAGCTCAAAGCTAAATTTATAGGTGTGTTTTGTACTTGCTACTGTGGAGTGCCACAACATATCTGGAAATACGAGGTGCAGCTCTAATTACAACATTTTCTACCCAGACAACAGCGGCCATGTGATTGATCTGGTAAATGATCAGCTGCCAGATGTCAAAATATCAGATGAAGACAAAAAGAAGAACCTTGAATTACTAGAAGAAGCAAAGAAAGTGAGCGAGAGGTTTCTAATGCGGAGAGGCAGAAAGTCCAGAAGCAGCCTTCCGGAGTCACCCACAGGTAGGTGCAGATTCTAAAAACAAAATTTATTCAAAGATCTCCAAAGGCATAAACAAGCATCTGTTGTAATGCATACATTGCTACTGTATACGTACGCTTTTTTAATTTGAAGGTCAGAATTACTCTGCCCTTCCTCACAATTCCATACAAAGCAGAAATGACCAATCTCTATATTCAGATGTAACAGTGGAAAATGGTGTAAAGTTTTTAAGTGTCTGAATGACACACTGCAAACACTGTAACAGGAAAGCGTGAAGTATTTCTACTGAAATCTAAAAAGTGGTCACAAATTTCTGTTTGTGAAGATTTTCTTCCTAAAGTTCTTGTTGTATATAATGGTAAGATTCATACTGCTGAAAAAGCATTCCCGCCAGAAATAATTACACAGAGTTTTATTCTGAACATAGTCATAAACTAAGCTAAATGGACCAGATTCTCCTTTTAAAAGAGCAGAATAACATGTTTGTTCTAGAATATAAACTGAAATTATTTTCCCCCTCATATGAAGTATTTGAAACCTAAGAGAAAATGCCATTTTATCGTGAAGAAGGACTTTCATTTAGCTTTGAAATGCCGTTTCAAAACAAAGTTCTATCTTAATATTGGCTTGGCACTTTCTGGAGGAAAAAGAACAACTATACTTTTTAAAATTAGATTTTCTTTTTTTTTTTCCTCTAAATTCCTTGTGAATCCCTCTCTTGTGTCTACTTCTCTGCAGTGCTTACAGTTTCAGAAAACTGAGGAGAATAAGGGTTCTGTGTATCAACAGAATTGTATTAGTTTGTGGCAGGTATACAAGATACAAGCTACTCTGAGTTCCTAACTGCAAAGTACAACCTGGCATTTAAAATAACTTGTCAGGTTCTGGCAAACACATGACTGATGACTATGAGATTCATATTTTAATCTTATCTGAATTTTAAAAATTCAGAAGCTACAAGCCTAGAAAGTAAAATTGCCTTTTTTTTTTTTTATTTTTTTGTCTGTGTTTTAATGAAGCAGTTTCCCCTACACTTAGTCCTAAAGTTTCACCAGTAGCATCTTGGAGCAACTCTCTCACTCTTCCAGTTCCATCAGGTACAATGATCTGTGCAGGCTCAAACTTCAACTTATTAAAGCTCACCAAAAATGTGGGGTTTAGTACTTCTTGAGGAGAAGTCAAAATCTGTAGATTCAAGCATCTCCTCCTGAATATGATAAAGCTTATGAATGCCCACAATATATATTTTTACATATATAATTTTTTGTGTTGTATTTTTATTCCAGTGGTGCTGCTAGGTTATTTGTTCTATTATTTTTATTATTGTCAGTAATGGATTTTTGAGAAGCTTTAATGATCTTTAACTTACTATATTGTAGATCTTCTTTTTTCCCTCGTAAATAGTATTTTCCATGCTTAAGTTTTGTCCGTAATAGATTACATGGAACTGTGCATGTATGTGTTTGCTAATGCTGCAGTAGTAAAAATTTTGAGCAAAACATCAGGATATGCCCTAATTATGCACGTGTCTTTCTAGGGTCTGATGCATGCACAGCCACTGGTGTCGAGTCAGTATCTCCAGGGCAGGTAAGAAAGAGCTTAATAGTCTGCACAGTTACCTGGTTATTACGGTGGTATATTACACTATGCTGTCCTGTTAGTCCCTGAGGAAAATGGGATGTTTTGAATAGCATTTTATATAACAAGATTGGATTATTGATATGTTTTTTCTGCAGAGTGAGGGACTAATAAGTGTTCACTCTGAAGACAAAAGTCCGTGAGGTAACAAGTGCTGAAAGATCATAGAGATCTGTTAAGTGTAGAAAATGGAAAAAGATCCAATATAATCCTCATCTATGGAAATAACTAATCCCTAAAATTACTTCATAAATAAATGTGACAAGCAGTGTAAAAAGTAAGAGATTTGAAGTTTCTCCTTTAGTATCTATACCTGACATTTGCAGCATAGATGTGAAAGATAATTTTGTAAGGCAATTTTTTTCTTCCTTTCTTGCTAGAATAACAGAACTGTGAAAGAGGATGACAGGCAAACTGCAGAGGTAAGTGTTTCACATTATGTTGAACAAAATATGCCTGTTGGCCTTAGCACATGTATGACTTATTTATGTGACTAAAAAGGCTAAAAGACTGTTTACTGAGTGAAAAGAAAAATGATACTGCAAATGTAGCAGAGGACAATGGGCTTACAGCTAGCTTTTGCATCCTGCCATGCACACTGCTCTAGCTCAATTAAAATCAGTAATTTTACAAGTGAAAATATCTGCTACAGTCACACTGGCGTAAGCTGGATATCCACTTCCAGATCCCTTTGTTCACTGGAAGAGGTTGCTGTCCATCGTGTTCTGCACCACTGATGGGATGTTACTGCACCACACAACTATTTGTGGGGAAGTTTATATAAATGCCTCCTAATTTGTTTTAGGTAATATCAGATGGCCCTTTGAAGAGATTTTTCCATGAGTGGATTAGGCAATACTTATAAAAATCAGTATGATAGTATTTGGAGCAGTAACTATAAAGGCGAGGAGTAACAACAGATCTAAGGCAGAGCCCACAGTTAGATTGTGCGTTGGTTGCCTTAAATTGCTGACACAGGTGCTCTTAGACAAAATATAGATTCTGTACCGAAGTAACCAATGTATAGGCAAACATTCTTTTGCCCATTCTTCTGCAAAGATTGCAGCCAAATGATAATCTACGGTACTGCACACAAAAGTAAGAAGAGAAACTACAATATGTGCTTTAGCTTAGTGTAAAAGCCCATTTTTTTTTCCCTTGGGAGGTGAGAGACTAATAGAAAACAATCAAAGGAAAGTAATAGTGCTACAAAATACAGGGTTAAAGGCATGCACTTAGACAAACCTTACATTAAGATGATGAGAAACTTGGCTGTATGAGGATTGGTATAATGGACTCTGGAATGGGAGAAGGGTATCTCAAAAGTTCAGAGATGAGATCCCAATTCAGTGATCTTTCAAGTGTCTTTAAAAAATTATTTCTCTCATCAAAAGCACATGTTTAAAAGCAGATGTCACTGAAAAGGAAATGGCTTTTTACAGTGAAAATCTGTCCTTGGGCAGAGGAAAAGAGAAATCTGCACTTGTTTCTCTATTTTATGTGTGTCCCTCTACTTTCAGAATACTGCAAAAGGATTAATTGATCGAAGGCAGAATGATCAGAGAAAGATTTCTCAGGGAAGGCTGGTTCCTCGTTCTGCTGGTTTTGAAAACTCCAAAGAGAAGCTCTCAGAACAAAAAGAAAACTTTGATCCATGTAAACATACGGATACTTTACCTAAATGCTCCCCTTCAGGTGGCGATGGTGGCAGAATGTCTCTTAACACTTGCATGAATGCTTGTGAAATTGAACTTGGAAAATTATTCCTCAAGAAAGCAAAAGAAAGTGATGTTCGTTTAAGAAGCCATCTACCAGGACCAGGAATAGGAAATATAGACTCAAAGCTAAAAAATCCTGTTCCAGAAATGAAGGACCATAAAGTTTCATGTAAACCAGAATTTAAATTGTGTGGACTGCGTCCTCCTCTACTACGGGCTGTATCATGGGATAGCTTGGAGCCTGGACAGAAAGATAAAACACCTTTAAAATTAGCATCTGAGGAAGATGAAAGCTTTGTTGGTGGTAATAAATCCAGCAATAAATTAAAAGCATTCAAAGACCTTCAAATCCAAGTTCAACCAGTTCGAATGCAGAAATTGACAAAGCTCAGAGAGGTAAGTTGTAGTCATCAGTTGTATCCTGTTTTAACATTATTTTCATATCTTACTAAATTTTCAACTTAGCATTGTCTTTATCATTGCAAGAAACATGAAATAATATCATCAGAAAGTTTCAGCAAAATCAATCCAGAATTGTATTGTGTTTTTCCTTTGCAATTTAGTAAATTGTAACCTGTAACTAAATTCCATGGAATTACTCTATTTCTTAGTTCTCTTCAAATACACATCAGCTGCACTGTGGTGTCTTCAGTATGCACATACGCATGTGCGTATGGTCTTGCACATGCAGGTTTTGGCCCCCAGAAAAAAAAAGGTAGTACTGGTGTCAAGAAAATACTAATTGCTTTCATTGTGACAGAAGGGTAGTCTAAAACACAATATATCTCATTTTTGCATCGTTTACATGAGCTATAAACAGGAAGCAGTTGATTAACAATCATATCATTTGTAAAATGTACTTGGGACAAAAATTATCTGTTTTCATTTCTAAAGAGAGTTTTAGATCTGAAGAATGTTACCTTCCTCAGGATGTAACAGCGTTCTCTTTAAAAAGGTCACTTATGCTCTTTTATTTCCTTTGCTTCCCTGTGCTATGCTTTTTCTGCTCCTTCAGAATTGTCCTCAGATCTACAGGCTCTCACAAAATATTGACTAATTGATTTCTGTATGAGTGGGTTGAGACCTGCATATAAACAGATCTTAAACTGAACTTTGGAGATGGTTACTATACTCTCTGTTTGAGGGCTTACAAGCCTCTGCATCTTGTTTACTATTTGTAAATTTTCTTTAGATTTAAAAATCACTTTTACTTTGTTCAGCTGAGCGGTGTTGAGTCCTGTGTTGGGTGGTATTCTCCCTTCTAAGGGCAGTAGTCCTGTCATTCAAGAATGCTAGCCTTTGCAATAACATTACATTTGCAAGATCTAAGGGGACAGGAAATTGTTTTGATATGATTTTTTTGCTCATTGAACATTCTTAGAAAATGTCTCAAAGTGTTCAGAGTTTTAAAAATGGCTGTCTGTGAGAGGAAGGGCAGGTGGAGGATGGCTAGACTTACAGTTTCTAATTCTAACGGTGCAAATGTATCAGCTTTGTGGAGGATCAACTTGAACTATGAAATCGATAAACTAATCCATTCTTAAATAATTGTTTAAATGAGTCAAAGTCAAAGTCAAAGTGGTAAAGTCTCATATATCTGATTTTCTGAATTTTCTCTCCTTTCTGGATTAGTGACTTATTACTATGGCTGTATCTAAAATTGCTTTTTTTTGTTACCATTTACAAAACCTCCCATTTACCAAAACTCATTTTTTCTGCTTGAGTAGGGGGTACATGTTGTAGATCTCTCTTTGCCTGACCAGGAATTTTTCTAAATAATAGATGTGTGAAATTTGAGTTAAGAATGTGGGTGTGAATGTACATGTATCCATGCTATGTAGCATCTGACTATAATATAGATATCTCCATTATGTTTATTAACTAAAGTGAATGTTATATTTAGTGTTCACATGGCAGGAATATTGAGATTTCTATTGAAGTTACTTAGAAATGTTACTGTTTTTCTTAACAGGAGCATATTTTGATGAGAAATCAAAACTTAGTCGGACTTAAACTTCCTGAACTTAGTGAAGCAGCTGAACAGGAAAAAGGTGCGGTATCATAAAAGCTGGAAGGAGTGTGTGTTTATAATTGACTAATATGGAGTTAAAAAAAAAAAAAAAGTCTTTCTTAATAGAAATAGTAGTAGTAATGAAGCAATCATGGAGGAGAGTAGTAAATAATGAATAAGAGAGACTAATAATCAAGGTACCTGAATTTCTTGATGATCTGAGCAAAGAAGATACTGTAGATATTATTACAACTAAATGAAAAGATACATACCTGGAACAGAGTCTGATTTGTATTCAATAGATGGAGGACTGTCTCGAGTTTCAGTGACTTTCTGAAAAAAGTTTTAGCAGTGATGGATTGAATGGATGTGACCTCTGCACAATATTGTGGCCATAAGGGTGAATTTGATCCTTGAAAGTATAAATAAGAGATGGAATCCTTTATTTTTTTTGTATTAGTGTATGTGTGGCAAATATTAGGGAATGGCATATTCACTTCTGGTCCACAGCTCTACGTCAATGTGGATAAGTAAGAGTAAAGTCAGAGAAGAGACATAAATGTGATTGAAGGATTGGAAAAATATGCCTTACAATAAGTTGGGGGGGTTTAGCTCAATTTTTATGATTTTTAATAAGGAAAAGGCTTAAAACTCTACATAAATGAGAAAACAGAAATCTAGCACCAAATGTGTTTTCCAATCTAACACAAGCAAATGAGGTTTGGTGTCTGTAGGCTGCATCTAAAAAGATTCAGAATAGAAAAAAGAGCAAAGATATAATCCTGAGGACAATTTAACAGCTGGAAGAACTAAATAGCAGTAGTGTTGAACGATCAGTTGAAAATATTTAAACCCAAACTATACATTTTTTTGGAATTAATTAAGTCAGAACTTGTTCAGAGTGTTTTTAAGGCCACATTAACTGTAATAGGGATGGTTAATATGAAAAGACCTGAAACTGATAGTCCAAGATTTGATCCAAAGACAATTTCCATTTTTCCTAACACTTTTCATTTTACTAATTCATAGATTTGCTTTGGGACTGTTTCATAATGCTTTAAAGTTTCTGTTACACAGGGAGATGGGTACTACATACTACATTTCATATTATCTCTGGAAACAGACTGATCTTCAGTCTGAATGAAGCAAGATTAAAAGAGACTTCTCGTCCACTTTCTGACTTTAGTGATTTTATCATTGGATTCTTAGATATGGTAATATTATTCCTGTCACTCTGCTAATATGTCATTTCCCAGAAATTATTTAGCAGGCTTTGTTTGAAAGTGTAAAATAGTTACCATTTTACCAGCCTGTTACATAATTTTGGCAGATTTGAAACTTTTGAGCAAAACATTATGAAAAGCTAAGCATTATTTTATTCAGCTTTTCAACCAAGATCTCATGAGCATCAAGAGCTTTTTAAAGTCTACTAACTTACCTAAATGATAATCAGAACATTAAGGGTCAACTCCTTGACCTTTGAGTCAACTCAGTGGGGTAAACAAGTGAGGGGTCAAATCCTTAGTTCATTTGTTAAGGAGACTTACTTCCTTACATTGTCATAAAAGCTACCTTGTGCTTTTTAACTAGAGTAGTAATTTTGCTTAAACAATAGGAAATAGACAGCTACTTCATTATGACTGTTATGAATCAAATATACTGGCTCCATCATGTTTTGCTATCAATGCCAAGTTATTGTGATCATCTTAGTAAACACAACTTAGCATATACAGAAGATTAGATAAGTGGGATATATTAGATCTGGAGACATTGTGATGTCAGACTGGCTTTTTATGAGGACACACATGGCTGCTCTTAAGTAAATAGTGGAATTTTTAAATATAAAGGAAATGCACAGATCTAAAATGTAGCTAGAAAGAGTCTCACCTTCTCTTCTGTCTTTCATGTTAATGCTCTCCACATCTACAAAATTTGAGCTTTTTCACACTATTTGTTTTGCACATCTAAGAATCTTTCTGTTATCCAAATGAACAGGTGAGGTGAGCTGTACAAAGATACATTCCCAAGTCTGAGATTCAGACTGAGGAACCTGACTTTCCTATGGAGAGGCCTTCATTAAATTCTGGCAAGATAGAATGAGATAAGGAAATTATTATATATGAAATAAAATTTAAAAAAAAAAATAAGTAACATGAATTTTAAAAACTATGTTTAAGCCATATGTTGGTCCTTATGAAAGTGACAGAAGTAGAGAATGCAATTATAACCTTTATGTCCTGTTTCAATGAACATACAGTGCAAACAAGTACATCTTGTAGATTCATCACCATAAATGGTGCACAAAATCTGTAGTACAGTATATTGTACTAGACTTCATCTTGTCAGGTGTCATTTAAAGATTTAGAAAATAACAGTAGTCTATTAAAAAAATCTAAGCTAAAATATTCCAGAAATGATGTAACTGTACTGGTAAAGACCAAATGAAAAACGTTAGGTTAGATGTTCTAGTAATGAATTTACGTTCAGTTTGAATTCTAGGAAAAATACAAAAACAATGATTATTTTTCAGTGCGTGTTAGACTGTCAGACCGCATATTACTTCAGTCTTTCTACATAAAGGATGACAATTGTACTGGTTACTTTTGTGGCCACTACTTGAATGGAAGACATGGGATCTTTACTTTAGCAGTAGAGATGAGTGATGTATCACTGTGACCATAAAGGAAGTAACATTCTGCACGAAGGGATGAACCTTTTCTTGTTGTTCACTTTTGCACCTAGTAGAGCTGGGGTGAAATCCTCATTGACTTTAAAAAGGACACAGTTAGGCTAAAAGGTCCTATTTGGCTCTGAGATGCTGACTATTGATAGTTAAAGCACGACTTTCTAATAACATAAAAGTTTTTTATCTGAAAATGTCTTTAGGCCCTTCACCTCTCCCCTCCCCCACTGAAGAGAAAGAGACAAAGAATAGCTCTGATGTCATGCCCAGCATTCCTGATGTATTGCTGCGAAAACTACGAGTGCACAAATCGCTTCCAGGAAGGTAAAAGCTCATTAGAAGTAGAAAGACATCATCCGGGAGAAGGCACACTAATGGTTTCCAGTGAACTCGCTTTGTGGAGTTCCATTCATAGGGGATCCATATAAGTAGGCAAACTGCTGCATCTTAAAATGTGCAACACAGATTGTCTGAAAAATTTTGGGGAGTCCATCAACTTCCAGTAACTGGCCAACTTTTAAAATTAGTTTGTAAGTTCTACATAAAAAGTCTGAAACCTAACGTGCATGCTGCAAGTACATTTTTATACAGATTTTTCTATCAGTCTGTCCATGCCTGGTTTTCAGGTGTGATGCAGATATAAATTCATGTTGAAAATGTTAGTATTTCTTTCCCCTAGAAAAATAAGCAGGCCAGATAATGTTTTCCAATGGTAAAATTTGGGCACGTAAGTATTCTGCAGTTTTTCTGCAGGTGACAATTTTTCAGGGAAACTGAGTTTATTTTGCAAACGTAGTTGAAGGACTAAGTGGTGAATTCCCTGATGTTGGGCTGTGCAGGTAGGCACTTACCAACAGATTGCCTAACACCTGCCTTGCTCAGGAGTTTCTCCTTTCCTTCTTATGCAGCCTGAAACAGTATGTCTGCATGTTATAGATGTGTAGGGTAGCATCATACAAGAGATCATTTGAAACTAGAGCTATTGTTGCATAATACAGTGTAACTATAGCAAGGGAATCCTCTGGTCCATGCTCTTCTGAGGTGGAGTCATAATAGACTATACCTGCCAGTTGTTTGTCCAGAACTTTAGAAATACAAATTTTCGTTCTGATTTGAGTTTACTGCTATCCACACTTAACATTTTCTTGACAGAATTTAAGTGGAATTTTCCTTTTTGGAGGGAGATTTATGTTTAAAATGATACAGAAGTCCATAACTTCAGAAAATATTTTGCTCTGGCCAAAGAAGTGTAAGGAAGAAAGCTCAAATCAAGCATTTATCACCACATGCCTTGCATACCTTGCACCACTGATAACTTTAGAGACTGAGCATCTTTGGTTTTGTATTGCATTAGAATAAAGCTAAGCTTCTTCCATATTCCTGCATAAGCCTTTTATTTGAGAGAAATAAAACCATAACAAAAAAATGCTTATTAGACATTAAAACAATTCCAAACATGTTTGGTCAAAACTGTTCCTAAATTCACCTGTGTGTTTTTATACTATAAATACCAGAGGCCTTCAATCATTTAAAGCAGTCAATAAGTGTCCTGTGCAGATGAAATAAATATTTAACATCTGTTGTGAAGAAACTGCTATATACAACATTTTATATAAAAGTTTATATAAATGAATGCACAAGGTAAAGAAGTTCTAAGAGACCACTGCTTGACTGTAATAAAATGCTGAAAAGAAAAGCAATTCCATGGCTAAGTACTAGATAGGTAAATGCTGAACTCGCTTTGAGGATCTGATAATATACAAATCTTCTGTTTTTCAGGTAATATTCTTTAGTCTGTTGGCTTAATCTATTGAATAAATACACACATAACTTTTCATTCTCACTCTAAATTTCCCAGAACCTTCCCAGCCAAAGGAAAGACATGAATTTTATCATTCTGTTTTGTGGTATATAACACACACAGATGCTTGAACTTCCTTCTAGAAGGACTGCTCCTTCTAGTATTCTTCCTCCTTAAGTAACAATAAGTAATATGAATACTAATACTTCAGGCAAAGAACGATTTTCCAACACAGGAGACACACTGGCCTCCCTGCTTCTAGTCTCTACTCTAAGTATCAATATTATTCTACCCAACAAGAAAAATCTGGTGCTCATTGATGCCAGATGCATTGATTTCTATATTTGGGATTAATGGTGCAATGAATATTACAATAATATTTGAATTTTCTGAAAGTATCATGTCTGCACAGTGCATGATAGGTATGTCAACCACAAGTCCTATCACTGGCACCCACTAGAATTTGTCATTTCTTTCAGATGTTTCTCGTCTCTACTCACTTGTGTAAAACTGAGCTCTCTGATGTTTTGGAACAATTATAGGGAATAAGAACGTGTAAATTTAGACATATGGGATGACTGCCTTTAAATGAGACCTTGCAATATAGTGATGTCTGTCTTATTTCTTTTATATTGTTCTAGAAAACTGTTTTGGTAACTTTTTGTGGTTTATGTATAGTCAGTGATCCTTCTTGTGGTGGAAAACTCAAACATACATTTTGTCAGCGTCAGAATCATTGTTAGCTAGCTTCTAACAATGTTAGCAGCCAAAATGGGGTAGTTCAGTATACAGTGAGCTGGGTTTTGAATTCTGCCCATCTGTGATTATCTGCAGTCATCGTCTTGAGATTTTGACTGTTAACAGAAGGAAAACGGGTAAAGATAATGATCTGAAGTATAGTGTATTAAGTCACCCACAACTCTAAAAGGGTAACTTCTGCCTTGCTCTTGTACTCGCAATTTATCACAATGTAGTGCAGATAGCAGTATTTGCAGTTGTCAGAAACTTTGGTATGTTTTTGCCAATATTCAGGTGATACCATGCTGTCACTATTAAAAAAATCCATGGGGTTTAGCCTTAACAAGTACAACTGAATTAATTAAATACTGGTTTCACCAAAAGAAACCATAAAATATTTAAGGGAGATGTCTTTTGTTGTTCTTTTTGATTAAATATTATAATAGCTTTGCTTTTAGAGGCAAATGTGAATTTTTTGCTTTTATTTCTAGCTCCCCTCCACTCACTGAGAAAGAAGTTGAGGTAAGTATGTTCTTAAACTCATTATTTTAGACATATGCCTCAATTTTAAGTGGTTACTGTAAGTCTAATGGTAGTTATTAGAATCAGGTAATGGGATTTTTTTTTCCAAAAAATATTTCTCAGAAAAAAAACATATTGAGCTCAATCAAAATAACAGTTTTATGAAATATGGGCAATTGTCCCAGGGAATATAAATTGTAAAAAGACTTCGAGTAGGAATAAGCAAAACACTTGTTTGTGCATTCTTCTTAATAAAAGACACATTCATTTTGGAAATTTTTATAATTTACTTAAAATAGTAAAAAAAATTGAGATTAAATGAGGCCAGAAACTAAAGGAGTTGAACTGCATTTTTGTATTGGCCAATAGGAGCTTTGGGGAAGTTTTTTATGATATCTTGCAGTTAGTTTACATAATTTTTACTTTTTCAGTTCAAGACATTGCTGGATTCAGTGGTAGGTGTTTATCCCTTAGGTAAAACAATGCTAATGGTGAGCTCATCCCTGGACTTCCTCTACACAGACTATCTGTTTGAAAACCTTGGGGACCCCTGGAAGAAGTCCAGCTAGAAAACAGATCCATTGTGATTCTGATACTTTTGATAGGCTACTTTCTTCATTCTGTCTCTGTCCTACTCATCTCCGATAAAAACATTCAGGAAAAGAGGCAGCAACACATTCATTCATATTTTAGAGGAAGTAGAGAGAAGTGATTTTTGAAACGGTCTAATCTGAAAAATTTTCAATTTTCTGTTTCAGTACTTATTTAAGCACCAAAGTATGTTAAACATATCTTAGTTTTTACAGGAAATTATGTTACTGTGACATGTATTTTAAAATGCCTTTTTAAATCCAAACAGAATGTATTTGTACAACTTTCCTTGGCCTTTAGAAATGATAGTTATACCTTGGAATCTAGAATTAACCAAGCAGAGAGAGAGAGAAATCTTACTGAAGAGAACGCTGAGAAGGAACTGGAAAACTTTAAAGCAGCCATTACGGTAAGAAAACAACAATAATTTGTTTTCTGAACTGTAGTGTACATGAAAGTGCACACACATTTTAAATATGTGTGGCTATGCTTTCCTTATATATTGAAATTCAGTACCAAAACTTCATTTTTGGTGACACAAGCTCCTTCCTGTAAGCTGCCTACCACTATATATGACAGAGAGCATTTTCTGCCAGAGTGGCCACCATTGTTGGGAATGCATGGAGGATGTTGCCCTGCTTCTAACAGATTTCAGGAATAAATACTGTTCGATTCTTGGAATAAACCTGTGACAAAGCGAAGAGCATTCAGAGCTGCAATATGAGCACTGATCCATGCTCTCCTGGGCAAGACTAGCAATAAATTTGAGGTCTCCAGTTAGGTGAGATACTGAAATGTTCCAAGTCCTGAGATTTGCCGCTTGAAAGACCTCTTAACTGCAGACAATAGAAAGCAATATGGCAAAGGAAACAGCGAGGATTACTTAGGGAATACATGCAATCCCAGGATCAGGTTATGGGTCTGTAAAGGTTTTCATTACAGCTGTCCCTGACATTCTTTGATCAACAGTAGTTTTTAGTCCTTCTTGCCAGCTTTTTCTGGATTTTCTAAGTGAAATGACAAATACATCTCTGTGTCAACATATGTGCTGCATGTGTTTTTGTGCAAAAAAAAAAGAAGGGATGCTTAGATGCCATGCTGCTAAAGGAAATACCCATAAACCCAATTTGCATGTTACAAGGAGGTGCTGCCATAGTTTTCAGAAATAGGAGAACATACGATTCTCCCATTTAATTTATCAAGAACATCAGGTAAGAAAGGATACAATTAAAAAAAAATTGTGATATTTACATCTTGTCATCTGGAATGTCAAATCGGCATTTCCAGATTAATTGTTCCTGGAGAAAAAAATGTTTTGAGTGTTTTGCTGCTCTTCCCTCTGTTCTCTGTTTAAAGAGCGAGCAGAAACAACCTATTAAATCTCAGGGGTTTATTTATTATAATATTTTATATATATACACATTTTAGTGTACAAGGGCTCTTAAAACTGTGAACAATTAGTCTGTTAGATTTGACATGTATTTCTGCTAAGAATCCCTAGTTAGGCACCAAGGACCATGTTGCCAGCATGGGACGGATGTGATTAGCTTTTTCCTCCTTTGTGCAGTTCACACACTACAGTCTGGCTTTTACAATCTTTTTAATGTAATTTATAACATAGTGGAAACTGCCATTTTCATATGAAAGCTTTTGTTCTGTACAATGGAATAAGCTAACAATTAAATGAAATGACAACTTCTATGTGATCTGTATCTTATTAGACCTAGACTTGTTCCAGTCTCTGTGGGAGGTTATCTTCATTCCTGTAGGACAAGCATGTTATGTGGCTCAATGACAGTTTTACAAGTCTTTGTGATTTTTTTATCAATCTTGTGATAATTGATGTTTAATTCAAAAACCAACTTCAAGAGAAAGCTGATTTACGTGAATTTAAGATTTGTTTGAGAAAATAAGTTACAGTTGCCAAGAAAAACTTGAAAATCTGAAATTCTGTGCATGTTTTTCTCAGATTTCCTTATGCCTTCTTGGGTCTTGCAGTCAAATTTTGGCTGCAATTTTATATCACTAGCTTCAGTGATAAATAAGAATTTTTTGTTGCTGCATTTGTTGTCATTGTGCCAAATTCATCAGTATCTTGGCTGAGTTTCTACACCAAAGGTTTGCACTACAAATGCAATTTCTCAAATAACACTACCCAAAAAGTTACTGCACATCACTCCCTTCTTTTGAAGAGGGGGAGAAGAAGAGGAGGAGGAAACATTATTCTTTTCACACAGATCATTTCAATGCATTGACTTACTCTTGCAGTAATACAAGTGAGGGGCTGCAGAGAACTAGGGCACAATACAACTGGTCAGAGGGATAATTGTGTAAACAGCAACACAGTGATTACTTAAGACACCTCAGTGCCAAAACTGATGCATCCCGAAAATGCTCTTTATAGGAATCATCCAGTATCACAAAGTCTGCCTGTAAGCCTGAACTAAACTATACTGGGCTTTCTCATATCCAACTTTTCTGTAAACAGAAAACGCGTTCACTGAAGAAGTGTTCACTAAGGCTTTGGCTAAAAAGACAATTAAATTCCCTCTTTCTTTTGGTAATTTATCCCAAGGAAGTTATATGCTTCAGTGCTTTTCAGTATTAGTCTGAGCTATCAGAGTTATTAATCCAGTGTATAAATGTGTGTATTGATTGACAAAAAAACAGTTAAGAAATTGCAGTTGCTGTTTGATTTACAGGCCATATTTGTTTTGATTACTTCTTTACATTTGGAATTCTTGAGACTATCATGTCTTATTTTCCAAATAAGTGAATTATCATGGAACTGAAAGAACGTAAGTGGCCTTCTTAATACCTTATGCCCAGCGAATTAAAATGTTCTTTGTGTTTTGGCAATCATTTGTTAGTACTAGTTCAAATAAGCTTGGCATTTGTAAAGTTCATAGGTAGCTAGGCATGATTTATCACTTATTTCAAAAGGAAAAGTATTGCAAACATGCTTAGCCCTTTTTAAGTCCTCGAAAGGTGTGCCTGCACTATGCTCTGAAACAAAGCGGCAGAAATCTCTAGGTTATCTCTGGTGGTAGTGATGGCACTCCTCCGGGGCTAATTTGTCCATGTGTAGTTCTGCCTAGAGACGTCTGCCCCACTTCTGTGGCTCAGGCTACTTCGTCTAAACTAAAAGTGGCAAGACATGACAGTAGAGCTTATGTATTTTCACTTCAGTCTTCAGCTCACTTATGGCATCACTATGAACACAGAGAAGCTTACCAGAAGCTGTTGGAGGATATTGCTGTTCTGCGGCGTTTAGCTGCTAGACTATCTAGTCGTGCTGAGATGGTTGGAGCTGTTCGGCAGGTAAGAACATCCTGGTGTCTAACATGTATCCTGGCTGCACATGTTCACTCTTTTTCAACCATAGCTGGAGGTTATATTAGCCCTTTGAATTTTATTTGCCATTTTGACAGATTAAAGACATGTATTGTAGTGTCAGATAAGACACCATTTCAGTGCGGACATCAGATTCAAACAGAGGAAGATTACCCATGAAGCTATTCAACATCTGTACAATAAGAGCATATATATTATTCAGAACTATATCTGCATGACAAAAAAATTATTTAAAATCACTGCAGGATGAATAAGAAAGCTTTTCTGCGTCAAAAGGCTCATCTAGTTCAGTCACCTGCCTTTGGCAATAGCTTAGACAGACAACTATAAAGAGTATAGGAACCAAGCAAGTATAAATGAGAATATAGCAATACCCTCCCAGATTCAAGACTGTTCTGTCTACCCACTAAAGTAACTAGACTGATGCCAGTGACTAAGACCTTCGAGAGTTTGAAAACAAATGTATGTATACCACATAACTAATAACATAGTCACACAGGCAGACTGTATAAATATATGACAAAATAAATTATGATATTCTGTGGATATATATGAATGCATGTGCATTTGTGTTCTAATTAGCTTAGGAAGTTTCAGTCATGGATGTACCAGTATTTCTTTAAAAACTATTCCAGATTTAGCCCTCAAAGGGAGCGTAAACATAGAGGCAAATGATTTGTTTGAGAAGTATAGAGGTTACCTGAGTATTCCCTTCTTTTCTTCCTTAGGAGAAGCGTATGTCAAAGGCAACAGAAGTAATGATGCAGTATGTGGAAAATCTGAAAAGAACGTATGAAAAGGATCATGCTGAACTAATGGAGTTCAAGAAACTTGCCAGTCAGAATTCTAGCAGAAGCTATGGTGCATCTGGTAAAAAAAAAAAAAATTTAAGGGTTTGTCTTGCCTTTATACAAAGAGGTGTTGGTGCCATTAATGCTGAAAAGTGAAGTATCATGAAACCTGTTCATGAAGTTCTGATCTACCAAAGGAGATTTCAAAAAATTACAGATATAACAGCTAAAATACTTCATATAACCCATAATTAATGCTATAGTACAGTAATTTAAAATCACTATCATTCACAGAATTTTGATCAGATTCAACGACATTTTCATTGTCCTCTTGCACGTATGTGTAGCTTGCACAGTTCTGGCGCAACTACCTCTTAGATGACAGATGATGGCAAAATTTCATTAATAAAAAATTACTTTTTCTTTTTGCAACCTTTTCTTTCCTAGTTTGCTGGAAACTGAAATACTCATATTTTCTTTTGCAAAAACTTGTATATGGAGGCAAATAGTGGGCTTTTGTCTGATCTCTGTAAAGATTGTAATGGTTCAATTTTTTGCAATTATTTCAGATTTCTTCTGCAGGTGTAATTAAGACCAGAACTGTATGACAGATAAGTCACTACAGACTTTGTCTAAATATACTACATCTGAGTTTGAAATACAAGCAAGGGCTCTATAAATATTATTTATAGATACTCATATAATCTAAGACTGTTCTTTATCTACTGTTTTTATGCAGAAGATGGAGTACCTCGTTCATCTAGATCCATGTCTCTTACTGTTGGAAAGGTATTCTACAATATACAGAAAATCAAGTGAACATTTTATGTAGTGAAATTTCTTTGTCTACATACATTCAATTTTATAATCTGTGTTCAAAACATAGTGATGATAAATTCTCAATATTGTTCATGTAAACTAGTGCAAATGCTTTGTAATTTTGGATATGTGATTAAGCAAGACTGTGTGATGATGATAATGCTTGCTGTGAGGCTATAAATAATAAAGGGACCTATTTATTTAGGACTAATTGTATTTGAGGCCACATACCTGTACTCCAGAGAATTGCTTATGCCCTGTGCTTTATTGTAGTTCCTCAGTGAGGAAGCTGAACATGGGATCAAAACTTACTGCATGGTCAGGGATTCCATGATCATATCATTTTCATTATCTTAAGAATTATATCATGTTCAAAGTACCTTAGATGTAAACAGTTATTTTTAAGTGGGGCTTATTTTACAGTTAGCATCAGAATATCTTGTTTGGTTTGAGAAAGCATTCAGAGAGGTGTTCTCAGATTGTTTTGGCTTTACCAGTTAATAACTTTGACATGGCCAGTGTTCCATTTCTACAAAAATTCCAAGTTTTGGAGGTAGTTTAGTACAAAACTTCCTAAAACAACCAGTGATTTGAGAGAGCCAAGTCCGAATGTGGCCATTATGAAATTTGGTGATCAGAGGCATTATATTCAGTCTATTATTTCTTTTCATATTTTTATGTGCTTGGGTTGTAGTTATTTGGATTTAGTTTATTCCTGCCACCTCCAAGTGCTGAATAGAAAGAATTAGAGCACAGAGCATGCTGAGGACAAGACTGGATTTCAGAATGAGAACCATATAAGTTGAAGCAGAGGTCCCCAAAACAGATGAAATTTAACAAGGACAAGTACGAGTCCAGATAATTAAGAGGGGCAAAAAAAAACCCCAAAACATTTGCATAGACTGCCTAACATGGCTGCTGACTCTCAAGTATAGCTTTTTAGGAGCACATTAGATAAACCTCTGTCATTAATTGGATTTGTCTAGCACTAGGATCAGGGAGTAGGTGACTCCTTCTATATATGCAGCAAATCTGTTTAAAACCTTTCTCATAAAGTTATCTAGAGCAGAATCTTAGAGGTATTTGGATATGTGCTAAGATGAAGCTTTAGATACTATATGGCCTTGGAATTTTTTAATCAGTGGGAAGAGTAGATTTCACAAGGTGTATATCATAGGATGAAGTATTTGGCTATTTACCTAATGACAGCAATATGATCTATACTTGGGCTACAATATGTTATGTAAAGTTAGCATGTATTTATTGTGTAAAAAATTTCCATGGTCTTTGGGAAATGTAAGCAATGTCTCATGATGCTGGATGGACAGCTAACAACTCAAGGGTGGGGGAGAAGGTTCTGTTCTTTTGTGGAGGGAAAGGATGTTATTGTTTCTGTAAGTTATAATTTGTAGGTTTGGAAATAATTAATTTTTCTTAGTGGGTACAGTATATCATAATGGGTACATACCAAGAGAAGAGTTTGGAGTGTAACTTCATTATTTTCTGGTCATTGTGACACTGGCAGTTTTCCCAGTATCATTATAAATCTGGTTTAACCAAAGATAATAGCCTCTAATAAGAACTGACAATGACAGCCTGCAACATATCTGGTGTGTGGCTTACATTATTGGGCTTTCAGTGTGGAGGGAAAAGAGTAGCATCCCTGTACAACACCTCATTTTAGACTAAGCACTTGCCATACCAGACATTAAGAGGAAGTTCTGGGGAAAACCACAGCCCTAACAGCCATTTATCTTAATTTTGCTCACAACTCCCGTTTCCCCCAAGGGACATTAACCTACATCTTTGCCACACCTATTAACTTGTAGAATTGTTCTTCAGTCTACCTTGTTTTATGATAGAAAATAAAATGTTATTTGTCACAGAATATGCCTCGGAGGAGAGTCAGTGTTGCTGTTGTTCCTAAATTTAACTCCTTAAACATTCCTGGTCAGTCACCAACAGCTTCACCTATACCTTCAATGCCATCCCTGGTAAGTAAAACCCACAGTTCAAAGATACTACTTTTTGTCTAAAACACTCTGCATACAGCCAAGCCATAGTTACTAAAAAAATGTAAGCTCTTTCATTGTTTTGACTCCAGCCTGTTGAAGAGGATGGACAAAGGTAATTCCTCTTTTGTAAGGGACATATGCCTCCAAAATCTGCCTCCATAGATGATGACTTTGGACGCAGAGCTGAATAGGGCTAGCTGGTCATTCAGAGGCATTAGACATTAGCTGAGGCAATTTGCCTTTTAATCTGTAGTAACATACAGGAAAGGGGTAGTGAAAATAGTTGTCCACTGTAAGAGAGAAGTTTTAACTAGAACCCATAGAAGCTGATTGGACTGTGCTTCCCTTCATTGCCTAAGAGTCCACTAAACTAAAGCTTATAACTGCCATACAGAAATGTATGTGGTACAAATTTAGAAGATCTGGGATTAGTGAACCTATCAGCCTTTGACTTTTTCTTTATAAAATTTTAATAAATTAAATGAGAATCTTATCTGAACTTAATAAATGTATGTAAATGCTTTGGAGGAAAACTCCAAACAGAGATGAGCTAAGATGGCACATAACCTGAAAATTATGCAGTTTTCTGTTAAAAATGTAGGACTATTTAAATGGTGTTGCTGAGAAGCTAAATCTGTTTTACTTTTTAAAAAACAATGTTTGTGCAATTTAGTTATTGTGCACTCAGAGTCAATTGCTTCAGGAACCAAGTGTGTTTCTTTACCATGGTTTATTATAATTTATTTTTGTTTAGAATTTTCCATTGAGAATTTAGCTAATAAATTAATGTTCCTAGGATAATATGGAGAGAAGTAATAATTTTACTGTTCACTGATCAATGTATGAAGAAGAAAGACTTCTTGGAAAACATAAGTGGAGTAGAAGGGAATGTTGCAGAAAATTCTCGTTAGTGTGCAAGCCCATTGTCTACTGTGGTTAGTAGGACTAATTTAGAAGCTCCATATTAAAGATACCTTGCTCATGGGTGTGGAAAGAAAACCTAAGCAGCACATTGACTTTGTCGTTTTATTGAAAACTCGTTTGAAATTAATTCATGGATGTAACATTTATTGGTGTTTGTCACTTACAGTCTGAATCACCTAGTAATGGAAGGAGCAATCTAACATCTACTCCTGTTCTACCAGCACTTCTAGAAAAGTGAGTTTTCTCTAGGTCTTCTCATTACCTATTAAATCCTAGTATGAAATGAAAATTACATAATTTCTGTATTTTCTAACAGAAGTTATACCAAGGCATAGGTATTGAAATCAGTGACACAATATTGGCTTAGGTTGATTCACGATCTGCTAACTATTTTACTGTCACCATCATATTGTTCTTTTCATGTTCAAAGAGTTTACAAGCAGTATTTCAGAACTAAATTGAGCCCACTATGATCATTAGAAGTCATAAAGTAAAAAAATGCAGCAGAAGATTATCCATTTAAACATTTGAGTAGGCCTGCCTTCAGATCCTGACAAAATGAAGAGTATTACATACAATGCAATGCATGTGAATTTTAAAAATATATTTCCATGAGCAACCCTGGGTATGAATATTCCTTAACCTGACTGTCCCATTAATAGAAGTTTGTGTTTTGCCTTTGTGTTTTCAACATGTGGCCAGCTGGTAAGAATCATATTTTGCAATACTATGATATCCAGCATCATGTAGGTTTTTAAATTTATAGGAATAAAGTATATGAAATTCAAAAGTATAATTTATCGTAATAGTAGATGATCAAAATTTTACAGAATGTAAAACAAAGATTAAATTGAGTGGTAATTCTTTTTTTTAGTATAAATTTAATTGAACATTCAGCTAAATTAAAGCATTAGGCTTGAAATCTTAGTTATAACAGCCAGAGAAGTTTGCATTTTAAAATGAAAAAATAGAGATACAGAAGAGGATATTTTTTTCAGCCTGTAGCAAGCAAATACCTCAATATCTATATTTTTCTGATGTCCATAAATTGCAAAAATATTTTTCCTTAAAACATTTGCCCTTTTGACTCTGTATTACTTTCCATTAGCATACATGTCCTGGCTGAATTAAAGTGTGCTGTTGCTGTCCATTTTCCATAATAGTTCCATGAGTCATTCCATGGGTTTAAGTAATAATCCGTTCAGAGTAAAATAATAGCTAGATGGACAAGGAAGACAAAGAATTGTTCTGCTGGAAAGTATGTATATCTACATATTTCTGCAAAAAACTCTTAAGTTCTTCCAGTTGACATTCATGTACACACATAATTTTATACAAGTTCTTGAAACGTAAAGTCTCTGCAATAATAGAATACAAAGATGGGCAATATGAAGACATGTGAAACTGGGATGAGAACAGATGGCATGTTCAAGCTGTTCTACAAGGTCTTTGTAAACAGTTACCATTATGGATACAGGTACTGTTGCATTTGCAAACCTGTGTGTATATACTTTATTCATATGTACAATCAGCCCAGAAAGCAAAAATAAAAAATTGTCAGGCACTTTTCCAAATACCTACCTCTTTCAGGAAATGATGCACATTCTAAGGAAGTTGCTTGCTGATGTTTCAGAAGCAAATCTTACTAAAACATCACATTGATGATGTTGTTGTTGCTACTACTACTTTGGTTGTTTAGACTGTTTGCAGTATCACAATAAAATATCTTCAATATTAATTTAAATCAAAGTTTGTTAGGATGCTTTAAACATGCAAATTAAAAGCTTTAAAATATGTAGATCTCACATCAGTACAGAATATTCATTTTCAGGTATTTTAGATTAGTGCTGAGGCAGGACAAAATTTATCTTATGTCTTTGCTTTATCTCTGTGCTTTACCAAGAATGAAAAGATGCAACAACTGGGAAAACAAAAACAGTGCACTATGGCACTAGTTGTTACAATTCAGCAGAACTCTGCAAGATTTAGACCATCTTTTGAAACTGTACAGAAATTCTACGGTAAATTCTTACCAGTATGTCTTACTGGATCTTGAGAAAACAAATCATGTTATCAAGTAACAGAAGTAGAACTTGAAATTTGAGTTTCAGCATAAGTATATATGCTATAGTAGTGTAAAATCACATAGTTCAGCAAAGTTTTATATATTTAAACACTTCAAGCTTATATTAATGATGTTTAAAGTCCAAGTGAAAATAATGACTACTGTTAATATGACTTCGTGAGAGAAAGTCCATTGCCCACAGATGGTGTCTATCGGGATGAATTAATCTGCCACTTATTTTAGTGCCAGAAAAATAAGCCCTACAAAAAATGATCAGATTCTAGGAGTTGAAATGGGATCCACTGTTGAGTTTATTAAACCTTGACTTTGATAGATTTGCTACATCATGTCTGAATCACTTAAACTATTTGTACCAGAGTAAAATAAATAAGGACACGTGAGCACTGCAGAAAGAGAGCAATATGTAATGGCTTATCTTTAGGCTAAATGTCCAAAGCTTTTACTTTGAAGTTTTAGTGACAAAAGCTATATATGTGTTTGCATTTTTGTAACCTATGCATCAGTGCAGTGTATGAAGTCAGCAGAAAGGAGCAGCTGAAAGGCAAATAAGAGAAAGGTTTTGTTAAATTAATATTTGATATTATTTCTATTATTTTCCTCTGGCATAGCAGGCTACAATTTCAAAGATGATTGTTAGAAAGTTGAGGGAAATATTTTAAAGAATAGCAAATAAATGCCACGGATAAGCTTGGAAACAAATGCTCGTTTATTTTTTCAAGAAGACCCCACAAAATGCAAGCTTTAATACCTTAGAAAAATATTAATTACTGTTCTTAAATTACAATATTTTGAAACTAAAGTTTTGCTTAGTGTTTAATTTTTTTGATTTGAAAGACATTTCTCCAATGTACATTAAAGAAGAAAAATCGTGAGTCACAAAATTGTGTGTGATTGTTCTTGGTCAGTAATATACTTCAAATACATTTCAGTGGTGTTATTTTCTGTTTGTCTGTTTCTTTTGTCTTGGCAGTGGTAAGACTAATGGAGAGCCTGACTGTGAAACCCCTACTTCCGTGCTGACACAAAGTGGGCTGGAAGAAATCAATCCTGAAACTAAAGCCAAGATAGAGGAGGAAGCATATAACAAAGGGTGGGAATACTTTACGTGAACTACGTCTGTAAATACGTGCTACCAGATGAGGACATATGTTTTTATAATGTAACTTTAAATGCAAAATGAGTGACATAATTGATATGAGCTCCTAGATGATCATAACTGAAGCAATGTGGGAAACAATGTGAGTGAGCTTCACTTACTGTATTTGCATCATAGCTGTTCACTTTCATCCTTTATTAATGTTAGCCAAACTGTGGAAGAGCAGTAATATTAGAGATTCTGATTTGGGTGGGTGTTATTATGTCAGTAGTGTTCAGCTTCATGACAGGATACTCCAAAACAAGTTTCTACAATGTTTTTTCTGAAAAGTGTACATAGAAATAAGTAAAGAATTGGTATCAACTTGTGCAGTAAACTCATGTTGTTTGTGTCACAAAGTGCTTCACACAACATGTATTGGGGCAATTAACAGCTTTGGTATCAATTTCTGAGTGTCAAGCAAAAAACTTTGTACTGTGTGAAGAGAGGCAAAAATTTTGATCCTGCACAATGCAACAAGCCATCTATCTTTTGCATTGATTTGTACTTACGCTCCAGGAAAAAAAAAAATCTAGAGGATGTGTTCAAAATGACTGAAAAATAATAGAGAAATACTTACCAACTTCTTTACAACAGACAAAAGTTGTGCTCTGCTGAGGACTATAACCTCTTTTTCAAGATGATGAATTTGATAACAGAGCTTATATAATCCTCTCTTAAGGAAGGGTGGCTGGCTGTGTGCCATACTCGTGGTCTTTATTGCTGCAACACTGCTACTTGAGTTTTATTGCATGTAACAAAGCATAAAGCTAATTTTTCATTACATAGGAACAGGCTTATACAATGTGCCAAACTAAGAAAAATGGTTTTTGTGTTATAGCTATCAGGAAGGCTTGAAGAAAACCAAAGAACTTCAGGAACTGAAGGAAGAAGATGAAGAGACACCAAAAGAAAGTCATGATGAACATGAAGAAAGTGAAAATGAAGATGAGGTAAAAAACCTGAAAAGCAGGTGAGACAATGGTGTAATATGTCCAGGCAAGAGGAGCGACTTTTATCGGTTTGTGGTACCCAACTAAGTGGATTATAATATTATCTTGACATGTTTTCTTCCAGTCTAGGGACACATATTTGAAATAACAATATTTTCACAGACAGGCATATTCCAAGATAACATAGTTGCAAAATGCAAAACTTTCTATTTTGATATTTCAACCAAAACTGTATGTTGACATCAAGATGCTTCATCTTGATGGAGTTTGGTTTTGATTTGAGGTAAAAAATACTTTGCAGAAGTTCTTTAGATGCCAGAAATAGATCTCTCAGTAGGCATGCATTGTCTCATGAAAGTTGTAATTTAGGAATCTGATGCCCGTGTTTGTGCCATATGTCATTCCCAAAGGGTCTTCACAGGTGAGTCTTTCAGTACATCCACAAGATGAATGCAGATTAAGACAAGCTCCTCAGCTATGTTGGACTAGCTCTGACTTGGACCAGCAGGTCCCTGCTCCTTCTGGAAGCTGAGTAGATGCAGCAGAACAGCACTATGCTGGAGTTCCCGCCTATCAGCAGAGTGACATGTTTATTGCATTCATCTGTACCTAATGCTTTTCATCTATACTGGGGGCTTTTGAATCTTCTGCATATTGTCTCACCTGAAGCATTTGATGCCTAACTGGAAAACTTTTCTGAAATTTTCAACTTTTCTTCAAGTTAATTATTGAGTTTCCTTGATGATTCTACCACCCCATTCGATATACCTACCACTTCCTGCATTTTAAAAGTAAAGAGACTTTTGCATTAGAGAGGAATTGAATGCTGGCCAAAGTAAGTAATACATCCAATACCAAGCTAAAGCAGGAATCCTTACCTGATCCAGAAGAATTCATTCCCATTCCATAACCATTATGGTTGTAAACATCTATTAATTTGAGATTTCAGCCATGTTCAGAAGGACAGCCATCTCACTAGTCATGAAGCTCTTAAGAAGAAATGTTTACAACATGCTCTAATGTTTAGTTTAGTTGAGCAAGCTATGAACAGTGCAGCATTTTAAATCATATCAGGCTCTGAGATTTGTCAGTTCACAGGTGGGAGAAATAGAAGTCAAGTTTACGGTCTTCAGCTGTCTTGCAAATATCACCCATATCTGAGTGTACAGCTCTTCTTAAAAGAACTTAACAGTCTGATTCTTCTTTTACAAGGTGTTTGTATTTGCAAGAAAGATGGTGCATCATACATCTGTGACACTTCTCAAATTGAAACACTTAAGATAATAAATTTGCATATGATTAATATGTAACAGTTTTCTTTTAACTTTGCAGCAGACTTGAAGTCATCATTAATTATTTACATATACTGTACCCCAAACTGTGTAAACACTGGAATGTGGTATGGCTTGTAGTGGCTGCGATAATAATTTTTGCTGTGATGTTGGGAATTTACCATTCATACAACTCCTGTGATGAAAAATCAGAGGGACCTGAAGGGAAGCCCAGCCGTTCTGCTGCCCATCAATATTCCTGGTGGAACTCAGGATTTCAACATGAGCAACGCACTGAATAATAAAGGAACAACCACGTGTTTATAGTACCTGAGCAAGTATGCGTATTAGAACACAATTGTTAAAGGTAGTGCTTAGTCATCTTTATGGTTGTTAAATGTGATCTGTTAGACAAGTGAGTTACTCCACACCATCAGGTTTGGAGATACATTTTGAATATACCTTGCCAAAATTACAATCTGATAAATAATCCTGTCTGAAATGAGTGATACAAATAAAGTAATATTGAGTCATGGTAAGGAATGTGGCAGTAACCAGCAACCAGCAAGACATTTAAAAGAACAATTTGCACAGGACATTGACATCTCTGTTATGATTTTGAAGAAAATCATAAAACCTGCATTTGCAGTTAGCGCTTTACTTTGCATTTCCTGAATTTATTGGTGATTGTTGAAGTACTAATGGCATTTAAGTCCTTTGGGTTTTAAGAGTCTAATTCATTTCCTTATTCATGATTATTGGGTAGAAATAGAAGCTCTTCTATTGAAGGTTAGAATTATATTATCAGACCAAATGCCTTGCTGATAAAGTAATTTTATAAGAGGAATTATCTATATGATTATTTAAATGGAATACAAAGTACATGCATAAATCTGTTTTATGATAGACTTTAAGAATGGGACCACCACTTTAAGTAGGATACACACCAAAATCTAAAATGAGGTCTAGGTGGCAGAGTTGATATCGTCAAATAAATCTGGGAGCTTCTGATATATCAATGGGACATGCTTTGCAACAAATTTGCTTATGCCACTCAGAGTCAATACTGGTTACAGCAGAAAGTAGTTGCTGTCTGGAAGATCAGATGTGTTGCCCAAGCTCAAAATACAGCAGTCTTGGAGGTGGGAAGCAATCCTCAATTCTCCTTTTTTAAAAAAAAAAAATAGGTCTTCAAACCTCTGTATACAGGTGATCACATTAAGTGGATTCTGCCCTATTGCTGATACTGAAAATAGATATCCTTTGAGATCCGCGCTAGGAACACAGTTCTGCCTACAGCCAAAACCCTACCAGTGCCTAGATGAATCAGTACATGAAAGCAGTGAGGACTTTTTATTAAAGAGGTCACTGCATGTTTTTAGTAGTTCATTTTCAGAATCTGATGCCAAGTATGTAACTTCTGATATGCTTTCAAAGCTAAGTTATCAGATTGCGATAGATTAATCTTTTGGCTAGATCTTTTAACAGTTCTGCCTATTTGGGAATTGTGAGTTCTTACACAAGAATGAGAAAGCCTGAAATTTTTAGACAAGCAGTTTCAAAATGGTGAAGCCATTATCTGTAAAAAAAAAAAAGAAACACACCAGCCTAGGGCTGAGACCAAAATGCATGCCACTTAAGGTATACCATATGTACCTGCTGAACATCAATTCTGATTGAAGATGAACTATGTTTGTCTTTCCACGGCTATATGCTTGAATCTAACCACAATATCAAAATCGGTGTGACACTTGATTGCACTCGTGTCTTGCATTCTTCTGGTATTTTCTGACTGATTTACAGGCCTGTTTACCAATTGAAGGATAAGTATGTTACGAAGTACTGTAATTTCAGTTCAGATGCGGTTAGTATTGTTTTGTTTTCTTTTGGTGTAAACACTGAACCTCAAGCTAACTATCAAAGAAAACAGGTTTCTAACTTAGTCAGAAATTTAATTCACATATCTGGCACTAGTAATAAATATCCTGCTGGTGAATTTTGTTTGTTACATATTTAGCCACATGTCTTAAGAGACATTTAAATGGAGAAAGAACAGAAAAATTAAAAAAATTGAAATGCAGACCACTACCACTTTTTTTTGGAGGGGGGAAGTCTATAAACAGTTGGGAGGTTTGTTTATTATTTTAAAGTATATATTGTTGAGGAACAGTGTGCTTAAGGAAGTTCAAAAAGGATAATGGGAAAGTGTCATTTGGTCTGAAATTGTAATTGGTAAAAAGACAGAAGAAGGTTTCTTGCAAATTACTTGGTATCTGTTTGGTTCAGTTAGCATATCTGACTATGAAGAACTACTGTGACATTTCACATACTTCCGGTATTTGAAGAAACTTGTCACTTGCTCTTTGAATACTTCTTTATTAAAATCAACTTCTTTAAGTTAATATTCTTTACAATAGCATTGATAACTTAATAAGACAATAAAAATTGAAGGTAAATTGTCCTGAATATTCAGAATCGTGTATGTCAAAAATTATGGCACTTATTTGATTATATGATTGTGGAAATCTTGAGCACTGGGAAAAATCATTAACAATGCCTATCATCGAATGAATTTGTTGTTATTTGCACTGATGTGGGTCCAACACCTTATTTTAAGTACATGTAGAAAGTTACTGATATCAATAGGACTCTTGAAATGATTGATGTTAAGCACGTGCTAAGTTTTTTTTGGTCAGTGGGTGAACAAGGTCTCCATCCTCTCTTGAAATTCAGCACACTGGCTTTTTGTGGACTTAGTGCACAAGGGCAGATTTCCATAAGTAGTTGTACTGATCTGAACTGAACTACTTGCATGTATAAGGCAAGTATATTTAGGCACAAAGTTATTAATTGTTGTGGGGATTGGACTGAAAGAGGCAAGAGATTTTAATGGGGATGAAAAGATGAAGATAAAGTTTATTTAAAGAAAAAGTTGTTCTTTTTATAACTACTTTGAGCAAACTGTCCACTAAAAATAATGAACCACAATGACTAACAGCACATTAAATGTTTTTGCTTATATTTTTCAGTTAGTTAATGAAGACACCTTTCTTTAACAAGAAACTAGATTGAGTTCAAAAAATATTCTAAATGTAATTTATGTGTGGGATATTAGTTTGCTTTATCTGGAAAAGAAGCCCAACCTCTTCTGTGTTTAAAGATCACATCAGATAACAAGAAATAGGTCTATTATTTATGCTGTTAGCACTGAAATAGTTTTCTTGAGGTGCAATATTTATTTTTCTGCTTTAACAAGACACGTTTATTGTTTTTCCCGCACAGCACAGATGTTTCTAGTAAAAGGAATTTTAAAAGGGCACTATTTTTGTGTATCATATTTAAATTTGTAATACTGTAAGATTTTGCACAAGTGTGCTGGTATTGTACTGTATAGTATCACATACTTGAGTTTTGAAATAAAAGTATGGTTTCAAAGTCATCAGTATTGCTACCTTAGAGTTTTTTTTTTGCCTGCGCTATCTGCATATTAATAGCTATGTCTTATGAAATGCATACTGCCTTGTCTATACTGCATAATGTAGTGCCATGTTACACATACCAAAGGTCTTGTTCTTAGTCTTTCAGTTCTTCAGGAATATGATGTAGAAGAACCAAGCAAACTACTGTTTCAAAAGATAAAGTATTTGTAAGCAGGGTCATCCCTGTCATACCATAGAAACAAGATGAGGGAGGAAACTGAAATATCCTGGAGAGAGTTTAACTCCTGCTTCAGAGGGAGGCTGCCTGTCACTGGGGAGGTTGAACACGGAAAGCCACAAGGGAGATCTGTGACCAAAGCAGACTGAGTGAAAGGTTAGGATTCTTTATTTGCTTTGTGTTCTTGTAGGCTTGGGAGGTTTGGGAAGCCTGGCCTTTGTGGAGACGTGAACTGCCAGACCAGTGGGAAGGAGACAATGTTGAATTTCCACAAAGAACAGAAATGTCACCTCTGAATCTCTGATGGTCTGTGTCAGGGAGAAAAACTTTGGGACAGCGAAAGCCTTCAAAGGAATGACTGTTACCAGGGGAAGACCCTGATCTTTTTATTTTCTACGTGTACTTTTTTTGCAACTTGTTTCCTCTCCTGTTGTCACGCTTCAAGGTTGCTTTAGAAATATAGAGAACATCTAAGTCTGTTGTTCCATATCAAAAGTTTTCTGTGTAGCAATCCTCATCAGCATTTTAAAATGTGCTGGCATGAGATGCCGGGAATTTTCCTTATAGGTTACTGTAAGTATTTAGGTCAAATACTAATTAAACATTCAGTATAAGGCTGGTTTTTTTTTCATCACACAAGTAAAGGTGAAGACCCATAAATAGGTGAAAGACCTTTTATACTGTTACAGTCTATAATTAGCTCTTTCTGAGCCAGGTGTGTGTCCTGGCTGCCAAGAAGGCCAATGGCATTCTGGGGTGCATTAGGAGGAGTGTGGCCAGTAGGTCGAGGGAGGTTCTCCTTCCCCTCTACACTGCCCTGGTGAGGCCCCATCTGGAGTATTGCGTCCAGTTCTGTGCTCCCCAGTTCAAGAAAGATGAAGAGCTACTGGAGAGAGTCCAGCGGAGGGCTACAAGGATGGTGAGGGGACTGGACCATCTCTCCTACGAGGAGAGGCTGAGGGAGCTGGGCTTGTTCAGCCTGAAGAAGAGAAGGCTGCGAGGGGACCTTATAAATGCTTATAAATATCTGAAGGGTGGGGGTCA
>Ga0065711_1004522_pt1 | contig 34957 bp, 31 predicted proteins | sample Hoacrofraction12_FD_59098 | JGI IMG/M metagenome (GOLD analysis project Ga0065711, IMG submission 59098) | Hoatzin crop microbial communities from Cojedes, Venezuela - Epithelial fraction 12 v2 (version 2) | ecosystem: Host-associated > Birds > Digestive system > Esophagus > Crop | place... | reverse complement strand
TATTGAGTTTCAGTAAGTTCAGAGACAATAGTTAAAGGTATTGACGCAGAACTGGTATTTCCGAATTTCTCTAAGCAATACGGTGTCTTTGCAGGGTCGAATTTCAGTCGTTTTGTAAAGAAATCCGTCATAAACTTATTTGCCTGATGATATATTATCAAGTCTAAGTCTTTTATTTCCAAGCCTGCTTCCGAAGCGATGTTTTTAATGCTTCTTGGCTCTACTTTTACACCGAAATTGAATGTCTCCATTCCGTCCATAAAAAACTGCTCCCCACTCCTCTGACTTCCGTTGTCATCTGATTTCACCACGAAGCCCTCTTCTGAGCTTGGGGTACGATAGCCGCCGAATGGCACTTTCATCACGTCAGAGCCGCTGCCATCGGAATGTAAAGTGAAAATAGACTTGCCGAAATCATCACCTTTTCCTATTAAAGTGGCTGTGCCAGCATCGCCGAAAAGGGGCGTTGACTCCTTGTCATGCTTGGACACTATTTTTGACATCGTCTCTCCGTCCAACAAAAGCACATTGTTTATACCCTCTTGCGATGCAAAAGCGTATGCAATGCTCAAGCCGTAAACATATCCGGAGCATGCGAGATTTACATCAAAAGAAAGAGTGGTTGTTTTTAATCCAAGTTTATGCTGTAAAAGAGGGGCTGTCGCCGGCATGTGATAATCGGGAGTCTGACTGACAAAAATCAGAGCGTCGATTTCTTCTTTATTTATGCCACATTCATTTATCAGCTGTTCCGCGGCTCTTTGACATAAGTCTGAGGAGCAGACATCAGCATCGGCTATTCTTCTTTCTTTAATACCGATGTTTTCTATCACTTTCTTCAAATCGGCCTCAGGGATAAGATAAGCCAAATCCTCATTCTTCTCTATCGTCTTTGGAACACAGGCTGATATGGCCTTAATTCCTACGTTGTTATATTTAATCGTTGCCATCTTCTTTTAAATTAGAGTAAAACCTCCGTCTATCACCAGACCTGCACCTGTTGTGAATGTACTTGCATCTGACAGTAAATAAATCACTCCGTATGCAATCTCTTCCGGTCGGCCATATCTTTTTAATGGATATTTAGCCATATCTAAAGCCAGCTGTTCCTCTGTGATAGAGTCATTGTGTATAAGCGGTGTCTCTGTCTGGCCGGGCATCACATAATTCACTCTTATATTTTTGGGTGCCAGTTCCACAGCCATACCTCTCGCTATAGCAGCCAATGCTGCCTTGGTCGCGCCGTAAGATGAGTTTGCGATATGTGAATTTATAGGACCGTCAATTGAAGATATGAATACTATAGAACCGCCCTTGTTCATCTTCTTTTTCTTCAGTATAAGCCTCGAAAGCTCCACAGGAGAAAAGAAATTAACGTCGAATACTTTATTCAGCTTCTCACGGGTCAGAGACTGGAATAGCCATGTTGTGCTTATGCCGGCACAATTTACCAAACCGTCTAATTGAGGCAGTCCAGCCACTAAGCTCTCTACTTGTTCCTGGTCTGTAAGCTCCACTTTCAACACCTGATGAGAGGCAATGTATTCTGTACACAGAGATTTTTTCACCTCCTCAAGTCTTTGTTCGTTTCTGCCCAACGCTATTACATTTGCGCCCAAATTGGAACACTCTATGGCAGTTGCCTTGCCTATACCCGATGAGGCTCCCGTAACAAGGATTGTTTTACCCTCTAAAGAAAACGGATTCTTCTTCATTTTTTATAATCTATTATTTCAGAACAATACATATCATTTATCTCAAAATAGACAGTAGCCCACGATAACCCTACACCATAACCGCAAGCTATCAGAGAGTGATGTCCGGTGCTCAATTCTTTGTTCAGTCTGGCACACGCATTCTGAACGATTGTTGCGCCACTGGTATTTCCATATTCTTCAATAGAACTTGGAACCTGTTCATCTGTGAGTTTAAGTTTTTTCTTTATGGTATCATTAATAAGCTTGTTGGCCTGATGCAGAATGACATAGTCTATATCTGAAGTGGTCAGTCCCTTTTTCTCAAGCACTTTCTTTATACTTTTTGGAACTTTGGAAATGGCAAAAGAAAACACATCCATTCCGTCAAGCTTTGAATGAATAGCAGCTCTTTTATTACCATCTTTGTCCTCTGTCATTTTCAAAGATTCCTCGGAGAAAGGATGACGATACCCGCCATCAGGCATAATGATAGCATTCGCTCCACTTCCATCGCTGGCAGTATGGAAAACCAATTCCGAACATCCCTCTTCATATTCAAGAAGTGTGGCAGTGCCAGCATCCCCGAATAAAGGCCAAGCGCTTCTGTCCTCTCTTGAATGCATTTTAGACGTGGTTTCTCCAACAAGAAGCAAACCATACTTCATTTGAGAGACGCTCATAAGAGTTGAAATCATGCTTAGACCATAAACCCAACCGCTGCAACCAAGCGAAATATCTATCGTATGACATTCCTTACTTAGCCCAAGACGGTCTTGAAGCAGGCATGAAGTTGCGGGGAGACGATAATCCGGTGTCTGAGTTACAAAAATCAGACATCCTATATCCTCCTTGTTTATACCTATGTCAAGTATGAGTTTTTCAGCAGCTTGACAGCATAAATCACTTGAGCAGCAATCATCGTCGGCAATTCTTTTTTCCCTTACGCCAACAGATTTTATAATCTTTTGACCCTCTTCATCTTGAAAGAGAGGGTTCTCTGCATTTACTTCAATAGTTGAAGGAACGCAACAAGCCATTCCTCCAACTTTTACATTTTGCACAGAAAATAATGCCATATTTATCCCTGCTTACTTTTAACGACCTCAAATAAGTCTTGAATAGTGTTTGAATTGCGGATGTCGTCGCCTTTCAATTCCACTTCGTACTCCTCATCCGCCATTGCAATTACGCTCAGTGCGATGAGTGACGACCATTCGTCAAGATCCTTGAAAACGGTCTCTGGTTTCAACTCTGATGCCTCTGTGTCATCAAACTGCTCTGCAAAATTCTCAATAAATTCTTTAATTTCCATAATCTTTTTATTTTATTTGTTAATATATTTTTTACTTATCACGTATGGATAACCATTCCCATCTCTACTCTTCCTATAATCGATATACTTTTTAGATTCACAGAATCCTACTATTACCCCTTCTATCTCTTTTTCAACAAGCAAACCATTATTCAACAAATCGTGGTATGCATTAATATCAGCAATTTGCAACATGCCCCATTTGGGTTTCCTTTCAAGTACCGTCGTTTCTGTTTCGAAATTTTTGTCTTTAATTATAAATTTGCGTTTACGATACCAATTCTCGACACTTACAGGCCACTTCATAGCCTCTTCTGCCACATGACCTATGGTTAAATAATGATCAAGCTTTATACCAAGCCCCACCACTACAGCATTATGTTGATAGCAATAATACCAAGAAGAATTTTTTCCGTGAGGTCGCCTCTCTTCTAATTCTCCTTCTAAATTATGCTCCATCATCTCCGCCGCGAGCGGTCCTAAGGCTGTCAACGGATTAAGTGGGAAACGACTTGTCACGCTCTCTGGCCTTTTCATCAGAGAATAAGGCAAGAGTCCAGAGGTAACAGCTGTCTTCTGCACGTTATATTTACAAACGAGGTCATCAAGATTTTCGTTCTTAAGAATGTCTGCTATCTTTGGCTCTCCTTTGAACCGCCTGATTACAGGCATAGCGAGCGTACCCGTTTTTCCTACTAATTCTAATAATTTATCCACTATCTGGTCTGGTGAAAGCCCTGTATCACTTAGCGCATCGTATGATGAATGAACAATAAGAAGCGACCCCTCTCCTATCCCGAGGCTTTTAAGATATTCTATAATCTTGTCAAAATCTATTTTTTTACTGGGTGCTTTGGGCTTTACATTTCTTGGCGGTCGCAGCTTTTTAAGAAGTCCGTAGTTACTCCAATATAATTTTCTTAATATCACCTCTACTTTTGGCGATATAAGAGCTATTTTCTCATACAATTCACTTGCACTCATATTAAATGTCAAATATTAATTATTTTTGTACCTAATTGTCCATTATTAACTGCCACAGGATAAAAGGCTAATTTATTATTGCCCCCCACTCCTTCTGGAAACATAAAAGTTCCAAACTGGAAGCTGAAAGGCAGCCAGTCTTTTTTTGCCTTATATACTGTTTTAAACCCATTATCTGGTGTCCCTAAATATACGTAAGCATATTCATCTTTTATCCCTGCGCCCCGTTTTTTGCCAAACAAAAATTTCATCAGGCTTTGGTTTCTGCCGTCGGCTTCTACCGTTGACGCAAATACAAGCCTGCCGTCAGAAGTCTGAGCACCATATATGCACGAGCCGTTAATTGGTTGAAGTTTTTTCAATTCAACATTCTCGCCATCGAGTTTTAGCTTCATTATATAGTCATCTTGAAATGGCGCGTCAGTGGCATATATCAGTCCATCGGGAACTGGGAATGCTACACATCCGCGGTAATCCTGATTACCTCTCAAGAACGGAGTAACCTCTTTAAAATTGTTTGTGGCTTTCCAAATTGCCGATTCTTTGTCAAAATCACCGGTTAAAATCCAAAAACAATTATGATACTTATCCGGTACGACATTATGAATATGTGTAATTTCACCTTTGTCAAAAGTGAACACCGTTTGCCATTTGTCTTCGCCTGTTCTTTTGTATATCGAAACTTCCCCTTTCTGCGAGTTTCCAAAATAATCACCCCAGTACACTCCGTCATCGAAACCTTCAACACCGTCAGAAAGAGCAAATTTCAATGGTCTGGATATGCCATTAGTATATCCGGAAGAAAATTCGAGAGTGTCGGTGTTAACTTCATATATAGTTTTACCAATAACCACAAGAGCCGTGTTATTTCCGATATATATACCTTTCCTTGCACCAAGTCTAAGAAAGCGGAAAATAGGAGGCACTTTGGCTAAGACGGTTTCCTTAAACAATGTCAGAATTTTTCTTTTTTTCACTACCTCGTTATTTTCCAAATTTATTATTGCCAAAGAGCCATATTTATATGACAACAAATTTCCACCAGGCAAATAACAAATAGGAAACCATCTATTAAAAAATAATGACTTCATCTTATTTCCTTTCTAAAATTTCATTATACAAATTCTATATATTCCTCATATCTGTCATACATATCAAAACAACTTACAACCCTATTTCGGCATTCACTTCATCTGCTGTTTGATTGCGATCTTTTCAGTTAGTTCAATCAACCTTCTTGCTCTTTCCTCAAAGGTGTCAAATTTTTTCAGTTGCGTTTCTCCCTTTTCAGCAAGTGTTTTTCTTAATGAATTGTTGTTAGCGAGAGTGTAAATAGCATCGCCAAGAGCCTCTGGGGCAGTGGCGGAATAATACAATGCAGCTTCGCCACAGAGACTGTGGGCGAATCCAAGGTCAGTGGTCAGAATCGGCACCCTCATTTTCATTGCCTCTGCATAGCTTGCGCTGAAACATTCCAAAAGCGAGGGCAGCAGCATCACGTCAGCCTGCTCATAGAGATGCGGACACTGCTCGATGCCAACCTTGCCGAGAAACACGATATGCTTGCGTTGCTCCTCCCCTATTTCACCAAGGCTATCGGGGCTGATAGTGAACACGAATCGATATTTAAAACCCGGGTATTTGCGGTTGATATATTCAATTGTCGGAATCACGATTTTATGATTCTTATGCAAAGATGCTGATGCGACTGTAAGTAATGTGATACCATCAAAAGGCGGAAGATTTATAGTCCTGTCCCAACGCTCAGGCTCATCAAACACCTGGTTATAATTATTGGTTACCGTAAATACCTCTTTCTTGGGGAACAGCTTTCTCAACTTTTGCGAAATATATTCATTTTCTGTAAATAGAGCATCAGAACTGTGTCCGAAACTCCATTTCATCATACGATAACGGAAATGTGAATAAAGATTGTTTGCGCCAGGGATTATCTTAAAATATGGAGAATCCGTCAGAACAATATGTGGAATTGCCATACCAGAGAGGTGCGGCACACGAGGTCTCCAACGGCTTGGACCAAACACAGTCAGTACAGCTTCTATTCCATTCTCTTCAACAAGGGAATCAAGGTATTTGTCGCGTCCCCAAAGCACAATCTTCGGATTTATTGGGCACTGATATTTCACCGTCGTCACATTATCATATTTATTTATATCATCTTCAATATTGCACAGTTGTTCACATAACACCACCAAGAAATTGTGCTTTGTATATTTATACAATTCACGGCATATAGAATCTGCCACTTGAACACCGCCCAAAGCACGGATATTGGATGTATTAATAAGGATATTCATATAACTTTGAAACTTGTAACCCTTGAATTTATCGCATTACGGTTTTTGCATCTCCTTCTAAATCGATCAAATTATATAATTGAAAAATAAGCATAAAGGAACAAACAAAACATGCGAAATTGAAATAATTCAGTGGTATATAGCTTCTAAGGAACAGAATAGTCATCATTGTAACTATGATCATAAATATAATACAAATGGTTATAAACTTAAACGATTTTTCCTTTCTTTGCCATCTCTCATAATCAGGCAATACATTTTCAATTTGAAGATAAATGTTAGCATAAAAAAAGCCAGATACCTCTGACAACAGATTCCTGTCTAAAGATTTTCCCTGATATTTAGGAGAAATCTCGCTCAAATATTCATTTATATGTGAAGCAAAATTATACGCTTGGGATTCGTCATATTTTATCTTGTTAAACCCCGCGTAATCATTATCAATGCAATACCAAACGTTATTTATTTTATTGCATATTCTTTCTAAATCCTTAGCCAGAAAATAATCTACAGGAAAATCATGACCATCTAATATTGTCATTGAACCTAATATGGAAATATATTCCATATCTTTCTTCAGCTTCCACATATACGTATCTTTCTCTACGTTTTCAAAACTGAAACAATCTCCATATAATGTCATAAATTTCACATAGCTGCTAAGTGAATGATAAAATGGACGCATAATAAAATTCAAACGTTCAAATACGCTATTAGAAATATGCTGACTCTCTATGAATATCATTAAAAAGCCTCCAGTAAGTAGAGCTGACAATATCGTTAGAATAATAGATACTTGTTCCTGCATAAACTTGTTCTATTTGAATACATAATTCTTAATTGATTTATAACAGCCTTGATATTTCATCTATGTATTTTTTAGCAACTTTATTTTCTGTCATATTTTTTGCTGTGTCAACAGCTCTTCTTGACATTAGTTCTCTCTCTTCAACCGACATTGATTTAATTCTGTTGAAAATTGAAGCCAGCTCATTTTCATCACCAGCCGTACAAAGAAAACCATTCACGCCATCTTCAATAATACCGTCAAAACCTTCCCCCTTAGAGGCTATCGTTATACAGCCAGCCCCCATCGCTTCTATGTAAACAAATCCAAAAGTCTCTGATTTTGAAATCATTACAAACACTTGTGCTTTCTTTAAATGTTCTCTTACTTTAATACGCTTAATTAGGCCCGTCATTTCCAAAGTGCCTTTATCGGAATATTTTTTATAAGTTTTCTTAATCTTATCTTCTTCATTTCCTTCTCCTATATAACAAATATTCCAATTTTTAATTTCAGAACTGGCCAGTGCCTCAATTATTTTAGCAGGGAATTTACGAGCAATCAATCGACCTATATATATAAAGTTGGTTATATTTTCCATACTCTTATTTTCGTTGCCTGTAATATAATCATTTGGAATACCAGAAAAACAATAGAGCCATTTCTTATCGACCTTAAAACGCTCAAAGAAGCGTTCCTTTATTGGTTTTGACCTAAATCCCAATATATCAATATTGTCAAGATATTTCTTATAATCATCTCTGTATATCGACTTGAAATCAGCTGCGGCATCATGAAGTGACAAACAAGTCGGTACATTCCATCTGTTCTTCATAATATTCATTATCTCCATTTGGGGATTAATCCAATGGCCAATTATAACATCAGGCTTAAATCCCTGACTTTCGCACCATTCGATACTCTCTGCTGCAACCTTTTCTATAAGGTCTCTTTTATATCTGCCATGAGGTTTATTTTTTGACAACGGAATACAATTCACATCAATGCCATCTATTGTATATTTATTCCTCTTTATTCTATAGGTTCTGATTGTTATCCCGGTTCTCGTCTCTATTATATTCCGAAATAATCTTGCAATGGGATAAAAAATCAATGGAAAATTTGAGGGATATAATAAAACCTTCACTTCATATCCTAATTTTACCCACTCCTTTGTGAAGTAATGAATCATTGGTATAGAATTACTCTCATTCCCAGTAACTGGATAAATAGGAGTTAACATTAATATTTTACTTATTGTTTTCATTGTATTTACTGTAATTTATTATAATTCTCTAAGAGATTAATACTTTTAAGATAATTTTCTAGTTCTCTCTTTTCTATATTAAAGCATTCTTTTAAAAATTTAACATAAAATTCTGAATTGTAGAAATATTTGGCTATTGGCAACCCTGCAATCCCACCAATTTCACTAATAAAATCCTCTTCTTCGTGTTTGAAAAAATCAAACAAGACCTTATAATTATTTGTTTCTTTGGTCTTTCTAAAATACTCTAATAGACATTCTTTCACAAGAAAAGCAATCGGAAGCTCTATATCATCTTCCTTATTTTTATCATAACAGGTTTGGGTTACTATAGAACTATTTATTATTTTGTGCAACATAGAATCTTCATCAACAAGAGTCGCCACATCAGGGGATTCTTTATTTACAAATATCGTGAAATTCTTATTAGCTTCTTCTGTTATCTCATTAGTGCTGAAAATACTATTTGGAACGATAGAAGTATCTCCAGTATAATCATTTATATATTCTATTGGATACATTGCCTTAAGTGCTGTTGCAATCCTCAAATATTTATCATCAAAACTACTTTGTCTTATTCGATTAAAGGCTTCAACAACTTTTTTCTTACCCTTATTAATTGTTTCATAATCACATATTTGATCACATACTTTTGAAAATACACTCTCTATGTCATAATATTTTACATTTTCGAAATAACGCAACCAGGAAACAGCAATTACAACACATCCCATCCAATTCTGAGGTTTTATTTTCTCTGTAATCAAATAGAATACCAATGAATGAGATTTATCATATCCTCTATTTGCTAATTCTTTGACCCATTTTTCAATTTCTTCATAATTTTCACACCATGAAAAATAGAGAAATTCACTCCTGTATATTTGGTCATGAAGAATATCGAATTTGAAATATACATGATAAAAGGCTAATTGACAAATACTGTATTTCTCTTTCCTTTTATACTTACTAAATATCAAACTCAAAATCTTTTGAGATTTGTTACTATTCTTTTGGTCATTAGATAAATATTCATATCTTGTGTTATCACTGGATTTCTTTAGTATGGATGTGGGATTATCACGTAATGATTTGTACGTTTCTATATCTGAAAAATGTATCAACTCCAAGAAAAATAAGTCTCTAATGTTAATATTTTTAGCAGATTTGTTATTCTGTATGTGTTCTATAATTAGAAGCATTCTATTTAGGAATCTCTTGGAATCCCTGAAATTTTTAATATACTCATTAGAGCAAATGGAAATAGTTGGATATGAATTTACAATTCTCATTAATTCCCTAATAAGGTTATTTTTGCCTAAATTTGAATATTCAGTATCATTGCTTGTTTGTGGTGTATTTTGATTGTAACTATAAAATTCATTAAGTTTCTTAAGTTCATAATACATATATTGCATTGGATAAATATTCTCGCATAGTGGCAGCTGTATTTCCAATTGAAATATTTTCTCCAAATATCTTTCTGCGTTAGGAATTTCTTTGCTAATAGAGTTTGCAAGATATGTTTTATCGTATGTTGCGATATAAATCATATTACTGAAATTAGCAGAATTCCTTATAATTTTTAATATCTCAAGAATCTCATTCGGTTGAAGTCTGTCCAAGTCATCCATCATCACAAAGATTCTTTTGTCGAGTCTCGAAAATCCATTCTTGATACGCACTATAGCATCCTGCGGGTATTCTTCCCTTTTTCTAAAAATATCAGATAGGAATTGAAATTTAGTTGAAATACCAGTCAAGAACTGCACATACTTATTTATCTCGCTCTCCACATTTATATTCTCATCTTGTAAAATATCCTTCAGCATTGCAAAGAAGTTTGCAGACATTTGCTCTGGTGACGAATAAACCCAAGGATTGAAATGTTTTATAATAGGTTTTGGTTCTTGGTCATCTAGCAACTTTTCCATTTGCATAATAAAAGAGGTTTTGCCTCCTCCCCATTCACCGACTATCCCTACAGTGAATGCCTCTTTACTAACATCAGTGTACATTAGTTTCTCAACTAATTTTTCACAATATCCACCTCTTCCTGTATCAATATGCTTGTCAATATTAATATAATCAATTAAAAATCCCTTTAATTGTGAATTTGTTTCGGTATATGAATCTGTCTCTGTAAATGTTTTCTTACTTTTGTGTTTATATTTATATATACAATCTGGAAGGAATAAAGTTATCACAAATAACAATAATAAACAATAATGACTATTTACTTTAAGACAAAGTAGAGCCACATAAAAAAAAGCAAGAATCTTTACTGCCAATATCCTTTTATCCAATCCATCATCTTTAGATTTCTTTAATCCATACAATATAGAGAAGCCAAAGCATAGAACAAATAAAACCAAATATAGCCAGGAGGTATTCTCAACGGCATCAATAATATGAAACAATATAGGCCAACTAAACCTCAACTCGCTTATTATAAAGTCAAGGTCAAACCAAACGTATGCGCATAATGCAAGGACAGCGAAAATAAGGATAATCTCTAATTTGGTAAAATAGTTAATTTTAATCCGCATTTGTTATAACTTTAGATGGTTTAACTCCTTGCCTTACATCCTTCTGTCCTTCATCTACGACATCTGATACGATGAAAACAATTATCATACACATCGTTATCAACGTGTTGCCATAAAAATTTGTTGATACCATACATCCCATAATATTTTGCACTAACAATAGACCAATCCATCCACACGTTGCTTTAGATTCTAACAATTTTATTGTTTTTGTAAAAGAAATCACCACTAAATATATCATTATCAAGCCGCCGAAGATACCTGTTTGCATAAATGTATCCAATATCATATTATGACAATAAACAGCTCCTCCATCAGCTTTGTAAACAGCAAAATCTCTTCCGACAAGAGGACTGTCTAAGAACGCATTTATAGCGTATGTATATAATTCATCCCTTGCCAACAACTGATTTTCACTCATCAACCTTTGTTTGATTATTGGAGATATATATCCGAAAAAGTCAATTATTTTGTCGAAGAAAAGAAAGCAAATTAAAGATATAATCAGTAAAACTGTTAAATTAAGCAATTTGTATCTCGTAACACCCAATATAAACACCGCAAATACTACAGCTGCTGTAAGTATTGGGCCTCTACTACCTGCCCTTAACCATATAATACCAGACATTAACATAACAAGTATTATTAGTATCTTTACAGGTAAATTAGTTTTTTCGTATCGAAGTAAATAAGCAGATAAAATAATACCTGTTAGACCCATGTGCCCAGCGCTAATTGTATTCAAGGCAACGTTTGCATACAATCTATGAGTAGCTTCATCCAAAAAATCCGGATTTAAAATAAGAACGAGTAAAACAGTCAAAGCGACTAAGCCAAAGCTATATATTAATAATTTCCTAAAATTAATATATTCGATACTATTCAAAACGCCAATAGATGGAATGAGGGTTATGGGTATTGCAAATAATAATGTCATCCGCCAATATTCATCGGATACAAAAATATCATCCCTGATTTTCCAATCATAGAATAATCTTATCAATATAAGAATCCATAAAAATATCAGTAAATAAATATTTTTATTTAAATGAATTTTCTGTTTTAAAGATAATAACAATGTCATCAAAGCAACTCCTAAGGCAAAAGCTCTATATGGAACTGTTACCAATCTTGATGTACTCATATCTTCAAATGACATGTAACGAGAAAATAGAGTTGTTACAAAATTATAGCCTGTTATAGACAATATTATATTAAGATATGCAAAGAAAATTCCACATTTTACCCATAAAGGAGTATTTGCGACATTCCTTATTTTTGATTTTTTACTCTTCATTGCTATCTGAATTTAATGTAATCAGTTCAATCCATTTATTAATAACAGAAGAAACATCGAATTGTAATGATTTGTTATAAACATCCATTGATATTCTATTAAGCGTTTCTTCATCAAGATTCATAATATAATCCATCTTGGCAGACAATGCTTTATAATCACAATCTTTAACTAAGAAACCGTTTTTCCCATTTTCCACGACTTCATGTATCTGCCTATATGCGTCGTATGCGAATGGAATAACCCCGTAAGACATAGCCTCTATTAAAACCATCGGAAGACCTTCTGAGCAAGATGTCATTATTAAACCCTTCGCTTGCTTGTAATATTCGATGGGGTTGCACCATCCTTTAAACTCTATATTCTTTATACCATTTTTTATACATAAATCTTCCAACTCACGTCTTTTTTCTCCATCTCCTAAAACATATAGTTTATATTTATTGTTTCTTTCAGAAAAATCTTTCCATATAGGCAGCAATAAATCCGCCCTTTTATATCCATAGTTAATTTTGCCAACAAACAGGAATATATTATCTTTCTTAAATTCGGATATTTTTTGTTTAGAAATCTCTGTTCCATTTGGAATCACCGCTATTTTTTTATCATATTGTATGCCTGTCATTTTTTTAAGCTCATCACGCATTGCATTAGTTAATGTCACGACTCTATCCGAATTTTCTAATAATTTACAGTAATGCCTCCTGTTTTTTAACGTATATAACGAGCATAATAACTTTTTTATAAAAGTCAAATCGAATATTTTTGCTATTCTACTTATGCCGTATTTTTCTAAAATATGGATATGTGATCTGTCATAATTTTCCACGCCACCATATATAGAATTATGAATACAAGATAAAAGAAGAAAATTTATCTCCTTTTTTACTACAGAAATGACATCACAGACTTCAGGAGACATACCTGATTGATTTATGACAACACTTATGTTGTTATCACGAATCACCTTGTATAAATAATCCTCATTTTCCTTATTTTTAATCTGATTACAATTAGGACAAAACAATTGAACGAAATCCTTTTGATTAACATCAGAACGAAAAAATGATAGAAATTTTATATTGTGACCTAATGATGCGAAATATCTGGAAAGATTAAACGTTACTTTCTGAATACCTCCTTTCATAGGGTCGATGGGTGAAGAATATATGTATAGAATATTCATTGTAATTTTTTTTGTAATTGTTCAAAGTCTATTGTAGTTAAAAACAACTTGTTTAATGACCTGTTTTCTGGAGCTTGTGCCGTATAATATAAATAAAACTGACCATTGTCAGTAACACCTCCTGTCGGTTTGTATAATCCCAACATATTTATATTATTGTTCGTTAAAAGAGGTTTGTTGAAAAATGTAAAATTTCTTCCATCATCACTATAGGCTAAAGCTAAATCTGCATTACATTGATTAGTTTGAACAATGGCATATAAGCGACCTTTGTGTTCAAATAAATCCATGTGCCAGGGTCTCCATAATTTATTACAATTATTGAATTTTACGGTCTCGCTACGCTCCATTTTGTTATTTAAATTGGCACCTTTCCATATCGCATATCCAAAATATTTTTGCTGGCTCCAAATACCTACCAAATCGAATATTAAAGCTATACGCTCTAACAATTTTCTTATTAGCATTGATTGTCGTCTTATAAATTTAGAATGAAACTTAAGATGCATAGCGTACGCAACATATTCATCATCATCTCTTTTGAGAAAAGTTGGGCTGACTTCAGCATCTTCCTCTTCATCAGATGTAAACAGTAAAGGCTCATTTATCTTCACTACCTTGCCATTCTTTATCATTCCGCAAAATGTGGCTCTACAATAACCTCGCTTTGCAGTCTCTAAGGTTTCGTTTTCCCGCCAGAACACATACAGGTTGCCATCATTAAACAAAATATTCGGATCTGAATTATAACCTTTTCCAGGTTTTGAACAAACCTCACAATAAAAATGCCATTCTGTTGGAGGAACGCCCTCATCGTTATCAGAATAGCACAAAATCGGATTTTCCAAAGATGCATCCGCTTTATAATAAGGTGTATATACCATCCACCATTTGTGCCCCTCAAAGCCTTCCTTAACAAATCTCACACAAGGATGTACTACATCCCCATGATTCTCGTCATATTTGAATTTCTCAACATTGCATTCAACACCTTTGGGCATTTGACCATATTCATGCCTGCCAAATACTCTATTTTGAAATTTTCTATATAGCCCAAGTGTATTCCTGCAAAAATTATTTATTGTCTTTTTCATAGCAGCAAACTAAATATATAAATATGCATATGCAGGAGCCTCATTATATGGTAATGATATTGTATTCTTAGAAACTTCTTTTCTTGAGAATTTAGGATTTGGAGTCATATAATCATCTCCATAATGCTCAGCCAAATAGTTTTCTATATTATGAGGTACATTTACTTTTATATCCTTAAAGAGTACACTATCAAAAGACTCCACGAATACTGTAACTTTATCTACTTTATAAGGTCTCTTTTCTCCTTTTTCATAGTGTTTTGGGAAAAAGCCTTCGTTATAAGGAAAATAAATATAACAGTACATATTTTTCCCCTCAGGCTGGAAATAGAAAATATCAATTAACGTATGCTTATATCTATAACATTCTTCTAAATTATTATCCTTAACCGTATGAAAGTGCTTTACCAATTCAAAACCAGATTTCTCTAATGCTTCTCTTATTTTAGGAGCATCTTCTATATGAGCTCCAATATCTATGTCGTCGTCGTGAGCAATAAAATCATGCTCTCGATAATAACCTAATAGCGTACCGAAATCAAGCCAGAACATTATTTTCTCAGCATTTAAAACATCTGAGAAATGCTGTAAAAGTTCCAAGCCTTCTTTTTTGAAGTACATATTTTCTAACTGCTTTCTTTTACGATTCTTCAAAGATATATATTTCACATACATTTTAAAGAATATCGTTTTCTTAATAAAATTCTTAATTTTCTCTTTCATTTTTCAATCTTTCTATAATTTCATTCCTAAATTCAATACTATGTATCGTTTTTAATATATTCTCCTGTGATGGCATTGTCATATAATCACCATATCTTCTTGTTAGAAAAGCATCCGTGTCTTTAGGAGCCGGGAAGGTGTGATTTTCAAATTCAACAGATGAAAGAGGAAAAAATTCATCTATAAAAACCGCACATTTTGTCCAAGGAATTCCCAACGCATGATGATATTCATTTTTATTGCCAAATATTAGAACTGGAAAATTTAAAACTGGAAATAATATTTTTAACAGCAAAAATTGCATTGTTCTTGTATATAATTTCCTAATAATTTCATTCTTTATCTTATAATGAATATTGGTAACTACTCTATAATAAATAGCATTAGCAACTTTGGCTACAAAAGCATTTGTTCTTTGCAAGGGAAATATATCTATGCCTATACCCTTATATTTATATAATTTACCCCTTTTTAAGTTAGAAGAAGAAACTTCTTTTTGTTCATCTCTATATTTAGGATATAAAAAAGGATAATTAAAATCGTTTTTTATAGTATGAAGTACATACCTTCTATCATCCTCACGTTCTAACACCTTTTGTAGTTTTCTAAAATCTTCTGGAAAAATCATTATATCCACGTCATCGTCCCATGGTATGAAGCCTTTGTGCCTAACTGCTCCAAGCAAAGTTCCATGAGATAAAGAATATCGAATCTTATTTTCCTTACAAATTTTATCAAAATGTACTAATAAATTTAGCATAACGTTTTGAAGTTGGCGTAATTCTGAATCTTCTGGAGAATAAATTCTTCTTAAATATTCTGTCGTTTTATTTTCCATTTTTATTTAATTTTTTAGTTAAAGTCTTTAAATATGGATATATTGTTTTATTATATTCTTTACCTACAAATTGAGGGAAAAACAGAAACTCTACGAGTAAGCATATACCGAATAGAACTGCAAACATTATATCAATTAGCAAATTATGATTCATAAACAAATATATAATTCCTATAAGTATTAATATTAAGGATGGTTTAAATGCAACGAGCCATTTCTTCAAAACAAGCAATAAACTAGCATCTATTTTTATACTTAATGTTACAACTTTTGCCATAATTATACAAATATTAGAAAATGTCAAAGAAATGGCAATACCATAAAGACCAAATTTAGATCCTATTACAACCCATAACAGATTCCAAAATATACCACATAGTCGTAAATAGAAGCCATATTTTACCAAATTGAGACTTCGGAAGAAACAATCAACAAGTTGAGAGTCTATCAAGAATATAGTTGTGATTGATACAATCATTAATATAGGTACTAACGAAAGCCATTCTTTACCAAAAAATATATATATTAATAATTCGGAATTAAAAAACAAGGAACAAGCCAGTACAACAGATATTGTATTGAGCAATTCAATTGCTCTGTAGAAAACAGACAAGGTCTTAGATTTGTCATCCTGCATTTCTGCAAGCATTGGAAATAGCACTTTGTCAAACACATCTGTTATTTGTCTGGAAATATTATAAGCAAAAGAAGTGGGACGGGTATATGCACCTAATATTTCAACAGATGCTAATTTGGGTAAAAAAAGCCTATCTATTTGATTGGATATGTTATTACAAATTGTAGATAAAGTAAGCCATCCTCCAAATGAAAAAATACTATGGACGTCTTCTTTGACAATTTTAAGTTTGGGGATTTTGACATTTCCTATATAAATTAGAACAGTCTTTAATATAGGATTGGCTACAATATAAAATATCATAGCATATAAACCAGCTCCATAGTAAGCCAATATTATACTGAAGATTATAGTTGTTAAATTAGAAAAGAAGCCTATAATAGATACCTTTTTAAAACATTTTTCTCTGTATAATTGTGCTAATCCGATACTCAAAAAGCAGTGAAATAATAAAGTAATAGACATTAATCTAAGAGGCCTTACTAATGTTTCATCCGCTACGAGTCGTACCAGATATGGAGCACAAAAAAAGATGAATAACCAACAAGTCAAACCTACTATAAGACTTAAGGTAAAAGCTGTAGATATATAATCTTTGGTTGCATTCTTCTTTTGAATAACAGCAGAACCTAAGCCAGCATCTGACAAGCTACTTATAACAGCCATTATTCCTGTTAGAGCAGCAAAATAACCAAAATCGACTTTGGATAGCAACCTTGACATTGCGGAAAAATAGACCAGTCCCAATACACTACCTATGATAGTAAAAAAGGTTGTTATTGAAAGCCCATTTAAAAATGTTCTTGTGTTATTATTCTTGCTCATTTCGTATATTTATAATATATCCTAATTATTTAAACATAAATAAGGTTATTCCTGTTTGCAGAACCTCATATACAAATATTGACATAATGTTATTGAAGAATTTACGAATAGTAACGCCTCACTTAGTCTGATTCTTGTTCGCTTATTTCCTGCTCCATGTGAATCGCTATTAATATTTCTCATAGATGCTATCGACTTAACAATATTTTCTAAGCCCGACAATAACTCTTTGACCCTTTTATCCCAATCATTTTGTATTTTCAAATTATACAGTTCCTTGAACTGATTATATAATTTATTTACATCGCCTTTACCTGAAGACTGTTCGTTCTTTGACTCTATCAGGAAGATAAGTACCTCTTCTATCAAAGTTCTGCTTTTAGTCAATGCACTATCGAAATTACTTTCCTCTAAATCTTTAGATACTCTATCAATTAGTGTTTTGATATAATCATTATTAATTTCTTTTAGAGTGCCTGGTAATATAGGAAGATTTGTATCATCTAAATTCTTCAATATGAACCTTCCATTTATACATATCAACATTTTATTAGAAGCATTCAATATTATGTTTATTTGATGAATAGCTTCTTCAACAATCTTGTGATATATTTGACGTTGTTTTTCTTCACTTGAAGTTTCGTTGATTAAATAGCTATAAAAATGTGAGAAATTAAATAGATATGACAAAAGTTCAGGAACTTGATTCTCAGAATTAAGATAGTGTACTAAATCATACATAGTTGCCCAACGAGCATTACTATATAAATATCTACGATAAATATCCGGTTTTCCAAATTTTATGCACAAATCGTTTAATTCGTTGACTGTATAATACGGCATGCTTCGTTCTACATTATCAACCTTAAATTTTGTATCCCCTATCAACAAGTGCATTATATTTTTTTCTATAAGGGCGGACCAGTCTTCATTATTATTATATTCCATTATCTTATTATTTCAAATATTCGAAATAAACATTTCATCTTAATAATGTTTTATTTATGAGGTTTTATTGCAGAAATTCCATTAATGCCTCTTTATTCTCTATGGGTGTTGTCGTTGGCCGTCCAAGGTCATCACGGCTGCCTTTCTTGACCTTTATCTCTAATAGCAGTGGAGCCTCAGCATCTTTCAAGGTCTTCAACACTTCTTTCAAATCGTCAGCATTGTCCACACTGATAGCTGTCTTATAGCCACAGGCGGATGCAATCTCTGGCAAGTCGATTTTATAGCCCACTGTGGGCTGACCGCCAACGCTGTCGTGTGCGCCGTTGTTGAAAACTATATGAAAGTAATTTTTCGGAACCATACTGCCGATTATTCCCATTCCTCCAAGGTGCATTATCGATGCGCCGTCACCGTCGAAACAATATATATTGCGGTCCGGCTTGCTCAAAGCGATGCCAAGGGCTATTTGGGAGGCATGGCCCATAGAGCCTACCGTAAGGAAATCACGCTGATGACCTTGGCCAGCCGACTCACGATACTCAAACAACTCACGCGAAATCTTGCCTGTGGTTGATACAATCACGGCCTTGTCGTCCAATGACGCTGCCACAATCTTTATGGCATCCTCACGCTCAAGTGCGCTTACGTCCTGTTCCACATTCTGCAGTTTGTATTTGTCAAATGTGCCTTTCCTCACCACAAGGGCGAATGCCTCCTTGGTGGATTGCATATATTCCACGGCACGGTTTATCTGACCCTCCAAGTCTGCCTCATCGGGTGTGAGAATCTCATTGCGGATGCCCATGGTGTCTAACAAGGGTATTGTCACCTTGCCCTGTTTTACGTGTTGAGGCTCGTCGTGAACGCCCGGCTCACCGCGCCAGCCGATTACGAGCAGTACGGGGATGTTGTAAACATCCTTGTCTGTGAGTGAAAGCAGAGGGTTCACGGCATTGCCGATGCCGCTGTTTTGCATATAAACCACGGGGATGCTACCTGTGGCAAGGTAATGGCCGGCAGCCAGTCCCATTGCCCCGCCCTCATTTGCGGCTATGATGTTGTGGCTGCTGTCTGCGTGGTCAGTTATATATGCGCAGAGGTTTTTCAAAAGCGAGTCGGGCACACCGGCGTAAAAGTCGATGCCGTGCTTTTTCAACGTGTCATAAAAATATCCTGGTTGTATCATCTTTCAAAATTCTTTAGTCAGACATTATTTTGTGCCGGGAATAAGTTCAAGTATCTCTTTCACCGACATACAGTAATCACGTGAAGCCTCAAGGGAACGGCCGTTGGCAAGTATCGACTTGGCGCAGTTGACCATTGCCGGATAGGCGGCGCGGAGCAGGTGGTTGGCGTAAATCACCACGTTGGCACCCCATTCAGCGAGTTCGTCCTCGGTGAACTGATTGTAGGTGGTCGGCACAAGCACTATCGGGGTCTTCTGGTCCTTCTCCCTGAACCGCTGGCAGAATGTTTTGATGTCGTCGCCGCTCTTGTCCTTGCTGTGTATCATAATGCCGTCGGCTCCTGCCTCAACGTAGGCGAAGCAGCGGATGAGGGCGTCGTCAACGGAATGGCCGGCTATAAGACTCTCGCAACGGGCGATAATCATAAAGTCGTCGGTTATCTGAGCCTGCTTTCCGGCTTTTATCTTGTTGCAGAAATTCTCGATGCTGTCTTGCGTCTGAATGGCATCGGTGCCGAAAAGGGAGTTTTTCTTCAGACCGGTCTTGTCCTCTATGATGACTGCGGAGATGCCAAGGCGTTCAAGGGTGCGCACGGTGAAAATGAAATGCTCGGTCTTGCCTCCTGTGTCGCCATCGAAAATCACAGGCTTCGTGGTAACTTCTAAAGCGTCGTTAAGGTCTTGCAGACGGTTGGTGAGGTCAACGGCCTCAATGTCGGGCTTGCCCTTGGCGGTGGAGTCGGTCAAGGAGCTCGACCACATTCCGTCAAACTCGTGCTTCATGCCGTTCACCTCAACAAATGTGTTCTCTATGATAAGACCAGTGAGACCGTTATGAGACTCGCATATCCTTACGATTTTCTTCGCTCCGATAAGACGGCGCAGTCTTTTGAGACGTATCTCCGGCGTCGTGCCGATTTCTTTCAGACGCTGGTTCATCGCGGTGGAGGAGATACCTTTGGTATAGGGGATGTCAACGACCTTGCCGCCCCACTCTGCCATCTTGTCGATGATGTCCTGGCGGGTCTTTGCCTGCACGCCCTCTTTCCAGTCATCGCCGTGAACCACGAAGTCGGGTTTCAATTTTTCAAGGTTCGGACGGTAGTCAAGGGTGGTCTGGGGTATAACCTCGTCAACACCCTTTATGGCAGCAACTATCTGCGAACGCTGCTCGTATGTAAGATATGGCAGACGTTTATAACTTGCAATTGCCTCATCGGTAAGCACTCCAACTGTTACGCTTCCCAATTTGCTTGCTTCCTTGATAATGTTCAAATGTCCCGGGTGAATCATATCGGCACTCATGCCGACATAAACTTTCTTCTTGTTTTCCATTCCTTATATATTTTATTGTTTTTATTTCTATTCAGTAATTTGTGCAGCCGCAGCCTTCAATATTTCTTCTGTAAGGCGCATAGGATTGTTCTTCGCCCTTTCGGCATTCACGCCAGCAGCAACCATAGCTGTATCAACAGGCCTTTGGGGGTCAAAGCCTAAGCCGATGCCTTTTGTGTATTCTTTCATATACGCATAGAGACTTTCGCTCTTCAAAGACAGAAGATTCAGCAGACTGCTCATCTTGCTTTTATATTGAATGTAGTCCTTACCCAAGTAGTTCTCTTCCTCGCAATTAATATTTACGAAGAAAAAATACGGGAATGTGAGAGCCACGGCATGGCCATGGGGATAGCCGAACTTGGATGTCAAAGTATATGACATTGCATGAGGGGCTGTGGTACGTGTGATATTAATGGCCTGACCGGCGAGGTTGGATGCTTTGGAAAGCAAATCTCTTAGGGTATGGCTGCTGTTTTTTGCACCCTCTGCTTGTATTTCTTCCATTAGCAACGGCAGAGCTTTATTTGCAATAAGAATTGCCTGCAAGGCATAAACATCTGATTCAGCAGTGGCATTCACGCTCCAATATGCCTCAAAGGCCTGCGCCAGAGCGTCAAAGCCTGTGCAGGCAGTGAGATATGCGCCATTGCCGTATGTGAAGTCGGGGCAAATTATGGCCTTGTCGGGCAGAAGCTTGGGATTTGATATGGATGTCTTCACTCCATTGACATAGCATACGGCAAACTGGGTGCTTTCTGCCCCTGTGCCGGCAGTGGTGGGAACGGCAATATGAGGAATGGCTACTTCTGTGTCTCCCTCGCTCATATCCTTAAACTCTCCGCAAGCGAAGTATTTTATCAGTTTCGCAGTGTCGATTGCGCTGCCGCCACCAACAGAAAGTATCACGTCGCATCCTTGCTCTTTCAATACTTCCGCCCCTCTCACCGCATCCTCTTTCTTCGGATTCACCGAGAAGTCACGAAACTCCACTATCTCATATTTCTCTCGCAGCTTCGCCACTTCCTCCTCTGCTCCGCAAGCAGAGAAAGACTTGCCGCCACGCACCAGCAGCACTTTCTTAGCACCATATTTTTCCAATATGGCATCAAGTGCCTTTGATATGTATGCCTTATAGCAAAAAATGCTTTGCTCAAAATAATTTATATTTGTATCCATTTGTATTCTTTTGATCAATAATTAGTTAATTTTTAAATATATGTCTAATTTTCAACAATATTCCATGCCTTTTACTGGGATTTTCCTCCTTTCGGGGACCTTTTCCATATCATATATAGTACCTGAAAAATAGTGTTATATGAGCGGATTTTGGTCTATAAAAATCCTTGCATTGTGGCTTTTCATAAAATCTGTCGCACTTATTATGGAAATACCGAGGTTTTCGCAAATGGCTGGAATTTTCTTAAATAGCTTTCCGTCATTTGAAAATTTAGATTCCTCTGTCATTATTATCACCTCTTCCTGGAACAATTCAGTATTCGTTTTAACGTTATAGGCATATACTATCAACTTGCAATCAGCCGTTTTATAATAAGCATTTTTTCTTACAATATATTCTTCCTCAGGTAGATTTTTTTTCATTGGCAGATTACAGAAATTATTGTCAAGCATTCTGTCGAATCTTTGAGGAGCATTAGGCACTAATTCCCTTGTATTTTCAACGTTGTTCGACAAAAACTGGAATCGGGATATAACTTTGCCCTGTGATAAACGGGCACACTCCTCCAGAACGGCATCAATAATTTTTATGGTGCCATTCTGAACAAGCTGCATTAATAAAGAATCCACACAACTGCCATCCTGTAAAGGCTGGTAGTAATGAGCCAAAGCAAATAAAGATGAGGTATCTGCTAAAATCATAATAAATACTTCTCCATTTGGTTTGAGTCTATATGAAGTGATTCACAAAACTCAATATCGCCAACTACACCCTTGAAGTAGGCCAGCTGCATAGTTTCTATATACAAATCCGATATAATCGGTTTGGGAGCAGAGAATCCCTTGGGCGTTTCTTCCTTAACTTTTTCTTCTGTTTCTCTTATTGAATACTGTTTGTCTAAATCGTCGCGGATAGTTGCATATATGGCATACGACATTTTATTCGTCAAATACAAATGGGTATATATTGCACTTTGACTTAAATGAACAGTTTTGGCAATCTGCTCAATTTCGTCATGACAATAATCGTTATTACTATTTATCGCACTTATACTGTCTATAGCCCTACTCTCTTCGCCTGCAATAAAATAAAATGCGAAATCATTGCACCACCGTTCTACCGTATAGGGATTGTCGGTGTATGTTAAGTTCATAGTTATCTTATCTATGTCCTCGGCATCCAAAAGATAATGGCCTAATTCGTGTGCCAGCGTGAATATCTCATGGTTGAATGCCTTCTGATTGCGTTTCAAAACTATTACGCCGGGATGCAAGTAGAATCCGTCGATGTTTGACTTTTCTTTCTTGTTATGCTGCTCGATGTATTCAAACACGAAGATGTTCTTTGAGGCAAGGCTGTTAATAAGTGTCTTTAACAGTTCTCTTGCCTGGAATCCTCTTTTGGGAAACAACTCTTGATGCAGGCTTAGCGCAAGTTCCTTTGCCGATTGATTAATATTATATGTTTGCAATTTGCGGGGGAATTGGAAATTGCCAAGGATGAAATAGGAGGAAATGGTATTCTTCAAATCCTCATACTTGCATACTACTCTGCGTGCCTCCATATTCAGTTCCGTGGCAAAGTCGTTCTTCCTGAAGAAGATGCTGGCGGAGGGTTGGGGGCGCAAATCAGAAAAGTCGATGAAGAAATATATGTCTTTGTTGAATATCTTACCTATCTGTTTCAACAGGCTCTTTTTTATCGTAGGGCCAGATATGTCGTCAATGGTGTATAATTTCTTCCGTCCCCCATTGAGCATAGACAACAGTGTATCTGCCGACATTCCATATAATGCCAGCAAATAGTAAATCCTTGACTTGTTATACTCAATTAAAAACTGCTCTGCCATACCTATTATAATTCAGGTTGGAAAACGATTAAAATGGTCAAGCGTTAATATTCAGTAACTTAGTAGCTGGAAACCAAAGACTTCGAATGAGACATTCATCAAATCTTAACACCCATTTCACGAAGAGCTTCGTTCAAAGTACAATATCTAACGTTGGTGAGTAGATAGGCATCGGTATAAGATAACTGGCGGGTGCGGACAGCGTTATAAACATGGACGGCGAAAGTCCTGCCGACACGCTTCGCACAACTCCTGTAAAAATCGCCGCCAGAGCCTTTCTTGGAAATTCGAGGCCTTTTGTAGAAAGAAGAGGCGAAAGAGCGATATTCGATGTCGCTCATCAACCCTAAGTCGTGAGCACGGCGGGCAATCACTATCTCACTCACTTTGAAATCTCGGCTTAATTTTCTTATGTCGCTATTCCACATAGGTGTCAAAAGGCTTGCAGGAACCAAAAACTCGGCTGCCACTTTGTCGCAAAATACCTCCTCCGAATTATTCACCGAAAAATCAAATCCCCTATGACCGGCACTGGAACCGGATAGAATATGTGCCAACTCGTGCAGCAGTGTAAATAATTGGGCATTCTTGCTGTCGGAGCTGTTTATAAAGATGTATGGGGCCGTGGAACTAACCATTGCAAAACCTCGGCATTTGTCAACAGACAGCTGGCGATGGGTGTTATTGCCCACAACTCCGTTGAATGCCACAAATATCCCTCTTTCTTCCAAGCATTCCGTGAAATGATTCACTGCGGCATCCTGGCTGTTGAAAGCAAAAGCCCAGTCGGGTGCAAGTCCGACTAAATCTCGAATCTGCGACACGGCATCGTCAACCGTCATACCGCTAATAGATTTCTTGGCATTGAACGTCTCTATGTCGTTCTCAACTAAATAATCCTCAAGCCATTCCTGACGCCGCTGAATGTTGATGACAGTGTCGTAAACATCCAAATCGAAATAGTCGGGTTCGGCACTGCCTCCTCTAAACATTGTAAAAGGAAGTCTTTCCACAGGCAGCTGCTCTATAAACAAATAGCCAAACGGAACTTTTACCTTGTTGGCAAAGGTCTCGAGCTGATGGAATGTCGGATTCTTCTCGCCAGAAATCCACTTCATCACGTCGGGATTCTTCTCGTAATATTCCGCCGCCTGATAGCCTGCCCTGTGTATCGCCCATTCTATATTGCCGGGCATTATATTCACTCTCTCGGATGCCATAAATCTTGATTATAATTTTTCTCAGCTCTTGCTCTCATAGCTGCCATAGCCATAGTTATAGCCATAGCGGTAGCCGTAGCGACCGTACTTGTACTTGCCGTAGCCGGTGCTGGCGTCGGTGCCGTTGAGGAGGAGGCCCAGGTTGGTGAACTTCTTGTCGCGGTAGTACTCCTCGACGATGGGGAGCATGTCGCGCTCCAAGAGGCCGGCGCGGATGATGAAGAGGGTCATATCGACGTGCTTGGTGATGATGCTGCTGTCGGCCACGACCTCGGTGGGAGGACAGTCGAGGATGATGTAGTCGTATTCCTCCCTCATCGAGGCGATGAGGTCTTCGAAACGCTTGCTGAAGAGCAGCTCCGTGGGGTTCGGCGGAATGGTGCCCACAGGCATCACGTCGAGGTTCTCCTGAATGGTGCCGCAAACCATGATGCTGTGCCAGTCGTCAACGAGGCCGCCGAGGTAGTTGCTGATGCCCTCCTTGGGCTTGCCGACGTAATGGCTCAGCGAGGCACGGCGCATGTCGAGGTCGATGACGGCCGTCTTCTTGCCCTTCACGGCGAAGCACACGGCGAGGTTGATGGAGACGAAGGTCTTGCCGCTGCCGGGGTTCATCGAAGTGAGCATCACCACCTTGTGGTTCTCTTTCACGCCGAGCATGAACTCTAAGTTGGTGCGAACCATACGGAAGGCCTCGTTGGCGATGTCCTTGCCGCTGTCCTTCACCACCACCGGCGACATCACGTAATGGCCGCCCTTGTTCTCCTTGGGCTTCTTCAAACCGTCGGTCTCGGGAAGCTCGCCCACGAAAGGCATGGAGAGTTTCTCGATGTCCTTGCGGCCGCGCACCTTGGTGTTCATACGCTCGCGGATGAAGAGGACCACGGCGGGGATGAGCAGACCTAAGAGGGTGGCGATGAAGAGGATGATGCCCTTGCGCGGAGAGGTGGGCAGCATACTGCCGAGAGGCGCGGTGATGACACGGTTGTTGTAGGCCGTGAACGCCTGCGAGAGCTCGTTCTCCTCACGCTTCTGCAACAGATATATATATAAGGTCTCCTTCACCTTCTGCTGTCTTTCCACGCTCAGGAGCTGTTTGGCCTGGCGTGGGTTGCTGGCCAACTGACCGGTAGTTACGGCCTGGCTCAGGCGCACATTGCTCATGCGGAGGTTCAGGGCTGCAATCTCATTATCGACCGACTGCACCACGGCGTTGTGGAGACTGCGGATCTGCTGCTCAAGGTCCTGAACCAAGGGGTTGCTCTCGGAACTGCTGGCGACGAGGCGGTTGCGGTCCTGAACAAGCTTGTTATACTCAGTGATCTGCTGCTGGATGCCGGCGTTGGTGATGCCGCTGTTGGCAGGCAGCGGTTTCGTGATGTCGTTGCGCGAGAGGGCGCGGCGGATATACTGCGCCACCGACTGCTCGCTGCTTATCTCTTGCATCTCTTTCTTGTTCTCGGCACGCTCCTTGAGGTAAATCTGCGACACGGCGCCCACGTCGGGCAAGAGGTTGGAGCTCTTGTAGTTGCTGATGCTGTTATCGACATTTCCCAGCTCACCCTCGATTACTCCGAGGCGCTCGCCGATAAACTCGCTCGTGGTTACGGCAATCTGGTTCTTGTCCTTAATCCAGTTCTCGTTATACACGGCGATGAGCTCGTTGAGGATGTCCTCGGCCTTGCGTATCGACGGGTCGGAAATGCTAAGGTCGATGATGGTTGACTCCTTCTGGCTCAGCCTTACGCCGAGGGCGGCGGAATAGCTGCCGGTGGCGGCGCGCAAGGTGGTCTTGACAAACGAGATCTTCTCGCCATACCAGTCCTCATTCATGTTGTTGGTGGCGCTTATCGTGAGATAGCCCACGGGGGTCTTGGTGAGCTTGCCCATCGGCACGGTGAGCTTGCCGTCGCTCTCACCGTAAATCTTCGACTTGAAGTTGGAGAGCTCTGCCTCCTTGTCGCTCAAGACCTTGATGTCGAACGAGGTGTTGGCATGACCTTTCTGGGTGCTGAACACTACCTGCACCGGCGACTCTTTATACAGCTCCCGCTGCCTCAGACCGTCAGGCACGAAATACATGTCGGTGAGGTTCAGGCGCCTCACCACGTCGGTCATCAGCGTCGGGCTCTTCAGCGTGAGAATCTCATTGTTGATGTTCGTGTTGTTGGTCAAGAGTCCGATGCTCTGGAACTCGGCGGTAAGACCGTTTGCCCTGCCGTTGCCGTCGTCCTTGATGAGCATCTGCGCGCTGCGGGTGTAGCGCGGCGGCGTCTTCATAAAATAATAGGTGGCGAGCAAAAGCATTATCGCCACGCTGATTACAAACCAATACCAGCGGGACACGAAAAGGCCCAGCAGGTCGCGGAGGTTCAGACTCGTCTCGTTGTTTTGGGTGTCAACCTCTGTGTAATATACTTCTTCCATTTTTCAATTTGAGATTTGAAATTTGAGAATTATTTGAATATCAGCACTGCGAGCGAGGTGAGGAAGGAGCCGATGGAGATCCAGAGGGATACCGACTGCAGACTGTTGTCGTTGATGGTTGACTGTCCTGCCCTCATCCTGTTGGGGGTTACGTAGATGATGTCGTTTTGTCTGAGGTAATACACTGGCGAGCTGAAGAAGTCTGACTTGCGCAGGTCAACGTGGTAGGTGTTGCGCATGCCGTTCTCCTCGCGTACCACATACACTTTGTCGCGGCGGCCGGTAATCGTGAGGTCGCCGGCCATGCTCAGTGCCTCGAGCAGTGTGATCTTGTCCTTCGTGATGTTATACTTGCCGGGGTTCTTCACCTCTCCCATGGCGGAGAAATAGAGGTTCATGAACTCCACCGTCACCACGGGGTCCTTGGCGAGGTTCTGGCTCTCGAGCTTGTTCTTGATCATCTTGGCGATCTCGTCTTTCGTCATGCCGGCCACGTGGAGAGTGCCGACAACGGGGAAGTCGATATTGCCGTCGCTGTCGATGGTGTAGCCGCTCACGCCATTCGACGACGTGCTGCCGACATTCTGCTGGGCCCTCACGAGGTTGAACAACTCCGAGAGCTGTTTGTCGCGGCAAGTCACCAGTATCGAAATCTGGTCCTCGGGCTGCACCTTTATCTTCTTCACTTCTCTAATGGCCTGCGCGCCGATGGAGTCGATGTCCTGCATATACACAATCTTCTCCTCCGTGTGGCACGAAGACAGCAGCAGCGCCAAAACGCCGCAGATTGCCAAAGGCAAAAGTCTTAATTTCTTCATAATCTTATCTTTTAATTATTATTTTCTATATCATTTGGCTACCGCTCACTAAATAAATTCTACGTTTTATCTATTAGGATATTATTCATTCTATTCCGTCATCATTTACTGCTCCTTTTTCGTCACCGTAGCCCTCCCACGGGCTCGCCATACGCTTTCCCATTATAAAACTGCCGCGCATCACTCTTTTCCCGTTTTCGCCCTTGCGCTGCCAAACGATATAAAAACGGTTGCCGGGCTTCACTTGAACGTTGTCTTTTATATCCTTTTCGAGTATCTGCAAAAACTGCTCGTCAGAAGTGGAGTCAGGCACGCTTTCATTAAAAAAAGCCACGCTCTTGCCGCACTCAACGGCATTCTTGTTGTCGAGCCACTTGTAAAGCCCCGGATAATCTCCCATGACACCGAGGTCGTATGATAACCAAACACTTTTTTCCATAATTATCTGATATTATTTATTAGTTTGTAGATTTTCTCTTGATTCAGAGTTCCGCCGTTCCAGAGCCGCTTCTTTTCTTTGTCGATTTTTTAGAAAATTCTGGAGCAGGTCCATAAGCTCCTCTAAGTCCTTTCCTTCTGTGGAAACGAAAGCCTCGAGGATTTTGACTTGTGCTTCATTTAACGGTTTTACTATATTCATATATTCTGATTATTCTGTAGTTTCTTCAAAGAATGTGGTGGGGACATAGCTGGTGGCGATGATGAAATTGCCGGCGCCGACGACGACGCGCTGCTGGCGCCCTACCCTTGCGACGCGGCCCTCGACGCCCTTGAAGCGCCCTTGGGTGACAACGACGTTGGAGTCGGTCTTGAAATGGCAGTCCTCGAGCCTGACGAGCTGCACGTGATGGTCATCGGCATCTGCCACGAGCCGGAAATTGCGCATCTCCCAGTCGCTGATGCAGATGGGACTCTCCTGCCCCCGCTCCTTGCCCTGCGTGTGGTTATAATAATAATGTAAATGACGGATGTGGGCGTCGTTGCCGGAATGCACGAAGAGGTCGGTCTCCTTGCGCGAGGCCCTCACGAAGAGCAGGTTGCTCACCGGGCGGCGCTTGTATCTTTTCACCGTCTTCCCCGGCTTCTGACTGCTGCGCTCCACTTTCATGCTGTAGAGCATCGGGACGTAAGCGTCATAACCGCGCGACTGCAAAATGTCGAGCGACTTGAGCTCCGTGCCGTAGGCGGCACGCATGACATACCAGAGGACAGCATCCGCTGTTATGTCTTCTTCACGGATATGCCGTGAAGAAGACAATGGAGAATGGATAATGGATAATGGACAATTAGGCTCGCTGGCGCTCGCTGGCGATGCTTCGGTTTCGACAGCTCCCTCGACTTTGGGGCAAGAGGCATCCGAGGCAATTGGGGGAGCAGGCTCGCTGGCGCTCGCTTTAGGAGGCTCACAACCGGGAGCATTTGGGGCCGGAGCGTAATTTAAGGTCGCTCGGTTTTCCGCTTTTTGCGGACTGCCGTGCGTATCTTGCGCAATGTCCTCCCGCTCATCCGTCGGGGGGCGCGCCGAGTTGTCGGGATCCATATCCATCTTCAACATTTCACCCTTGGGCATAAGTAATGCCCCAGCCTTGTTTTGCGGCCGAAATTATTGAAAATCAGCGGAAACCGTCATTCAGAGCATTAGAGCACAAGGTTTCGCATTTACATAATAATCCAGCCACTATTTCTTTTCGGTGCAAAGTTACTAATATTTTTTAACACCATAAAATTTTCAGCCCCTTTTTTTCGTCCGACTTCCCAAACTTTTAGATTATTAACATTATTATTTTTTTTTAACTTCGCACTAAATCGCCCTCACAAACAAATCCTACAAATATCACTCTTCAATCCCTTAATACTTTCTGTTGTTACCGTAACATCCTCACCCCCTGTCTTATCCTCTGTATTTTTAACAATATACGTCATTGAATCATCAATGAAATATACAGCGAATTTAGATTCGTTTTTAAAATGGCCAGTTAAATATATGCCCCCATCGTTAGCAGGGAACAGAGAGCAATTTTGAAGAATTTCCCCACCCAATAAGCTCAATGCGACATCTGCACTTGCTATAGTAGACTCAAAAGGAGCCGGGGCAGAGCCTGAATCCCAGCCCTCCTCCAAAGTCCGAAAAAGTTCCAACCGCCCTTTCAGACGGTCATAATCTGTGAATGTTTCTAAAGTTTTAGGCATTCTATAAAACTTAATGCATTTATGCTATTGAAAGCCTAAGACCCAATGCTCTTGACATCATCAAAAAAGTGGAAAGTTGCATATCTGTATCGCCTCTTTCAATTGCAGAAATATATTCTCTTTTCTTACCTATCCTGTCAGCTAATTGCTTTTGAGTCATTTTTTGACGCTTTCTTTCATCACGAAGAAGTTCTGCATAGTACCAATACTCGGCCTCTACCTCAAATTTTTCACGCTCGGGAGAGCCCTCCGGTCCATATTTCTCATTCAACAAATCATCAAAGGTCATAAGGCCTTCTAATTTCTTTTCATCTAATTTTCTCATAACTGTTCCTCCATTTTTTTTAATAAGTTTTCTGCATATAATATTTCGTTCTTGTACTGTTTAGAGTCTTTTTTCAAAAAAGAATTTAGCAAGATGGCTTTTCTACATTCAATAATTGTTTCCGAGTCAACAGAAAACAAAATTGTTCTGTATTCATTCGTGCTAATAGAAACTCGTAATTCATATAGAGAAGAATTCTCCAATTTCTTAACAAATTTAGTACTTACTACATACTGTGTTCGTAAAATGTTTAATACATAATCATACTTCCTTTGCACTCGAAGTGGAAGGTTTGCATAATAAATTTTAAACTCTTCAGAAAAGAGTAAATGTCTTATCGTTGATTTCATGCTGCAAAAGTAAGGAATTTCTTACATCCGACAAAATTTTTTCAGAAAAAAATGCAAATAAATTGCGATTTCGAGCTTTTTTTTGCTTCTTCCGACCTTATATTTGCAATTTTTCCGCCACAAAGGTGCGGAAGTCGGAAAAAATTTGTAACTTTGCAGCCAAAATTTGAAAATTCAAGGAAAAATGGAACTATCAACGAAGTATGACCCACAGGAAGTGGAGTCGAAATGGTATCAGTATTGGACTGACAATAAACTGTTTAGCAGCAAACCCGACGGCCGCGAGCCCTACACCATCGTAATCCCGCCACCCAACGTGACAGGAGTGCTGCACATGGGACACATGCTCAACAACACCATACAAGACATACTCATCCGCCGCGCAAGGCAGGAGGGAAAGAACGCCTGCTGGGTGCCCGGCACCGACCACGCGTCAATCGCCACAGAGGCAAAAGTGGTGAAGAAACTCGCAGAGCAAGGCATCAAAAAGCACGACCTCACGCGCGACGAGTTCCTCAAACACGCCTGGGACTGGACACACGAGCACGGAGGCATCATCCTGAAACAGCTCAGACGACTCGGAGCCTCCTGCGACTGGGACCGCACGGCATTCACGATGGACGAGGAAAGGTCGAAAAGCGTCATCAAAGTATTCGTTGACCTCTACAACAAAGGTTTGATATACAGAGGGTTGCGCATGGTGAACTGGGACCCGAAAGCCCTCACCGCACTCAGCACCGAGGAGGTGATTTACCGCGAGGAGCACGGCAAGCTCTACTACCTGCGCTACTACGTTGACGGCGAGCCGGGAAAATACGCAGTGGTGGCCACCACACGTCCCGAGACGATTATGGGCGACACCGCGATGTGCATCAACCCCAAAGACCCTAAAAACCAGTGGCTTAGGGGCAAGCGCGTCATCGTGCCGCTCGTCGGAAGAAGCATTCCCGTCATCGAAGACAGATACGTGGACATCGAATTCGGTACAGGATGTCTGAAGGTTACCCCCGCGCACGACACCAACGACTACATGCTCGGCAAGACACACAACCTCGAGACCATCGACATCTTCAACCCCGACGGCACGATATCGGAAAACTCCACACTCTACGTGGGAATGGACCGCTTCGACTGCCGCAAGCAAATCGCCATCGACCTCGAAAAGGCCGGACTTATGGAGAAGGTGGAAGACTATACTAATAAGGTGGGATATTCAGAGCGCAACCCCGACACAGCCATAGAGCCGAGACTCTCACTGCAGTGGTTCCTCAAAATGAAACACTTCGCCGACATCGCATTGCCACCAGTAATGAGCGGAGAGATGCAGTTCTACCCCGCGAAATACAAAAACACATACAAAAACTGGCTCGAGAACATACAAGACTGGTGCATCTCAAGGCAGCTCTGGTGGGGACACCGCATACCGGCATACTATTATAACGACAACGACGACTACGTGGTGGCAGAGACGCCCGAGGAGGCACTGAAACTCGCACAGGAGAAGTCAGGCAACCCCGACCTCAAGGCCGAAGACCTCCGACAGGACGAGGACGCTCTCGACACCTGGTTCTCATCATGGCTCTGGCCGATATCGCTCTTCAACGGCATCAACGACCCGGGCAACCCCGAGATAAGCTACTACTACCCCACCTCCGACCTCGTTACCGCACCCGACATCATCTTCTTCTGGGTGGCAAGAATGATCATGGCCGGAGAGGAGTACATGGGAAAGATACCCTTTAAAAACGTCTATTTCACCGGCATCGTGCGCGACAAACTCGGCAGGAAGATGTCGAAGAGCCTCGGAAACAGCCCCGACCCCATCGCACTCATCGACAAGTTTGGTGCCGACGGAGTGAGAATGGGAATGATGCTCTCGGCACCCGCCGGAAACGACATCCTCTTCGACGAGGCCCTCTGCGAGCAGGGACGAAACTTCAACAACAAAATATGGAACGCATTCAGACTCGTGAAAGGTTGGGAGACGGCAGACATACCGCAACCGAAAGCCTGCGAGACGGCGATAAAATGGTTTGAGGCAAAGATGAAAGAGACTTCAGAAGAGTTAAAGGACCTCTTTAAGAAATACCGCATAAGCGAGGCTCTTATGGCAGTTTACAAACTCTTCTGGGACGAGTTCTCAAGCTGGTATCTCGAAATGATTAAGCCGGAGTATCAGAAACCCATCGACAAAAAGACGATGGACGCAACTCTCGGTTTCTTCGACAACCTGCTCAAACTCCTCCATCCCTTCATGCCGTTTATCACCGAGGAGCTCTGGCAGCATATCTACGACCGCAAGGAGGGCGACTCCATAATGAAAGAGACTCTGAATATCGGAACGCCCGATGAAACCGACAAAAAACTCATCAACGACATAGAAAAGGTGAAACTCATCGTCGGAGGAGTAAGAACGATACGCAACCAAAAGAACATCGCACAGAAAAATCCGCTCACGCTGGAATGCACAGCGCATAACAACTATGAGCTATACAACGATGTAATCAGCAAAATGGCAAACCTCTCGGAAATCAAGACCGTGGCAGAGAAACAGCCGGGCTCATCGCTCTTTATGGTTGACACCGATGAATACGCAGTGCCACTCGGAAACCTTATCGATAAAAAGGCGGAAATTGAGAAACAACAGGCACAGCTGCAACACCTCGAGGGATTCCTCGCTGGAGTGATGAAAAAACTCAGCAACGAGAGATTCGTGCAGAATGCGCCCGAGGCTGTCGTGGCACTGGAACGGAAGAAGCAGAAGGATGCAGAGGAGAAGATTGCAGCGATAAAGCAAGCGCTGGAAGCGCTTGCTTAATGGAGAATGGAGAATGGAGAATGGAGAATTAGAGCAGCCGTTCCGGCTGCAAGCGGCTGCGCCGCGGAAAGCCTCCGAAAGGCAGGTGTGTTCCGAGGTGGCATTGGGGAAGTTAAAAAGAATTGAGAATTATGAGGCTTCGCCTCAAGTTGAGATTTGAGATTTGAGAATGGATATGAAAAGGATTTTGAAGGTAATGGGTGCCGGGGCGGTGACAGCCCTGGCGATGGTGGCTTGTGCGCCGACCGACGACGTGAAGGACCTCTCTGGCGTGCTGCCGGAGGACAAGGCCCTGAAAACAATGTTTATGTACTTCCCGTACTCCGGAACCACAGGCAACCTGTATGATTATTTCCTCGACAACGTCGCCGACGTGGAGACCGCCATTATCAACAACGGAGGGCTCGACAGCGTAAATGTCGTCGTTTTCATGGCACGCTCCGCAACCCTCGGACACCTTTATAAAATAAAGTATGCGAACGGAGCCTGCACCCACGACACACTCGCCACATATAAAGAAGCCGACTTCAACAGCCGTGCGATGAGCAGCAGCTCGTGGATAAAGTATATCATCAACCAGACCAACAGCTACGCGCCCGCCGACTCCTTCGCAATGCTCATAGGATGCCACGGACTCGGATGGCTATATGCCAACCCCACGACCACAACAAGCGCGAAACAGTCAGCGGCATTCTCCGATGAAACCGAGGTTTCCGAAGCTAAGGCTTCTTTCCCGAATTATTCAACAAACACTTTAAGCAACGAAGACGAAACCTTTGAGTATCAGAAAGGTA
>Ga0065711_1002761_pt1 | contig 34957 bp, 11 predicted proteins | sample Hoacrofraction12_FD_59098 | JGI IMG/M metagenome (GOLD analysis project Ga0065711, IMG submission 59098) | Hoatzin crop microbial communities from Cojedes, Venezuela - Epithelial fraction 12 v2 (version 2) | ecosystem: Host-associated > Birds > Digestive system > Esophagus > Crop | place... | reverse complement strand
GAGGGTGGTGAGGGGCTGGCACAGGTTGCCCAGAGAAGCTGTGGCTGCCCCCTCCCTGGAAGTGTTCAAGGCCAGGTTGGATGGAGCTCTGAGCAACCTGGTCTGGTGGAAGATGTCCCTGCTCGTGGCAGGGGGATTGGAACCTGATGATCTTTAAGATCCCTTCCAACCCAAACCATTCTATGATTCTTAAGATACAAGTCACATGCCTCTGTATATTGTGCATAGGAAGACAGGATTTAATTTTTCATATGCCAAATAGGCTTTTATTTAAAACTTAGCTATAAGAAGATGTTTTATGAGTCAAAATCCAACTTGTTTTTAGATTGTTGTCTCATACAATGAAAGAGACGTTGTGCCTACTTATAACTGAAAGTCTGTTGTGATTTCCTCAGTACTTTGAGGAAACACCACTTAATAAATGTTCTTCAATACTTCCCTTCATTCCAGCTGGAAAGTAAAATACTTTTAAGTATCTGCAGTTAGAAACTGCAGAGGGGGGCTTAATACACTGTAGTTATTCTGAATTAAGATTAAAACGCTGCTTGATGGCTGCTGGCTTTTTTTTAGTAGCAATTATTCTGAATGCATGATAATACTTGTTAGTGACTCTGTGTGCTTTAAGCTCTCCACTCCTTGATATGTTCTTGAACTTCTGCCATTTTGCAAGGGGCACTGAATCAAAGGGTTTGATGGGGTGATGGAGGACTGACATTATAAAATTAACATGTCCTGAATTACTATCCAAGAATCACAGACTTTCAGGCAGTGTATGTTTTGTAGAATTACAATCATTGCTAACTAACATTGAACAGACACTGTTGCCTTATTAAAATACTGTTAAAACTGCTACTTAATGATTTACTATGATTTTATGATCAAGTACACTAAATATTCAAAAATATTGTAACTTATGAACTAGTTTGATAGGAAATTATTGTGTCAACACAATATATTAATGTAAAAGTGGTATTTTCAGTACTGTTCATTGAGTATTGGCAGATACTGGTTTATTTGGTTGTATATCATTGTAGTTTATGCTATGCAAGACTCATAATAATATCACTCAGTCCATCAGTCTACCAGTCTATTTAAATAACCTAAAACTGATTTGATGTGGAGACTGAATTAAACACAAGTAGTTAGTATGTGTGTGCATATGTACATCTGTGTATGCAGAGCTCATAATGAATTACTTCCTGTACCTTTTAGTTATGAAGATAAGGACTAGCATCCAAAAGCAAAGCAAACCACACAGACAAACTACTTTTGGCTTTAGATAAGTCTTGTACTTCTAAAAGTATCTTACAGGCAGAAGCTCTGCATCTAAGATGCTTATGTTTTAATCAAGGGCTGTCAAACTTTTTGACAACTAAGGGAGAGATTACTCTATAGTTGTTTACTCAAGGATCCGATGGCAAATAAATTTTACACTGTTGGAGGATGATGGAAAATGATCCGAGGACCATTTGAGAATTCTTCCACGGCCTGCCAATTTGATGGCCTAATTTGAGTAATGAGAAAATTTTGTTATGCCCTGCATGCAGATTCTGCAAGTAACTGAATTACAGACTCAACATTGCTGCAAAGATCCAGTTTTCTATTATCTGTGATACAGCAGAATGTATACTGCACTGTAATTTATTATCCACTTTATCTGAAAAAATATGCTCTAATATAAAAAACAGTCATGGCAGTTCAATGGCCTTTACAGGACGTCAGAGTGAAGTCAATCTTATTTTGTTAATTCTGTATCTTCATTTCTCCTTGAACCTTCTTCAAAAACATTTTGAAAACTGTGTTCATTTCTGTTTGTTCATTTTGTTGGAGATAGCAGGTTTAGGTATAGTCTGCAAAGAACATGGCTGTATATATCATTTTCTGTCTGTGCCCAGCTTATTTCTATACGTTTGAAACATAGATTCCTGGTGTCCTCTGTTTCCTCTGTTGCAAAAGCACAGGCCCATTTTTTTCTATTGAATATATTCCTTTAAAATTTTATGCATGGAATTCCAGTTTTACAGTGGTAATTAGTAGCTTCAGTGAATGAGTACAGAATCCTGCTGGAGACCTGCTTAAAGTCCAGTCTGTCTGCAGAAGATATTCTACACTGCCAAGACTTCTAATGTGTGGTATTAACTCAGGAAAGAAAATTATTATCCCCATGATATGTAGCACGGAGTCATGCTCTAAAGAACTCAGCTGAATGACTTTTGCTTCAATGCAGCTAGTCACCTGGAAAAAGATCGAGTTTGTAAAGATTTCAGATTATGCTAATAGCTGGAATTTACCTTGACCAAAACAAACCAGAATATAAAGGGAGCCTGTCTGAGTACACAGGACAGGGAAATTCATCATGAGGGGTTTTCTGGTACAGGAAACAGGCTGGAAGTAAAGATAGGAGAAGATGCAAAGTGGCCAGAAGAGTAAGATGGAGAGGAAGAAAATGAGCTTATTGGGAAGCCTCCTCCGAAGTGGTCTGCAAGGTCTTGGGGCAATGCCCTTATTCTGTTGAGATCGATGAGATTTTTCTCTTGGCTTTAGAGCAGCCAGGATCTCACTCTTGATGCTTATCACCATGCTTGACCTTGCAGGCAAGGAAGTCATTGCAATTTAGAACGCCTCAAAAAATAACTTGTGTCACGTGCCTATTGGGCTCAGTATAAAGACAGACTTTGTGTGTCAGAAAGGCAGATATATTATTACATCTAAAGATCATCACAGTCAGATTTCTGTATCAGATCACTTTGTTTACAGAGCAGGAGGAAAGCTGGGCATGTCTGGATTTATCCCACATGTTGACTCACAACTGTCCTATTCAAAGCCAAAGCCACTCCTAGTAACACTTTCAGTCACCAACAGCAACTGCCAACCAGCAAAAGTAGATAACAGCAGAGACAAACTTTCAATCTGTTTTAACCTGAAACTTGAGTCTTGGTGGAAGGGGTATTTTAGCTATAGGAAGCAGTAACTGGAGGGACATTACAAGTCTTCTATTCACTGATCAATAAATCAGTGGCTTTATAAGCAGTGGAAATTCTTGCATCTGGAAAGCTGACCCTAGCTACACTCTTCAGTGCCAAAATTGGTAAGTCCATGTTATAGCAATAACCTTACCTGTGGAACTTGGAAATGGGGGTTGATCTGAAATAAATAAAAAAAAAAAAAAGAACATTTGTATTTGACTTTCAGTGTTTCCCATATAACCTCTGCTTAATTTACAAGTAGTGTTTCCCCTGCACTCCTGCCACATGTAATCTGGGCTCTGATTGTCATGAAAGCTTCTTTTTTCTTCTCAGCTCTGCACTAATACGTGACTTCTCTAACTGGCATCAGGAAACTGTTTAGTCAGCTAGCTAAACTATACTAAAAACTCCCATAGATATAAAATCCCGTTCATACACACTTAGCAGAGTCGGAGTAACAGGACAAATAGAAGACGTGCCAGCATCTTCTAGCACTGTTTCAAGTGGAGATGATACTGAATGTACACAGGAACCTGGTTTCTTAAGGATGTGTTGGCATTCTGTATTTAACAATTGCTACATTATATTTAGGAGTTAATTACATGTCAGTTGTAAGTGAAGGGTGACTGACTTTGTTTTATTGTAGTGCAAGGAGATTTCCATGCTATTTAATATGTACCTTCTCTAAAAGATGGCCTTAAGGATAAGAATTGGGATGACCACCTTGTGAGGGACAAAGAACTAAGTTAGACATTACTTGATCTACAGAATTTATTTATTTTTTGATTTTCAAAAAACTTTGAGGAACTATATAGTATCTTACTGGTAGGTTTAATCCAATGGCATCTATACCAACTTCCTTAAAACCCTTCCAAACCAGAAGTTTTTACTTTATAATTGCATTTATACCTTGCCCTATCTAAGCTGCCTTGCACCCATTACACACAAACTGTCTTCAGGAATGCAGACAGTAGGTCTTATGCACCTACCTGATATTTGCTCTTTGAGTTTAGATTAGCATTTGTTCCTACAGAGTGTAGAAAATATACTCAAAATTGTTTAATCTAACATATTGAATTGAAATACTCAGTAGATAGAAGGGTTATATTTACTTGGACGGAGGACAATAGGCTTAGCTGTTCCCCAGGCTTCAACAGGTTTCAAGTTCGGTTAAGATTTTGACTTGCATTCCACCAGTATGAATACTTGCTCTGGTATCTGTGCCAATTGACTAAGTCACCTCAGGCAGATGAAATTCACTTCAAACTGTTTGTAAAACTGGCCTGTGATACTAGTATCTGTCCTCTTCTTGTGCTCAAAGGTGGGCAGACAGGCAGAACTTGGGTAAACATGCAGAATCGCAGAATCATCGAATCAGAGAATCAGAGAATGGTTTGGGTTGGACCAAATAGAACAAGTTATTTGTGATCACCAGCGTATTAATGACAAATTGGAAGAATTTGGAAGAAGTGAAAATATTACAGGAAACCTCATGGTTTGTTACATATTAATTCTGGATGCAAGCAGGGTACCAATCACAAATGAAAGAGCATGTCATGAACTATAGCTAAAAGTAGAGATGTCTCTTGCTACTGCACCATCTTCTTAAACCAAACCTTTCAAGCTCTGCAGACCGTACTGAAACAGGCAAGGGATCACGAGACCAGTCTCTTTTGAGGGTGTGTAAATCACTAGTGTATCCTTTCAAATGGATTGTCTTACACTAAGATTGGTCACTCCTAGGAAGTGAGGTGAGAATGCCTGGATGTCCCATCCTGTTGTGCAGCTCAGTTCTTCTTTGTGGTTTCCAACCAAGTGCTACATCATTCCTCCTTATTTCTGTGGGCTTTTGCTGCAGTTGCATTCTGCATATGGATTCTGCTGGAGCCAAGTTTTGCACAAGCAACACAATATCTGAAAAATGGCAGTCATCCAAAGCTAAATATCTCAGTTCTCGTCCTTGAGATGAAAAAAACTTAGAATTATTATAAAGAGGCGCCTAGAACTGGGTAAAATTAGAGTCATTTTTCTAGCTGTGCTTTTCTTGTTGCATAAGAATGCAGTGAGTGAAAGGAGCGCATTAATTTCTGTTTCCACTATTTTATTTATTTAGAATCTACGACAAGCAAGTGGTAGCAGACAAAAGCAGCTCAGTCTACGTTCAATTTAAAGTTTTGCGAAACTGTAATAACAATAGAGGAAAAATTGCTACATGTCTAATTCAGGTGCTAATTTCCACTGACATACTGGAACAACAATCTATAGAAATATGTCTGAGCACTCTGAATACATGTATCCCAAAATTTAAAGCAAGCCAGCAAGGCAAGAAAATTAAAACCCATCGAGTTTAAGAAGTCCAAGGACAGTATTTGCTCTTCTTCTTCTGCTCAAGAAATGAGAATGGTAGAGGTCCCCAATAAAATGAAGCGGGTTTAAGCTGCCATTGCTCGCTTCTGGGATTTCAGTCATGTGCGCTGGAGAAAGCGCTTCCGTTTGTTGCACTGAGGATTTGATACAAAGTCTTATCTTCATTGCTCTATTTCCACCTAGTGTTCAAACCGCAAATTGCACGAAAGAGTAAGCACGTTCTAGAACCGGTGACTGCAGATCAGTCTCGGTCTCGGTGTTGGGGGAATCTGCTTTACAAATAAACAAGTGGATATCGTAATATTAAACATCTCTTTTACAGAAAGGTGTTTGCAGTAGCTCCCAGACTAAAGGCTGCCAAGTCTCCATTACGGATTCTGCTGCACAATCTGTTCAGAAACAGGAGTACCAGTTATTTGGCTCAAATGTTAGAACCCCTCTTGTGGATGTAATTTTTGTGTGAGTTCTGTTGTTAGCTGAAGGCAAAAGAACGCAGGTGAACAAAAAGGGCCACGCCATGGTCACTGAGATGCGTTCATTACTCTCACAGGCAAGTGCGTGCACAGGATGAAGTCTAGAAAGGGGTTGATAAACCACCTGGAAATATTGAGGTGGACTCATCTGGACAGTCTTTCTTCGTATAGCTCAAGCTATAAAGTTCCTTTCACACTTTATAACAACCATAGCATTTCAGTAGCAGAACTGGAGGATTCAAAAACTTGGTTTAGATGAAGGAAGAAAAAAGGTGAGATTTTGTGCTGAGCTATGAATTTAATTTTTTTTCAGGAGGCTGAGTAGAGCATAGCTAGAAGACACAACTTGTGGATCTACCTTGTGAAGTGTAGCAGGAGGCTTACGGACAGATACAAGCATATGTAGACAGGACAAGTGATGTTTTAAATCTCTTTCACGTGCTAAGATGAAATAAATTGCTCTTCTACTTTGCGTTACATATGTTCACAAAAAGTTAAAAAAATGCTAGTATTGCTAATCTCAGACAGCACCAGCTCTTCATTCAGCATAAGTATGGCAATAATTTTGATAGCTATAAAATGTTTTTTGTTCATGCATTTATGTAGCAAAATCTAGACAGCGCAATTCTGTGTATTTACTTGTTCTTGTAACTAGCGCAAAATAGCTACGAGTCTTAGTTGCACCACAGGCACCATCTGAAAAACGGATTATTTAAAGAACAGGTTATTTACCCTAGTGTCTGATCTTTAGGGAGATGGAGCCTCCTGTCTTCAGAATTTGTAGTTTGGACATTTTCTTTAGGAAAAAGGCTTCAGCTCCTGCTTTTCCTTTGTGCTTTCCCATTGAGCCCATGCAAAATATAAATGTGTTAATGCCCAGACTAGGAAATGGCGGTGTCCTTCACTCAGGACAGCATCCTAACTGCTGGTTTATTAGATAGGAGGCAGCACAGCTGTGGCCACCTTCTTTTCCTGGGTACAAGCAGGGTACCTGTCACAACTGAAAGAGCATGTCATGAACTATGAATAAAACGAGAGGTCCCTTGCTACTACACCAGCTATAGTCACATTTATTTTATAACAAAGCATCTGCAGTAATGTTTTTCAAGTGCCCAGCATTGACTGCTGGGTTAGGCAACACCTGAAAATATGTATTACACCAAACTCTTCCCAGGTCTTTGTCAGGGGAGTATCACCTCTGGATACTCCCCAACTGGTTTAGATGTGAGGTAGACACCAAGTTTCTTGCTCCAAACCAGGCAGGTACCTACACAGAGGCATACGTGTAGGTGGTTAGAGAGCTCCGAATGCAATGACCTGTCTATGGAATTTACATTTTTCTTGAGAGAGGCCAGAGTTGGGCTGAGGTTTTTTAGAGTTACAGCTTTGGATTTAAATTTCATTTTACAGAGCAATTTGTTTAACCTTTCAAAAGACTAAGTGCATAGGTCAGCAGTTTTCTAGCAGAACTGCCTTGTTAAATGCTGGATTTTTTTCTCACTGTGAACACTACTATGCACTCTGAGCTACAGAATGGCTGAAGTCTAGACCAGTTTCTATTATCCAATCCTCTTGCTTTATTAGTAAAATAAAATTTTATTTACACTCAAATTCTCCTTATTTGTGAAATAATCTTAATTAAATAGTGCTTTTAATGGAGAATACATGGACGGGGAAAGTGAACAGCACTATTTTATTGTATTAGCTGTTGCTGCTTGAAAGCCCTGTTCCTGAAAGAGAGCTTCCTCCGTTGAAGCATAGGTTTGCTGTGGTTTGAGTCCTAAAGTCATCTGTCAGGAGACATAAACTAGGGAAGGGACTGCTGTGGATGTAACTCTGCACTACAGAAAGCAGCATCCGAAGAGGGTAGGGTGGGATCTGTGGGAAAGTCCCACTCATCTTGGAACTGCTACTCTTGTCTTGGGTCATGATAAGGTTAGGGGCTGCTTTGTTCTCTGCAGTTGCCCTGACAAATGAAGACTGTCTGAGTCTTCATATTACTTCAGGCAGAGTGGGACTGAGACAGTGTCCTTCCAAGGGGATGGAAGGCAGGACTTAGTTACAGGAGAAAAAAAAAGTGCTGCCAGTGTCTAAAAGCAACTATAAACTAGTGCAAGTAGACTAAATGATTTTTTGAAAGTGTAGGAAACCTCAAGATTACACAATCTAATTAAAATTAGTACATTCATCTCTAACTAATTGTTTGTAATAATATGTGTAGTATTTCTTACCCTATCATCCTTCAAGGAACTGCCCTTGGCAAAATAAAAACATATTTCCTTGGAGGATTGTGTTTATGTAAATACCTAATAGATTGTGTTTAAATTAAATTAGCAGTATATGTCCTCTTCAGACTTGTTTATATTATCCTGTCCTGTGATCTTTGGGCTATTGCGTATCTGGATTAAAATATTTGTTTTTTGAGAGATAGTGTAGAAAATTACATCAATTATTACAACTAAATGTGAGGGGAACCTGGCTTTGATTTTTGTAACATTGCAATGCCAGTATAGTATTTTGAATCACTCTTTTCTATTGCAAAGACTGGTAGAAAGAAGGGCATTTCTGCTTTTAATGCTTTCCATGACAGAGGTATGGACACACTAGGTTAGACCTACACACCACCCAGGCCAGTAATTTGTTTCTGACAGAGCCCAGAGCCAGATGCCTCAGAGGAAGGTGCAGGGACCTGCAGTCAGAAGTAAGGGCAGTGTTCACCCTCTAACACGAAGTTAATAAATCTGTTCATCCAGCTTGAGCAGCCTCCTGAAGATTCACCTTATGATGCCAGAAATAACGAACAAACTCTTCACGGATTTTTCGGTCTGTTGTACTGAATGATTGTGAAACATGGCAGAAGATCTCAAGTCTGATCCTTCCTTGAAGCATTGGTGTAACGAAACATAAGAGCTGCTATGACTTGGAGGCACTGCATGGGGTTGGGGAGCAGAGGCATCAACAGCCAGGGCAGACCCCAGCCCAAGACTGGTAAAAATTCACACCTGGACATGCCTAAGCACATGTACCAAAAATCGTTATCAACTGATAGAGGTAAGCAGATACTTCCTTGTATCTGTGACAAGAGAGTAATCTAACCCCTTGTGTTTGATGCCCTTTTGTGAGGACTTCAGAATTTGCGTCTGTCCTCAGTCTTAGTCCTGAGTTTCTCCCTGGATTTACGGGGACAACTTACGGAGGTCTCAGCAAGAACATTAGAGCAGTTCAAGAAAGGTCAGACACAGCCAGAGGATGCAGTGACGTGTCTGCCACTTACACTGGCATGCAAAGCTTGGAGTCAGGCCATCTCTGACTGCCTCAATGATGCATGGAGTCAGAAACGCCTGAATATGGAACCACCTGAAATTCCCTTTCCCTGTGTGCAGTCACCTAGCAGTGGTCAATACAGAAATACTGAGAGCAGGGGATGTCTTACATCTGGCTTTCAGGAGCCTTATTCTGAGCAATATCCATCTGGAACCAGAAACAGACATGTGTCCACCATTGTCACTTCACAGGACTGACTAAGGACCACTCCATTAAACACAAATTGAGGAGAAAGTAATACAAGGGACATGTGGCCACTTTGTGCTCAGAGATTCTGCATGAGCTGCCCAGGGGCCAGAGATGGGACTCCTCCTGTTTTTACGGCACACCACTCATGACAGCTATAGAGAAAGCTTGTCATCTGGAACATCAGTTGTACATGACATATTTAAGCTCAGTAAATCAATATTTATTTTTCACAAACATGAAATTTACTATGGAATTAAAATATATAAAGTAGTGTTTAAAGTTTCCCTCGTCTGTACACTGTCTGTGATGTCTGCTTCTACTGTGTGGTCATATATTTGCCTGAATGCATATTCTGTACCTTGTTAAATAAATCAAAGCTGTTATGTATTTTACCTTTCATAGTACTATTGCTTATGAGACACTGTGCCGGTGCATTCGGATTAGCTTGAGCGTTCATTGCAGAGCAACACCTTTAGTACTTACTCACACAAAACTGCAACTGATTAAATACTATTAAACTCTGTGGGAGCATTGCAATATAATATGCCAATATAATTTTTATTACGTTCATGTCCTTTGCTTCTAATACAAATTTATATTTACAATTAAACAGTCTCCTGTACATGAATTTCAGTTTTTGGGCTTGTACCATTCTTCCTTGTCACAAACTTTTTAATAAGTTGCAACAGAAGAATGAAAATAAATCAGTACATTTTAGTAATTGCAATAAATTAATTAGAAGGTGGAAGTGGAGATAGTTTACATTTCATTGACTTTATAATTATAGATTTGCCAATGTATGGTGATTACCTCCTTCCTTCTTGTTCATTATCACGTGGAGAGTTCAAGGAAGCCCTTAATCTTTTCTACCTGTCACTGTTGTCAGAGACTGGATGTGGCAATGATGGGAGAAAAAGAGGAAGGAAACAGGTAAGCACTGTCCCATGAAGAGAAGATGCACATAATTACAGACTGAGTGTGACTGTTTCTCAAAGTTATTAATTCTGCCTCAGTCTTCCCTGTGGGGAAGCAGCGATTTATCTAGTGTACATACAGCTTAGGGAGAAGACAAATTGTCACTCATCAGAAGAAGAAGGAAGGTCTATGCTTTAGATGGTTGAAGTCTCTAGTGATGTGTGCCAAGGTTTAACACTGGGCCCAGTACTGTTCACCATCTTCGTTAATGACCTGGACGAAGAAGCAGAGAGCACTTTCAGCAGGTTCACAGACAACACAAAACTGGGCAGACTGGCTGATGTGCCAGATGGTCATGCCACCATTCAGAGGGACCTTTACAAGCTGCAGAACAAGGCAGAGAGGAATCGAAGAATCTCATCAACTTCAACAAGGCTAAAGGCAAAGTCTTACATCTGGGTAGGAATAACTGAATGGAAAAGAGGAAATGGACATGAATTAAAAATAATGAAATTCCATCTGAACACCAGACAACACTTCTCTACTGTGGAGGTAGTCAAGCAGTGGAACAGATTGTCCAAAGAGCTTGTAGAGTCTCCATCCTTGCAGATATTCAAAGCCCAGCAGGACACTGTCCTGGGCAACGTACTCTAACTGATTGTGCTTGAGCAGGGGCATCAGACTACAGGATCTTAAGAAGTCCCTTCCAACCTCATTAATTCTGTGATTCTATGAATTGGTCCTATTATTTGATTAAAATCTGTGTTGTGGGTTAACCCCAATATGCAGGTAAACACCACACAGCTGCCTGCTCACTCACTCCATAGTGGAATGGGGGAGAGAATCTGAAGGGTAAAAGTGAGAAACCTCGTGTCTTGAGATAAATACAGTTTAATAGGTAAGCAAAAGCTGCATGCACAAGCAAAGCAAAATAAGGAACTAACTCACTGCTTCCCACTGGCAGGCAAGTGTTCAGCCATCTCCAGCAGAGTTGGGCTCCATCATGCATAATGGTTACTTGGGAAGACAAATAACATAACTCTGAATGTCTCCCATTCCTCCTTTCTCCCAGCTTTTACTGCTGAGCTTGACATCTCACGGTATGGGATATCCCTTTGGTCAGTTGGGTCCATCTGTCCCAGCTGTGTCCCCTCTCAACTTCTTGTGCACGTCCAGCCTACTCACTGGTGGGGCAGTGTGAGAAACAGAAAAAGCCTTGATACAGTGTAAGAACTGCTGAGCCATATCTAAAACATCCCTGTGCTATCAACACTGTTTTGGTCATAGATCCAAAACATAGCACCGTATGAGCTACTATGAGTAAAATTAACTCTCTCCCAGCCAAAACCAGTACAGTCTATCTTCAAGGGTAGTGGTAGGGAAACATAAGAAAGTATGTCTTTTTATCTTTTGAGTTGTGACTACTTTGGGGGTCAGATGACTTCCTCAATATCTAAAGTGATAATGATTCCTGTCACTCAAATTCCATCTTCAAGTTTTACCCTTCCCAGTAGTGCCTCAAGATATCAAAGACCACTTGTATGAAAACAAATGTTGAGATCAGAAAAAGTTCTTCCACACGGAAAAGAAGGTGCATGGGTAATAATTGGCAAATTACGCATATTACTCAATTATGTTTTTAATAGCTTTTCCCATGTGTGTATACGTAGAGATTCGAGCAAGGTGTGATTTGTAGATGAGAGGAAAGAAACTTAGGACATGTTCTGAAAGGTCATAGATGGTTCCTTCTAAGGGTTGGCAAGTCCATTCAGTTGAAATCCTGTGACTTCTTGTGTATTAAAAGATCTGTAGTTGTAAGGGCAGGTAGAACACTCTGGTGAAGGGATATCACTAGTAACAATAAGACTTAATTTACAGAGAGATTAAAATGTTGATTTTGGGGTGTGAAATGTTGTTTTGTTTCAGCAGTTGCTAAATTAAGATGCTAGCTTTAAGAGCTGTTTTCCTGATTGCTGTAAACCACCTAAGAGTGCACTACGACTATGGGGTGGTCTTACCCTACCCGGTATCTTTTTTTTTCCCCCCCATATGCTTTGCTTCAGTTCTTTCGCTTGTGAGACTTGCAATGAATTGGATCACGATGTTTGCTGATCTGACCGAGGCAATCTACGGGACTAGTTGGAGAGCACGGCCAAGGGCAGGACAGAATGCAGAACTGTTACTGTTGGTGGGAATGTGGTAATAGATCAGTTTAAACTGATAACAAACCGCATACTTGCTGTTCACTGCAAAACCTATTGTCAACACCCATTTACTGGATCACCGCACTGTACAGTTAGATAAATGGCAGAGATATTGATTCATGACAATCTCCGTGGCGTTTCCTGAATGGGTAGTCCCTGCAGTTATACCTTTGACTGTTTGGAGGCTGACCTCATAAAACCCTGAGAAAAATCATATTAAGAGGCTGTAACTGAACTTGCCCTTCTGCATGAATCTCTGAGGGTTGCTTGTTTGTGGCATTGTCTTCCAGTCCCTCGGTTCTCTTGTTTGCAGCTGAGCAACCATCCTTTCTCATCCTGTTTGTTTGCTTTTATTTGCTCCTTCTGCAGCATAATTCTGATGTTAATCTGTCCCGATCACAAGCGATGTGGAAGGCATAGCTGACATGCCCCGCATTGTTCATGACATAGTTCTCATGCAACATCACTGCTCATCCTGTCTTTCTTTATTTGATCGTAGTTTTTCTAAAATGTAAGATTTCTGGGGAAAGAATTGTTCTATTTTTTCTATAAACACTTGTATCATTGCTTAAAAAACAGTAGGAAACTTTATTCTTCATATACAGGGATACAGTTCTCGAAGCCCTTCATGAGCACAGCTTTGTAGGATTTGCGTTGTCAGTATACGAGATCAGACTGATCTTTGACCTTCTAGATCCTTTTCTGCTTGCTTCCATTTTCTCCTTGACATCTTCCTCCTTCATTTTTATTTCAGCTCCTCTTCACTTTTCTACCTGCTTCCAAATTTCAGTCTCAGTCTGCTCTGCTTCTTCCAAACAGTGGCACTTGCAAGTCATGTCCCCACTACACTCTTTATATGAACTAAGTTTGGGTCTGACTAACAATGATTTTCATGTGTGTCATGGTGGTCTCTTATTGCCTTTGGAAGAGGGAATTTAAAACATGTCTTTTCTCATATAACTAAATACTGGACCTTTTCATGCTGGATGTTTCTATTATACAGAATGTCGGATAGCACTGCAAGTAACATAGTATAATGAAATGGGAGAGATCCAAAATTTAATGTATTTACCAGCTGGGGCGGCAGAGTGATTTAAAAATGTTCCCTAGAAAATGAGGTTGAATCATTCCAAAGAAAGATTTCTGCATTATTTGCAATAATGACAGGCTGAAATTTGTATATACATTGTGCTCTGTTAATTCTATTCTCATATACTAATCAATTTCAATCATTTGAAATGGATATTCCAGTCACCTCTTGTGAAATCCATGTAAGAAAGATCGTGTTCATTTTCAATTGGAACTATCTTTAGTTCCAGTAGGATACCCAGGAGAAAATATCAAGGTTCAAAGCCAATGCTATGTGTATAAAAGCTTTTAAATTATGCCCGTTCTCCCTGCAAAATTTCTGAGAAACAAGAAAATTCAGGTTCAAAATCATGTGACTTTTGCCAAGGTTCCTGGGAACTTGCAGCCCGGACTTTGGATTCGGATATTTCAGACCTGAAAGTGGTGGCACCAGCAACACTAGCAAATAACTTCTCTACTGCTCTGAGTGGAGAAATGTTTTGATCCAAATGCTGCTTGTCCTCACGGCAGCTATTTTTACAGAAAACCACAAGATTTTACTGCCTGGACTCAATGGCATGTGAATTCTGCTCTCCAAGAAGTGCGAAGAACAGCAGCTCTGGCAGTTTCATTTCCTGACTGATGGCAAAAAAAAAGAAAAAAAGACAGAGACAGTGACCAGTGTGATACACACTGCTACACTGGATTTTGTGGTGTCACTTAAATAGGGAGGCAGGGTACAACTCAGCTGTTTGTAACCACAGAAACAGAAAATGTTATTTGGAAGGAACGAGGAAGTACACCAAATCTACTATGTCAAGCCTGACAGTGTCTCTTTAAAATGTTCTTTAACCTGTTTAACACACCCCTACTTTTCACCACTCCCTGGGAACATGCACCTCTTATAGCAACTTGTAAATCAAGAAAAACCAAACCCAGCAATTTATTCTCCAGTGTGTGGTGGCTATTTTCACACACCCAACCTGGCCATGTAATTAAGCTACCACACAGCTTGCTAACTTGGAGCTTTCTGCTTCAGCCTAAAACGAGTTCAGCACTATGAGTTTAAAAGTTTCAAATACACTGCAGCAGAATTGCATATTTCAAAATGAAAATTAAGATAAAGAATTCAAAGATTGTGATTTAGGCACAGTACTACAGAGGTTCTTCTCACAAGTCCGTAGAAGATGTCAAACCCCATTTATACTGGTTTGTCTGCAGCTCAGGGATCTGAACAGCGTGAATACAGTTTACTACAAGTAAGACAGCTAAACCAAAAAATTCAAGTCTTACTTTTGTTATAGTTAGAAGGTTCAAATCTAGAGAGATCTGAAATATTCCTTCTGAAAATAGAAAGAATATTTCCGTCGTACCTGTGAATGAAAGGGACGGAACTGCCAGGAAAGCACAATGATTTTTCTGGTTTCTCTCTCCTCTTGACTGGCAGCTTCACTGTGGGTCAGACTCCCACATGGCCAGATTAGAGTTTCCATGTCGCACTTTTTGTGTAAGTGGCCACAGTGCTGTAGGGAAGCTGTTTTCCACAATGCATCGCAGGACATGTAGTTTGCTTGAGGATGAGACAAATTCTGATGTGGTATCGATGCGGTACCGCTGAGGCTGCAGAGTGAGCTTTGCAACTTGAATTTTGGCCAGACGCAGAGGAAAAAAATAATCTACCTGCTTGTTTCCTTTTGCTTTTAATTTGGCAAGAAGGCATTGCTTTCTGCAAGAGCAAAAATTTTATTTGAAATCCTGCCATTACACAGGATTCATCTGACACGTCTAGGTGTTTACAGTGTAGGTGCCTACATCTGACCTCTCATCTTAGGCTCCCTTTCAAGACAGTGGAGAGAAATAGTAACTTCTAGAGCCCAATGCTCTGACCTACTTTAGTCATCTACATTAGGGCAAAATGAATTACATTAGGGATGTCTTGAGTGGCAAATGTAGAGGTAGGAGCCTAGCTTTTGATGTAGCCTAGCTTTTTTGTTAAATAGGGCCTGTGATGGAAAGTCTCGCCCAGCTCTGAGGAAACCGGTGTTTGAAAACAGCTGTCACCAGTTTGGTTTCTCCTTTCATTGAGCAGAATTCAGATTATTTACTTAGACATTAATTGGCATTTAGTTTTCTCAGGCTAATAGCGTGCATGAGGATACAGAGCAGCCCACGCTTGAAATTACTGGGTTCTTCATGGCATGCTCCTATAGCACTGTGGCAGGATCTGGAACTTCAGGAACTCATCTGAGACTCCATGATTACATCCAGATGACTACAATAATTCTGTTCTGACTATTTCCCTTGTAGTTTCACCCAAATTATTTTGAAATCTTCCTGCTTTAAAGCTCGGCCTTGTTTTAATTGTACTTAACAGCAACAGCAACAAAAACAAATGAAAAAGTCTTCAGCTCACTTCTTTGTGTGCTGAATGTTAAAACTCATGTAAAAGATGATTTCTGCCAACATTCTTTCCAAACTACTCACAGTTTTGAAAGCAATTATTCAGAAGAATATGATTTACTGAGAACAAAAGGGAAGGAGGACTTGATATGTAAAATGCACGAACTTCCTCACCATTGTAACAGTCTGTCGGCCAGTCTGTATCAAACGTCAAGTATTTTGTAAAGGCAAGCAGAGCGCTCAGTTGTTTCTTCAGCTTCTCTGCCCATGAAGCCCTACTTGCAGATGTGTTAATTCAGGAAATGTGTTCTCCTTTCTTTCACATAGTTCTGTTTGTGATTGAAATCTGCACCTGAAATTTATTCTTTGGAATATGCTTGGAGATGCTGTTAATTCTTCTGTTTCTGTGGACAAGGGAGGACAATGCGACAGCTGAATTCTTCTCCAGAGAAGTTAGTAAGGGAACGCGCAGGGAAGATGCCACTTCTGTGATACCATTTTCTATTTTACTCCTGCAGATGATCTATATTTCAACACATATAAATCTGCCTTGCTATTTTATCTGTTATTTGAACAGATGAGCAATTTTATTTGACTGAAAAGGTATTTATGAGTAAGGAAAGGGTTTTAAACATGTGCTAACAAAACACACTGCTTTACATATTTATATATTTACATATATACATACTCTCCACATTTGTCATCTAACTAGAGAAGAAATTCAGCGTGAAGAAACTAAAATGGCAATGCTGAATGACTCTCATCTGAGGGACTGAATGACACCCCTTCCCTATGGAGACCGGCTTATTTTAATACTTAAAGCATCAACATTCCACGAAAATTTGATTATTACCTTCATTGCATTGCTAATTCTTTGCACCGGCATCAAAGAATTACGAAACGATTTGATGCAATTTTAGTTATATGCCTTACACAAATTTTGTCAGTATGGGCATAACATAAGGAGTGGCAGTCCTTGGCCAGCTCAGAGGTTGCTCAGGGAAGAGTGGCAGAACAAGTGAAGCATGTAAGTTGCTTTCCCTAAGTGCCCTTACAGTCTCTATTAATTTGTATGTTAGGGTCTTTCTTGGCCAAATGTCGTTTCTATTTACTTAGTAACCATTAATCGATTTCTCTTCCACAAGCTTGTCTTGTTTCTCATTGATCTCTTTTATGTATGAGTACACACACATGCATATATGAGTATTTATACACACACACACACAATTACAGATATACAGTTACAGAAATAAACTGTTGCATTTCATAAACTATTAGAAACACAGCTTTCTGCAGCCAGGACATCTTACACACACATTGTAGGAAGAAACATCCTTCTTCTTTCTTTATTTCTTTTTTTTTTTTTTTTTCTTCCTACTAGTTTAATTTTGATGCCAAATAGCTCTTGCACTGGGGGAGAATTGAAATGCACCCTTCTCATACTTTTAGACCACTTACACCTCCTTTAGGTATCCCTTCACCACATTAAAAGGGTCTTAGCTGATGCATTTGTTCCTTGTGTGGAGAAGTAATTTTGTATCTTTGATCATCTTTTTTGTCCTTCTCTGAACCTTTTTAAGTCAACTCCATCCTTTCTGACTCCCATTTTTGGCTTTTGCCTTAGTTCTGCAGTTATCGATTTTGGAACTCATTTTCTAACAACTATTCTGCAGGAAGCTGTTCTGTGCTAACTGTACCACAGCCAGCATCTTCCAGGAACGGGGAAAAACTTCCCCTTCCTCCATGCTCATATTCAGCTCATATTCAGCTTTGATGTGGATAGAGAAGAGGATCACAATCTGTTACATTTGGCTGGCATGCATAGCAGTTATGTGTGCTGGTAACACCAGTGTGGAACTCACCTGTCAAATGAAGATTTCATTAAATAGGTGGGAGATTAACTCACTGGCTTTTTTTTGATTGGTATGAAATTCCCATAGAGGTTTTCAGATGACAATCAAGTTCTCAATCAACTAGTTTGATCCAAATAGTAAAAGAAAGAGAAAAGTCTGCTTAGCCCTAGCGGATAATCCCAGTGCAATACGAGGACAAGGAGAGAAACCCAGTCTATCAGATAAGTGTAATTTAAAGTTCCTCACATAGATGTCATTTTATGGGGCAGATACACCTCCTTATCTGCACCATAGAAAGAACAGCCTGGAGGAGATTTCTCCTATGTATTTACAGTGCCCGTGACAATTAATTGCTATAAGAAAATTTCAGGTAAGGAGCAGGAAGAAACCTTCCTCCCCTTAACTTCTCCCCCTCTAACATCTTTTAACAAGATGGCTTTCCCTGAGATCAGCACTGTTCGTTCCTTCCCAGAGCTCTCTCAGTAGGGATTTTTAGGTCATGGAGATATTATAAAGTCTTTCTTATTCTTTAATGAAAAAAGCACATCTAATCATAATTCTCACGCTCCCACTACTATTGGTCAGAATCTGATTTTCATTTCTTTACCCACCCATATAAATGGTCTTGGTTAATTCAGATGACAGCAACACATTAACATATAAGCTATTTGTCAACAACATAAGCTACAAAACTGGTTACAGCCATTCAGCTGGTACCACACAGATGTCATTTGACTTAGCCAGATTTTCAGCACAATTTTCCTTAGGTAACTGATTTTATCAGTAACTCTTTGTGTTCTTTAGCTAACGTAGAAATGGCAGTGGTGCAAGATCAAGATACGCAAGTTTAGCATACTATGGACCAGACTTTCAGGGACTTCTGCAAGGTATTTCACTCATTTACAGAGTAGAGAGGTATTCAAATTGTGGGAAAATCAGGCCCACTAACATTGAAGATTCTGTATCTCCACGAAAAATGCTGGCACCTGCTATGATTAGCATTTTTCTCTGTCAAGCCATTTTAGAATGGAAAAGGGAAGATACTGCTCAGCCATTTGCTGTGGCAATTAGAAGCATAGACATTTTGTGTGCTATTTATAGAAACTTTTTTCTTCCTTCTTTAGTTTATGAACTTTGCCACACCTTGTGGGAGAACAATGAGCTGCCAAATACACCTGCATTGTCACTCTGTTTTTCTTAGCATTTAAAAAACGGATATGAAAACGCTCTGACAGTGCTCCTTCCTGTGCTCGGGAAGGTGTGGTTAAATAACCAGGCTGCACACCTTACACTACCCAGCTGAAAGGTCTTCCCCAGGAATGGCAGCCTGTAATAGCAGTAGGAAATGTAAGCTGGGCTGGCAAAGGTTAATCAGTAAAACATATCGTTATCCCTGGTGCATTCTGGGGCTTCGTATCAAGACGTACTGAAATGATGTACTTAGTTTAACAGTAACATAATCTAGTGAAAGTGGCTTTAAATTGCTCTGCCTCTGCACAACAGATGTTACTACATGATATTACATAATCAGTCTTCTCTCTACCTATTTTAATCACCCAAGTGATAAAATTCTGAAGAGTACAATATAAAAAGAAAAAGGTAAATGTCATCTATAATACCTAGTGTTCATTTAGACAGTGATGAGACCAATATCTGTATATCATAGTAAGAGGGCTGTAGTGTTATTCTCCTGTCAGTGAATATGTAAACCTTAGGGAGGTAGAAAAACTGTGGTAGGTGTGTTCCCTCATGAAAAATGTCTTATAAGTCAGTGATTACAGTAGTCTGCTGGTAAAAATTGGCTGCTGTCAAAAGGAGGAATGATCTGAACTTGGGTTTAGCCATAGGCTAAGTGACTTTCCCAATTGGTAGGCTGTTGCTTTCTCATCCTGTCCTTTGGAAGGGTTAGGCATTCTTGGAGATGAGCCTTGCATGTGGATTAGGCAGAGGAATTCTGACTGAGCACCAAGAGAGGAATAAAGTTGTTAAAAAGGACCCCAAGTGCTTGGCACTGACAGTAGTTGGCCTTTGCAAGGCTGACCAGGACATTGCTTATCTACCTTTAAAACCCACATCTTAGTATGAGCTAGGATGCCCATGAAGAAAGGGTCTTTCCATCTCATATCAGATCAGTAGTTTATTTTATTTTGAGATGTCTGTCTAAGAGCAGGAGGATCAGAATCTTCACAGGAATGTTACAGAAATCCCATAGAAGGCTAATGATAGTAACCTGTCCGTGGGAAAAAAAAAAATAAAATCATACTCCTTATTTCTCCCTCTCCTCTCTGTTGCAGTCATGAATGTTACTGGGATTCACATAACCTCTTCTAGTCTGGTTCTGAGTCATACATACCTCTTGGTAAGGGTGTACCCATGGGCAGTATGTTCCCTTAGTTAATTATTTTGACCAGGGATCAAAAGTACCTCTGTATACAGAGGTAGCACAAGTCTCAAGCATCCTCTTATTTTACGTAGGGCTGGACTGGGAATTAAGGGAGGACCAGTCCTTGTGTCCGTCACCTTCAAGAGGAAGGTGTCACCCTATGCATGAACACTACTTCCTTTTCTACGTTAAGTAGTGTTGTATTTGTTGCACTGGGGTTTTTTCCTTAAATGACTCTTCCCCTTCTGACTTTACCAGTTAGGACTGCTGCTTACATACGTAGGTGATCTTAGACCAAGCTTCAGCAAGAAAAATGTGCAGGTGGCACAGGTGTGCAACCCACCTCCCAGATAAATGTTACCTTAACTAGCTCTGTCTGCCTGCTAAATGCTGCCTGGCAGCTGGCCATCATCCACAGCTGACACCTGTCTATATGTTTTAGAGTGTTTAGTTTTAGTCATCTTTTGACATGAGTTATGGTGAACACAACCAACCGGAAAAATCAGGTCCAATGAGTAGGACCACACTAGCTAATTGAGTAGGGGTGGGACCCGGCCTTGAGCAATATCCTTTGTTTGTCCATAACATTATCATGCACACTCCTTGACACAGTTTTGTTCCTGTCAATTAGTCGTCTCTGAAAAAAGCTTTGAGCATGGATCTCTCTAGTACAAGCCCCGGACTCTTTCCAATAGGAGAGTGGATGAGGCCACACACTTATTTTTGGAAAGCAAGATTAACGATACAGATACAAACCATGCTGTGCCACTTGTCCTCATGCCAGAGACAGGGCTTTTAACTTAACAGGATAAATGTAGCTGTTTTATCTGGGTCTTGAAACTAAAAAAATTGAACAGCACTTGCTAGAATGTCTTTAAATCTTTTTGGACACACCAGTTACAATAATAGCCTCTTATAACCCAGAATACAATAGTTTACCAATCCTACTTGGAAAGTCTGAAGTGTCGAAGGACTTTTCTTTTTGAGGACTGTGTGTATGAAAAAAATGTATTCAGTAATGTATTCCTCCCTTTTTGGGAGGAGTCACAGAATGGTATTTATCTGAAAAGTTGCCTGCTGAGTCATCACTCATGCCCATCTCTCTCTTGTGAATCTACATAAAAGCTCAGTAGGGCTAGGCTACATTATGTTATGTTCATATGACGGCCATCCTATAAACTTTAATGAGGACGTGGAGGTAGAACAACATTTTGCACTATGTTTTGTACTTAAAAACGGAAACTCAACAAAAATTGACAAAATGCTGCAGATAAAACGCATCTTACGAGCAATCAAGGGACACAGACTTTCTAGAAAAGTATAAACTAAAGCTAAGCACACAGAACACAGCTATCTTGTTCAGAGAAAGGCGGGAATTGGGAAGAACAATAAGGTATTGTCACTGTAGGGTGCTACATGCATTTGACTTTAATAACACTGAATAAGCCATTCAAATCTAATTATGGCATTTCTGAACTAGTTACGTTCACTTTTCTGCCAGTGCTACTCTATTTTAAAAGTAAACCTTCCCTACTGGCAGTTTCTTAGGAAGCATTTTAAGAATTTTTTGGACAAATAAGCCTTAGCCTCCATTGTTGAGCAGGTATTTAAAATGAGCTTGCTAGAAATGGCCTCCAAAATACGCTAGCAGTCTAGGGCTGCAAAATATAGTGATCTCTGATTACTAATCAGCAATGTGTCCCTTTTGCTTGTTACTAATACGTTAACAAGAGGAGTTAATGCAGGGAGGAATTCCAAGACATTTCTTGTTTTCTCTCATCAGTCATGTCAGGCCATGCACTCTGCTAATGTAAATCAAGCTATCAGAATGATTTTGGTGGAGTTATATCCCATTATACCAGCTGATCATGTGGCCATTTTTGTTTGTACCTCTTTTTCAGAAAAGTTCCTCTTGCTTCTTGCAAGAATGGCAAGCAAAAGCACAGTATTTACCTAACTCAAACAAGCAGATTACATAGACATTATGGTGATAGGTAGATATGAAATTAGTTACTGATGTCAACAAAGCACTTTACTGTTTAAAATTAAAAAAAAAAATCCTTCAACTCTGAGAAATCAATAGTAAAGCATGGTCCAATGCAGTGAACTAGTAGATCAGTAGAATAAATTCCATTCTTTTATTAAAAGCTATTGGTATATACATATATCTGGCATATACATGCTTATGTTTTTGACATTGCTCTTTACTGACACTGCTGAAAAATCTGTTTCCACAATGTTGTTTGTGCTACAACTGGGGAATTTTCTTGCGAGTGAGAAAGAGAATAACGGAAACATAATTCTAATTCTGATATAGTCTGAGAAATTAAATTTCACTGTATCTATATTTCTGTGCCTCTTTCAATTAAATAAGGACCTTAAATTAGAGAATGAAAACAAAACTGTTCTCTAAACCTGACTGTAAATCACTTCACCCAATCTGGGGATGGCTGGATTTGTGACACATCTTATTTGTTGTACTGAGATCCAGAGGCAAACTTTGAGTTCCTTGAAATGTTTGAAAGTTGAATTTCTTCAGAGTACGGGAAGATTGTTCATGGAAAGTAGTTATGGGTCACTTTCACTGTATCCTCATGCTGAAAACCAATTCCTGATAACTGGCACTCCATCATACGTTCTTTAGTCACCAGGTACAGTACTTGTATGTAATTAGCATAGAGAAAATCAGACAAAATGATTAGCATTAAGATGGATTTTCTTTAATCTGATTTTTTTTCCCAGCTTTGAAATACTAAGTAATCAGCATCAAGATTTCACCATCCATTGAATCTACTGGTTGTTGCAGATCAGTCAGTAAAAGATAGCTGGCCTGTTTTATTTCTAAGCTGAGATCAGTACTATTGTTGGAATTTCTTATATTTATGCATGTTCCTGTAGACGGTCTATTCTGTTGTGTCAGCCACTAAAGCCTGAGCAACGACTGTCTCAGAATAAGCCTCTGACTTATTTTGGGTAGCAGAACTGGCTTGCTGTGCCCCATAGTTTCTTCTCTGTGTCCAATGGTTATAAATCCAGGAAAATATGAATTGAATTTCCTCAGACTTTATTGGTTGCACGTCTATGTGCATTTCTCAAACATTTGGGCTACAGAAGGGAGCTCTGTGAGACAGGTTAAGCTTATCTCTGATTTACAAGTAGAATTCTTCTGATTGAATGCAAAATGATAGCTAACTAATATCACCTAGCACCTGGATTGTGAAAGAAAAATGCTTCAGAACAAAATGGTATTCCTAGTCTCAGGTGCTGTTACTATAAATCAAAGCTCTATGTCCATTTCAACCCAAAGCGTATGCAGATTTTTTTAAGCTAATTCCCATTGTGCATTGCTTATGAGGAAAGAGAGCTGTTTCATTTGGGAGACGCGTGTTAAAATTGTAAAATCATAATATGTCTGTAAAGAGATGCATTTGGAAAAGTTTCTTTTTGATCGTCAAAAGATAAACATCAAGTACAGTGTACCTGAACATGCTAGGACTGCTATAAGCATTTTTCACCTGGAAGATGAGATGCACAACGTTCAGAAATGTTTGTTTGTATTCATTAATTCTGAAACTTGTGCTAGTTAGTAGTTTAGATATTCTTGTCTGCTGCTCTGCTTCATCAGCTGTATTTCATCAGATATAGCCAATGTTTAGACAATAACTTCATGCTACTAAGTACCAAGCCTATGAGGAGGTAACAATCAGCAAAAATAAGGACTAGAAATACAGCTAAGGAGGCATTTACAAAGTTAATTTGTGTCAGAGATTGCTATTTTTATGTTGAAAGAAAGTCCTAATTTTCACAAAAGACAATAGCACTAAAGGTTACTCAGAATCTTGTATAACCACATCTTACATATTTCATTACAAAAGCTCCCCAAATATAAGTGTGGGCTTGTATAAGATACTTTAAAAACAGACTCTGTATCCCAAATAGAACCGGAGCGTTCTATTCTAATACAGAATTCCTATCAGGAAGTTTATGTTCCTTGCTACTGTATTTATTAAAAGTGAGGCACTTAGTCTACAGAAAAAGGTACTGCAGCCATTGTAAAGAAAAAAAAAGTGGAGGTAGTCTGTTCTCTCCTTTCTGTTTATTACTGGCTGTACTGAAGGAGAATGCAAATGTGCACAGATAAGAGGGACTTGCAACAAGATCTCATGTGGGAGGGTTTTCCCCCACAGGTCTTTTTTCTCTGCCCACATACTCAAACCGTGTAAATACTGAATGCGTATCAGATTCCAGTGTGTGTTGCCTACATAACATTTCTGCAGAATTTTCCTTTGATGAAACGTGGTGTTTCTTCATGTTCACCTGTGTAAATACCCAAAACCCTCTAGCTGAGAGGCAGCCCTATATCTCTGCAACGTGTATTTCTGTGGAAAATCCAAATGAGCATAGTACATTTTTCCAAATAGTAATTACTTGGATTTCTGTTTCCAGGTCTGCAAAAGCATTCATTTGGTGAAGCCCAGCCCTACTGCACTTGAAAAGTACAGCAAGCACAGAAGTATAACAACTCACCGGTACTTTTAATTGATCTGGTGTTTCTACAAGGTGCCACCCTTTTCCACACCTCCTACCTCCTCCTTAAGTGACTCAGCCTCTGGAGGAGAAACCTCTTGGCTTTTCAGACAGCTGGATGGGGAACGACAGTTCAGCTCCCTGTCTGCTTTGATTGTACCTCACTTCCAGGTATCTCCAGGTTGACTTACCACACTGAGCCACACTAGGACAACTAACTTCTACCATACTTAGGTAAGGACGTTTACTTTTCTGGTGTTATATACCATGTATCCAAAGTCCTACATTTTCAGATGTTCTGTGATTTCTTAGTGTCCAACTAAGGATCCCACATTAAAGGATCTGATTTTTAAGATGTGTGGAGAACTTGTCTGTGAAAACCTAGCTCTTAAAATGTCTCAGTTTCAGTGTCCAGATTCCCTGGACCTCTCTAAAATCTTCTCTTGGTCGTGCTATCTTAATTACTTCATTATTTACATTATATTGCTAATTGTATTTTATTCTAGTGCTGTTTCTCTGATGGCAAGCTCAGTGTTCAGACCACTTTTCATGAATGGCTGTTTTAATGTCGTTTTTGCTCTTTGGTTCGTTTCATTGTTTATTTATTATTTTCTTGGATTTTTTATCTAAAATTAAAGAGTATTGAAATCTCATTTGCTTGAATTTGATTCAAGTATATAATTTTGGAAAAATAATTAGCAACTATTTGCTTTCATTTCTGTCTTTGCAAAAGCTATAGCAAAAATACCCAGTCTGCTTCGATACAATGACTTAGCTGTACCATGAACCAAACCCGCATATAAACAGGAAGGGCTCTTTATTAAAAATCTAGCAACGTGAAAGGAAAGAGTTGAATAAAAAAATTAAAATTATCATCCTCCTTCTACACTCTATTAAAAAAAAAACATACAAATTTGAGTTCTGACTTAGCAGTTGATTTTACATTAGTGACAGTTCCAAAGCTTAATTTCTTTCAAAACAGAATATCCTCCGCCCACGTCCTGAAAAACCAGTTCTGAGAGCTCTTTCTGCTACAAATAGATGAATGATTTCTGTCGTACATTCACATGTTCTCTAGTCCTACCTTGCCTGTTTTAACCTTGCTTGTTTTCTCTTTCACACACATACACATGTTATTCCTATTCTCTGCGAGGGTTGTTACTAATTCTGTGGCCTAAACTAGGTAGTAAAATATGTATTTAAACACCATGTATTATTTCCAGAAGTTTGCAAAAGTTTTATACAGCTATTGCTCTGATATGTAACTCTTGGAAAAAAAAAATCATTCTAGGAACATGTTTTTGTGGTTCTTTAATATCTGTAAAATAAATGTGGTTATTTTTACATGTAGCTTTTAGCAAAAGGACAAAAAGTCTAACTAATTGCCAGATGCAAAGAATCATGTTACTTATAATTTTGAAGAGTATAAATGATACTTTGCTGAACTCTGACTACACGCTTGGTACTGTGCCGAGTTAGCAACATCATTATTCTTTCTATTATTTCATGTCCTGACCTACAATCTTGAGCTATGGCAGTGGGTACTGGTGACAATTTTTTAGGGAATGAAGTGCAGCACCACTTATACATACAGATCTGCACCTGTCAGAGTGGGCCTTTAAGGCTATTCAAGAGATCATATGTTTGGAAACGCAAAGGATGGTACAGCTTTGGGTGGCTCTAGCTGTGATGGAGATTTGAAAAACAGCCTTCATCTCTGATCAAGAAACAAAGCTATGTTTAGAAATACAAATTCTTATTTGAGTTCAAGTATAGGTAGCCAGGTCTGACAGCGCAGTCACAGAGCTTCTGATATTTGAAGGGAGCAATTACAGATGTAGAGAACAGCAAAATTGGTGTTGACCTCCAAACCAGCAAGATTTCACCTCACGCACTTATGGGTGTCTATCTAGAAGAACAACTGAAGTGATGTGTCTGCATAGTGCCTTATTTCTAAGGCTTGAAGGTCATTAATCCTGTATCGAGTCCGAATGACTTTAATCAACTGCTTGCTCACACATCTAGTTCTTACTACATTCAAGGGAAATGATGGAGAAAATAAAAGAGTTTGGTGGTCTGACATGGAAGTTGTTAACTGAAGGCAAGGAAATACTATATTGTGCTTTGAAACTGTGATTAAGTAGGATCAAATGTGCTTTTGATTCAAATGTCATATTCTCCACATTCAAGTTATATAAATGGAAGATAAGCCATGTAGTATAGAGTTAACATTAACAGTTCTAATGGAAAAAAAAAAAAGAAACAAAAAGTAAAGCTGAAGTAAGCCTTCATTTTATTCACTCACCAATAGTTATTCTATCCAAAATTTCTCCCGGACTGCAGTGAAAGCAAGCAAACTATTTAAAACACAAAGGATGTGGAAAATTAATTTCCTAACCTTTTATTTGGTTTATAATGGAATAATTCTAAAATTTTGAGTTCTGAGTACTCACAGGACACTGTATGTTCAGCTCATTGCAGAGCAGAATAGTCCTTCAAGAAGATGAAATTTTGGTGGAAAGTTTCATATGTGGGATAAATAAAGAACAAAGTATATGTTTATTTTCTTTTTCATATGGCAGATATTAGATGTTTTTGAAAAGCTGGAACTTTAAGGGCACATAGCAAACAGTAGTCAGCAAGCTGTGACTGTGTAGAGCCACATATAAGAAACCTGTTTGCTCCAGATGGCATTTTATATGGACATGCCAAACTCAGTGGCTTCTCTACAATCCAGGCTGCTTTAGCAATGCGGCACGAGAAGTTGGAAGACAGGAAAATTCTGAAACATTTTTTTAAACTAGTTGTTCATCTACAATGTTTTCTATCACCCAGTTCACGAATAATAGTAGGAAGTTCAATATTTTAGGCATTCTCATTTGGTAATGCTTTAGATGACAAACTGCAATATAGAAGCAAATGTTTTGAATTTTAAGAGAAGGCGAATCTCCCTCAACACTCCCCCAACTTCTGCTACGTTGAATTACTTATTATACAGTATGATGATATGCAATACCTCTAAGCTGTGGAAAGAAACATTGTTTATCAAAGCAAAATACATATAATCTGAATATTTATAAATAAGGTCTTAATCACTGTAATAGCTAGAAGCAAAAGAACAAAGACTTTTTTGGTTGTAACTAGTTCAGTCTGATGTGGAAAAAAATGATTCTTGCAGGAAATGTTTGTATTATTCTTAGTATTTTTTTAAATACAGCAATGCATATATGTGAAACCTAATTACATGGAAAGCGACAGCCAAGAACAGAAGGAGGAAAGCAAGGGGATTCTGTGTTGGAAGAATGGGTGTGTTCAGACCAGCTGAAAACTAGAAGGTCTAGCTTCGAGAATGTAAGGCAGGCCTGGGGCCTTCTGCTGATCAGTCACTGCAGGATGTGGAAAGGAGATGTAAAAGTATGAATATGGCTATTTGTGACAAAAATAGTACTGGAGACCTGACAGGTTTCTGAATAACTTGCTACCAGCTTGAAGGGGCATTTGACCTTCCCTGAAGTCACGTCTGAAGTTTTTTCTGGGTTTCTTTGGGACTGTATTTGGACTCCCCAAAAAAAGGGGGAGGGTCTGAATCCAGGATTGACATGTCTTAAAAGTTTTTGGGGACTGCTCATTGGACTGGCTGGGGCAGTTTTAATTTTCTTTTACATTTTCCTGACGCTGTTTTAAAATTTAAATTACACTAGAGTTACACTCCTGTTTGTTTTTGTTTTGCATTCCAGCTGAGTTGTTTTGCTTCAGCGGTTGAGATCTTATTAAGAATGCCTGAACATAATTTACTACTATATTATAGAAGCCTATAACTTCTCTTTTTCACAGGTTCATTTACAAAGTTTAAAACTTTTTTTTCTCTCCCCTGAACTATGGACTGAAGATAAACAGTTCACTGACCTATGTGAACAATATGATCCATCTTTCAGTTCTTTGTGAGCTGAAGTTCTCAAACTAATGTGATCTTCACAGTCTCCTGTCCATTCCCCTTTCCACATATACAGACATACACATACACACGCTTAGTTCACAATAGTCAAGACCAAGAAAAAAATGCTTTGATGAGTTGTATTCTGCCTCTTTATGTAAGTTTATTTTAATTTCTAAGATCTTTCAATTTAAATCTTGCTGTGATGATTCTTGATTGTCTGTGCTAAAGTAGGAGTTTTAAATTTGAATTTTAAATTTTAATGTATTAATCTTTGATATACAAGTTAAGAGTTCTGAAGCAAGAAGTAAACCTTGAGGACAATATGGGAGCATTCTGTCAGACTAAAATGCCTGGATTTAAAATTTCAGAATACCTGGCACATTTTCAGTGTTGACTGTAGAAGTGAGTGTGCCTGTATCTTATATTCATTTATGCATACTACTCTCAGGCTTGGAGACTAGGTAGTACCTTATTCTGGATGCTGTATACATTTGCAACAAAAATATTGGTTTGCCCTAAAAACATAAAAAAAATGAATATAGGACAAGAGACAAAACACTGTTTCAATTAAATGATGGAGGATGAAAGAAACACGCTTTCTCTGGACTGCTTTTAGTTCTTGGAATTTCTTCTGTCACGCATGGATACAAGTGGGAGTTGCAAACCTGCTTTCCAGTTGCTTTTCAGGGTCTCAGTGTCATTAATGCATTTGTAGTTCCTCTGTAGATTTTAAAGACAAGCCTCAAAATGTATGGATTTTTTACTTTGAGATAATTTATATTTCAGAACAAATGTCTGAGGGTTTCTTGTTTCTTTTTAACAAAGGTGGATGGTACCTTCTTGCCAGTTCTATAAGAAAATTCAGTTCCCATCATGAATCTATGGAAAAGAAGGTTATAGTACAGCATGAAGTCTACATAGCACTTTTCTATTACTTTTAATGAGAAATACTTAAATTGCAAAATATGTCTTTTTAATAAGTTTTCCTAAGTCTTAGAATGACCACATTTAATTTAATTTCCACATAAGAAGGCTCTGTTTCCAAAGTTTTATGATTCCCTTCCCTTAGGAGTTATCTTAAAGTCTTTTTTAGAAAATAAATCCAACATCCTTCTATACAAAACTCCTGCTTTTTCTCCAGATGAAGAAGTGCCAGCACTTGTTTCTTGTGAAATACACTGAAATGTCAAGTTTCCTATCATCCTAGGACTGAATGAAATAAATACCAGTATCAGATGTCCACCTGTTGCTAAACTGGAAACACAGATAAATCAGAGTCCTGTCTACCGTCTTGTGACCGTTCAGGAAAATTTATAAAAAGATTGATTATTATCTAAAATGAATTGCTTGATAACCTACCTGAACAGTTTCTAGGAAATTTAGTGCTATCTGCTTAAAACCTTATATCAGTAATTTCGAAAGGTATTTTATAACCTATTGCAAAATAAATAAGACTCACCATAGCCCTGAGCATATTTTTATTGGGTGGGAACCAGATCCAGCAGTCATGTTTTCTACACACACACCATGCCAACACATGCTTGATACCAACAACTAAGATTAAAAGAAAAGAGCGTGGGTCAGAGTCTCCCCATAGACATGCCAGAATTTTAAACTCATAAACATCTGGAATTTCACAACTGGGTAAGATATATGTGGACTTTTGGACCCCAATATTATTTTTGCATTTATATCTTTACTTTCTGAAAATATCTGTATTTGTTTACATCCAGATTTTGGTTTCCTGCTTTTTTTCTTGATAATCATAAGCTCTTTTAGCAGTTGTCTGGCAGTAAAGACATAGAAACCAAAACTCTGCTCTAGGCCCAATTCATTGTGGTATCCACTAGTTTTATATGCTTTGTTGTCAGCAGTACTTTTAGTATTTTTGCTAAGCTTCTGCCAAAATGCAATATCTTCACCTTCCATCAGTAAAGAAACAGCCACAGGCTCTGGTCTCTCAATCCACTCTATTTTTGGTGAGTTAGCAATACACTCTGTGTCTGCAAAAAAACATGACAACTCTATCACCCAGATAACTGAGAATGCTTCTGATTTTTAACATCTGATTCTGTCACAAAAGCTGTTTTCTGGCACTTCTGTAGATATTAGCAGTCTAACTAGTGGAGCTGGTTGGGAGCATTCCAGGTTAACACTGTTTTCTTGGAAAACACTGCTTTTCAAAAAGGAATCCATTTGCTGAAGAGGGTCAGTTTTGTCCACACTCTTAAGCCAATGTTAGGATTGCTTTCTTTTTTTTACTTAAGGGGGATTTTTTGTGTCATTGAAACGTCTTTATGTTCTGCTTGATGCTTTCTCTAAGAAAGCTGAAATTCAAAATCCAGTTTTAAAGCACAACATGAAATCTTTTGAGTGTCTCAACTCCCAAATAATTATTATTTTTTTAAAATCAGCAGTCTTGGAGGCCCATTTTTTAACCCGATTTGAGATAAGGGAAGAAGTCAGTGACTGACAAACTGCTGTAGGGCAGAAGAGCTGCCTCTGCCCCGGACCCCTGCACTAGCTGCCGGCCACCGAAGCTGCGAGACCCGTCAGCAGGGCTGAGTGAGCCCACGTGTGCTCGAGGCGATGCTCTGAGCCACGGGCTGATACCATCTTCCCACTAAGCTATTCGCCTCACCCCATTCCCCATCAGTCAGTTTTCTCTGAAGGCTGTCACGACCCCCCGTGTTCTCAGGGAAGGAGCTCCCCACCGGGAGAAGGAAGCAGAGGCGGTGTGACAGGCAGAGACACCATGCAGGAATACGTGTAGCCATCACCAGGGAGGGAGAAGCTACCGCCGTGCCTGAGCCTCAGCTCAAAGAGGGCTGCAGCTAGTGCTAAGTCATTCCACCCTCACACCCTAAGCCTGTGTGAGGAGGTCATCAAGGCGGCAAACAAATTAAAACAGTCTTTGGGGCTGATTCCTAATCTCACTCTCTTCTGTTTTTTCTTTTTCATGTTTTCTTCTAGGTTCCCACCGAAGGACACCCCGCTGAACAAAATGTCAGCTTTCAGCATACGAAAACAGTCTCCCAATCAAAGCGGTAATGCTGAGTCTCCTTCATTTTCTGCTCTCAGGGCACTCAGACGTTGAGGCACGGCCTCCCCTCTTTCCAAGCACCGCCATGCCCATCGCGGGGCTCCCTCACAGGGCACGCTGTCACTCTTCGGCGGTGACAGGCTGGTTATTAGATGCACAGTACGACCAGCTTCAACCGCAAAGCTAGCGGTGCTGGGCATAAGATTTCGCTGGCAGAGGTTCAGGCCGAAACACAGCACTGGGCAGCATGGTACAAGATGGCACTTCCCTTCACCGAGGCCTGTGGACGCTGGTGAAACCCCACAGGAGCATGGTGGCCAGGAGGGCACAGGGCAGGCAGGGCGTCCATCGCCCTCAGCGCTGTCTCTTTGTCTCACTCCGGGGAAATGAGGAGAAAAGGAGGAAAATTAGAATGGGGGAAGGAAGAGAAATGCTATTTAATCGTGGTCAGATAAGAGTGTTTGTTCCTCTGAAGGGACAAAACTTGAGGAGGGCTAGAGTTTGCTTTCTGTGCAGAGAAATGACCAGAGACAAACTGGAAGACAATGAAATTTTCCATTTCCCACAAACCTGCAAAATACTTCTAAAGACTGAAAGGTTTTGAGGCACATGAGGACCTGGTTTGGATGGGACTTGCCAGGGCTAAGTACACCAAAACGGGCGCAGCCGTGGTGGGGAGCAGCTTGGCTCTGTCATGTTACGGATATAAACTCTTTATTGCCAAAATAAGAATGGGATAAGCTCCATCTGCCTGTGCTCATGTGACCTGAACGGTCGTATCAGATCTATATTTAATTTCTCATTTGAAACTTGGGAGACAATTTACTAGACCACAAGTGAGTACTCTTCAGCGAACCCAAGGCCTCATGCATTAGCAAATTGTTTGTGATGTTTCTTGAGAAGAAAACACAATATATGTGCCTCAGTTACCGCCTTTATAGGAGATTTCCCAAAACCTTTTTTTTTGCATTAAGCAATTAAGCAAGCCATGATTTCTGCGAAATCCAGGTGATTTCTGGGTAGGTGATAATTTTCCTAAAATGCTATTGGGGAAAAAAGCCAATATTGCATATGCAAGTTTGATTTTAAAAGCTGTATATATACTGATTATTTCTTGAATATATAGAACTGCTTAAGTTATGTCTGTGTCCTTGAAGAGTTTTTCTTCAAGATTCAGAGGAGATTGTGGGTGACAGCAGAGCTCAGAATAAAATGTATTGCAGACAGTTGAAAACATCTTTGGCTAAAACTGTTAGTATGAATGGAATGCTGGAGTCATTCCCAGCCCTTTAGCTGCCATCAGCTATCCTTGCTGTAGAGAAATTTTGTCTCTGGAATGCATATACTTGAACTCACATTTTTCCTACTTCTGAATTTTTTAATTTCTATGCAAATGATTGTACCAACTGAAAAATTTCTGAATGTTTATGAGAATGGGAAGGTACAGTTTTTGCTATTGGATCTTCATTCAAATCCTTGATTAGTGAATGTTGCAAAGTTTTATTTCTATCTGTATATGTTCATCCAAGTCCCTATTACATCCCAGTCATTGCTGGTATATATTCTAAGAAGTAAATATTTAGAGAAAATGCACTTAACATAGTCTTGTTTGCTAATCACAGTTATCTCCATTCTTGACAGTGAGTATAAGGCAATGGTATTGTTTAAACTGGTGGAGGTCCTTCTTTTTGGTTTGCAGGAAGTGTTTATTTTAATAGATTTTTTAATGAACCACTGGAGCTGTGCAGGCAAGGCTGGGATGTTTTCATTTTTTGAAGTCTTTGAAGTGAGATTTCAATAAATATTTTTAAGAGAACTACTAGTTCAAATGGCAGTGAACAGACTGACGCAGAAATCATGCAGTGAGGATAGATGACTTTTTTGTTCTTAATGTACTGTGATTGTCAGCACATTCTTACAAATCTCATCTTTGATGTGCCTGTTCATTTCTTAATGGTCTCAAAGGGCTGCATCTATGCTGCTCAAAGAAAGAAAGCCAAACATTGGCATCAAGGCCAAGAGACAGCAACATACATAACATACATCCATGTTACAACAGACATGCTTCTTAAATGAGTGCCACTTCTCTAGCAGCTCAGTGTCGGAAAGTACTGGTCCAAAACAGAGCCAGAGAATGTTTGCAACTAGGCAAACATGTATGATGAGTCCAATCCTTTAATTCCTTCACTGGTGTTCTTTTACTTGGCAGTATGGACACATCTACAGTGACTTGAAACAGACAAGAGCAGACACCGGTTGGGTTACAGTCAGATACACATTTTTAGACTGAATTTTATCTTTGTACTGCAGTGTTTTTCTTTCATGAGAAAAATGTATTTAAAAAATCAGTCTTGGCCATTGCTGCTTAAAATAAATGTTGTGGTGCTTTATTATGATTTGGTCTTCCATTCACTGTAGCTATTTGTCATTTTTGACGTTATCACTACAGCTGAAATTTGTGGATAAAAAGCAAGAGCCACATTTTCTTATAAATCACACTAGAATGCTAAAACATAGCTCTGACAAATGACATAATACTGACTGCACGTATTTTCTGTGAAGTGTGGTCTTTCTATACACAAACTTTAGGGTCAAATGTCCTTACTGAACACCAGATAATGATGTTTCCTGAAATCTGGTGGTGTTCAACTCCTTTTGCATGGATGCTCAGAGAGTAAGGAATCCATGGAGAAAATCATGAAAGTCTCTGAAGGAAAACTCGAGAAACTCAGTATTCTTCGTCAGTCTGTTGACTAATTGGATGCTATTGACATAGGTTTTGCATATTTAATTTTTCAGTATCTCTTGTCTGGGAAAGTTTGGGGCAAGTATCGCAACTGAAAAATGGAGTTGCTATTTGGGGTCAACTTCTAGTCTTCCATTTTAAAGGGGAATGTTAAAATGGCACAACAATATTCCCTTTCACTTCAAACAGGCTGCTGATATGAAACTTAGGTGAGAAGAAAAAGAACTGAAAATACTGGACAATAGACATTGAATATTTTTGCTTGCTTCTGGGCTAAGCCCCTCTTAAAGGGAACCCAAAGGAGATAAACATCAGCTTTCTAATACAGTAAGAAACATATAATCTTTCAAATCAAGTGAGCATTGTATTGTTAGTTCCTCAATATATTAAATACTAGCATTTCCTAGGGAAGCTGAGGAAGTGTGGGCTGGATGAGTGGTCAGTGAAGTGGATAGAGAACTGGCTGAATGGCAGAACTCAGAGCGTTGTCATCAGCGGCGCTGAGTCTAGTTGGAGGCTGGTAACAAGTGGTGTCCCCCAGGGGTCAGTACTGGGCCCAGTC
>Ga0065711_1004101_pt1 | contig 34958 bp, 21 predicted proteins | sample Hoacrofraction12_FD_59098 | JGI IMG/M metagenome (GOLD analysis project Ga0065711, IMG submission 59098) | Hoatzin crop microbial communities from Cojedes, Venezuela - Epithelial fraction 12 v2 (version 2) | ecosystem: Host-associated > Birds > Digestive system > Esophagus > Crop | place... | reverse complement strand
GGGCAGTGTAAAGGGGAAGGAGAACCTCCCTCGTCCTGCTGGCCACACTCTTCTTGATGCACCCCAGGATTCCATTGGTTTTCTTGGCAGCCAGGGCACACTGCCGGCTCATGGTTAACCTGTTGTCCACGAGGACACCCAGGACACCCAGTTTTATTCCAGTCATAGAACATGTTGCACATATCTGGCTTAACTGAAAGAATCAGCAGACTGTGATTTGATGTTTGTGGCTCTGGCTGATTCATGAAGCAGTAATAGCCAGATACTCACTAGAAAGAGATGTTTGCTCTTGAGTTTCATGACTAACTAACAAACAAAAGAAAGATATCCGGTTTTAAATACATATCTTAGTAGGGGAATGAGAAATTATTGACGGACTTCAGAATCTCCACTGCTATTCTGATGCTGAAAAGACACCTGACAATTCTTCAGGATCCTTCTGAGGTGAACTAGAGAGAAATGAAGCTACACTTGTAGAATCAGTTGTAAACTGTAATCCATGGGAGAGTAATGAGTTGCTAGTTCAATCTATTTTAGCTCCTGGTATGTTACTAATTACTGATCTCATGTCTGTGGTAGAAAACGCAACAGTCTGGCACTGCTCTAATGATGAAACTTGTGCAGGGAAAACAGAAAGTGTCGTTAACGAACTAGTGATAAACAAGTTTTTATTGTAATTATGCTGGAGAAGGGGTAACCGACCTTAAAACTATGGAAGTATCAGTAGCCACTTATGGTACAGGCATGATATTAGACTTCATTTTTACTGAGACCTGAACAGCAGAACTAAGAAACTGTGAAAAGAGAACTTCTGTTGAGGTTGCTATCCTGAATACAATTGAAGACTCTCCAGTGGCAATTACTCCTCCTAGTCCATACCTCAGTTTAGCCAAAATAGTAGTCAGAAGTATCCCAAAGTGTGAAATATATGCCTTTTTCAGATATTTAAGCATAAAAATGTAGAAAAAACCCAACAACAACAAAACCAGCCACATAATACCAAAAAAAAAAAAAAAAAGGATAACTTTAGCCCTGGACTGTCTGCAGTGAATTACATGGCCACTAAAACCCCGTTCAGTCTCACCAGTGTATTATATAGCAGGCAAATACAACTCTGAAAATCACAGTCTTAATAAAAGTATACAAGTGGTTCTAGTGATCTCAAGAGTTGAGTAAATATATACCTTCCCATTATTCATAGTCTGTATGAGAGCCAGCACCAGAACAAGTGGCAGTGCTCAGAAGTATTAAAATTTCTGAATCAAACTGCTACTTTGAATCAATATAAAATGAATGAATTACAAATGTTATCCATTAAGAACATCAGCAAACTAGCTGACATGCAATTTTGGAAGATATACAGATGTAACTGCATTTACTAACTGCATTTCACTCAGTGTCATTACTTCCATCAAGAAGGAATATTACCTATTAAGAATGCAAGAAATATTTAGGTATATCCCCAAAAGACTAGTCTGTACAAAAATCAAATACTCAGTAAAACTCATTTACTCAAATTAAAAACCAAGACTCCTGGCTTATTTCTTATATAAGTAATTACTCTGAAAGAGTATAAAAGCGAAAATTTCTGAAACTAACTGTATATAGGATGTCTTACATACATGCTATCTGTATAATACTAGCATGAGTAAAATGAACAGACCACAATGAAGGTATATTCTTCAAAATAAAACATTGCACTTCGGTTAGTGTTGACTTTTCTTCCTATATTTTAAAAATAACAGAACAGACAATTTTTTGGCTTCCCGAAAGCATCACTATAAACAGAATGGCAGAGATGTCGAGAGGCTTGTTCCAGATATTTTTAGTGAAAAAACATCTAGATGCACAGAAAAGAAAGCACTCTGAAAACAGGTGAACAAGGAAAGGAAAACCAAAGTCTCCACGGAGTAAGGCAAATAAACTTTCTGCTGCTGACTAGCCAAGGAAGAAGGGAAGACTGGCATTAGGGTCAGAGATTGCTGAACACAATATGAGGCATATGAAATTGTACACTCTAGCAAAGCAAACTGAAAACCAAGCTAAGAGAAAGTGCAATTTTCTTTACTGGATGTGTAATATGATGAGCAAAATTCTTTTGAGAGAAAAGAGTAATTCTCCAGTTACATATAAATGGAATTAAAAAAGGGTCACGGATTAAATTAAAAGAATATAAGGTAGTACAGGAAGTAGAAAACAACGTTCTTCAGAAGAAAATTTAAAAGTTTTCAATATTCTTACAATTTGAAAAGCCCCAGTGAGGAAAGAAGTTTGACACATGCATTACTCCAAAGCTTTTTCTACTTACCTTGGGACACCTGTCCTGTATGAAAATTAGGAGAAGTGTGTTTAGACTGAAGTTCCATAGACACAGCCAGGGCAGATGGAAGGTCATTGTCTAAAATCTCAGCAGGAAACTCTTCAGCCACTTCAGTGACAGTTTTCTTGCTTTGGGGGATAGCAGGTAAACAGGTGATATTGTTTATTCCATCAACACAAAGAAACCCAGTCGAGCAGGACTGTATAAGGCAATCATTGTAATTAAGCTCACAGCTTCGTCCCTGAAAGAGAATTTTTAAAAAGCCACTTTTGAAGGCAATTTGCATTTCATAGTGATGTTTGTTCAAATTATTCCTTTCTTTTGATTATAAAATGTTGTTTGCTTATACTGAGCTGTCCACAGTTTTGAAAGCAAATCTAATCATGGAAAATATTGCTTAACCAATTTAATAGTATAGTTGCATGTTTTAAATGTTAACTAAATGGTATTTTGACTCTGACTTGGTATTACAAATTATTACTAAAAATAATTTCCCCACAGATTTGTAATTGCAAGGTAACAAAGATAGCATTGTCACCAGTAATAAAAAATGGTTAATACAATCGTCTTCGGTTAGTATGTAGTTATACAGAAAACTCTGTATAGTGGAATTAGCTGTCTAAAAACCTATGGTTTGTTCCAATTATCAAGTTAATATTCTTTCTTTTTGTACACTGAAGCTCAGTATTTGTTACCTATTGTTACCAAATCTTCACACAGCACCTTGTTAATACATTCAATTCACAGGTAACTCTTAGAAAAGAAAAAATGTAGTGACAGTCTCAAATTGGACCCGGCACTCACTTTTTTTTTTATCAAGACTAAAAATTCATGCAAAGCCTGAAATCTCCTTCCTCCTAATAAATTAAAAATGTTCGTATTCAGTGGTGTGTAAAAAAGGCAAGAAATAATGCATTTATTTTACAGCAATAATTATGTGAATTAAATGCATTCTTGAAGTGTGAAATAAATATATGCTGAAGCCAGGCCTGGCTGCATTTTATTTTCACTTTATAATGAACCAATGGGCTATGTGAAGAGATACAGCTAACTTAGCTAACCTAGAAGAATCCTACATATCTGCTTAGCTATTTAAAATATGCACAGTGCCATCCCTGAAAGACATGCATCTCTGACAACATATCATCATGATACAATTTCCAACTGAAGCTTCTCCTGCAACTAGGGTACACGTAAGAAAATTAAAGTAAATTCTCTAGCGCTCAATAAGCATGTGCTCATTGCACACTTTCCCTTAGACAAGATGCTTAAATAGTTTCTCTTGTCTACCTGGCTAGCTATTTACACAGCAATTGAAGCAACTTACATTTTCTGAGATCTCTATCGACACTATTAAATTCATTTATGACATTAGGAAACAACAGGAGGTGCAAGAGAGAAAGAAGCAGAAATGCAGACATAGAAAATGAAATTGTTTTTCTTACAAGTAGTTTACCTCAGTCAGTATTTAAAATGGAAGGGGTTAAATTGAGATTTTTTAAATGATTTAGATACATCCATGCTTGTTTCAATAAAGTTCTTTATTTGTTTTGGCAAGCAGATGAACTATCTAGTAAATTCATGGAATCTTATAAAATCACTCACTGTATCGGTATTCCAAAGCATCAAGGAACAGCAGCCCAATTTATACGTCAGATTTCCATACAATGACAAAAAAAAATTTCCTCCTTCCTCTCTTCTAATTCCACACATAGCACAAATGATCAGTTTGAATAAGATTTCTGTCTAATAATCTTTCTTAATGCTATAAGCTTTATGTTTCATTCTGACTTTCTCTGTGACAAATTAGTGCATTTTTATTACTACTACTTGTAATGATGAAGAGCATTTGATTATGATTTTATGACTCAGAAACAAAGCAGATGTGGATAACCTTCACTGTGCATGAAGGGTAGATTAAATAGTCATAGATAAAATTGATAGCCTTGAAAGTGTCTATAAATGCTTAACAGTTTCCATGTAGGCAGATGGTGAAGATTCGTATTTAAAAGTAGGTATGTGTCTATATATGTTTCCATTTAAAAAGTAAACATTTTTTCCATATACCACTGGCTATGCTTTTCTTCTCAAAAATTATGAGTAACTTCATGATCCATATTTTATGATCCCTACTTCAGATAGCATTGCGTACATTGACTACAGAAGATCTACTTAACAAAATCTGTAGCTGGAGTTCCTCGAATACTTGTTCCTCTGGGACTTCCACTGTTTCCACCCCACACTTACTCACACTTAGGAACCAGAATCCCTCAGAAGTCTACCAAATAAACATCCTGAGAAAAGTTCACTTTATCCAGAGAAAATCTCTGCCTCCACACAATCTTTTCTGTGTTGATGTCTACAGGGATATCTTACACAAATAAAGAACCTACCCGTCCCAGAACGATGATTCTGTATTGTAAGCAAACGGGGGAGGTCGGGGGGTGGAATTTAGAAGCGGTTGGAACTGGTAGTCTCTAAATCTAAAGTGCAGGGGTATTCTACTTTTTCTCACTTGACATCACAAGTGAGTCCTAGCCAAAAGAAAAGCAAACCCAGAGATACCTTCCCATTGTTGGCTTCAGATACAATGAGTCTTCTGACCCTAGCAAAAATTTACAGTTATATTGAGGTTAATGATGTTACATTGAATCCTTTCTCCACATTTTGGATTCTGGTAAATATGGATGCAGACTCAGGGAACTCATAAGCTCTTATTGTGGAAGTGGATGTGAATTTTCTCAAAATATGGCTGTTTCAATTACCTATAAAGGTAACCTATAAAAGCTTCCATTATTTGGTGCTGTTTCTACCACACAAAGAAGACATCGCTTTCCTTATTTACTACTAATGATGCACCACTTGGCATGAAGTTTGATTATAATTGAAATTTCTGCTCTGAATGTTTAGGGGGTGTGTGTGTGAAGAAAGACAGAAATGTGTGCTCGCAGACCTGAAAGCCAACTGTATCCTGCGCTGCATCAAAAGAAGCATAGCCAGGAAGTCAAGGGAGGTGATTCTGACTCTCTGCTCTGGTGAGACCCCACCTGGAGTCCTGCACCCACCCCTGGAGCTCTCAGCACAGGAAAGACATGGACCTGTTGGAGCGGGTCCAGAGAAGTGGACCAAGGAAGGCACTTTCTTGTGGCCTTCCAGTGCTTAAAAGGGGCTTATAAGAAAGATGGGGACAAACTTTTTAGCAGGGCCTGTAGCAATAAGACAAGGGGTAACGGTTTTAAACTTAAACAGGGTAGATTTAGACTGGATATAAGGAAGAAATATTTTATAATGAAGATGGTGAAACACTGGACCCAGTTGTCCAGAGAGGTGGTAGATGCCCCATCCCTGGAAACATTCAAAGTCAGGCTGGATGGGGCTCTGAGCAACCTGGCCTAGTTGAAGGTGTCCCTGCTCATTGCAGGGTGATTGGACTATATGACCTTTAAAGGTCCCTTCCAACCCAAACTGTTCTGTGATTCTATAAGAGCATTAACACAACACTCTTCTGGTATTTTAGACTTGAACATATTATTGTCAAGGCCCTGATCAGCCTCATAATTTTCTGCAGTCCATCTCTGCAATCTCTTCTTTGACACTCACAGGTTTAGCTCCCTGTGCTCAACGTCAGCTCTAGTAGGGTGCAGCTGTGCAACCTCGGATCAGCCTGAGGTGAAACGAACTAAGCTATGAGACAGGTGTGAGATGTCTCATCTGGGGCCTTCATACCTGAGCTCGGAAGCTGCATTTAAGCTCAGGCCTTTGCCCTTGGTCCTTGACTGAACTTACAGTAAAGCTAAAGCCTGCTATAGTAAGCCCAGTACTTTGATGTTACTGACCTTGCCTTGCTGCCTTGACTTCCTGGCTTAACCTTAGACATGTTTTGTGATCGTGGACTTGCCTGGCAGTAGCTGGACTTCTGGAAGAACCTTTTGGATGATTATCACCATCACTGGTCTTGATTTGCTGTCCTTATTCAAGTACAGTGGGACTCTATCTCTTGCCTTTAAGGTCATTGCCCCTGCCTACCTTACTGCTGTACTTGGCTCCTGGCCTAGCTTCCCCTGCAGAGCAGCCCACTTGACACTTGTGCTCCTTGACGTGTGCTAGTATGTACTGGGGATCTCCTTGAGAGAATGGACATGGGACAGAGATTAATACGATGCCTGAGAAAATCTAAAGAGATTTTTCCACTTTTTAGAAAAACTTTTTTTTTCCATTTTATTGATTCATTAGTTTTTCCCTCATTGACTGTGAATGAGAAACTTCTGCGTAGAAAGGAGCCCTGAAACTGACTAATGTCTGAAAAGTTACTCATCACTGTCGTCATTTATAAAGAAAACATATTCAAATAACAATGTCAAGCTTGGAGTTTTAGAGATAAGAATCACTGAAGTAAGAGAAAAAAAAATTAAAACCCCCATGTACTCCTTTCTCTCCTTGTTACTAACCCCAAACTATTAAATTATACTATTAAGTTAAATCTGAATTATAATGAGATAAAGCACAAGCTCAAATTGTAAGTACTAGCTGCATGTCTTCTTCAACTATAGAAAGAACTGGCATAAAAATGTGGTAGTAGCATGGAAATTTCAACCTTAGATGAATACAGCACTGGCATTTAGCCACCCTGAAAGGATTCTTTTGGTATGTTAAACAGAGAGAATAAAACATAGGACCAAAGCCCACAGGGTCAAGCATTCAAAGGAATTGTTTGATTTGTATTCAGGGAACCTGTTCTCAAAATATTTGTCTGTGTACAACAGTTTCAAATATGAGATATCCTAGTACGTAAAAACACTAATTGGTATGTGAAATAAAAATATTAACTGGTATGTAGAAAAAGAATTAGCGTTTAAAAATATTAACATACTTCTTCAACTGGCAAAGCCATTATACAGTCACACTTCTCCACTTTCTGTGGATATTGCTTAACTATTTCTCTGGAATATTCAAGCTCCTGTTAGTAAAAAAACCAAACAAGATAAACAAAGAACAATTACTATAATATTGTATTTTTAAGAAAGACCAGGTTTTATACGAGTGAGGTTAAAAAGGAAAGGAATTACATACAGTATTTTCTGTGCAACAATGAATAGTCAGATTAAGGCAAGGAGATGAAAGAATGCCAGCATCTCACCACAAATCCTGGCTTGCAAAAACAGGAATAACCAAAGCTGGGGTCCTTCTGAACACAGATGCCGTGTATGCAGGGGTTGGATATGCACTCATCAACATCCAGCTCACAATGGAGGCCTTCCCACCCTGTCAGGAAAGAAAACCAAAAAACCCAAAACCAAGACCCATTAAAATCTAAATACATTTATCAAGTGTCAATCAAAAAAAAAAAAGTAGTGGGAAACTGTAATCAATCCTCACATATATATAAATATGTAATATAGGATGGCTATGAGCTTTTTTGGGGCTGTGGTTTCTCAAAGTAGAAAAAAGAAAACAAATATTTTAACAATAAACAAACATAGTCCATATTATATGGACTTTATAATTGTACTCTACTGGACATCTATTAGGGAAGTTAATGTGTGCTGACTTTTATTTCTGTAGAGACACAAGCAAGCAAACAAGAGTAAAACCTGCATATATTCTTCCATTACTGAATTAACAGACTTGATGGGTTGCCATTCACATACTTATCTGTACTGTTATTTCTCTGGTGGCTAAGAATTCGCAGGGGTAAAACACTCCCTGAAACCTCTTCTTTCATGCCAGATCTGCACAGTGCAATCAAAGCCATATTTTTTCCAAAATTTAAATTGAAAGAGTATGGAATGGCCTGTGTTAATTTTAAACATTTTTATACTATTCCTCAAATTTGTGCATTATTGTCACACCAGGGAAGGAAAACTGGAGGCTCAGACAGGTGAAAATAGTTATAGTTACACAAAGTAAAATAAAGGGGAAAATGTTTAAAAGAGAAATTCTGAGACAAATTACTGTACCGTATTGATGAGGAGGACAATATCTGAGTTAACACAGGCTTGTGTTTGAATATCATCAGAATACCATCTTCTTATACTTCAGTAGTCAGATTACTGGCATTTTTGTTAATACTTATTTCTTATAAAGCCTTTACCACTATGTACATCCATAAATCAGACGTCAAAAACTGATCTGGAAGCTGGTTTTCAGATCATGTAATTTGAGCTTGTCTTGAACTTGCTCCTTGGAGGCTAAGCTGAACTGGAAGCAGCCCATTTGCTTGGTAAACACAAACCCAGAATTTTGTAATATATGGCTTGTTATTGAAGAACACCAGACCTTCTGCCATGATAATCCCACCACCAACTACAGGTTTCTTATTTCTCCGATTAAATTTTCCCATTTCCAAACAAACAAACAAAACCCTATAGGCCCATGCAAACCCCAGGCAGTCCTCAGCTGATACAAATCATGCCCATGTCTTGCATTTCATAGAATCATAGAATAGTTTGGGTTGGAAGGGACTTTTAAAGGTCATTTAGTCCACCTCCCCTGCAATGAGCAGGGATGTTTTCAACTAGAGGAGGTTGCTCGGAGCATGCATTTGATTCAGAGAATGCATGAAATGAAGCCATCAGTTATATTCCAGTCCTGCTTTAGCTGCCCTGGTAGAAGTGCAGCCTGACCTAGCTAAAGACTTCAGCTGTGAGGCTGCTATTAGTTCCAACAGCTGTTGTTGTTGCTTTTGAGCTGTCTGAGATGCTGTCAGAATACAGTTTGTATCTCTCTGTGCTGCTTCTGCACCTGAACAGCCTGCAGCTGCAGCCACGGATCCTGAACACGCATCTATTATTCTAAGGCTATGGGGACTGCTGCTGGGACAATAGCTGACAAAATTCATGATCCATTGCAGAATGGATTTGTCAGACCTAAATCAATTCCCTTTTCTGGTGTCACATGCTGTCACCACATGCTTCATTTTGTCCTCCGGAGGTTTTTGGAAAGCTGCAGTCATCTGCCTTGTTCCTACTTCTGTCTTGCCACTCTCGTTTTCCCATTTCATTAAATTACAACTGTGGATCTGTTGCTGGACATCTCAGACTTTCTGTCTTGTAGAAAGCTCTCTCCCATAGTTGCCTTTACAGACCCAAAAGTACTCAATCCTGTCTCCATATTTTTATAGGTGAAGCTTAGCAGAGAAATCCAAGACCTATCATATGTGAATAGTAGCAGCCTGCAACAAAAGCAGATTTGTTTCAAGCATTTCTACTTTCTGTCTCTGGAAGATATTTTTTCTTTATCTTCCAATCCCATTCTTCAGTTCTGCAACTTTGCACAAAGCTATTCCTCCCAAAGTTTTCCCTGCCTCTCCAAATTCACTCATTTTCTAAGTTGTAACCTTTTCATCTCTTTAGCTGTTTCAGATGCTATGTAACTCAATTAACATTTGAAAATACCACATTTATTAAAAAAACCAAGGTATGTAACCATGATGCATATACCTAACGCATGTGGTTCCTTCACTGTGTCTTCCTGGTAGAGAAATCATGTAGAGATCTTTCTCTCCTACTAATGAATGCAGTTATGAAAAGAATTGTAAAATAAGGGCAATTCACACTTGAATTGGAAGGTGTTTAAATCATGTTAGCAGAAGAAGCGAGTTCCAACATCCCAGAGAAGCTTCTTCTACTTATACCAAAAATTTCCATGTAGAGTTGCACAGAGACAGCAGTTACAGTCCTTGGCTAGCAAGCAATTTTTAAATGTCTATATTCAAATATATTTAAAGTATTGCTAACTTTAAATATAAGGAGAAAAATGTTGAATTTGACAATGTATTATGTGTGAGACACTGTAATGACAAAAAACATATCTTCTAAGTTTTTAAGTAATCTGTATTGGTGAAATAGTATATGACCACACGCAGTACCAGGTAGAGTGAGGGGACATACAGTTTTATCCAGGTGGACTTTCTATTGTGTAACTGTGCTGAGATGAAAAAAGATATATAGTACGATAGGAGGGTCATGACTCACGACTTTTAAGACCAGAAGGGACAGATATGATCCTGAATTCTGAACCTTTATACGGCAAAGTCCAGAAATTTTTCATTCATTAGTTCATACATCAAGAGTATAGTGTCTTTCTGGATTATTAAGTACCTCTTAGACATATAAAAAAAATTGCTATAAAAATATTAATCTGTGAATCTTAGTCCTAAAATTGATAAGGCTCTAGTAAGGGAAAGACACTTCCATTTGAATCTTAGAGTATGATTCCTCACTGCTTGTTAAACAAATGAATAAACTGTCCATATTGAATTTCATCATGCACACACACAAACACACATGCTCTTGCTTTAGTAAATTACATAATTATTTTTTTTTTTTAAATCTATTACATGTAGTTTAGCAAACTGTACTAGGGACACTTCAGAAATAAAAAAAATATGTAAAATAAAATCTGATTTTATTAATATTCAGTTCATTATGTGTCGTCTTCTTAATGAAGAACAAGCATAGATATAAATCTGTGTAGAAGTTATATGAACAGAATGCTGGGAAGACTGCAGAAGAGTTATGTGTAATACATGTATGTTGACTTCAGGGGAGTTTAGCAAGTTCTTATTGCTTGTAAATTAAAACCAACAATGCAAACGTATCTCAGAATAAAAAGAAAAAGCAAGTTTGCTGATGCCACCATACTCTGTGGTACGGTGGACATGCTGGAGGAGAGGGATGCCATCTAGAGGGACCTTGACAGGCTTGAGAGGTGGGCCTGTGCGAACCTCGTGAAGTTCAGCAAGGCCAAGGGCAAGGTCCTGCACATGTGTCAGGGCAATCCCAAGCACAAATACAGGTTGAGTGAAGAATGGATGAAGAGCAGCACTGTGAAGGACTTGGGTGTGTTGGTTGATTAGAAGCTCAATATGACCTAGTAATGTGTGCTCACAGCCCAGAAGGCCAACCATATCCTGGGCTGCATCAACAGAAGTGTGGCCAGCAGGCTGAAGGAGGGGATTCTGACCCTCAGCTCCACTTTCCTGAGACCCCACCTGGAGTCCTGTGTCCAGCTCTGGAGCCCTCAGCACAGGAAAGGCATGGAGCTGTTGGAGCAAGTCCAGAAAAGAGCCACAGAAATGATCAGAGGGCTGGAGCACCTCTCCTATGAGGACAGGCTGTGAGAGTTGGGGCTGTTCAGCCTGGAGAAGAGAAGGCTGCGGGGAGACTCTGTAGCAGCCTTTCAGTACCTGAAGAAGGCCTACAGGAAAGCTGGAGAGGGACTTTTTACAAGGGCATGTAGTGATAGGAAAGGGTAATGGATTTCAGCTGAAAGAGAGAAGTTTTAGATTAGATATAAGAAAGAAATTCTTTACTGTGAGGGTGGTGAGGCACTGGAACAGGTTGTCCCGAGAAGTTGTGGATGCCCCCTCTCTGGAAGTGTTCCAGGCCAGGTTGGATGTGCGTTTGGGCAACTCGATCTCATGGAACTTGTCCCTGCCCACGGCAGGGGAGTTGGAACTAGATGATCTTTAAGGTCCCTTCCAACCCAAACCATTCCATGATTCTATGATTCTATGATCAGGTGTATGAAAATATAATGGGTGAACAGAATATTTATCTTCTAGAACATATCTAAATAATCTCTAAAACAATCCCTAAGAAATCTTGGATCAGTACCATCAAAGAAAGTATTCAGCAGTGCAGGTCAATACAACAGGGAACAACAGACTTAAACTGAAAAATTAAACTTCCAAAAGGTAAGTACTAATATAATTTTTTAAATTAAGAGTAACTGAATTACAGAGCAGTATGCTTCAAGGTAGTTATTTATACTCTGCTTATGTTGACAAAAGGCTCTTTGTTAATACATGACAGGAGACAGCGAACAGATTAAATTTGTGATTGCGTGACAACGCAGGCTGATTGTGACCTTTACTTTTGTATACACACTAAATCCTTTATACTTTCCTAAATCACTGGACCAGTTTAAGTTGGTGTATGTTAGCATAACAAAACAGCTCCCATTTCTTTTAGAAAGAATATGTTTTCATTCTATTTATAATGTTCAGAAAAATTCTTTTCATCCCAGTCAGCAGATCTAAGCATGGGTATGTGTGACAACAACAACAATAAAAACAACAATAATAAATGTTAGTTGAAATCTTCATAATATCTTTTCAGTCAATCTTATTTTGTAGCTAGCTACATTATCTAGTCACTATACAGTGCCTACTTGACTGCCAGGTCAATAAGTTACACTAGTAAGGATCACACATAATCAACCTAGCTCTAGACAATTCTTCAGATTCAACTAATGAGCTGGTTTTAGTTTTAAATCTTTCTAATATGCTTATTAGAGTCGTTATTTCTCTTTAGATTTCATTCAAAAAGCTTGTCAGATAGTTCTTCTTTTTGTACCTTATAGATTATATACAAATAAAAATCTTGATTTACCATTTTTCTCCATAGTAACACTGCTAATTCAAAATTATTATTGCTTAAGATTGTTCTGTCAGATGTCAGTTACCTTGTTGACATTTACAAGTGTATCCATTGATATGATCTTCACAGGTTGAGCCATGTAGACAAGGTGATGAATTACACTCATTAACTTCTATTTCACAAAACTGTCCAGAAAATCCAACAAGACACCTGAAGCAGAGAACATTCCGAAGTGTTATACTGTGCATAACAATCCCATAAAACATATTTTGTGTGGAAACAGTTTGTACAAAACACTTGCATTAACAGGACAAAATCTCATATATTTATTTCTGTTTTAAGGAGTATTTTACAGGAACTCTTCCAAGTGTCACACTGTAGCCCATGGTGATCTTTTAGGGGATTTATGACGGTAAAACCCACTCACAAATTTCACATTTGGATCATAATCAAACCTAACAGTCTCAATTACAATTTACTGGTTCTAACAAGGTGAGTACAAACCTTTCTTTATGTACTCTCGGGAGACGGTTTGTCTACTAAAATAGTTTATTTAGCTGAGTAACTGCAGTCTATGTTTGGAAAACTGCTTGCTGAGAGATGTTACACCATTAAATGTAACTACAGCATAAAAGCTAACCTTCTGGGACCATGCTTTCATTATCATTCTACTTATCAAATATTAGTCATCTTGAAAAAACTCTTCTGTATTTTTCTGGTTGTAAATTCTATGTCATCATTAATACCAAAATAGCTCTGTATGATTTCAACATATTACTATACAACTGATCCAAGCAGACTCACAAGACCTGTAATGATGCTCAGAAATCTTACTAGTCTCATTATTGAGAACATCCTTGCATTCACACTCACAGCTTTACAGATACACTCAAATAAGCTCTACAAAACAGGGCCCCATAATGGTATTTACAACATTTACTCTATTGAGATGTGTTGTACATGGATATATTTGACATGAGACAGTGTATTCAAAATTTCCTGTTAGCAACTTTATGCCCCACTTAGAGGAAGATGAGTACATTAACAAATTGCCTTTGAGTAAATTAGGATAGTCATGTCATTTACTTCTCAAGATACTACATTGAGTGAATAAAAACACATCATTAGAATGAAGTGTCTGCAGTGTCTACCTTAACTTTCAAGATCCTGAAGTAAAAGATAAGGAGGACGAACCATGGAACAGGTATGTGCAATACTTTCTGAAGGATCATTACACTATGTATTGGTCATTATGTTCTGGTTTATTTCTGTCTTGACAATTAAAATATGTTTGTTTCATTTTACATGGAATACACTCTGAGTAATGGGAATTTGGAATCTAGTAAGACAATGACAGCAGAACAGATTTGCCAAAAGCTACATCAACTATAGATGTCAGTGATGGCATACTGCTTGGAAAATGTACAAACTGAGGCACACACTACTATTTTTCAAATATCTGGTAATAATGTGTGAGAGAAAAAACATGGATAAGGCTTAATGAGTGAGCTATAAGGCCACCTGATTAGCTCTTTGGCCACAAAGCATGAAGCAAAATTTGCTGAGAAGATGTCATTTGGCCTATCATCCTACTGGCAAACGTCAAAGCCTAGGATTTAGAACTGGATTCTCTCCACGTAACTTCACATATCTAACTGATATAGCCCTAGGATTCTCCTGTGCTCACTGGAATAAGGGGTGAAGAGGATCATTCTGTTCACTGAAAACTTAAACAATTTTCTGCAGATACTTTTGCCTTTCCACCGGCTGTGTACCATTTAAAATAAAATAAAATGAAATGAAAAATTGAAAGAAGAGACTTCTCCCAGATATGGCAAGGAAGACCAGAAATATGAACACCTATAAAAAAAAGGAAAGAATATTTTACAGTGAAAAAAATGGCAACTAGACACAGGGAATACTGGGACAGTTTAAAATTCATTTAACTTTGACTTTATACTATGATATGCATATAGGCTTTTCACTTAAAAACAAAAAAGTGGTTACAACATAAACTGGAAGAAACATACATTTATTATGTAAGCATTCTGGACAGAGTAATAATAACTGCTTGTCTCTAATATGAGTGGACTTAGTTTTTTAGTCTGTAAAACTCAAACATGGAAGAAAAGCTTAAAGGTCTTTTTAAGAAATCTCCTGTTGGCAGCTTCAAGTAGGCACATTTTCATATGTGATGTATACACTTTCTAGAGAGTAGAAACTGATAATGCCAGGAGCAGTTTACAGAGTTACTGTAGTCATAACTAGTTGTAGCAAGACTGACCAGTGGAGCAGGTTGATGGAACCCCAAAGGAGAGAACCAACAGAATGGTATCAATGGTGTTTTACAGGATGACCTACGACTTGGATGAGCTTTGAATGATTTTCTACTCAGCAAGGCTCAAGGCTTCAGAGACACAAACTATATAGCCATGGGCCTAACTCTATAGACACTGAAGTAGAAAAATTGAGCAGTAACATTAAGTATATATACATATTTTTACATATATATATATATATATACACGTTTGGTGAAATAATCTATTTTGTGCTGAAAACTTTCGAATTATTGAAGCCTATAATACAATATAGAGTAATGGTTGCACTACCAATAAAGATATAAAATATATGGCTTTGCCTTCCAGACTGAAATTTAGGTGGAAAACATAAACCCATGAAAGCACTTAGATATCCAGTAAATTTAATCCCACATACATCAATTTGCACAAGGTATCTTTTTCCTATGTCAGACAATCATTCAACTTATAGAGTATTTAAGAATACTGCAAGTATTTCACATATTGATGTGTTTATTTTTTGCAAATGCTCCAATACCACAGTGTTCCATTTGCTTGTGTTCAGACAGCATAATTAGATATAAATGATGCTTCATGACTGCAGAGACAGGCACTCTATTAACTAAATGTTTCTGAGCAATCACGAAACAACCAGCAGTAAGCATGTTACTGGTAAGTGTCTGCAAGTCATAAAATAACATCTTAATGTCAGCAGCTTTACCAAATTTCCCAAAATTGCAATAACTTCCATGCTTTATTAAGAGTGTTAACACTTCTTAAGATACAACAAGCACCTTCATTTCTTAATTTTTTCTTCACTCTCACCTTCCTTCATTCTTACCCAATTTTTTATAAATTTACAATTCTGTTCTGTCTACCCACATTCTACCTCTCTTCTGCCATTTTGTTTTGAACATTAGGAGGCACAGAAACAATGTAATTTAAATACAACTGACATTAGAGAGTGTAAGCAGGTATGGAACACAGTTCTTCTGCCATAAATGGCATTAAACCTAACTCAGATACTCCGGAACACATTTTTATGTTCTGCAAATGAAAATCAGGGATTTTCAGATAGCTTTCATATCAAGGTATGACCAGTGCAAATTGATTACCATTTAATAAAAAAATAAAGTGCGCCTTTATAAGTAAATGTATGTCTAGATTTAGTAACATTTATTAGAGTTTATCTGATAAAAGAAAGATAACACACACTGTGAAAGATGAGCTTTTAAATTTACAAAGGTATAAATGTAAGATCAATAGTTCACTACTGAAAGGTAGGAAAAAAATACTGCTCATTTTCTGTAAGAATAATGCATTCACAATTTAATTATTACAGGTTTATAGGGATGACAGCAAAGGTCTTTCTCTTTTCTATTATTCTCTACAGCTTTTTTCTGTCATATAAAATGCTGACATAACCAGGTGCATACAGAGTCCCTTTTCAGTTTTACCTTTATATCAGTCACAATCAGGAGTGATCATCTTCATTTCTGCATACACCATTGCAATAGCTGAACAAAAGACTGAAACGATTCTATTGAATTGGATGGACATGAAACAGAAGAATGTAACTTCAGTACTTTTATAGTGCAGTAAAGAACAGAAATAGGAATAAGCATCCCAGCAAAATCCTTAGCTGAGAATTAGTGTGGTGTAGATGACAATTCATTCCCTAATTCCAGAAAAACACGGCCAAATAGTCACTATTATATCTCCTATGTATCTGTACGAACCAGTTCTTTGCAGTTTTCAACCTGCATCTGACATTAACTGCGAATTGTGATGAAATGATACTTGCAAGCTTTCAATTCTGCAGTCCTTTCTCGCTCTTCATTAATCTCAGCTTGAAAGGAAACTTTATGCTCTACAATGAATGCACAGGTTTATTAAGATGACCTTGAAGGTCTTGTAGGAAGCTAATGGGCATTTGCCCTGGTTATGATAAATGCTCTTTCAATAGCACCTATATTAAGTAGCACAATGAAGAACAGAAGTGAAAGCAAGAGGCATGCATGCCTCTCAGTGTCTAAACTGCCTCTTAAACACATACACAGGTTTAGAATCAGTGGCCAGTTTCACCACCCATCTGGTAAGACCTGTCTTATATCTAAATTAATCCCAAGACATCTAGGAAACGCTGTGACCCTGAAGTATAACTATACCATCTTCGGCTCTTCCAAGATGCAATTCATAAATCAGGAGCAAAGTTCACATCACATCAGCTTCAAGGTGCTTCCTCTTTATGCTTGCCTTTTGGGCTATTGGTTGAAATGAACACATTAAAGATAGATAAGTAAGCTGAGTTTGTTCGTCAAGAATAATTCTACTGAATATCAGTGTCGAGAGATCGGATGAGAAATTTGAGACAGAGCAAGAATACTAAGAGAATAGGCTAGGAATGCTTAAGTTAGGGAAATACAGGCTGATCAAAGATCCAACCACTGGCCTTAGAACACAATAGCATCACTCAAGAAATGGAAAATTTTAAAAAGTAAAGCATGGGTTTTAAAATCCTATTTTGGGGACAAAAAGAAAAAGTTATCAAGAAACAGAAAGAACAGAAGGGTCAGGCCCTTCCCTTTGAGTGGTGAAGTTGCCATGGCACTGCTCATCCAGAGGCAGGAAGAACTAGGGCTCTAACGATGCTGCACTAGGGCCATGACTATTTCTATGTCCCTTTCATCCCAAAGTTAAAAAGCAACAACTCTGGGACAAACACTCTCTGTGCTTGTAGCAGACCAGTTTCCTCATTCTCAGTGCCAGTGTCCAGTCTTTCCAGTAACTAGTGCCAGTCATTCTTACGCTTCCTTTTTCTTGCCTGTACCTCTACCTCTCTGGAGGATGTTGGGAGTGATAAAGTAGAGACACTTCCAGCCCTATTCTTCTAAAGAAGCCATGTTTCTATCACAATTGAGTTTTCAAATTTGTCTTCCAGTGAGATATTCCATTTGAGAAGTTCATTAGTTAACACTAGATGATTCCATAACCTGATTGTTGCACCCTCACCATCCCCCAAAGTGTGGAGATACCAAAGCTGGTCATGTTAGGCCCTGATGACACTGAAGATTGTTTTGCTCATGGAGCTAGCCAACAGAAAGATTCAAAGTTTTGTAGATTTCACCCACTCTTGCTGTCACAAGTGGGTGACTGCGGACACCTGGGAAGATTCAGTCACTGGAAAGCAGTAAGAAATCTCTGCTGCCTGGGTCCTGAAGAGCAGGGTTATGCTGAGAAGATTTATTTTGTCAGATCCAGCATTCTATCTTTATTAAGATGATTTTCACTATGGTTTTCATTATGATTCACTATTAGTTGACAGAGTCTGCTCTTTGTCCTTGCCTCACAGGGTTTTGTGGTACTTCAGTTCAGTAACAGTAGAGGCAATAGTTATGCACCAAAGGCCTTTTGACAAAAAGCAGCTAGGACATTTGAACAGAGTGAGTCAGGCATTATACAGAATCAGGGAACAGTCAGGAGAGGAGCTGGAGAATGCATCTGTAATGGACTCAGTATAAAAGCAATTCGCAAGCTTGAAGCTAGCCTAGCTACACAGTTTAGGCTTAAAGAAAGATGACTCATTCAGGATGAGAGCTTAATTGTCTAAGGGGCTACCCATTAATATAAAGAAGAATTGACCTTTAAACCTGAGAGAGTTGTATAGATACAAAAAGACAGCAGAGTTAATAGGGTGTTGTCTATATGCACTTGGCTGACCTATTTAGGAGAGACGAATCAGGCCCTAAGAAACATTCGCAGATGTAGTAATCTTTAGCCACAATTTAAGCATTTATTGCTGTAATATTAATAGATCTACAGAACTGCAGGAAATTGTAACATTAGTGATGTTTTATCAATCAAAGGTAAGATAAAATGCCATGTGCCTGATTTAAGTAGCCCTGTCTCACTGCATTGCAAACATCCTACCCCAAGGCTGGCTATACAGTAGATCAGAAATGGGCTAATTGTTAATAATAAGAAAAATCCTTGCTTTATATATAACATTTAACAATCCAATGCAGCAGCTGCTGCACATATGAGACTGATCCCAGGTCTGCACTCCTGCTCTTCAATATATGATATAAAATAATTAAAATAGCAAATGCAGCAGAGAAAATTACCAAACAAAAAATAAATATGACTACCTTAATATTTTTTTAAGTTAGACATTATGATTTATCAATCAATAATAAGACAGAAACACACACTTCTTCTAATGAATTCACAGAACTTACGAGAATAAAGTGGTGATTTCTCCATTAGTCTAGAGCTTGTCATATCGAACCTAAGAACAATAATGTTTCCCCATTCAAGCTACAGTCTTTTTCTTTTGAGATTAAAATGAAAAAAAGCAGCAGAGGAACCTATTCATGAATCAGAACACAGCTGAAGAAAGACCTGTCTGAACGTCTGTTTATCTCCTGAGTTCCTCACACTTCAGCATAAACTCTGCCTATAGTCTCTTGTGTTAATGATTATTGATCAAAACATTAAATGTAGAAAAATCTGAAACATCCTCGCAATTGCTCTGCTCCTCAAAATTATGCTAAATAAGACACTACGTTATTTTACTAGCTTGTTAGATAGTAAGTAAATGAGTCTTTTTTTTAAAAAAACTTTGCAGCTATTTAAACAAATAAAAAATATACAACTGCTTGTACACAAATTAGGAATTCCTTATTTATGTCAGTATTGGAAAGAATAATCAGAGAAAGGGTAAGGGAACTTCACACACTTGTTCAAGTAATTTAAGCAGAAGTGGAGCTATTCAAGCCTAATCAGAATTTTGCAATAACAATTTTGGGATTGCCAAAATATTTGTATTTTTTGCTGACACATTTCCATATAACGAATGAGTAAATCAAGAAGAGACTTCAACTCCTAGATGAAGTTTTCAACAAAAGCCGAAGAAGTCCTATGTAAAACTCCTGTAAAAAAGCAGCAGTGATAACTGTTGTCAAAGTTTTATTTCATGCTAATTCTGCATTCCAAGGGCTACTGGTATGCATACATTTCTACTATATCAAACACTACATTTAAAAGAATTCCAAAATAATTGATTAATGATTTATTGAGATAATTAAATTCAGGATTTTGATCTATGACAATTATAGCTGCAGTCATAGTAAAACTTCTTCTATGTGAGTAAACTTTCAGCCTCAGAGAAAATCTGCAAGAACCCAAATGTCAGCCAAATTTCCCTACAACTCTAATTCATATCCTGTTGTAACTCATCGCTCTTTGAGTCTGTTTTATAACTCATTTTTTGAGCCTATTTTTTATCTGTACCCTTTTCCTTCTCTCCCCCTTTCTTTCTTCATCTTCCTTGTGACCTTTTACAGCTTATGAATAATTTGTATATCTGTGAGATACAAGGTTCAGAAAAAACATGGTTTCTACAACACAGAAGTTTATTAGGTTTATCTGGAGCAATGATTAACAGCAATTGTACTTACAAGAGAGTATTTATGCTGTAACCTTTACCTGCCTATGTGAACTTGGTAAAATCAATGAATTTTATGGACCAGTCCACACTGTGAAATCTGTATGGGACATCAATTTTTTTCATGACTGTCAACCTTGACGACTGGGGTAATGCTTTGTTAATACTTCTCGGTTAGGAAATCAGGACTTTGGGCAGAATAACAGATCAATGTGATCTCCTGAGCAACTGTCTTGATAAAATAGTCTTGTAAATGTGCAATCTCTTTTCACATTAGTCATGATTTTTTCTTTTTCAAATCTGCATTTTCTGTCCAAAATAAATCTAGTTAACTGCTCTACTGTAACAGGCCAGCTCTGTCATTGCAAATTTACACTGGGATAGCTATACATTATTAACAAGCTATGAAAAGTCACTGGCTAAATGTCATGGAAGCTGAGATATAGCATCACCCTGGGATTCATATAGCAAACAGTTTCGTTTTAATCATCTTGGACCACAAGGTGCCTTGACATTTTTGAGGCAACTTTTTCCTTTTTAACTTCCACTGGAATCAGACCTCTGTTATCTCAACCATAATTCTGAACTTCAAATGTGACAGAAAGTTTTACCTTCTAAATTAAAAAAGTGAAAAATCGATCAAACATGGACCTTATCATTCATTTAATTGATGCTCATTTGCCAGCTTGGAAAGGCAAAAATGAAGAGCAAGGAAAACTAAATAATTCAACCACCTTCAGGATTATTAGAGATGTTTCCCATGAAATACACGACCCTTACCTTGCAGTATTAACACAAAAAACTTCTGCAGAATCTTTCTAATTTCAAAGAAAACTGAGGAGGAGCACCGATTCATTTTAAATATACTTATCATTACAACATGACTTCTTAAAGCTTTAAAAACTTATTGGGAAAATCAATCTATGATGCCAAATAAATTTGCAGTCATTATCACACTTCACTCTGTAACAGCCAACCTTTTGGATCATAAGTTCCAATTTACTGGAAGCCAATGCGTCATTTTTGCCCTTTTAAGTAGGGTTATTCACAGACAAAAAAGACAAACATTATGTTATTCAACTGAAATTATTATTTCTCAAGAAATACAAGAGCAAGCCAAAATCCTGACCCTACCAACATTACTCTGAAAAATGAAATCTATTTTATTTGCAAGTTACAGTGTGATGTTTATAAAGTTCTTAATGTTCGGATCTTTTTATTTCTTTCAAACTTCACTGTGGAGGATGAAGCATTAAAGGACTGGGGACATGTGAGCAATCCAGCATTTCTCTATGAGGCCATGAAGCCTTAGCATAAGGCCGCAGAGCCTTAGCATAAGGCCGCAAGGGCATCTAGAGGACAAACAGTGGTATAAACAAGGAAATGAACGCAAAGAAAAACAACTCCAGGATACTGAAGCGGAACCTGCCACCTGCAAGAAGGCCACGAGCACAGCGCGTGAACAAGTAATGTACACCAATAATAATCGGGTTGCTATGTGATTTAGTTTGATTATTGCCAATGGGAAATCACCGCATATGTAATGGGGAATATAAATGTGAGCTATCTGGGGCTAATAGGCGGCTTGTACCTGATCACATTGATCGTCGTGTAGAGTCCGGTTATTCCTCCGCGACACTTCACTGCTCTAATTTCTGCGTGAGTTTTTTTCTTATTTTAAACATCTACCTACACATTATCTGTATTGCCTTAATGCACATGTCAAAAAATGGTTCCCCGTAAGTTAATGTACAAATGAAGTACTGTCGTCAGGTTATGCAATGAATGACTGCAATTCCCCATTACCCCTAAACCACTCGGGGTAGGGGTGAGGGATAAGGAGGCAGAGGATTTGGGAACAAAGTTAAAGCTTAGGGAAAAAGGGAGGGGGAGGGGAAGGTGTTTTAGTTTTTGTCTCTATTTCTCACCATCCTACTCTATTTTAAATTGACAATTAATTTAATTTTCCCCAAGTCCTGTCTGTTTGCCATGTGTCTCCCTGTGTTTAATTAGAACCCTAAGTTTTCCCATCTTATTTTTGCCCCCCACCCTGTTGAGAAGAGGTAGTGAGAGAGCAGCTGGGTGGGCATCTGGCAGCCAGGTAAGTTCAACCCACCACAAAGCTACATGTTTTTCCAGAGATTTCTACATAACTATTGAAGTTCTCAGTTTGTTTCCCTACCTCAAGAATTAATTCTATTTAGAGTAATTAAGACAGACCAGGCCTTTTCAGATCTGTATACTCTTGCTCATTAACACAACATCACTGCCCAACTGAAACAGAAAATATTTGCAAAGAAAGTTTGTATCTTAAATCAACTGATACTCTTTTGGTTGTCTCACCCCATAATTCTTGCTTCTCTTATAACCTTTGACCACCCATAACTATAGCATCAATTTGATTCAAATGAAAAACTATTGGCAGTAGAATCTTTTACAGGATTCTTGTTTCGCTTATCAGGTTACTGAAACTTTTTATATATTTGTTTTCTGAAAGTCATTGTAATAGCTGTGAAGATGTTACCATGAACCTGATAGAGAGTTCAGAGAGGAAGCTTTTATAGTTATCTAACAATGGCCAATCACCTCATTGCTTTAGAATCAACTTCTATAGGGCAATCACTTCGGCTGAGAAAACTTTCTTCCAGATATTTCACTATTCTAAGCATTATATCATGCATTTCAAAAGACTTTCACAGTGAGCTTTACCAGGGCCTTCAAGTAACACTAAATATGTGGGTGCTGGACAGGTCACATAATTAGCTTATCTTGGTAGAAACCATCCCACGCATGTTTCACCAGCTACAGATTTTGAACTTTCATTGCATTAAGCTCAGATGCAGTAATTCCATATGGAAAATTGAAAAATGAAGGTATCATATAAAAGAAAATTATCTGCTGTCTGGTCATCCGTCTGGTCTGAAGAGTGTGGATGCTGGTGATGAGGCAGCAGATGATGCAATCAATGTGTATCGTATATATAAAAAACTTCTAATATGTTGTACTGCTTTTAGATTCTGAAAAATTGATAGGGGGAAAAAACCCATCAAATTCTGTGTGCATGTGTGTGCAAACTCTTAGTGATTTCTAGAATCCTACGATGGATCAGAATAGATCTTATTTCTTATTGTGATTTCACTGGTGGGTTAAACTGATTGTCTCCATAAGCCAAATGAGTCTGAGTTCAAAGTAATATAAGTCATCTGCCTTATCACTGATACTGCTGAAAATTGCTTCTCCTGATGTACTTTGAAGCATGTTCCTATGGAAAGAATTTGAGCAAGCAGCCAGTAGGGAACTTACAGAAGTCTCCTGAGAGAGCTTTTCTCAGATTATTTTCTCTAAAACCCCTCCCAAGGGTGATACTGTAAGTTTAGAACACTGAGAATGACACTTTCCCCAAGCTACAGGTCTAGCATATCATTTCCTTTTTTCTTTCCCTTCCGTTCTCTGAATCCTCCTTGGAGGCACTGTCAAGCATGCAGCAAGTTTATTTACCTCTGAAGTAAAATTTCACTTAAAATGAAGTAAAAATAAATTATAGCTCTCCATAGCTGTCAGGAAACGTTAGTTCTATTTTAAGGAATAGTGACTGTGAATCAAAAAGAAAAAAAAATGGTACTAACACACTTCAGTGTATATTTGATTTTAGAGGGCTTTCTTCTATTTATTCATCTGCCGTTACATTTCTATCATATTAACATCAGAGTCCCTTTTAGATATTTACAAGCTGAAGTAACAAGAATGATGTTTTCCCTTTCTTCTTTCTTTCTTAGTTTATGGGAGAAGTCATTCAATGATTTATATATTATAGAGTTATATGAAAAAATTTTATTAAAGAAAAATTAAGTTGAAAAGAGGGGTCATACATAGTCCAAGAGATCTAGATTCAGGTCTTGTAAATGTTCTGATTCTTATAGTCAGGAACTTCTCCCTATTTATAATCAGTTTCTATAGAATGTTGCTTTGCAAAAGTAAAATGAATTTGAAAAGTGAAATTAATAGTGACAGTGTCTTGGAGAACCAGTGTTAGAACAGAGATGTTCTACATGTTCTACAAACCATAAGGTCGTGAGCTTATCCATATGCTCACTTTTAACAGCCCCAGATTTTCACTAAAAATCTGAACTTACCATAGGTTTACAGAAATCTCTGACTGGTTTAAAGATATAATACAATTACTGCTGGTTTTTGGCCCCATTTCCTCTACATATTATTTCCTGAGATTTATATTCATGGGGAAAATGGAATGAACTGATATATCAATACTTTGTAAAGAATGAAGGAAACAGAAGCGGTTTACTCTTAGTCCTCTTAGAAAGGCGACCCTGACAGCCTACTATGCTACATACTCTAGTGCAAGGCATCCTTCCTCTCAGAGGAGGAATGTTGCATGTAACAGCCCAAAACAAATTCAGGTAGTTTAGACAAAATTACATCGGGAAGCTCTGCAACCTTTCAGCTTTCTTTTGTGCTTGAAAAGGAGTTAATAAAGTAAATTATCATCTCTATAGAAAAAAAAAAAAAANACAATGCAAAAAAAGACAGCAAGACAGATGATATTTAGAGCTTTATTCCCGACTATAAAAATGTAAGTGCAATGTGGCTAAATAAAATGACATTTTTAATACTCAGGACACACAAAACTACTTGGGACATTGTCTGCATTTTTATTTATAAAAATATCTGGCCAATAAGGGTCATTATCCCCACAGAATGTCTCAGGACCAACACAACACATACTAAATGTTTGCTAATAAAAAATTCTGTTCTTTCTAAGGTCATTCACATTATAACAGACCTTAAACTTGCTCAGTCCACTTGGATACAGCCTTTATTTTCCCAAAGAGAAAAAGCAGATTTTACTGCCAGTAAAATTTCTCACTGTGGATAACATGGACATTCTTATTAAGTGATAAATTACGTACTTGCTAAATCACAGTTGGTGGGGTGTGACAGTGTTATAAGAAAGGTTGAGCTGTGGAAGATCAGGCTAGAATGAATAAGGTCAAAAAAATAGAATGGCTAAGGTTTGATGAAAGTATATTAGAGTTAACACACTCCCTTCTTTATTTTATTAATCTGCCCAGTTGGAAACTAGATGCATTTCTTCACAGACCAGTAGTGTGGGCAGAATTAAAGAAGGAACTGGCATATGTGTGTGTGTGCATGTCCTTGTAAGACTGATGAAAAACCACCATTCAGCTGTTTGCTAAAATAATTCAGATTTGCACTCAAATTTCACATATGGAAAAGCTATCATTATCCGGTCAATTCCTGATCAAACAGAAGTCTCCCTGAGCTTTTACTAACAGTTCTTGTTCATGAATGAGTGCATTAAGCAGGTCCCTAGCTGATACAAACTCTCATAATATCAGTCTTGACATATTCCTGTGCTATCCAGGCACTCATTCACAATCCTCAATATAACAAAACAGATTAATATCATACACCATTTTCTTACTCTTCTTTTATTTGTCTGATTTCCTTGGTTCAGATCAGCTCCTGCTGTGACTGTGTTGAGAACCATGCATATGAAAATAGAAGTTTTGAATTAGTAGATTCTATATATATCCACTTAAAGACATTGCTTCTTAATGTCTTACTGATCTCTTTGGGCTGCAACAACCACCAAATCGTGATAAAAGTAGCCAAAATGGTCTTCAACCTATTCTAGCCAGGACAGAAAATGTAGTAAAGCAATTTTTCTTCATACTGGTCCCAACCACCAGTCATCTAAGATCTCTGGATTTTCAGTGGGGGAAGACTGGTTCTTTGAGAGAGTAACTCATACCACTTTAGGTATCTATCCTACCTTTCACTCTCCAGAAAGTGATCCAATTTTTTATTTCAGGAAGGGAAAATTCATAGTTTGAGGCTGCCTGTTGCGCCATTCAATATTTGCAGAACCTATGCAACTTGTTTACACAGACGCTGAATTTTTGCAAAACAGATTTAAGCAAGATGGATCTCAGTGTTATGTTATGATAAGTTTTGTATCTGTAGTGAGATTATGTAATAATAAAGCCAGTTATCTAAAAAACTTACTTGTTTCCTCTCTAAAGCTTCTCATTACTATGCCTCTACAATTAAACTTCTTTCCTGCTTATAAATAGCCAGAATCAAATATTGCTCAAGAGAAGTATCTTATTTTGAAAAGTCACACATTATGGGTAAGTGACTGCAGATGGAGATTTTTGATTCTTAAAGAACACGCAAAGCACTCATTGTTCCAAGCTGCAAGCCATCCTGAGGGAGAAATCTGCAGGAGTATATACTGGATTATAAAATTCTCACTGAAAATGAATGTACTCTTTGAAGTTAACTTTTTTGTTATATTTAAGCTACTAAAGATACTGCTCTAGACTTAGGAGGATTTCTGAGACAGAGCACATCTCAAAGCTAAATCCAACCTGCTTTTTTCCCTTGGATCAGTTATGCACTTCTTTAAGGACATCTGGAATATAAGAACACCTGGCCGGTAAGGATATCTGTTTAACAGCCATTTATCATAAGGAAAAAAGAGAAAACAAGACAAGTAACATATTAAATAGAATAAAACAAACCTTAAGGAGCAATATACAGCTGAAATGATACCAAACACAAGACCTTTCAGGTCACTAATGGATGGGACATTGAAAGAACCAGTCAAGCACAACAGAGGAGAGGTTCAACCAGAACTTTGGAACTAGCAAGAAAGAACACTATTATGCATGTGATGGGAACAGGAGTAGAAAGTAGTAGTCATGTAAACAAGCTTCTCATCAGTATGCTTCTCTGGCCAATCCCTCCACCCAGTCCCCATAGTCTGTGCTATCCTGTTACTATTTATTTGCTATTAATAGCAATTACCATTGCTATTTTCAGTGTGACCCTTGCTCTACTGCGTGTGGACATGAGTAACCAGTGCTGGACTAGCCCATGAGTAGACCAGCATCTGAAAAGACCCAAGGTCTGAGCTTGCAACTGGGTAAAGGGCCTATGGTGTAAGTACGGTCCACACTAATATTTGAAAATCAAGACCATCACCCAGAGAGCAAGAGCAGGATCAGACAAACCACATAGATTATATGTGACTGCTGATGTGTTTATGTGTGCTCCTGCAAAGGCACTGCTGTGTTGATCAGTGTGACTGGCTGGCTAAGGGAGGTGTATTTGCATTTTTTGAATTCTCATGTAGCATTACTCCAGGTCAGAGGTGTAAAAGTGTAAATGTCTAATACACCAAGTGGAGAAATCCTCTGGGCTTAAGACCCACCAGATTCCGCTCTCCCCTACAACTCCTGCTTCCCAATTTGAAGTATGGAGAGAGCTTTGGGGAGCTGGCATTCTTGCTCACTGCCTCATAAACTTGCCAAAAGACTAAGCTGTTGCCTTCTCAGTCACTGTCTGCAAACCCTGCTTATGTAAACAGGACTGCATGTTAACTTACTTCCACCGATTGCTCACGGATTCACTCTGTAACTGTTCCTTGTCAGCACCGGCAAAGGTTGGTACTTGAATTGTACAGCTGAGGTGCTCAGTTGTGTGGTGTTCTATTTTTTTCTGTTTGTTTTTATTTTGTACTGTTTTTTGTCACTTTGTTCCGTTACTTTTATGAACTACTACAGAATCTAATGTGAGAGATCATTGCCAAGATTTCATGTTCCTTCACATTAAGTGCTTGACTTAAACTCCTTTAGGTATGTTAGCTTAAAAAACAAGTGCAGAGCTCGCAAAACACTATAGGACAACAAGAGAGACATTACCCAGAGAGATAACCCTTCCAACATAAAACATTCCGTACTGCTTCAGTTAGTCTAGTTCTCCAAGTGCTGTTTAAGACCTCTGTACTGCCCAGCTCTGATAATGCAGTTAAAATACAGAATTGTGAGCACCTCATTAACAGGCTGCTATTTACTGTCAAGACCAACCTCCCTACTTTAGCTTACTGTTAGAATGCCCAGGGAGCATTTCGCTGTGGCTGTCTCAGCTGATTTCCACTGTTAGTGATTTTGAATTTGAATGGTCCAAAAATGAGTGAACCATACTAAGCTCCATTCCAGAATACATTCTCAGTTTTACAAATAGTATCAACAGTTTGTCCCACTGTGTCTCACTTTTGTAGTCTTTTAGCTCAGTAGATAAGGTATTGATGAAGGAGAAACCACAGGGCTTGTTCTAACACTTCAAGGCCACTGGACTGGGGCTTATCAAGCATGAGTTGTCTGGATTTGTCTAATGCCTGCCTGAAGCTTTGTTTTAGCTTTTTTAGCTCTAGCAGACTGTTAGATGATTTGTTTGAGTTTTGCTTATCTTTGTACAATTGTGTGGTGCTATGTCTCTTGTTATAATTCTGATATAGCTCTGTGAGTAGCAGATAGTGATAACAAGTACTATTCTAGTGACACAGTTTATTGTGCACAGAATAAATTATGTGGTGTTTTGGAATATAAACACTGGATGACAGTAAAGAGTTTGAAGAATATAAACATGGGATGACAGATCAAGGCTATAAACAAATCATCACTAACTGCTGATCATTGAAGAGATGATACATTTGGAGATGGGTGAAACTTGTTTTAGGAGTAAGAAAAGACAAGCTTCCAAGACACAAATAAAACATACCTTATGCAGATGTAACACAGAAATGCAAAAGAAGGAAGGTGTAGAACATGTTAGAAAATGCTTAAAAGTATTCCTTAGTATGAGTCCCTCAAGTATGAGAAAGAAGAAGCCATAATTCCTTGGCAAAGGATTCAGAATGACAACTCACTATAACCCCCTCCCCCGAAAGAAACCATTGCAAGTGTAGTTTGCTTGTCAGTTTTAACTAATAAACTATTATTACTGTGACTGAACTGCAATAATTGGATAACTGGCATGGTAACTCTTAGTACTTTTGTAACTGGACTAAAATACTTCTTTGCAAGATTGTTAAGATTCCAACTAGACCTACAGTAAAATCTTGGGTTTGCATACAAAGCATGTCTCTTGTGCAGTTGGGACACCAAAGATTTAATGTGACATAGTGGGAGAAGCAACCAGATTTAAAATTCTGTTGAACCTTTTTTCCCCAGTTTTTTCTCCTACCTCTGGTGCACTGTCCACCTACAGGCTCTGCTGGGTACTTCTAGTATTAAGCACTAGGAAATCTGGGAACACTGACAAAAACCAGTCCCTTCCGAACCCAAATTGACTCATGGAAATGAAGCAAGAGAAAACATGCTGCTTGTTCATGACTAGTCACTGCTACTGTTTCTTTGGCTGACAAGAGATACGCTACAAGTTATCCCATGGTGGTGGCCAGGGGAGAAAGCTGGTGAACTACCACAGCAAGGAGAAATTGTGATATATAAAAAATGTCACTAATGGCTAGGAACAACTCATTTAAAATAAAAACTGTTACCTTAGATTCCCCAGAAGCATGATCAGACAATATTGCAATCTGTCCAGATTACTAGCATCCATAGCAATTTCTGCACAGCAGACATTTTAGGAAAGCATATAGCTCCATTTAATAGTAGTAGAGAAGAACACTGTCAGGTCAGTTTATTTATCAAGGGACATATTTAACTGCCAACAATGCAGTTAAAACACTTAAAAACAGCATTCCCACAGAAAAAGTCAGAGCATTTCTTTGAAAGGCTGGACAAAGCTATAATAATTCTTGGAGAGCTGAAAACAATTTTGACACAATAAAAGAAAATAGTGGTATAAAAGAAGAGAGAAGTTGTGAAGAACCTTTTGAGTGCAAACATAGCATTCATGGCACTATTTTCAACATATCTTTATTGCTTTATTCAAGATAATTGTGGAAGAATAATGTAGACAAGTACTACATGCCAACATCTTAGAAAGTTTGTATAGGTGTCAGTAGGGATGAAACAAGAATCGATTCTTCAATAAGAGCTCCTTACACTAACTAGAACATTAGTGGGTTTCCTTCTTATACTGTGTATTTGCAAGATCCTGTATACAGACAAAAAAATCTCTAGACTGTTACTAATACATAACTTCCATAAAATCTGCACAGACACTACAGAAATTGGTAAAAGCAGAAAACTAAAATAGATATTAACGATAAACAAAACATTTAGAGAAACTGGTACTTGCAGTTTCTAAGTGAAACTGAATGCAAAATGTAACTTGTTTTCCTCTGTCACTTCATAGTTTTCTTTTTCCTTAACATAGGATATTCCTCTTCAAGGTAAGCATATCTACTGCATATGAGAAGGAAAAACTTGTGCCTTCCTCATATCATCTGGTATCTTAGAAATCCTGATGACTACCTGTGCAAAGCTACCAATGCTGCTGTCAACAGATTGTGTCCAGTTCCTGATTTAAGCTAAGAATTGAATTCCTCTTCCCTTTCCCACTCCCTCACCCCAGAATGGACAGGATGAGTATCAGCATAAAGATATGTTCAGTCATAAACTGCATTTGTAAAATTTAATAGTGGAAATAATATATTATTCACCTTAACACATCACTTTTCAGCACCTTTGACATTAACCCTCTCCATCCATTCAAAATACTTCTGTTACAATGCAACTACTTTCCTATCTTTTAGGAAGAAGATGAAGGTTCTATGGAAATTCTTATCCGCCTAAAACTCCATCTTCAACCTTGAACATCTCCATTATCTACTCAATTTTGTGCACTCTACTTGTTAAGCTCTGTTTAGAATTTCCTTTATACTCTCTGACAAAACACTACATTCTTGCCATTTGCAGTGTGTAGTATATTCTACTTATTTTTGTTTTTTAGCCTTTGGTTGCTAGCTATGGTGTTATGGGTGGTATTCAGTCACCTACATAGAGATATCAAGTGGCAATTTAGGCAATATCTAATGCATTCCACCAGGCTTCCTGTTACTTATACAGAGGTGCTTAGCTTTCCCACAAGTCCCATCTCATATTTACTACCCTCTCTGTGTTTCAGATTCAGAAGGGAAATTACAGTTGCACTTAACACCTATTGTACTCCAATAAATGTGATATGTGCCATTATCAGTAGAAGGACACAGACTCTATATTGACCTGACACTGCAGGACCTCGGGATTAGTCTGAGCTTGTCTTGGCCTGAACTGTGCATCTGTGCAGAGCTCAGTGATTGCTGCCTTGCCTGCTCCAGCTTCAGCTCTGGGGATGGCCCCTCTGGACCCCCCTCAGAGTCACTGCCAGACAAAGCAGTGACCCATAGCCCTTTGTGGGTAGGGGGCTGCAGATGTCAACCTGGGAGAAGGAAGCATGCTGTGACATGGAAACACATGGAAGAAACCCATGTGGACCCAAAAACTGGGGAGGAAGAAGCCCCCACCACCAGCATCATGTGCCTCCCAGAAGACATTAGAATGGTAATGGCTTATCACAGCCTATGCCACACCTTGCATAAGAAAGACTTGAAATGTCGGCCTTTAAGACATGGAGGGATGTTGGAAGTGTGAGCATAACACCAAAAAAAAGGGCAGGTATTAAAAAAAAAAAGTAACAACTTTAACTGTATTTGATACTGTGATTTTCTGTATTAATTAGGTACGTTGGAGCGCTGGGCTGATAAAACTAGTTCATGGTTCCACCATGTATTTTGCGTTCCCCTTTGCCCATGATAACACTAATTGCAGCCTTGTCTAGACAACTGGATTCCATCCATCACACCACAGGACTGTTCTCACACCTTCAGTCATTTCCATTGCACTCCACAGCTCAAACCACAGCAGGAAAGGCAGGGCTATGTTTAACTTTATCTAATGAGTTAAAAATCTTGCCCATTAAGCTGCATCAGATCTTCTCCACAGAAAGTGATATTGAAAGTTAAGATCTCATGATTATAAGTATTCAGGAACAACAATCAGCATTTACACCTGAAGGCTTGATTTAACTGATCTCCTCTACTTTTATTCATTTTTTCCTGGCATTCACAGAGATATCATACATACCCATTTAGAAAGTTGCCTAACTCTTTGTATGCCAATCACTTTAATTTCTTTTGTAACTTCTTCAAATCTTAATCACTTGAGGCGGTCATGTCCCTCGCCTGCAGTGCTGTACAATGTGGCAACTCATGGAAGCGAGCCACTCCCCAGGCATGCCATGAGTTCACAGGAGGGAGAAAAATAAAACACAGAGATAGCTTAGACTTCCCTGCTAACACTCAGGAAAATGCACTTTAAAATTGTTATGGCCTTGTAACAAAGATTATCTTACCCTATGAGTAGAAAATTTGACCTGCATCTTCCATACTACAAAATCTGGTTGCAGAGGAGTGAAGCGGGAAGATGGAGGATTGAAAAAAAAAGAAGCCCCCTTGCATCACCAACTGGCCTATCAGGAAGCAGCTAACAATCAGCAACCTACCAATCAGGGAGCAGCTTGCAGAAGCCGTTGGCTGCGTGTCATGGTTTAACCTGGCTGGACGCCAGGAGTCCACCAAAGCCGCTCTGTCACTCCCCTCCTCAGCTGGACAGGGGAGAGAAAATACGATGAGAGGCTCCTGGGTCAAGATAAGGACAGGGAGAGATCACTCACCAGGGAGAGTGAACAGACTGAACTTAGTGAAATTAGTCCAATTTTATTACCAATCAAAATCAGAGTAGGGTAACGAGAAAATAAAAACAAATCTTGAAACATCTTCTCTCCACACCTCCCTTCTTCTCAGGCTTTAGTCCTGAATTCTGTACCTCCTCCCCCCACTCAGCACAGGGGGATGAGGAACGGGGTTATGGTCAGGTCATCACACGTTGTCTCTGCTGGTTCTTCCTTCTCAGGAGGACGACTCCTCACACTCCTCACACTATTTCCCTGTTTCAGTATGGGGTTCCTCCCACGGGAGACAGTCCTCCACAAACTTCTCCAACGTGAGTGCTTCCCACGAGGTGCAGTCCTTCAGGAACAGGCTGCTCCAGTGTGGGTCCCCCACAGGGTCACAAGCCCTGCCAGCAAACCTGGTCCGGCGTGGGCTCCTCTCTCCAAGGGTCCACAGGTCCTGGCAGGAGCCTGCTCCAGCATGGGCTCCCCACGGGGTCACAGCTTCCTACAGGCAACCACCTGTCCAGCGTGGGGTCCTCCATAGACTGCAGGTGGAGATCTGCTCCACCATGGACCTCCACGGGCTACAGGGGGACAGCCTGCCTCACCATGGTCCTCATCATGAGCTGCAAGGGAAGAGTCTCTGCTCCGACATTTTGAGCACCACTTCTCCCTACTTTTTCACTGACCTTGGTGTCTACAGAGCTGTTTCTCTCACATGTTCTCATTCCTCTCTCCGACTGCAGTTTTCTTCCCCTTCTAAATATGTTATCCCAGAGGTGCTACCACCATCGCTGATGGGCTCGGCCTTGGCCATTGGTGGGTCCCTCTTGGAGCCAGCTGGCATTAGCTCTATTGGACATAGGGGAAGCTTCTTGCACCTTCTCACAGAAGACACCCCTGTAGGCCCCCCGCCAACAAAACCTTGCCACACAAACCCCGTACTCTGCGGAAGGTCCCGGAAGCTGATGGTAGGCACTGAAAGCCACAGTCTGGATCCAGAGCAAAGCTAAACCAGAACAAGCAATAAAAAACCTGTTCCAGCAGCTGCCAGGGTGAGGAAAGGCTGCCAAAAGAAACAGAAAACAAACAAAAAAATAAACCTGACCCCAAAGTCACCTCTGAAAAGAAAAAGCATAAAATACATAGAAAAATGAAACTAAATATAAATAACCCCCACCAGCAATTGTTGGGAGGGAGAATGCAAAATGAAAAGTAAGCAAAAAGCTCAGCACAACAAATTCTGTCCAAAGAAATAAAGTATTCATAAACTGCCAAAGAATGGGACCACACCCAAAAAAACCTGCTGAAAACAAAGGAAAACCCCAACAAAACTTGCTGAAAAAACCTTTCTACTGCCTTTCTAGTACACCTCGATCCACCATCTAGACAGTTCAAGCCATGCGCTCACATAAGAAGCGGCCAATTTGACCATGAGCCAGCAGTGTGCCCTGGCTGACAAGAAGGCCAATGGGATCCTGGGATGCATCAAGAGGAATGTGGCCAGAAGGTCGAGGGAGGTTCTCCTCCCCCTCTACACTGCCCTAGTGAGGCCTCATCTGGAGTACTGTGTCCAGTTCTGGGCTCCCCAGTTTAAGAAAGATCAGGAGCTGCTGGAGAAAGTCCAGCGGAGGGCTACAAGGATGGTGAGCGGACTGGAACATCTCTGCTACGAGGAGAGGCTGAGGGAGCTGGGCTTGTTGAGCCTGAAGAAGAGAAGGCTGCGAGGGGACCTAACACATACTTACAAATATCTGAAGGGTGGGTGTCAGGAGGATGGGGCCAAACTCTTTTCAGTGGTGCCCAGCGACAGGACAAGGGGCAATGGGCACAAATTGAAGCACAGGAAATTCCGTCTGAACAGGAAGAACTTCTTCCCTTTGAGGGTGACAGAGCACTGGAACAGGCTGCCCAGGGAGGTTGTGGAGTCTTCTTCTCTGGAGATATTCAAGACCTGCCTGGACAAGGTCCTGTGCAGCCTGCTGTAGGTGACCCTGCTTCGG